>Ga0066903_100000464_pt1 | contig 25438 bp, 24 predicted proteins | sample PanSoiMetaGPlot1_FD_67491 | JGI IMG/M metagenome (GOLD analysis project Ga0066903, IMG submission 67491) | Tropical forest soil microbial communities from Panama analyzed to predict greenhouse gas emissions - Panama Soil - Plot 1 (version 2) | ecosystem: Environmental > Terrestrial > Soil >... | reverse complement strand
GGCCGCGCAGGCAAAATACCTCTTCGTCGTAATGATGGACGTCGCTCCGGAGGTCGAAACGGCGTTCAACGACGTCTACGACAGAGAGCACATCCCGGCCCTGCTCAACGTGCCGGGCATTCGCAGCGCCGCTCGATATCGGACGAACACACCGGGCGTTCCGAAGTATGTCGCGATGTACGAAATGGATCGTCCGGACGTGCCCGAAGGCGACGCCTTCAAGAAGGCCGCCGACAGCGGCACGTGGCCGCACCAGATCCGGCCGCATACATCCAACCGCAGGCACATCGTGTACACAAGGGTTGACGATCCGGCCGGCCGGCGATAGGGCCCGCGGCGTTCGCCCGTCCGGCGGCGCGCACGTGCACGACCGCTTCAAGCCGGTCATCTGTATCCCCGACACGGGGGATGTTGCCTTAAACACACTCCATTAAGGCGGGGAGAACGACATGCGTTTTGCGATCGCGATTCCCCAGTTTGTCGCGGACGGCACGTTCAACCCGGCCGGCCTGCGCGCGTATCTCGCGCGCGCCGAAACGCTCGGGTTCGACAGCGCGTGGACGCAGGAGCATATGCTGGGATTGGGCACGCTGCCTGTTCTGGGTCCCATCGAGACGATGACCTACGCCGCCGCGTGCACCGAACGGCTGCGCGTCGGCTGCGCCGTCTTCGTCTCCACGCTCCACAGCCCGGTGCATCTCGCCAAGAGTCTCAGCACGCTTGACCAGCTCACCCGCGGCCGCCTCGACATCGGCGTCGGCGGGGGCGGCGGGGGCCGGATGTTCTCCGCCTTCGGGATCGCCCCCGACACGTTTGTCGCGCGGTTCGTAGAGGGACTGCGCCTCATGAAAGCGCTGTGGACAGAACCCCGCGTTACCTTCAAGGGACGCTTCTTTCGCCTCGAAGGCGCGGTGATGGAGCCCAAGCCGTTTCAGAAGCCGCATCCGCCGATCTGGTTCGGCGCCAACCATCCGGCCGCGCTGCGCCGCGCCGTTCGGCACGGGACGGCGTTCTTCGGCGCCGGCTCGCAGACGACGGCCCGGTTCGCCGAACAGGTTCGCGTCCTTCGCGATGCGCTCGTCGAGGCCGGGCGGTCCCCGCACGCGTTCCCGATCGCAAAACGCGTGTATATCGCGGTAGATGACGACGCGGCGCGGGCGCGCCGCCGGATCGGCGCTGCGCTGCAGGGCCTCTATGGCCGCGATCTCGAGGCGGTGGCGGTCTTTGGACCGCCCGCCGCGTGTGTGAAGGGGCTTCGCGAGGTCGGCGAGGCGGGCGCGCGGATCGTTCTCCTCAATCCGATGTTTGATGAAGCCGAGCAGATGGAGCGTCTGGCGGCGGACGTCATGCCGCGGCTGCGCTAACCCACCTCGATCATCGTCTTCAGCACGCCCTCCTGATAGGCGTTCTGGAACCGGAAGGCGTCCGGCGTGCGGTCGAGCGGAAATATGTGCGTCGTGATCGGGTCAAACTTCACACGGCCGGCCCGCACCATCTCGATCGCGCGGGGATACACGTGCCCCATGCGGTTCTGCCACTTGATCGTCAGCGCGCGGCGGCGGGCTTCCGACGCCGTGAGCGTGAAGCGGTTGCCGTCGGGGATACCCACGAGGACAACGCGTCCTCCGACGCGGGCGCACGCCACCGCGTGTTCGGGGCCGGTCGGCGAATTGGTCGCCTCCAGCACGACGTCGACGCCGCGTCCCCCCGTCCACCGCTCGATCGCCCGATAATCCACGTCGGCATCGGCGGCCCCGAGGCGTCTCGCGGCCTCGGCGCGGTAGCCGAGAGGATCGATCGCCCAGATCCGGCCCGCCCCAGCGGCGCGCGCGACCTGAATCAGCAGCAGGCCAATGGGGCCTGCGCCCACCACCGCGACGTTATCCATCGGCCGGAGGCGGGCCAGGTCGAGCGTGTGAATCGCCACGCCGAGCGGCTCGAGCATAGCGGCGGCCGCGGCGTTGAAACCGGCCGGCACGGGGAACAACGCCTCGGGAGGCGCCGTGTGGTATTCTGCGAGGCCGCCCGGCAGGGCCGGGCCGCCCGCGAAGGTCTGCTCGGCGCAGAGGTTCTGGTCGCCCCGACGACACCACTCGCAGCGCCCGCAGGGCCGCGCGGGATCAACGGCGACGAGCGTTCCCGGCGGGAGGCCGTGGCGGGAGCCGCGGTCGTCGATGACTTCGGCGGAGAACTCGTGCCCGAGGATCCGCGGCGCCGTGATGACGGAGGCGCCGATCGCCCCCTCCCGATACCAATGGAGATCGCTGCCGCAGATGCCGACGGTCCGCACGCGCAGAAGCAGCTCGCCGTCTTTCGGTTCGGACCGGGCGACCGTCTCCACGCGAATGTCGCGCGCGCCGTGAATCACCGCGGCGCGCATCTCCGCCATGTCGCTTCCTCCTCTTTGCCGTGCTGCGGTCCGCCTTCTCGCCGCGCACAGGCCCTTCCTGTCCTGGAGGGCTGATCCTATCACGTCATCGAAACCGGACCTCTATGGCGAGACTGCCGTACGTCGAAGAACCGCGCGCACCCAAGCGGGGGAGCGAGCCGGCGGTCGCGGCCGTCTACGCGGAGGTCCGCTCGCTCGGACGGCCGCTCCTGAACCTCTATCGCGTCCTCGCGAATCAGCCGGAGGCGCTGCGCGCGTTCCTAAGGATGTCCCGCTATATCCGGGACCAGAGCGCGCTGGCGCCGCCGCTTCGCGAACTGACGATTCTCGCGACCGCGTTTGCCCTCGGGGCCCGCTACGAACAGGTGCACCATCTCGCCGCGGCCCGGCGCGTCGGCGTCTCAGAGGCGAAACTCGGGGCGTTTCCCGCGTGGCAGGCGGGCGCCGCGTTCGACCCGGCCGAACGGGCCGCGATGAACTACGCGCACGAAGTCGCCACGACCCGCCGTGTGCGAAATGCGACGTTCGACACGCTTCGCGCGCATTTCACGCCGCCCCAGATCATCGATCTCGCGCTGACCGTGGGCTGGTATCACTTGTGCAGTGCGCTGCTGGAGCCGCTCGAGGTGGACGTGGAGCAGTGACGGCGCCCGGGTCACAACGCCGCGCACAACGCCTGCGTCTCCACCATCTCACCCGCGATATGCCGCCCGGGGGCGGCCCGCGTTTCCCGGGTGTGGACGTGTGGCGCTGGCAATATTTTGAAGGTACGCCGGTGCCGGGCGGCACCGTGGTCCCCGTCGACGACCCTACGGGCTGGCGGCTGTATCCCGCCTTCCGGCGCCTCTACGACAAACTGTTCATTTGCGTGAGTCAGGGCGTGCCGTGCGGGCCTCACGGCGTTCCGCCGCGCCGCTATCCGGTCTTCAGCAAGCCTATCATGAACCTCCACGGGATGGGCGTCCTAGGGTACGTCGTCCGTTCGCCCTCCGAAATGAAGGCGCGCTTCACGCCGGGGCACTTGTGGATGAGGCTTCTGCACGGACGCCACATCAGCACCGACGTCGCGCTCGCGCGCGGCCGGCCGGTGTGGTGGCGCCACGCCGCCGGCCGGCCGCTCGATGGCGGCCGGTTCGATTACTGGACGGTCATGGCCGCACCATTGCCCGCGCTCGAGCGGCGGATGGGCGCGTGGATCCGCCGGTACCTCGGCGGCTTCACCGGGGTCGTGAACCTGGAAACGATCGGCGGCGTCATCATCGAGTGCCACCTGCGAATGGCCGAACAGTGGCTCGACCTCAATGGTTCCGGCTGGCTCGATAGCGTCGTCGACCTCTACGCGCACGGACGGTGGCGCTTTCGGGACACGGACCGGCGGACCGGATACAGCGTCGCGTTGTTTGGGTCGCACGACCGCCGGTACACGATCGAGTCCGCGGATGTCGACGCCCTGCGCTCCGTCGAGGGCATATCCAGCATCCAGATTACGTTCGACGAAGCGATCCCGCTCAACCAGCATGCGATGCCGCCCGGTGGATTCCGGATCGCGATCATCAACTGCTGGGATCTACGCGAGGGCTTCTTGGTCAGGGCCGCGCTTCGGCGGTTGTTTCGAGGCGTGCCGGTGCGCGACTGACCCGCAGGCCGCAAGTCGCACGCGGCGGGAGCGCGCGAGGGGACGTCAACAGGAACGCGGCGGACCGTTCCGCGCGCGGGCTGGCTGCAAGAGGGCGCGCCGCGGGCGTGGGAGAAGGGCAGACGGCCGTGTCTCACCGCATTCGTCGGGATCGGAGCCCCGGCGCCGGACAAGGCGTCCCACGGGCGCAGGTGAAGGAGGCCGAGAGCATGGCGACGACGCTTCCCAGATTGAACCAACGGTCGGCCGCGGTCACGGAAGGACCGCACCGCGCACCCGCGCGCGCGATGCTGCGGGCGACCGGGCTCGATGACGAGGCCCTCCGCCGGCCATTGATCGGCGTCGCCTCCTCGTGGAACGAGGTGACGCCCTGCAACCTCCACCTCAACGTGCTGGCGCGCCACGTCAAGGACGGCATCCGCGCGGCGGGCGGCACGCCCATCGAGTTCACCACGATCGCGGTGAGCGACGGCATCTCGATGGGCTACGAAGGCATGAAGGCGTCGCTCGTCAGCCGCGACCTCATCGCCGACTCCGTCGAGCTCATGACGCTCGCGGAGGGATTCGACGGGTTCGTCGCGATCGCGGGCTGCGACAAGAGTCTGCCGGGGATGATGATGGCGATGGCGCGACTCAATGTGCCGTCGGTCTTTCTGTACGGCGGCACGATCATGCCGGGCAAGTTCGAAGGCCGGGACGTGTCGATCGTGGATGTCTTCGAAGCCGTCGGCAAAGTGGCGGCGGGGACCATGACGGCCGAGCAACTCTATCAGCTGGAGTGCGGCGCATGTCCCGGGGCGGGGTCGTGCGGCGGCATGTATACGGCCAACACGATGGCGTCGTGCGCGGTCGCGCTCGGCCTCGCGCTGCCCGGCAGCGAGTCGATCCCGGCCCTCGATCCGCGGCGCCCCGAAATCTGCCGGCGCACGGGAGAAGCGGTCATGCGGCTTCTGCGGGACGGTATCCGTCCGCGCGACATCCTCACGCGGCACGCGTTCGAAAACGCGATCACCTCGGAAGTCGCGACCGGCGGCTCGACCAACGCCGTGCTGCACCTGCTCGCCCTGGCGCAGGAGGCCGGCGTGCCGCTCGCGCTCGGCGAGTTCGACGCGATCGCGCGGCGCACACCGCACATCGCCGACATGCACCCCGGCGGCCGGTACATGATGGTCGACCTCGACCGCGTGGGCGGCATCAGCGTGGTGTTGCGGGAACTCCTCGACGGCGGGTTGATTCACGGGAACGCCATGACCGTGACCGGCCGGACGATTGCCGAGAACCTCGCCGAGGTGAACCGGCCGGCGGGCCAGGACGTGGTGCGCGCGTTCGGCGCTCCGATCGCACCGCGCGGCACGCTCGCGGTCCTGACCGGGACACTTGCGCCCGAAGGCGCCGTCGTCAAGACGGCCGGGTTGAAACGTGAATCGTTCCGCGGTCCGGCCCGCGTGTTCGAGCGGGAAGAAGACGCACTTCAGGCGGTGACCTCCCGACGGATCGCCGCCGGGGACGCGCTCGTCATCCGCTACGAGGGGCCGAAGGGCGGCCCCGGCATGCGCGAGATGCTGGCCGTGACCGGTGCGCTCGTCGGCGCCGGACTCGGGGAGCAGGTCGCGCTCATCACGGATGGGCGATTCTCCGGCGGGTCGCGCGGCGTTGCGATCGGTCACGTCGCTCCGGAGGCGGCGCACGGCGGTCCGATTGCCGCCGTCCGCGACGGGGATCAGATCGTTATCGACCTGCCGCGCCGCCGGCTTGATCTTGATGTACCGGCGGACGAGGTCCAGCGACGCCTACGGGCCTGGACGCCGCCGGCACCGCGGTACAAAGCCGGCGCGCTGGCTAAGTACGCCCGCTTGGTCTCGTCCGCCTCACAGGGGGCCGTCCCCAGGCCGTAGCGTCCATCGCCGGCCCTTCCGGCGGGTAAAACCCACCCGAGGGCTCGCTGATGGTCCGACGATTCACGATCGCATGTGGCTTCGCGACGCTGGCGATCTTGCTCGCGCTGACGCGGCAGGGTCAAACGATTTCGGGTGCGCAGCCGTCCGGGCCGGGCGCGGTACAGGTCACCGTCATTCCCGACACGCGGGCGCTCCGCCCGCCGGTTAAACCTCTTCCGGCGCCGCCGATCAAGGCTCTTCCGCGGGCGCCGCGGACCGAGCCGCTCTTCGGCGCACCGGTCCATCGCGGTGCCGGCGCCGGTGCCGATCGACGGTGACACGGTCGGCGCCGTCCGGCAACCGCAGAGTCATTTTCCCGCCCGCCGTTTCTTTTGGTTTTCACGCGTGCACGCCGCAGCGCTCGACGTCGCGCTTCATTTGACGTCAAAGGACCCCGGCCCGGCCATCGCGCAGTCTAAGACCCGAACAAGTGCGGAGTAGAGGGGGCCGGGGCATGCCTGCGCGCTCGCCAAAGGTCGCCATTGTTACCGGAGCCGGTACAGGAGTCGGCCGGGCGGTGGCGCTTGCGCTGTTCGAGCACGGGTACGCGGTCGCGCTTGCCGGGCGGCGGAAGGCGCCGCTCGACGAAACCGCGCGCGCGTCCCGCGCGCCCGCGTCGCGGAAGTTGATCGTCCCGACGGACGTGGCCGATCCCGTCGCAGTGCGCGCCTTGTTCAAGAAGACCAGTAAACAGTTCGGACGGCTCGACCTTCTCTTCAACAACGCGGGGCTCAATGCCCCGGGCGTCTCCCTCGAGGACCTGAGCTACGAGCAGTGGACCTCGGTGGTGAATGTGAATCTGACCGGCTCGTTTCTGTGCACGCAGGAAGCGTTCCAGCTGATGAAGAGCCAGACTCCGCGCGGCGGCCGCATCATCAACAACGGATCGATTTCCGCGCACGCGCCGCGCCCGAACTCCGCGCCCTACACTGCGACGAAGCACGCGATCACCGGACTCACGAAAAGCACCTCGCTCGATGGCCGCAAATACGACATTGCCTGCGGGCAGATCGACATCGGGAACGCCATCACGCCGATGACGGAGCGGATGGTGCAAGGCGTCGCGCAGGCGGACGGTTCGGTCCGCCCGGAGCCGCGCATCGACCCGAAGCTCGTTGCCGACGCGGTGGTGTACATGGCGGGTCTACCGCTCGACACGAATGTGCTCTTTCTGACGGTGATGGCGACCAAGATGCCGTTCGTGGGACGAGGTTAGGTCACCACGGGATCGGTTTGCCGTCGCGGAAGAAGTGGTCCGTAGGCCCGCCGTCCGGCAGGGTCGCCGCCCACACGACGCTCGCCGCCCCGTCGGCCACTGGCCGGCCGCCGATCCGCCCATGTCCGTTGCAACCCATCCCGGGCACACCGCATTGACGAGAATCCGCGCATCGAGGCCGATCCCGCGGTTGGCAGGGGTGACGACGGCGACGTCGCTCATCGTGGTGGCCTCCCCGTTCGCGTCCTCGGATTTTGGCCGTAGGCGGAATCGGATGGCAGTCCGATACCCGCTACAACCACCCGGGTCTTAGTCTGCTCGTGGGGTGGGCGGTGCGCGCCGGAGGAGGCGTCATGGAGAAGATCAAGATCGAGACGACGCACGGATCCCTCGGGATAGTGTGGGTCGCGGGATGGCTTTTCACCGTCGGCTTCGTGCATACGGCCTTTTGGAAGGGCGTGATCGCGATCGTGTTATGGCCGTATTATCTCGGGGTCGCCGTCGGCCAGGCGCCGCGCTGACTTATGTTCGCGGGTTCCACGGCACGACAAGGCGTTCCACCGCGTCGATCGCTTCGCCGGACACATAGCCGAGGAGCAACCGCGACGAGCTAACGCGCCAGCCGCCGCTTCCGGTACGAATCTCTGCGGTGAATCTTCCCCGTCCGAAACTCGAACAGGTCGCAGCCGCGCGCTTCGATCTTGCTGCCGTCGGGGCGCGTCGCCACCATGGTCCATTCGGACACGCCGCGCTCGCCCATCACGACGTGACGGGCGTTTTGGAAGCGTATGTCGGGGAGCAGTTCGAAGAGATCGGCGTACGCCTCGCGGACCTGCGTATGGCCGGTGTACCGCCGGCCCCAGGGATCTTCACCGCCCGACGCTTCGTAGACGCAGTCCGAAGTCATCATCTCCATGATCGCGTCGAGGTCGTGGCGGCTCCACGCGGCGATGTGGGTGACCAGGAGATCATGATACGTGTTGCTCCCCGCTGCCGGGGCCATGCCGTGCGCCTCCTAGGGAAGCCGCGCGCTGTCCGGGGGAACGCCCGCTCCGCGTCCGTACCGGCCGTACCGGCGTACGGCGGCACTATTAGGTATGCGATCGAGGGCCCCGGTCCCTCCATGGCAGGTCCGGCAGGGCGGCTTTCCGGCGGACGCGAAGGACACGACCATGGCCGCGCCCGCAACTCTCCACCTGTGGACGGGCTGGCCGCACGTGCTGCGCGCCCAGCAGTTCGATCCCCCCGCTCTCGACAGCGTGTTCCGCGAAGCCACACTGGCCGAGGAGATCGTCAACAGCGGCGGCAGCAATCTGCTCAAGGGCAAGATCGTCCTCACGTTGTTCTATGAGCCGAGTACACGCACGCGGCTGTCCTTTGAGTTCGCCACCTATCATCTCGGCGGGCGCGTCTTGTCCTCCGAGGCCGCGCGCGAATTCTCGTCCGCGGCGAAGGGCGAGTCGATCGAGGACACGATCCGGGTTGTCTGCCGGTACCGGCCGTCGGCGATCGTGATCCGGCACTACGAGGAGGGGGCGGCCGAACGCGCTGCCGCGGTCGCGGTCGAGCCGCGCGGGCGGCGGCCGATCCCGGTGTTCAACGCCGGGGACGGTCCGGGACAGCACCCTACCCAGGCGCTACTCGACGCCTACACGATTTGGCGGGTTCGCGGGACGCTGAAGGGTGTGACGATGGCGGTCGCGGGCGATCTCCTCTACGGGCGCACCGCGCGCTCGCTCTGCTACCTCCTGGCCAAGTACCCCGGCGTGTCCCTCCGCCTGATTGCCCCGGCGGCCGTGCAGATGAAGGACGATCTGCTGGCCTATCTCCGCCGCCACAAAGTGCCGGTCACGCAAACGGACGACCTCGCCGCCGCCGTGCGCGGCCTCGATGTCCTGTACGTAACGCGCATTCAGAAAGAGCGCTTTGGGGAAAACAACATCGCGGCGTACGAGCGCGTGCGCGATGCGTTCTCCGTGACGCCGGAAATTCTGTCGCAGCTCCCGCCGCACGCGATCGTGATGCATCCGCTGCCCCGCGTCGAGGGAGGGCATTCTGAACTGCCGACATCTGTGGACGGGGATCCGCGGGTGGTGATCTTCGACCAGACCGAAGCGGGCATGTACATCCGGATGGCGCTGCTCAAACTCGCCTGCGCCGCGGATCGCTCACGCGGCTGGGCGGGGCGCTAACCCACCCCGCCGCCGCGGCCCCGCATGCCGCCCGCCGTGCTCCGCTGGACCGATTGGTCCGCAGACCCGTTGGTGCTCGCGGCGCTTGCGGCCTCGGCCGTGGGGTACATTGGGATCGCGCGCCGGTTTCCCCCGCGGCGGCGCCAACCGCTGGCGTTCTGGGGCGGGCAACTCGCGCTCGTGGTCGGTCTGCTGTCGCCGCTCGATGCCGGCGCGGCATACCTCTTTACGCTCCATATGCTGCAGCATATGCTGCTGCTGCTCGTGGCGGCGGCGTTGTTTGCGCTCGCCGTCCCCCCGGGATTGATCGGCTGGGCCTACGGCCGCCCCGCGGTGCGCCGGGTCCTGCGCGCGGTGTGGAATCCCGCCCCGGCGTTCGCGCTCTTCACCGGGGCGCTGCTGGCGTGGCATCTTCCCGCGGCGTACGACGCGACGCTGCGCATCCCGTGGGTGCACGCCGCCGAGCATCTGAGCTTCGTCGTCACGGGGCTGATCTTTTGGGGCGTGATCGTGTCCCCGGCGCCCGCGCTCGTGCGCGCGCCGCTCGGCGTCCGCTTTGCGCTGCTCATCGGCGCCGACGTCGTCAATTTCGTGCTGGGCTTCGCGCTGACGTTTGCCGGCCGGCCCTTCTACTCCGCCTACACCGCGGTGCCCCGGCTGTGGGGACTGTCGCCGCTCGACGATCTCCACCTCGGCGGCGTACTGATGTGGGTGATGGGACAAATGATGTATCTCATCCCCGTGCTGATTCTGTTGAACGTGATCCTGTGGCGCGACGGCGGCCGAGACCGCCTGCGCCTGAACCCGTCGGCCGCCGGTGGGTCCGGTTTGCGCGACGACGCAACCGGGGAGCGCGGCCGCGACGACGGGACCCGCCCGGTGAGCGGGATGTTATCATGATACGCATCCGCAACTTCGCGATCGGCTTCGGGAGGTGCACAGCGTGACGGTGCCGGGAACCGCGGGCCAGGGGCTCGCGACGACGACGACGCTCACCGGTGGGCAGGCGCTCGTCCGGGGACTGACGGCGCAGGGCGTCGATACAGTGTTTGGGCTGCCCGGCGTGCAGATGGACTGGGCCTTCGATGCGCTCTACGGGGCGCGCGACGTCGTCCGTGTCATTCACGCCCGGCACGAACAGGCGCTGTCGTATATGGCGGACGGCTACGCGCGGGTCACCGGCCGCGTCGGTACGTGCCTCATGGTGCCGGGCCCCGGCCTGCTCAATGCGCTGTCGGGGCTCGCGACTGCGTATGCCTGTTCGTCGCCGGTGCTGTGCATCACCGGGCAGATCCCCGCGGCGCAGATCGGCCACGAGCGCGGTCTCCTGCACGAGATCAAGCGTCAATTGCGGGCCGCCGACTGCGTGACCAAATGGACCGGCAGCGCGCTCCGGCCCGACGCGGTGCCCGGCGTGGTTCGCGAGGCCTTCCGCCAGTTGCTGAGCGGCCACGAGCGGCCGGTGGCGATCGAACTGCCGCCCGATGTGCTGCGCGACACGGCGGAGATGCCGGCGCTCGAGGCCCCTGTGCAGCGGACGGTGCCCGCGCCTGACCCCGACGCGGTCGACCGCGCCGCCAGACTGCTCGGAGGGGCGGAGCGGCCGGTGATCTTTGTCGGGGGCGGGATCGTCGCGTCAGGCGCAACGGAGGCCCTCGTCACCGTGGCGGAGATGCTCGAGGCACCGGTCCTCGTCTCGTCCAACGGCAAAGGCGCGATCTCAGACCGGCACTATCTCGCCGAACCGCTGACGGCCGCGCCGGACATCGTCCCATCCGCCGACGTCATCCTGATTGCCGGGACGCGATTTTACCAGCCGTCCGTGTCGGACTGGGCGCCGCGGACCCAGCCGTGCGTTCAGATCGACATCGACCCGGACGAGATCGGGCGCAACCGTCCGGCGACCATCGGCATCGTCGCCGACGCGGCGCGGGCGCTTGAGGCGCTGGCGGATCGGTTGGGCCGCTACAATCGGGCCCGTCCCTCGCGCCGGGACGAATTGACGGCACTCAAGCGCAGCGTGCGCGAGCGGGTGACCTCGGTGCAGCCGCAGGCGGCGTACGCCGCGGCGATTCGCGAGGCACTGCCTGACGACGCCGTGGTCGTGAGTGAGATGACCCAAGTCGGCTATTGGGCGAATATTGGCTTTCCAGTGTACCGGCCCCGCACATACCTCACGATGGGCTATCAGGGGACGCTCGGCGCGGGGTATGGGGTGGCGCTCGGCGCGTACGCGGGCGCGGGGGGACGCCCCGTCGTGTTGCTGAGCGGCGACGGCGGATTCCTGTATCAGGCCACGGAACTCTCTACGGCGGTGCGCCACCGTTTGAACGCCGTTGCGATCGTCTTCGACGACGGCGCCTACGGGAATGTCAAGCGCATCCAGCAGGAGCGCTTTGGCGGGCGGCTTATCGCCTCGGACCTCTTGAACCCGGATTTCGTTCGCCTGGCCGAGTCGTTTGGCGCCGCCGGCCGCCAGGCCGAGAACCCCGCGCAACTGCGTGAGGCGCTCGAGTGGGCCCTCCGGCAGGACGGACCGGTGGTGATCGACGCGCCCGTCGGCGCAATGCCGGAGATGCGCCTTTTGCTGCGGCCGGGGTATCGCGGGTAGCACATCCCAGGCGCGCTACGGCGGTCCGTCGAAACGTCTGCGCGTGGCGGACGCCCTGCTGGCGGTCTCACATGTCTCTAAATCCTTCGGCGGCGTGGCCGCGGTCCGCGATGTGTCCGTCGAACTGTCGCGCGGGGAGATCCGCGGGCTGATCGGGCCGAACGGCTCCGGCAAGACGACCCTTCTCAACCTGATCGGCGGGCAGAGCCAGCCGGATCGGGGCGAAATCCGGCTCGACGGCCGTCCCATTCAAGCGCTGCCGCCTGACGCGCTCGCCGCGCGGGGCGTGGCCCGCACCTTTCAACAGGCGCGTGTGTTTCGCTCGATGACGGTGCTCGAGAATTTGCTGGTGCCGGCCGCCGCGGACCATCGCGCTACCGGCGCCTTTGGCGGACGCGCGCCAGGCCGCCGCCGCGCTGACGAACTTCTGCGGCTCGTTCGCCTCGACGGGCTGGCCGGCGTGGAGGCGCGCACGTTGTCCGGCGGGCAGGCGATGCTGCTGCAACTCGTGCGCTGCCTTGCCCAGGAGCCGCTCGTGTTGTGCCTGCTCGACGAGCCGTTCGCGGGCGTGCATCCGGCCATAAAAGAGGTCATGGTGCACGCCATACAGGAGATGAACCGCGTCCGCGGCGTCACGTTTCTCGTCGTCAGCCACGAGATGCCGACCCTGGGCCGCCTCGCCGGATGTGTTTCCGTGATGCACAACGGCGCCTGTATCGCCGAGGGACCGCTCGACCGCGTGACGGGAGATCCGAGGGTGATCGAAGCCTATCTCGGGGTGCGCGGGGCCGCGCTCGCCGCGGGGCCGGACGCATGAACGCGCGGGCGCACCCGGCCGGCGCGGCGCTTCGCGTCGAACAGGTCGTCGCCGGATACCAGCCCGAAATCGATGTGCTCGCCGGGGTCACGCTCACGGCGGCGCGGGGGCGGATCACGACCGTGATCGGCGCGAACGGCGCCGGTAAGTCAACATTGCTGCGGGTCGTGTTCGGCCTGCTGCCGGCGCGGACCGGTCGTGTCCTGCTCGACGGCCGCGACCTCGCGGGGCTGCGGCCGGACCAGCGCAAGCGGATCGGGATCGGCTGTGTGCCGCAGGGCACGAGCACGTTTCCGCAGATGACCGTCGAGGAGACGCTGCGGCTCGGCGGGTGGACGTTGCGGCGAGACCCCGCGGCGCTCCGCGCGAGGCTGGAGCACGTCTACGAACTATTTCCCGCGCTGGTCCCGCTGCGCCGCGCGAAGACGGCGGTCCTGAGCGGCGGGCAACTACGGCTCCTGTCCGTGGCCAAGGAACTCGTCGTGATGCCGTCCCTGCTGCTTGTCGACGAACCGACCGCCGGCCTCGCGCCGCGGATCGCCGCGGACGTGTACACGCTCCTCGAGCAGAGCCGGGCGCTGGGAATCACGGTGCTGTTGGTCGATCAGAACATCGCCGAAGCCGTGCGGATCGCCGACGACGTGTACCTCTTCGGCATGGGCCGCGTCCAGCGAGAAGGGCCGCGGGCGTCGTTCGCGGCCGATCTCGCAGGCATCGTACGCTCGGCGCTCGTGGGCTGATGTGCGGACACGGTCACGGAGGTGGGAGGGAATGAAGCGCGTTGTCCCGGTGGTCGTCGCCCTCGCGTGTGCCGCGTCCGTCGCCGTGATGGGAGGCGGCGGCATCTGGGCCGCCCCCGGAGCGATCACGCTCGGGGTGCTCACGCCGTTGTCGCCGCCAGGCGACGCGTCCGCCGGGCAGTTGATTTCACGCGGCGCGGAACTCGGGGTCGCCTACATCAACGAGGTGATGGGCGGGCTGTTCGGGCCGAAGACCTCCTGCGCGCTTCCGGCGACGCCGGTGCGCCTCGCCGTCGAGGACGACAGCGGGACCCCGGAGAAGGCCGTCGCCGGTTTCCGCCGGCTCGTCACGGAAGACCACGCCGTCGGCGTCTGGGGCCAATTCCATAGCTCGGCCATGCTCGCCGCCGCGCCGCTCGCGGACGAACTCGGCGTGCCCTTCATTTCGACGGCGGCCTCGGCCGGCGACATCACCAAGAAGCATTTCGCCGCGGTGTTCCGTACGCACGCCATCGACCCGAACCGGGCCCACGCATGGGCCGGCTTTATTCAGGCGCAGGGCTGGCACAAGGTGGCGATGCTGGCGGAGAACACCGACTACGGCATCGGGCTGATCGAAGCGACCAAGAGCGAGATCGCCGTGCGCAAAGCTCCGATCACCCTGGACCCCGTCCTCTTCGACCGGACCTCCGCCGACCTCACGCCGCAGCTCCTCAAATTCAAGGCCGAGCGGCCCGATCTGCTCCTCAACGTCGGCGTCGGGACGCCCGCGTATCTGATCGCCAAACAGGCCCACGACGTGGGTCTGTTTCCGCAGACTGCCATGCTGGCGTCGTACGACTTCCCGGTGCGGCCGGAGTTCTGGAAGAATCTCGGCCCGGGCGGCAACTACATGATGTTCATTTCATACTACCATCCGCGGATGGCGCTCTCGCCCCTCGGCAAGTGGGCGGCGGTCGAATACGCAAAGCGGTATCATGACACGGCCATCTATGCGAACCTCAACTCCTTCGGCGATGCGATCATCCTCGCCGAGGCGATCAACCAGGCGTGCAGCGCCGACCCCAAGCGGATCATTGCACAGCTCGAGCGCGGCCGCTTCGACACGTGGATTGGGAACGGCGTTACGTTCCCGCGCGCCGAGGGCCTCGCGTGGCATCAGTGGTCCCCGCCGCTCATCATTCTGCAGTACACAACGCCGGATGAAACGTACGATCAGTCGCCGATTCTCTACCCGCCCTCGATGCGGACGGGCTCATACACGCCGGCCCGCTGACATGAGCTGAGCTTAGGGCCGGAGCGGACGCGTCCGGACCATTCGGCGCGGCCCGGTTCCGCCGCCCGTGCCGACGAATGGACTCTACCCTGCTCGCCCAGTACGTGCTCGCCGGCCTCGTCATCGGCGCGATCTACTGTCTCATGGCCGTGGGGATTACGTTCATCTACAGCGTCATGCGGATGATCAACTGGGCGATGGGCGAGTTCTACATGATCGGCGGGTATCTGCAGTATCTCCTGATCGAATCCTGGCTCGGACCGCAGCGATGGTACCTCGCCGTCCCGCTCGCCGCGGGGGGCGTCGCGCTCCTCGGCATGGCCGTCCAAATCGTGCTCCTGCGCCCGATGTTCACCGGATCGCTGGAACGCCTCGACGAGTACGCGACGATCGTGACGATTGCCCTCACCGTCCTGTTCCGCAACCTCGCGATCGTGATCTTCGGCCCGTACCAGTTCTCGCCGCCCGACTACGCCGCGCCGGTGCAGCTCGGGCCGCTGCCGCTCAACGGCAGCCGGTTCGTCGCGTTCGCCGGCGCCGTGGTCCTCCTTGGCCTCTTGGCGTTCGTCGTGCGGCGCACGTGGTTTGGCCTCGCACTTCGCGGCGTCGCGCAGAACCGGCTCGGCGCCGTCACCGCGGGTGTGGATCTCGGCCGCATCGACATGCTGGCGTTTGGCATCGGGGTGGGCCTGGCCGGTGCGGCGGGGGCGCTCCTCGCGCCCGTCTTGCTGGTCTATCCTGAGAGCGGTGCGCTCAGCACGGTCAAGGGCTTCGAAATCATCGTGATCGGCGGACTCGGCTCGCTGCCCGGCAGCATTGTCGGCGGCCTGCTCTTGGGCCTCGTGGAAAGCCTGGGGTCCGTGCTGCTGTCGCCGTCCTTTCGGGACGTGTACGGCTTCGGCGCTCTGCTGCTGATCCTCGCGCTCCGCCCCACCGGACTCTGGGGCGAGCGCGCGCGTGAGGCGTGACGGCGGACCGGCCCGCCGCCCGGACCCGCCTCCGTCTCGCCGCGGCCGCGGCCGGGCTCATCGCGGCGGCGCTCCTTCCGCTCGCGCTCGGCGCGTATCACGTCCACGTGCTCACGGTCGCGCTGTACTATGTGGTGCTCGCGTCGTCGTGGAACCTGTTGGCCGGGTACACCGGCCTGTTCTCGCTCGCGCACCACGTCTTCGCCGGCCTCGGCGGGTATACGTCCGCGCTGCTCGTGCTGGACGCCGGCTGGCCCATCCCGGCCGGGGTGCTAGCAGGAGGTATCTTCGCCTGCGCCCTCGGGTTCGCGCTCGGCAGCGTGACGTTGCGTCTGCGGACCCTCTACCTCGCGCTCGCGACGTGGGCCTTCGCGGAATCGACGCGAGTGGTCGTCTCGATGGAGTACGGCGTGACGCGCGGCGACCTCGGGCTTGCGGTGCCGAAACTGTTTCCCGGCGCCGGCCCGGCCCCGTACTACGAGGTATTCCTCGGGTGCGCCGCGGCGGCGGTGGCCGCGCTCCTATGGCTGCTGCGGTCGCCGATCGGCTACCGCCTGCGGGCGATCCGGGACGACGAGGGCGCCGCCCGCGCAGCGGGCGTCAACACCGTGCGGTGGAAGCGGTTCGCCTTCGCGGTCGCAAGCGGCGCGGCCGGGGCGATCGGGGCGGTGTACGGCCACTACATCGGACTGCTGAGCCCGGTCGCGATGAAGTTCGACGAGATGGCGCTCATCATCATCATGGTGATCCTGGGCGGCCAGCGAACCATCGCCGGTCCGATCATCGGAGCCGTGACGGTGGAAGTCGTCTCGGAAGCCCTGCGCGCCTACGGACAGATCCGGATGGTGATGTTCGCGCTCGTCGTGCTCGCGGTGATGCGATTGTATCCGCCGGGACTTGCCGGGCTGCTGCGGGCCCTGGCCACGCGCGCGGCGCGGACGGCCGGCGTCGCCCGGTCCGCCGGCGCGGGGCGGGGAGTGGCCCCACCCACGACGAATAGCGCCTCATAGCACGCACGCAGGGAGGCCACCTGAAATGCACCTGTCCGAGGCAGTGCGCGGCATTACGCCGTCGATGACCATCGGCATGGACGACCGCGCGCGGCAGTTGCGGCGCCAGGGCGTGGATGTTATCAGTTTCGCCGCGGGGGAACCGGACTTCGACACGCCCGACGCCGTCAAGAACGCCGCGATCGCGGCGATTCGCGAAGGCTTTACCAAATACACCGGCCCGGCGGGCATCCCCGAGCTGCGGGCCGCCGTGGCGGCGCACCTCAAGGAAACCTACGGCGTCACGTATGCTCCCGACGAGATCGTCATCACCGCCGCCGGCAAACCGGCCTTGTACTTCGCTCTGCAGGCCATCTGCGAGCCTGGCGACGAGGTGCTGCTTCCGATTCCGGCGTGGGTCTCGTACGCGGAGCAGGTGCGGCTCGTCGGCGCGCGCTCGGTGTTCGTGCCGACGGACGCGGCGTCGGGCTGGCAGCCGCTGCCGGACCGCGTCGCCCCCCTCGTGTCGTCGCGCACCCGTGCGATCATTCTCACCTCGCCGCACAATCCGACCGGCGCCGTGTATGATCGAGAGACGCTCGACGGCATCGTGCGGCTGTCCGAGCGGCACGGTTTCGCCCTCCTGAGCGACGAGATCTACGGGAGCATGGTGTATGACGGCGCGCACCACATCTGCGTCCCCGCGGAATGGCCGTCGGCGCGGGACCGCATCGTCCTCCTCAACTCGATGTCGAAGACCTACGCGATGACGGGCTGGCGCATCGGCTACGCCGCGGCGCCCCGGCCGATTGCCGGCGCGATCACCGACCTTCAGGGACATCTCGCGGGCAATCCGAATTCGATCGCACAGAAGGCCGCGCTCCACGCGTTGACCGCGCACGTCGACCTCCGCGAGATGGTGGCGGAGTACGACCGGCGGCGCCGCTTCATGGTCGGGCGCCTCAACGAGATCGCCGGCGTATCGTGCGGCATGCCGCGCGGCGCTTTCTACGCGTTCCCGGACGTGCAGGAACTGCTCGGGCGCGGCGGGGCGCCGGCGACCTCGCTCGCGCTGGCCGAGCGACTGCTCGACGAGGCGCACGTCGCGGTGGTACCCGGCGAGGCGTTCGAATCGCCGGGCTTCTTACGGCTGTCCTACGCGACCTCGATGGAGTGCATCCGCGAGGGCACGGCGCGCATCGCGAAACTGCTCGCGCCGTACGTGGTCAGAGTGTAGGCGGGTGGGACCCGCGGGGATGACGCGATGATGACGGTTACGCCCTTCCAGAACGAGCCGTTCAACGATTTCACCCGGCCGCCCGCGCGGCAGGCGATGGAGCACGCGATTGCGGATGTCCGCGCGGAACTCGGGCGCGAGTTTCCGCTCGTGATCGACGGGCGGGAGGTTCGATCCGGCGCCACGTTCCGGTCCATCAACCCGTCGCAGGCGGACCAGACGGTCGCGGTCGTGCAGCAGGCGTCGGGCGATCATGTCGAGCAGGCCGTGGCGGCCGCGTTGCGCGCGTTCGAATCGTGGCGCTGGGTGCCGGCCGAGGAGCGGTGCGCGCTCTTCCTGCGCGCGGCGGCGATCCTGCGCCGCCGGCGGCTGCACGCCACGGCGTGGATGTCCTTCGAGGTCGGCAAGAACTGGGCGGAGGCCGACGGCGATGTGGCCGAAGCCATCGACTTCACGGAGTACTACGCCCGCGAGATTCTCCGCTACGCGCAGGGTCCGGCACTTCCCGCGCTGTCCGGCGAGATGAGCGAGTACCAGTACATCCCCCTGGGCGTGGTGGCCGTGATCTCGCCGTGGAACTTCCCGCTCGCGATCCCCACGGGCATGACCCTCGGCGCGATCGTCTCCGGCAACACCGTCGTGATGAAGCCGGCGAGCGACTCCGTCGCGACCGCCTTCCAGCTCGTCGACGCGCTGCGGGAGGCGGGCCTCCCGCCCGGCGTCCTCAACTTCATTCCGGGCTCGGGCGGCGTGGTCGGCGAAGCGCTCGCGACGCACCCCAAGGTCCGCATGATCGCCTTCACGGGCTCGAAAGAGGTGGGGACGCACCTGTTCGAGCAGGCCGCCAAAACGCCGCCGGACCAGATCTGGCTCAAGCGGATCATCGCCGAAATGGGCGGCAAGAATGCGATCATCGTCGACGATGACGCGGATCTCGACGCCGCGGTCGCCGGCATCATCGCGTCCGGCTACGGGTACCAGGGCCAAAAGTGTTCGGCGGGCTCCCGCGTCATCGCCACCCCGGGCGCGTACGGCCGGGCCGCGGAGATGATTGTCGAGCGAGCGCGCGCGCTCGAAGTCGGTCCCGGTCCCGAGAACTTTCCGGCCGGGCCCGTCATCAACGCCGCGGCGGAGCGCAAGATCCTCGAGTACGTCGAGGTCGGGCGGCGCGAGGGCCGGCTCGCCGCGGGCGGGGGCCGCGCGCGCGACGGCGGCTTCTACGTGGCGCCGACGGTTTTCCTGGACGTCGCCCCGAACGCCCGCATCGCCCAGGAAGAGATCTTCGGCCCCGTCGTCGCCGCGATTCCCGCGCGCGACTTCGACGATGCGCTGCGGATCGCAAACGGCACCGCGTTCGGCCTCACGGGCTCAGTGTATACGCTCAACCCCGCGAAACTCGCGAAGGCGCGGCGCGAGTTCATGGTCGGCAACCTCTACCTCAACCGCAAGTCCACGGGGGCGATGGTCGGGACGCATCCTTTCGGCGGGTTCAATATGTCCGGTACGGACAGCAAGGCGGGCGGGCCGGACTATCTGCTCAACTTCCTGCAGCCGAAGGTCGTGGCGCACCGCTACACCTAGCGTCGCAGCGACCGCGCGGTTGCGGTTCTCTCGGAGGATGTCGTGATCAGCGGCGGGCTTCGTCGAAGCTGCGCGGGCGTGGCGATCGTGCTGCTTGCCTGCGGACTGTTGACGTTCGCGTCGGCGCAGGGCGGGCGGCGCGGAGGCACGCTCCGCGCCGGCCTCGACGCGGATCCGCCGACGATGGATCCGCACCTCTCGGGCTCCGCGGTCGACCGCCAAGTCTACCAGAACCTCTACGACAAACTGGTGGACACCGACGCCAACCTCGCGGTCGTCCCGATGCTCGCGACCTCGTGGACGATCGCCCCCGACGGCAAAACCGTCACCTTCAAACTGCGTCAGGGCGTCAAGTTCCACGATGGTACGCCGTTCGACGCCGAGGCGGTCAAGTACAACTTCGAGCGCATGCTCGATCCGAAGTTTCCCTCCGTCCGGCGCAGCGAGATCCGGCCGGTCACGGGTGTTGCCGCCACGGACCCGTACACCGTCGCGATTTCGCTCGAGCGTCCGTACAGCCCGCTGCTCTACGTGCTGACCGACCGCGCCGGCATGATGGTGTCGCCGGCCGCCGCGCGCGCCGCGGGCACCAACTTCGCGCAGCATCCCGTCGGGACGGGGCCGTTTGTCTTTGTCGAACGCGTGCCCCAAGACCACATTACACTGCGCCGCAATGCCGCCTACTGGGTGAAGGACGAGCCCTACGCCGACGAGGTCGTCTTCCGGCCGATCACCGACGACAACGCCCGCGTCGCGAACCTTAAGTCGGGCGACGTGGACATCATCAACCTCGTGCCGCTGCCGCAGGTGAAGGCTCTCACCCAGGAGGCCGCCCGGCCCGGCGCCCGCTTCAAACTGCTCGAGCACGGCGCCATGGCATGGACCGCGCTGTCGCTCAATGTCACGAAGCCGCCCTTCGACAACAAAATGCTGCGGCAGGCGTTTGCGGCGACGATCGACCGCGAGGCGATCGCGAACGTCGTCCTGCAGGGCGCTGCGTATCCCGCGTACTCGCTGTTCCCCAACGGGACCCCGGCGTACGACCCGACGTGGAAACTCCCCCCGCGCAGCGTCGCCACCGCGAAGGAGCGCCTTCAGGCGGCGGGCCGCCCGGGCGGGTTCGACTTCACGCTGATCATCCTCCCCGGGCAGCAGCGCGTCGCGCTCGCGCAGGCGATTCAGGCGATGGCCGCGGACGCGGGCATTCAGGTCAAAATTCAGACGGAGGAACAGGGGACGTTCGTCAGCGATGTCACCAAGGTGCAGGCGCAGTCCGGGCTGATCGAGTGGAGCGGGCGCCCGGACCCCGACTTCGACGTCTACCCGTTCGTCACGCAATCGGGCATCGGCGCCTTCAACTACGTGGGATATACCGACGACCGGCTCCAGACACTGCTCGACGCGGCGCGATACCTGAACGACATGGGGCAGCGGCGCCGCGTGTACCGGCAGGTCAGCCAGATTCTCGCGGACGATGTGCCCTACGTGCCGCTCTTCTTCCCGAAGGAGTTCAAACTCGTGTCGACGCGTCTGCGCGGGTTCGTCCAGGTCCCAGACGGCATGATGCGGCTGCGCACGGTGTGGCTCGAGCAGTAACGAGCCGCAAACACAGGAAGGGGTGAGCGGAAATGGCCGGCGCGGCCATAGAACGTTCGACGCGACGGGCGGTGCCGGGATGGGGTCCGAGCATGCTGGCGGGAGCGGGGGCCGGCGTTGTGGCGGGGCTCGCGGGCGTCGGCGTCGAGATCGCGCTGCGCTCAGCGGCGCCGCCGCACCTCGCGACCGTCTGGTCAGCGTTCGTCGCCGGCATTCTCGGCGGCATTCTTTACGGGGTGTTGGGACGGCTGACCCGGAGTCCCGCCCCGGCGCTGTGGGTCATCACGCTCGTGATCGCGACGATCGACAGCGCGCTCATCTGGGCGGTGCCGTTTCCGTCCGGGCGGAGCCCGTCGACCGGCGTCCCGATCGTAGGATTGGTGGTGCCCGCGAGGCAGCTGCTGGCGCTGGCCGGCATGGGGCACCTAGGCACGCAGCATCTCCCCGCGCAATACCGGGTGCCGATTGCGGCGACCCACTACCTCACGGCCGTCGCGGTCTCACTGCTCGTCCCGTGGTGGGCCGGACCGAAGAAGCGCTAACCGATCGGCACGGGACGTGGTCGGGCGGCTAGCGGATCTCGACGTCCTCCCAGAAGCCGATCCAGTGATCGACCGGCTTCATCGAGGTGCGGGGCGCTTCATAGGACCACGCGGCCCGCGGGCTGCTCGCCGAATCCACGACGACGTCGTAGAATTGCACCCCGTGCGGGCACGTGAGATCGTCCGGCGTCTTGGCAGTCGGGCGGAGCCACTCCATCCGGACCTCCTCCCGCGGGAAATACCGGTAGCCGCCGACCTCGAGCGTGCGATCGCTCGAGGCGAGCTCATGGCCGCGCCATAGGGCTTTCATCATGACCGTCCTCCCGTTCCCCCCCGGCTGCCTTCACGGTACCACGAGGGAGGAAGACCTGGGAGTCACGGCCCGGAGACGGGCGCTTTTGCCCCGAAACACGCGGGCTCAGCGGCACGCCGTGGGTCTGCGGCATGCCGGCGCGCACAGCCGCGGCGCCTGCACGAATCCTCCAGTGATGTTCTGGCAAAGGCGGTGGTGGTTATGCGCGTCGGGTTGAACGTGGCGAATTTCGCACCGGCTTCGGGCCCGCGCGCGCTCGGCGCGGAGCTCGCCCGCGTCGCGCGGCGCGCGGAGGAGGTGGGATTCGACAGCTTCTGGGTCTGGGATCATTTCTTCTTTGACGAATCTCCGATCGGCCCGGGCGTCACCGATCGCCCGATGATCGAGGCCTACACGGCGCTGGGTTTCATCGCGGGCGCGACGAGCGTCATCAAGCTGGGCACGATGGTGGCGTCGGCGACCTACCGTCACCCCGGCGTGTTGATCAAAGAAGTCACAACGCTCGACGTGCTGTCAGGCGGCCGCGCGGTGTTTGGGATCGGCGCCGGCTGGTTCGAGGAAGAGCATCGCGCGCTCGGCATTCCGTTTCCCGGGACGGCGGAGCGGTTCGAGCGCTTGGAAGAAACAGTGCGGATCGCCCTCCAGATGTGGGGCGACGAAGGCCGGTACGATCGTGCCGCGCCGTTTCACGGCCGCCACTACCGGCTCGATCGCACGCTGAACGTGCCGCAGGCTGTGCAGCGCCCGCATCCGCCGATTCTCATCGGCGGCGGCGGCGAGCGGAAGACGCTGCGCCTGGTCGCACGTTACGGCGACGCCTGCAATCTCAACGCCCGCCTCTCGCCGGACCAACTCGCGCATAAGCTCGACGTGCTTCGGGCCCACTGCGATGAGGCGGGCCGTGCGTACGACACGATCGAGAAGACCGCGTATGCCCGGGTTCGAATCGGCGAGGACGGTACCGTGGCCGCGGCCGACATTCTGACTTCCTGCCGGTCGATGGCCGCCCTCGGGTTCGACGCGATCATCGCCGCCGTCGACAGCCCCGGGATTTACCGGCCGGGCGCGCTGGACGTGTGGGGGCGCGAATTGCTGCCAGCGATCAGGAAATTGCCCGTGGCCGGCCGCTGAGGCCGCCCTCTCGGGAGGAGCGCGGCGCCCGAGCGGCCGGCCACGGGAGTGACCTCACGAACTCCGCGCGGCCCGTCGGTCTCGGCTACGGACACGCGGCGACGGCTTCGATCTCCAGTAGATAGTCGGGGGTCGCCAGGCTCGAGACGACGAGGAAGGTGTTGGGCGGGAAGTAATCGCCGAAGTATCGCGCGCGCACCTCGGCGATCTTCTGCCGGTACACCACGTTGGTCGTGTAGGTCGTGAGCTTCACGATCTGGTCGAGCGACGAGCCGGCGGACGCGAGCACCGACTTGAGGTTCTCGAAAATCTGCACGGCCTGCGCCTCGATGTCCCCGCGGCCGACCACGTTGCCTTCCACGTCCTGCGCGATCTGCCCGGCCACATACACCAGGCCGCCCACCTTGGCGGCGTGCGAATACCCTGTCGTCCTGTGCATCCCGCGAACGGCAACGTCCTCGCGCCTCATCGTTCATCCCTCCCCGGTATCGGTTACTCCCGCGGAGAAGGCTTCGCGCCGCACCTGCTGAATTGCCTCTGCTGGATGTCGCTCGCCGATTGGCTGCTCGGGAAGCCGCTCGCTACCTCCGAAGAACGCGCCGAACGCGTCGGCCCCGGCGCCGGGATCGGCATCTTCGGCCTCGACGCGCTCAGTTCGGCGGCCTACGGCCCCGAGGCGGCGCTGACGCTGCTGATTCCGCTCGGCGCGCTCGCGGGCGCCTACATGCTGCCGATCACCGGCAGCATCATCGTGCTGCTGTCCATCGTGTATTTCTCATACCGTCAGACGATCGCCGCATATCCCTCCGGCGGGGGATCCTTCACGGTGGCCCGCGAGAATCTCGGGACGCGGGCGGGGCTGCTCGCGGCGGCCGCGCTGATGATCGACTACGTCCTGACCGCCGCCGTAGGCATCTCCGCCGGCGTCGGCGCGCTCATCTCCGCCGTCCCGTCGCTCGAGCGCCACACGCTGGCGTTGTGCCTGGTGATCCTCGGTCTGATCACGTTCGTTAATTTGCGGGGCGTACGCGAGGTCGGGGCGGTGTTCATGCTGCCGACGTACGTCTTCATCGCGAGCGTGCTCGGTGCGATCGCGGGCGGCGTCGTGAAGACCCTCGCAAGCGGCGGCCAACCGGCCGCCATCGTGCCGCCGCCGGCGCCCCCGGCGGCGACGGCCGCGGCGGGCGCGTGGCTCCTCGTGCAGACGTTCGCCAACGGATGCACCGCCATGACGGGTGTCGAGGCCGTGAGCAACGGTGTGCGGGCCTTCCGCGACCCGGTCGTGCGGACGGCGCAGCGAACGCTTACGGCGATCATCGCGACGCTGATCCTGATGCTCGCGGGGATCGCGTATCTCGTCCGGGTTTATCACATCGCCGCGACGACGCCGGGTGAGTCCGGCTACCAGAGCGTCCTCTCGCTGCTCCTCGGAGCGGTCGCCGGCAAGGGCGTTTTTTATTACGTCGCGATGGCCTCGATCCTCTCCGTGCTTGTCCTCTCCGCGAACACGGCCTTCGCGGATTTCCCGCGCGTCTGCCGGGCGGTCGCGGTGACGGGCTACCTGCCGAACGCCGCGGCCCTGCGCGGCCGGCGGCTCGTTTACTCCTACGGCGTGTACGTGCTGGCCGCCCTGTGCGCGCTGCTGCTGATCCTATTCGGCGGCGTCACCGACCGCCTGATCCCGCTTTACGCCGTCGGCGCGTTTCTCGCATTCACCCTGTCGCAGGCGGGCATGGTCATGCACTGGCGGCGGAAGGGCGGGCCCCACGCGCGGACCAGCATGTTCGTCAACGGTCTGGGGGCGGCGGTCACGGCGGCCACCGTGGTCGTCGTGATGGTGGCGAAATTCACCGCCGGCGCATGGGTGACGGTGCTGTTGATCCCGGCGCTGGTGGCGCTCATGCTGTCAATTCACCGGTACTATCGCCGCGTAGCCGCGGAGATCGGCACGTCCGCGCCGCTTGACGTCGACGCGGTGCGCGCGCCGATCGTCGTGCTGCCGATCGCGGGCTGGGACAAGATGGCCCAAAAAGCGCTGCGGTTTGCCATGGAGACCTCACCGGACATCCACGTTGTCCATGTCGATACCGGCGAGGCGCCGGAGACGCTGCGGCGTCGGTGGCCGCGCCTGGTCGAAGAACCCGCGGAGCGGGCCGGACGGCCGGCGCCGCGCCTTGTCGTGCTGCCGTCGCCGTACCGCTACGTGATTCTCCCGATTCTCGAGTACATCGCGCGGGTGGAGGCCGTCCACTCGGACCGGCAAATCC
>Ga0066903_100000463_pt1 | contig 25455 bp, 22 predicted proteins | sample PanSoiMetaGPlot1_FD_67491 | JGI IMG/M metagenome (GOLD analysis project Ga0066903, IMG submission 67491) | Tropical forest soil microbial communities from Panama analyzed to predict greenhouse gas emissions - Panama Soil - Plot 1 (version 2) | ecosystem: Environmental > Terrestrial > Soil >... | reverse complement strand
GCGGCGAGAAAGACGGCCAGCTCAACGGCATGAAGACCGCACTCGAGCTTTATCTTGCTTCGCCGGCGAAGTTGCGGGGATCAGGCGAGCGCTCGCTGCACGAGGTCCATGACGGCAATGGTAAACTGCTCTCCGCGGTGTTCACGCAATTCAATCCTGAGACCAACGTATCGAGCATCGAATCCATAGGCGGGTTAGAGCACAAGTCGCTGGTCAATGCTCTGCAGCACATGATCACGCATGAGGAGAAAGATAATCGCGCCGAGCGGATTGAGATGTCGGTGTTCGATGACGATGCAATCCGGCTCGCCGCGCTCAAGGAAGTAGGATTTCAGCCCGATCCTGGTTCCAGCGGTCATGGCATCTCGAACATGATCCGGGGCAAGGCGACGACGGACGCCGAGAAGGCGCGCGCCGAGCGACAGACAGTTGAACACGCCGCGAAGGTTCTCGGCGCGTCACAGGCGGCGGCGCGACTGCTCGGTTACGATCCCAATCTCGTGAAGATAAACACCGGCGATTATACCTTCACGCTTACCGGGACGCAGCGGCACGCTGCTGGACTTGCTCACCTCGCGACCGGCGTGATCGAAATTTTCCCGAACTACGTTTATTCGACCGATGGCGCGGTCAGCGTCACCGCGCACGAGGTTGCACACCAGAAATATCAAACCGTGCTCAATGCGCTGCTCGAGGAGCAAAGAAAAGCAGATGACGCCAACGAGAAAATTGTCGAGGCAGGTAACCCATCAATCTATAATTACACTGCGACTGGACATTATGTGTTGAAGCCGGAATTCCGCGATCAATATCCGCTCGTCGCGCGCTTCGAAAAGCATAAGGAAAACCTCGATCGGCGCATCAAGACTGACGGCATCACGGATTACAGTAAGGATTATTGGAAAGAGTACGAGGCGGAAAAAGGCATGACCGCGCTCAAAAGCGCGAGCCACGAGACGATCGCCGAGATCGCGCGACGTGCAAGCGAGACCGGGAAGATCGAGGGCTCACCGGCGTGGCGCTTCTACTACAAAGACGTCATGAAGACCTACGACGAGCTCAAGGCCGCAAAGGCGAAAGCCGCATGATCGAGCGCGCCACCGTCGACGGTAAGCCGGCAACGGTCGCTTATATCGACGACAAATTCAATCCAGTCGACAAGGACAAGGCCACGCTTATCAAAGTCCGATGGGATGATGGTGAGCAAGTGATCTTGGCCGGTCCCGTTCAGCCAGCGCGCGCCAAGTGAAATGTCCGGTCTCCGGATCGTAGTCGAGTAGTTCCTTCAATCGAGCTTGGGAGAGAGCCATGCCGATATCCCCCCATAAGGGTGAGAGCCAATCAGAATGGATGTCGCGCTGCGTCCCTGAAATGATTGGTACAGGCGAAGATAAACGGCCGCAAGAGCAAGCCGTCGCAGCGTGTCTCAATATTTGGCGCGAAACTGGTCACAGTGCGCCGAAAAAGCAAAATGGTGGATGCCCCGAGCCCGATGACGGCGAAAGCCATTCCGATTTTCTCGATCGCTGTACCGAGACTCACGACGAGGACGAATGTCAACTCGCTTGGGAAGACGCGCAGGATGAAGGCCGCGCCGCCGGCGCCATCATTCAAAAAACCCATGCCGAGGTTGTGCAAGGAATGGAGTTTGTGCTGTCCGATGATAGCCTCGACCGGATGGGCGATACTATTTCAGCCGATGGCTGGCAGATCGATTCATTCGCCAAAAACCCCATAGCTTTGTTCAACCATAATCCGTCGTTTCCGATAGGTCGCTGGCAAGATCTCCGCGTCGACAAAAATGCCTTGAAGGGGCGCCTTGTCATGGCGCCGCTCGGCACGTCAAACCGTATCGATGAAATTAGAAAGCTAATCGAGGCCGGCATCTTAAAAGCTGTGTCGGTTGGCTTCCGCGATATCGAAAGCGAGCCGCTCGATAAGAAAAACCCTTTCAGCGGTCGTCGCTTTCTCAAGCAGGAATTGGTCGAAACCTCACTGGTTTCTGTTCCTGCAAACCCGAATGCGCTGGCGGTTGTCAAATCGCTAGGCATCTCTCCCCAAACGCAAGAGCTCATTTTCGCCAAGCATGGCAATCAAGATGAGCCTAAGCGTCGGGAGTTCACTGGCAAGCATGCCAAGGCTACTCGAAGCGAAGGGAGACGGGCCATGCAGCCCCTTTCCGAACGGATCAGCAATGTGCAGCAGCTCATTGTTGAGAGTGAAGACGCGCTCGCTACGCATTGGGATGGCATCGACCAGACCAATATCAGCGACGCGGATATGCAGAAGGCCACAGACCTCAACGCCACACTGGCGTCACTTAAAAAGACGCATACAGCGCTCGTGGAGTCGGAGAGGTTGCTGGGACAGACTGCGACCAGCAACGGCAACGGCAGCGGCGGCAATGGCGTGAGCCATCGCGCGCTGCAGATCTATGCGCCGCGGCCGGACTTGCCGGAAGCGCCGAAGGTGTTTGCGACACCGAAGAAAAAGGATTTCGATTTGCTCGACTACCTCGTGCAGGCGGGCACGGTCGGATTCTTTTCCAAGATGTGGGGCAAGTCCCGCGAGGAGACGCGAGTCAAGATCGCGGAAACTTATCCGCATTACAACAGCGACGGGACGAAGGTCTCGGCCGAGTTGATCTTGCGTGCTGCATCGGCTCCCGCCATGACTACGGTCACCGGCTGGGCTGCCGAACTTGTGCAGCAAACATACGCGGATCTCATGCCTTTGCTGATGCCCGCTTCGATCCTGAACCGGTTGTCGGGCAGAGGACTCACGCTCAGCTTTGGCACGGCGGGACGCATCATCATCCCGACGCGCTCGCGCACGCCGACTATCGCCGGTTCGTTCGTTGGTGAGGGACTCGCGATTCCAGTTCGCCAAGGCGCTTTTACAACTCAGACGGTCGTGCCGAAGAAGCTGGCCGTCATAAGCGTGTGGACGCGCGAAATGGGCGACCACAGCGTGCCGGCAATCGAGGGGCTTATCCGTGAAGCGATTCAACAGGACACATCTGTTGCGATCGACACGGTGCTCATCGACGCGAACGCGGCAACGACGATCAGGCCCGCGGGCTTGCTCAACGGTGTTGCTGCAACGACGGCAACTGCCGGCGGTGGCCTCGCGGCTCTCATCGGCGACATCACCGCGCTGCTCGGCGCGTTGACGACCAGCACTTACGGCAACGTTCGCTCGCCGGTGTGGCTGGCAAACCCGACAGATATGTTGCGCGCATCTCTGGTGAGCGCAGCAAATACCGGCATCTTCCCGTTCCGCGATGAGATTCGCGCGGGAACGCTCAATACGGTGCCGATAATCGACAGTGCTACCGTGCCGGCGAAAACTCTGATCCTTGTTGACGCGGCAGACTTTGTCGTCGTTGGCGGGGAAGCGGCCCGTATGGAGCTGTCCGATCAAGCAACATTACACATGGAGGATACAAATCCAGCGGACCTTGTTGCATCTCCAAGCACGGTTGCTGCACCTCAAAGGTCACTCTTTCAAACGGATAGTATCGCCTTAAGGATGGTACTGCCTTTGAATTGGGTGCAGCGTCGCGCCGGTACGATCGCGTGGACTTCTAACGTAACGTGGTAATTACTTCAAAAGGTAAGTGCGGGCGATTAACTTCGCCCGTACCTTTCGTTAAACTAAGAGGAGCCTAGCCATGGCAGTCAGACCTACCCCGACGCAGGACGAGAACGATCGCGCCGCACTGGGCGAGCACATTCTCGAGCACGAAGATGACGGCTCCGGACCGGACCCGTTCGAGACGCGGACGCAGAAAGCGCTCGAGGCGGGCAAAAAGCCCGCGGCCCAAGCTTATCAGACCAGGCAGACCAAGCCGGCGACTTGAAAATTTGAGTCCCGGAAAGCTCCGGGACTCGTTTGTCCATTTTCAAAACGGCTTTGACGTGAATGGCATCAGCGCGCAGCCTGGTGGCCCGCGGATTGCGCACGGTGGCGAAAGCCGTCGAAGGCCAATTTCGTCCCGGTCCCTATTATCTTTCGATTTCCGGCGGCTGGTTGCCGGACGGCGTGCCAACCAATTGGTGGCAGACCGGTCTGGACATCACGCCGACCGCGGCGCGCTCCGCGATGGTCGAGGCGTGCGTCAGTTCTTACAGCCAAACAATGGCGATGCTGCCTGGCGATCATTGGCGACTTTCTGGCAAAGGCGGCCGCGAGCGTGTCAAGAACTCGGCGCTGTCGCGGATATTGAAAAAACCAAACGCCTATCAGTCGCCGTCGGACTTCATGCTCAACGCGGTCCGGCAAATGTATTTGGAGGGAAACGCCTACGCGCTGGCGCTTAGAAATGATCGGTTCGAGGTCAACGAACTGCACCTGATGGATAGCATGCTTAGCCGTCCGCAAGTCGCCGGCGGCGAAGTGTTCTACCGGCTAGCCGGCAACGCGGTCATCGCGCAGCAATTGGCCGGCGAAACGATTATGGTGCCGCAGCGCGACGTCTTGCATCTGCGGTTGCATGCTGATCGCTCGCGGCAATATCCGTTTCCGCTATGGGGACAAACGCCGCTGCTCGCGGCGATGTACGACATGGGCCTCGCAAGCGCGATCGCGAGTCAACAGCAGCAGTTCTATACTAACGCCGCGCGGCCTTCGGCAGTCATCCGGACCGACATGCCGCTCGACAAGGATCTCGTCCAAGAGCTGCGCGATCGCTGGGATGAACAAAGCCGCGGGATCAATCAAGGCAAGACGCCGATCCTGACGCACGGCTTGCAAGTGCAGCCCTGGGCGGAGGTGCCCAAGGACGCGCAGGTCGCGGAGGTGATGAAGCTTGCCGAGCAGCATATTGCGCTCGTGTTTCGTGTCCCGCTGCAGGTCCTCGGCCTTGGTGGTACGACGTTCGGCTCGACCGAAGCGCTCATGCGGTTCTGGATCGCGACCGGTCTTGGCTTTGCCCTCGACTCCGTGGAACGCGCTTTCGATCGGCTCTTCGCGCTCAAGGGCGTCCCGGACGAGTACACGGAATTTGATACCGGCGCGTTGCTGCGCTCCGACTGGAAAGATCGCATCCGCGGACTCAAGGAAGCTGTCACCGGCGGCATCATGGCGCCGAACGAGGCTCGAAATGAAGAGGGCCTTGATGACGTGGATGCCGGCGGAATGCCTCGCATGCAACAGCAAATGATCCCCTTAGATTTTGCGGGCAAGCTTCCGCCGGCAGGTCCGCCCGCCGCACACGCGCCTCCGCCCGCCGGTCCTCCGATTCCAGCCGCCGAAACAAAACCACCGAAGGTAACCCCCAGCGATGCCGCACAGAAGGCGGCACGACAAATCATTAGCAACGTGGCTGCTATCAATCGACGATTTCTTCCTTAAGTTTTCTATGCAGTTCGGCGTGATGTTTTTGACAGTACCAGATGACTTCAAGTGGTTTGGAATAATCGGGATGGTGCATTTGAGCTTTGGGCAGACCGCAGACAATGCAAGATTCACGTTTGATTTTGCCAGTTCGCACGTAATGACGGGCCAGATCTCGAATGTTGTTTTTTCGACGCGCTTCCTTTGAAAGCTCGCTGTGTTTTCGGCGGGTGCGGCGCATGCGCGCATTGGTACATGCTCGGCAATACGCCTGCACATAGTTCGGACGGCAAGGCTTGACGTAATCGCGCGGACCTCCGCACTCGAGGCAGATCATGACAATGTCCTCAAATGGTAAAGATCAAGAGTTTCATCCTGATTCCGACAGTGTCAATGGTGACTTTTCGCCCTGGGAAGAAGCCTTCACGCTGGCGTTGGCGGAGGCGCAACGGACGTGGGCGCGCGAGCGTGCGCTGATGGAAGCGCAGGCGCAGGCGATCATCGCGCAGTTGCGTGAACAGATCGTCAAGGAGTTTAGCGGAGCTGCGCAGATGATGGCCGAGCGCCTGGCGCTCGTGCGCGATGGCGAACGCGGGCCGCCGGGCAGAGACGGGAAAGACGGTCTGGACGGGATTGGGGAAAGAGGCCTTCAAGGACCTCGAGGAGAAAAAGGAGACATCGGCCTGCCCGGAGTGCCTGGCCGTGACGGGATCGGGATCGAAGGGAAAATGGGGCCGCCTGGCCCTGCAGGAAAAGACGGCCAACCTGGGCTCCCAGGAGTGCCCGGCGAATCCATCGTCGGACCTCCGGGACCGCCCGGCCCGGAGGGGCCGACTGGGATTCCCGGCCCGGTCGGCCCCAAGGGGGATCAAGGACTTATAGGAGACCGCGGGCCGCCTGGGGAAAGCATCAAGGGGGAAAAGGGAGACAAGGGTGACATCGGTCTACCCGGAATTCCAGGTTCCGAAGGGCCGCCTGGGCTCGCCGTCAAGGGAGACAAAGGTGACAAGGGAGAGTCAATCACCGGGCCACCCGGTCCAAAGGGTGACGCCGGCGAATCGATCCAAGGCCCTCCTGGCGAAGCTGGCCCTGCCGGTCCTCGAGGCGAGCAAGGTCTTTCGGTCAAGGGGGACAAAGGGGACAAGGGAGATCCTGGCGACTCTATTGTCGGTCCGCAGGGAGAACGCGGTCCCGAAGGCCCGCCCGGCAAGCTGCCGATCGCCAAGCTCTGGCGGCAAGGCTCGGTAAGCTATGAGGCCGACGTCGTGGTCTATGACGGTGCCTGTTTTCAGGCTTTACGCGATACGGCACAGACTCCCGGCGGCCTCGATTGGATTTGTCTCGCAGCCATGGGCGGGACGGCTCGATCGATGACCATCCGCGGCACCTATGATGAAAAGGCAGATTACGCCGCGCTCGATGTTGTTGCTCTTGATGGCGCATCGTTCGTCGCGCGCAAGGACAATCCTGGCCCGTGTCCTGGCGAGCACTGGCAGCTCATGTCGCGTCAGGGTGCTCGCGGGATTGCTGGACCGAAAGGCGAGCGCGGCGAGAAAGGTCCGCCCGGTGCGCCTGGTGCGCCGGCGCCGGCGATCAAGGGCTGGAAGCTCGATCGCAAGCGCTATGTTGCCGTGCCGATTATGTCTGATGGAAAGGAGGGCGCCGCGCTCGAGCTGCGCGACCTGTTCGAGCAATTCCATTCTGAGACCGACTGATGGCCGCTGTCGATTTTAATCCAACTGTGGAAGCAGCGACGCACGACCTGCTGACGCTGCAGGAATGCAAGCTCTTGCTTGGTCTGTCGACGACCGACACGACGCACGATCAGCAATTGACGCTGCAGATCTCAATCTACTCGCAGCAGGTCGCGCGGATGTGCAATCGGATCTTTGCCAAAGAGACCGGTGTCGAGAGTTGGCGCGAGACTTTTGATGGTCGTCTGTTTCTAACGCATTTCCCGGTCAAGGCCGCAGATATCGTATCTGTGAAAGACGCGGGCTCGGTGATTGATTCGAGTGCGTATGAATTGGAAGAACGTTCCGGCAAGCTTTCCTATCGTAACTTTAGCAGTTCGGTTGCGTCGCCTTGGGCAACGCCAGTCTATATCACTTATACCGGCGGCTTTAACTTGCCGACTGAGGCGCCGCTTCCGCTCAAACAAGCTTGCGCGACTTTGATTATGGAAGCGCGCCTTCGAATGGTGCAGGCGCAGGTCGCTGGCATCAGACAAGTTTCTCACAGAGAGGCCCGAGTTACCTTTTTCGATCCAAACGCGGTCTTGTTACGGCTCGGTGGTAAGTCGCCATCGATGCAGGCCGTCGAATCTTTACTCCGACAATACACGCGCTTCTGGGTTTGAGATGCCGATCGATGTCAATGTCATCAACGTCGATGCGGTAATAAAACGCATCGATGATATGCGCAGCAAGATCGCGCACATGAAGCGCATCGATATCGGGCAAGAGTTGTCCGAGTGGCAGGTTCAAGATCTGCATCGACATCGTCCGTTCACGATGCGTGTTCGCCGCGAAGGCATTGCGAAGACGAAGATCCGGCCGCACAGCTTGCTCGAGATGTTGAAATCCGAAGGCGTGGCGTTGTCGGTCAAAGAGCAGCGACATTACCTTACCGCGGTGCGAAGGAACTTGAAGCGCCCACGTAAGCACAAACGTCACCGTGCGCTGGTTTATCGCGAACATCGACATTGGTCGACGCGACCAATTCTGCGTCAACCGCTCATCGATCGACTCTGGGAACGCGTCCAGGAAATGGTAAGCGAAAAGCTGACCTGGCATGTCGGTTAGTTTCGCCACTCTGCTCTATGCGCATTGCTTCGACATGTTCGCTCGCACCATCACGAGCGGGCCTTATACCGGCATGCGTGCGATCTTCAATTCTGGCCCGTTGACGATGATGAATGACGAGGGCGTCGTGATTGCCGAGCTTTCCGATCAGGAAACGATGATGGATATTTTGATGCAGGAGTTCACTGACAACAGCTTTGCGCTTCCGAAGCAGGGCGATGTCGTCGGCTTTGCTGCTGATACCGATATTGCCGGCGGAAGCTATGAGATCACTGATGGGCCGTCTTTCAACAGCGGCGGCCAGGCCACTTACTACATTCGAAAAGTTGAAACGGCCGCGCCATGACTGACGTCCCGTGGACTGGGACCGGCGGTGTCAGCGACACGCAGAGCTATTCGTGGATCATTCTCAACGCGATTTTCGATCGGCTCTCGGCATCGTCATTCTTTCAGAATTTCAGCATCAAGCGCATTACGCGGGCGCTGCCGATTGAGGCTGGTTATCAGATTCCATCGATTGGAATCTATCTCGGCTCTGAAACTGCAGTTGCAGACGGCGATCCTAACGCTGGCGATATTCGCCTGCAGCATACCGTGCCCGTCGGTATGCAGATCGTTGTCAAGAACAATGATCCGGTTGCCATGCAAGCGACGCTCGATCGGGCCAAATGGTTCATCCTCAATCAACTCCTGCGCGACAACACGTTGACCAACAGGCTCAAGACTACCATCCCGGACAACGTGCGCATCGAGGGCTTCCCGCGCTTGCGCATCCCGTCGCCGGACTGGGGCCGCGATTCAAAAAACGAAACGCCGATTGGAATGCAGCTCATTGAGTTGTTCTACACGATCCGCAGCGAGTGGTATCCGACCGACTTCCCCGATCTCAAGACTATCGTTGTGACCGAGTACCCGGAGAATCCACCACCGCCGACAACCGCGACCGGCACCGGGACAGGTTCGGGCACGAGCCTGACCGTGACCAGTGTGACCGGCACCATCGAGCCGGGCGCAGCGATCGCCGGAGCTGGCGTGCCCGTGGGAACGACTATCGTCAGTCAACAATCCGGCACGACTGGCGGTAATGGCGTCTACACCACGAGTGCAGCGACGACCTCGATAGCTGCGGCGTTGACATTCCAGAACCCGATCGCGATTCAGCACGTGGATGTCGTCTATCAGTTCAATCCCGATTACGTGCCGATACCATTGACCGGGCCACATCCTTAACCAGGGAGTAAGACCATGGCTACAATCGACGTGAGGACTGCGCAGCAGCAACAGCGCAAGGCCAATCAGCAGATCGCTCGCGCGGCAACGCAAGGCAGGCGGGTAGATCCCGAGCGCCTGGCCGCGATCGCCGCAGCCAATAAAGGCGCGGTCGTGCGCGTGCTGCCGCGTGATCCAGCCATCCGCAAGTATCTCAAGCATCAACCGAGCGGAGTTGGCTTTCGTGACGAGGGCTCGATCGAGTGGCCGCTCGACAAGTTTACCATGCGTCGCCTGCGCGATGGCGACGTGACTGTTGAATTACAAGATGTCGAGGTGCCTGCGCAACAAGCGCCGGTACGCGGACGCGCAACAATGAAGGAATAGCCTCCATGCTGACGCATCGAGGTTGAACGCAAACATAGGAGGCTAGTATGCCTATCTCTTTTAACAATATCCCGGCTGATCTTCGCATCCCGTTGTACTGGGTTGAGGTAGATCCTTCGCAAGCGGGGCTGCCAATGATCCACCAGCCGAGCTTGCTAGTTGGATGCATGACGTCGCTCGGTCACGCGACGCCGCAAGTGCCGATCGCTGTTGGCACGCAGAGCCAGGCCGATAATGCTTTCGGCATCGGCTCGGAGCTTGCGCGGCTTTTCAAATCGTTCTTTTCAAATAATTTCGCCAACGAGGTGTGGGGTCTGGGCGTTCCCGAACCTGGGAGCGCAGTCGCGGCATCGGGCACGATCACAATCACGTCGGCGCCGACGCAGGCCGGTACTATCGATCTCTACATCGCTGGTCAGCATGTGCCCGTCAACGTGATGACGACCGATACGCCGACGAGCATCGCATCGGCGATTGTCTATGAGATCAATTCTGTCACGCCTGATTTGCCTGTGACGGCGACATCAGCGGCCGGCGTGGTGACTGTCACTTGCCGTTGGAAGAGCGTCACCGGCAACGACATCCGCATTGACATGAATTATTATGGCACGATTGGTGGCGAAGCCACGCCGCAAGGTCTTACTATCACCTTGCCTGCAGGCGCAGCGGGAACGAGCGCGACCGGTACGGGCACCGGCAGCGGCATCAATCTGACCGTGAGTGCGGTGACCGGCAACATTCAAGTCGGCTCGACGATCACCGGCACTGGCGTCCCGGCTGGCACCAAAATCACCAATCAGCAGTCCGGCACGACTGGGGGTGCCGGCGTCTATACGACGAGCGTGGCGACGACGGCCGCGTCGGCTTCGCTGACGTTCCAGAATCCGGCTGGACCTCCGGGCTTCTTGAGCGGCGGAACCGGCGTTCCGGATTTCACTCAAGCTATCGCCAACCTCGGCGAGAAAATCTTCGAGTACGTCGCGCTGCCGTATACTGATTCCAACTCACTGTTTAATTGGGAGCAAGAATACGGCTTTACCGACATCGGAAGGTGGGGTTGGCGCCGGCAGCTCTACGGCCACATTTTCAGTGCGCGGCGCGACACCTATGCCAACTTGATCACGTTCGGCAACACGCGCAATAGCGGTGTGACGTCGATCATGGGCATCGAGCTCACATCGCCGTCATGGATCGGCGATTGGGTCGCAGCCTATGTGGCGAAGGCGCAGCGCGCGTTAATCAATGATCCGGCCAGGCCGCTGCAAACGCTTTCTCTCAACACGGTGAAGCTCGCACCGCTGCAAGATCGGTTCGATACCATCGAGTTGAACGCGTTGGCCGGTAATGGCATCGCTACTCAAAAGGCTGGATCGGATAATCAGCCGATGATTAGCCGAGAAACCACCACTTACCAGCTTAACCTATATGGGTATACAGACGATGCTTACGAATTAGTCACTACCTTGGCGACCTTAGCCAGGCTAATACGTAACCAAAGGTATGTCATCACGTCCAAATACCCCAGGTGCAAGCTAGCTGATGACGGGACTCGTTTCGGGCCGGGACAGGCCATAGTCACTCCTGGTATCATCAAAGGTGAGCTTATCGCGGAGTATGTCGAAGATATGTGGGTAGGTTTGGTGGAGAATCTGACCGCATTCAAACAGCACCTTATAGTCGAAAGAGACCCTAATGATCCCAACCGCCTAAACGTATTGTATCCTCCTGATCTTATCAACCAACTGCGCGTCTTTGCGGTGCTCGCACAATTCCGTCTGCAATACGATCGCGGCATCGACACGCAGATTATCGGTCCGAACCCCGCGAACATCGGCATGACCGGCATCCTGCCGCAGATCCCAGCGCTCTAAGTTTATTTCCGAACCGGCGCGGCTAGGCCGATCACCGAAAAGCCCGTCCGCAACGGGCTCGCCGCGCCGTCCCCTCTTGCGGATTAGCACTATTGCGGAGTGCCATGGAGAACTGCCATGGCGCAGCGCTTTGCGGGCATCGCTTACCTGTCCGTGGATGGCAACCAATATGCTCTCCGCGGCAACTTCACCGTCTCGCCGAGTCCTGTTGAGCGTACAATGATCGCAGGACAGGATGGGGTGCACGGCTACCAAGAACTACCTCGCGTCCCTTACATCGAAGGCGACCTCTCGACCGTGCCTGGTCTCAACTTCGAAGACGTCCTCACACAGGTCAACTCGACTGTGATTGCGCAGCTCGCGAACGGAAAACAATACACTTTACAGGCTGCGACAGTTAAAGGCGGCTTCGAAATCAATACGCGTGATGGTCAGGCGCGCGTTCGATGGGAAGGTATCACCTGTCTCGAAATCAATTTGTTCTGAGGTGAAACATGGAACTCGATACCAAAGGTCAGCCTATCCGGGAAGGCTTCCAAAATCCCGGTCAGCAGCCGCCGCGGCCACAGGGTAATGGTCCGCAGCCGACGACGCCGGCACAGGTCCAAGCCAGCATCGACGCGACACCCGAACCACCGCCGATGGAAAGTCAGCCGCCGGCGGCGCCGCTCGAGGAATGGCCCATTGTGGTGAGGCTCATTCACAAGCCAATCAGGGGCAACCACAACGAAGAAATTACCGAGCTTAGATTTCGCGAGCCCACCGGCGGCGATATCAATCGCTGCGGCAACCCATGCCGGATCAACTTTGAAGGCGACGTCATCATCGACGAAAAGAAGATGTCGCTGATCATGGCCAATCTATCCGGCGTGCTTTCCCCCCTCCTCGACAGAATGGACCCGCGCGATTGGACATCGTGCGCGTATCGGTTACGCGGTTTTTTCTTGCCAGATCCGGCGGCGTGGTAGGCAACGACGAAAATCTCGTCTTGGACTGCTACCGCCTAGCTAAGTGGTATAGCTGCAGTCCTGAGATTTTTTTGGCGATGCCGCTCGGAGAAGTCCAGCTTCATCTTTATCGCACTGCCCAGCTCAGTCGCATGATGCGGCGCGAAGCCGAGGACAGCGATGCCGAGTGAATTTGAAAACCTTGTAGTCCGAGTGACCCTCGACGACCAGGCGTCGGCGGGTCTCGAGCGGATTCATGAGCAGATTAAACATATCAGCCATGAGCGGCATAAAGATTTTTTTGAAAAAATAAGCCGTGAGTTCAAATCATTTCGGCCAATCGCCGGCGAAGCTGCCGGCGAATTTGCTAAAGTCACCGAACATCTCGCCGTCTTCACTCGGTTCGGGGGCGCCGTCGGAGGCATCGCTACTGTGATCGCAATGGCCGCGATCGAGACGGCGAGGAGAACGAAGGAATTCGCCGATAATCTGAACGAGGTTTTCCGGACCGCTACTTATTCCGGCTTTGGCATGCAGCAATTGAAAAATCTTTATGAAGTTCTGCGTCGAGTAAACGACATTCCGCCGGAGCAGTTTGAGGCGATCGCCAACTCGATCGGTTCCGGACTCGAAGAGTTGCAGCGCGAAGGCAGTCCATTACGGAGATGGTTTGAATCCGAAACTCCGGCAATGGGCAAGGTTGCGGAGGACTTTCTTGGCGCCCTGGCGGATGAAGCAAAGCGGAGAGATTTCGGCGCGATGCAGCGCCGCTATATGAATATTCCGGCGTTCCTCGAGAAGCTTGCACGCGAACAGAATTTGCCGCCCGAAGTTGCTACGGGCTGGCGGCGCCGAGCTGCTGCACGTCTGCAACTGCCACAATCCGTTGCCGCGCGTGAATGGGGCGAGATCAAAACAGCGACCGAGAAAGAAGAGGAGGACCTCAAAAAGCTACTCGAAATGTCGGAGGAGTGGGAGCGCCAGATGGGGCGAGTCAAAAGCGCCTTGCATGATATCCGAATGTATTATGACGATTGGCAAGCACAGAGCCTCTTTGCGGAAGGCGGCTTTGTCGTGACGAGCTTCGAATGGGTCGCCACCACACTCGAGGGCCTCTATGAGAAGTTAAAAGAGATCAGGGAGCTCGGTCTTTCTGGATTCTTGGCAAAGCACGGATGGTCATCGAGTTACGAGCTCCCGCCGCTGGGAAGAGAGGCGCCAGCATTGGGCACTCGTCCTGTGCAGTTGATGAGTACCGAAGCGGACCAACACGTTGACGACTTGACCGAACTCGTCAGGGAATTTAGGCGCTTCAATGCGCTGATATCGGGCGAGGAGAAACCTGGCGGTGCGGCGGCGGCAAGCGATCTCGCTGGGCAACTTGGTGCCGCTAGCATTGGCAAGAATCCAGCATTCCACAATTCGCCACAAGGCGGCGCCGTCGGCGAAAGCAATCCGATGACGCTTCCTCCTGGCTCGCCGCAACCGGGCGGCGGCTCAGCGGCTGAGGCGGTCGGACCCGTGCACGGGAAGGGATGGGATATCGAGACGCAGCGGAAAGTTCGCAAAGCATGGCCCGGTACAACGGAATCGATCACAGGCAAAGGCTCGTGGTATGGCACTTATGGAAAGTTTCACGATGAAAGTCAGGACAAGCCCGGAAGCGCTTCGCTAGGTCAGATGTGGGGAATGAAATACTTTCCCGAGGAGCGGCAAGGAATTGCGTTGCGTAGCGCTGCAACACTCGGTCGCTTGTTCAGAGTAACATGGCCAGATGGCACGCAAACTATCGAACAACATACTGATATTGGTCCGGCTAAATGGACGGGAAAAGATGTTGATGTGTCGGCAGCGGCAGCGACACGAGCGGGTCAGACGCCAGAGTCTTTCAAGACGGGCGGACAATTTACTGCTGAGATCCTGCCGTCTTTCGGCCAGGAAGCGCGAATGCAGCGCGCCGCGGCGGCAGCGAGCGTAGGGCGTCCTAGTGAACTCGGTGTGATGAGCACGCCAGAGATAACGCCGACAAGCGCGCTACGGCCGAGCGTGCGATCGTATCAAGCTGCGCAAAGAGCTTTGCAGCAAACGGCGCAACGCGCGCCTGCTTTATATCCTGACGAAGCAGCAGCGGCGCATGGTGAAGTGTCGTCCGCATATCCTTACCTTACAGATCGACTTCGCATTAGATCCGAACAATGGGAGCGAATGTTAAGGGAGAGTCCGAGGTCAAGAAACATTGAAGATAGGCGATTAAACGATCCAACTGTAGATTTGCCGCCGATGCGAGATTTTGATCGTAGCGCCGTTGATCGCGAACTTGGCGAAGGCGCCAGGGAGCCGAGCGGCAATCTCAATGTTACCGTGAAGGCGCCTGCCGGTACGGAAGTCAAAGCTGATGGCGATGGCATGTTCAAGGGGAACGTGTCGCTCGATCGTCAGATGCAGTTACCGACGTTGCAATAAATGCCGACGGAATTTGAAGAACTCAAGCTTCAAGTCACCCTCGTCGACGAGGCGTCGTCGAAGCTCGAGGATATAAAGAAAGACTTTGATTCAATTCAGAGCGGCAAGCACGTTGAGCAAATCCAAGGGCTGCAGCGCGCCTTTCGTGAGTTGCGGCCGATCGTCGGAAGCTTTGGCACTGAGTTTTCAAAAGTTAATCAAGTCTTGGGTATTCTGACGAGCCGCGGCAGTTTGGCGACGACTGCTATCGTTGGTCTTGGCGGCGGCATGGCCGCCGGGGCGATCGGACTCGAGAAGCTGAGCACGAACTTGAACGAGCTCAAACAGCTATCGACGATCACCGGTATTGGCATGCAGCAGATTCGCAACATCGAGGAAGTGTTGCGCCAGACTGGCCGCATTCCGCATGAGAAGTTTGGGCAGATCATACACGCTCTCGCCGACGCCGAAGACCAGATTATGCGACACGGCAGCGCGTTGCGGGAGCGGTTAATTCAGCTTAGCGGCGAGCATGCCGATGCGATGATCAAATACCTCGACACGATCGAAGCGAAGTTGCGCGCTGGCGAGAAGGGCGCTGCCGAGACGATGATCTTGCGCATCCCTACGGTCATTCGAGGCGCGACCGGTGAAGGCAAAACGGATTCAGCCGCGGCCGCTGAAATGCGCGAGTCGTTATCGATATTGGGGCTACCAGCAGAGGTCGTCGGTCAGATCAACGAGATCGTCACCGCAACGAAAGAGCAAGAGGCGGCGATGGGGCGGCTGACCGGCCAGACCGAAAAATTTGCCGATGCGATGGGACGCATCAAAAATGCTGCTGTCCTCATCGACGAGGAGTTCGGCAAGATTTTGGCTAACACGTTCCTGCCGACGATGATCCGCGGATTGGAGCTCCTGGGCGATGCGCTCGACACTATCGCGGGTGTGATGAAAAGGATTCGCGACGAGGGCCTGCTCAATGTGATGGGCGCCGGGAAACCAGTGCCAACGGGGCCAATGCCGCCCGGGTTAGATCCGGAACAGCAAGACGCGTTGAGAAGGCAGCGGCAAGGCGTCGGTCCTTCGCCGCGGCCAGGCGGCGCGGTCATGCCGCAACAGCTCATGAGCGGCGGGGTTGCTGGCTTTACCGGACCTTATGAGCCGATGCGGGACTGGGGGCCAGCAGCTAAGTGGGCCGAAGAGACTTTCCATGGCGAGCCTTCGACCAATCTCGAGCGCCGCGACCTGATGGAGAAAGAGAACGACACGACGCGCGAGCTGATCGATCAGATGAAGCGCACCAATCGCCTGCTCGGGGGCGAAGAGCAGCCGCTCGGATTGCTCTCGACGCAGTTCGGCGGCCTGCGCACCGGGCTCGGTGGCGGCATCGGCGCGGGTTACGGCGGGTACGGTGCTGGCCCTGCCGGTGGCGGCGACGGTCGCGGTGGCCGCGGTGGCACTCCCGGCGGCGCTACTTCATCAGGTACAAGTGGCACTCCGGGTGTCGGCCCTGTTGCTTATCCTGCGCTGGGGACACCGGAGCTGCCAAGAGTGTCTTACGGGGGCGTTCAAGGATTGCCAGGAACGCCGAGCGGACCGGCGCCGGGACAGCCAGCACAAGCTCCGGAAGCGCTGCCACGCCAAGGATTGCCAGGAACGCCAAGCGGTCCAGCGGCTACTCGGACTGCCACCGAAGCTGGCGGCAATCAATGGATAGCGCAACAGCGCGCCGCGCTCATGGATGAGGTTAACCGCGACCCGGCGTTGCGTGATCGCATCTCGGCTGTCCTCGCGCACGAGACCCACGGCGACCAAATCGGTGCTCAAGGCGTCATGGAGACGATGATCAATCGCGCTATGCGGCTCGGTCACAAGTCGCTGTGGACGACGATCAGCAAAGAGACCGGATTTTACGGCCCCGTTAATCGGAATGAAGTTGGTCCGCCTACTGCGCAAGATAAGAAGATCGGTTACGAAGCCATACGCAGAGTCGCGGGCGGCTCTAACATCACTGACTTCCGTGACGATCAGGGGACCAACAAGTATGGCCAGCCCGAAGTCCCGAAGGAAGGATCTGGCGTCACTCGGATAGGCGACGCGGGACCAGGACGAGGCGAGCATTTCTATTATTCCGGCCCGGCAGCACGAGCGTTCGCAGAGCGGATGCGACGCGGCGCGGCGACGACACCGACGACACCGACGACGGCCGGTTCGGTCGGTACGCAAGCGGGTGCGGCTGGCGCGCGTTTGGGCGGAGAGATTCGTCTCGGTGAGGCCGGAGCTCACGGGTATCGAAGAGGGGGTGTCCAAACTCAAGAGTGGCTAGTCGATACGGTAAGACAAGCGTCCAGAGTTCTTCCTCCGGGCTACCGCGCGGAAGTTATTTCGAGCGTTGATCCGCGATCGACGGGGACGCCGTGGCATCCGAGCGGTCGCGCGATCGACATTCAAATCTACGATGAGAAAGGTAACAAAGTCCCTTACACCGGAGATCGCAGTGTTGCCGGTTATAGCCTCTACGCGAGGATGGCGGCTTTCGCCAAGGCGTATCAGCAGAAGAATTATCCCAATGAGCAATTCATTTGGGGCGGACACTTTCACAGCGGTACGCCCTACGATCGCATGCACTTTCAGTCGGGCGGCATCTCGGCCGAAACTTTCACGAAGGAAGAGGCGGAACAAGGCCGGACTGATCTCGCGGCTTTGGAGGCTCAAAGAACGCAAGTTGCGGGTCAGCTTCCTACCCGTGAGGCGCCAATTACGACACCGCGCGTTACGACATCGCGCGCGGGAACACTGACAGAGACTGGCGCTGGTACGACGTGGACGGCCGCAGAGAGCCGCGCCGAGGTCGACAGCGGTACGATCGCTGCTTTGGCCGCCCGGCGGCGCGCTCGGCGCGCGCTCGGTACGGCGAACATCAATGTTGACGTCAAGGATCACACCAGTGGCCACAAGAACGTCGCGCAGATCGGTCCGTTTCGTAAAGTGCGATCGCAGCGGATGTCTCAGATGGTGAATGCGGACTCCGGCCCGGAGACGCACGTCACCGAAGCCGGCACCGCCGAGAGCCACGATCCGTCATTGGACAGTTAAATGCCTGTTTCCACGATCCGCGATCTCGCGCGACCGAACGCAGCACCGCAAGGCGGTAGGTATCAGGGCTCACCATGGCGCAATCGGCTTTTGCCGGCGCGCTTTGACGAAGCTCTATTTCATGTCGAGACCGCGAGCCGCGAAGGTGGTCGCAGAATTATCACCCATGAATTTCCGAAGAAAGAATGGCCCTACTCTGAGGATATGGGTCAACGCGCAATGGAGTTCTCTGTCCGCGCGTACATTATTCAGTTCCCCTACGACGCCGGGCTCGAGCTCTATCAACGTGATTACATCCCTGCGCGTGATCGATTGCAGGAACGTTTAGACACCGGCGGCGCCGGCATCCTGCAGCTTCCATTGATGGCTCCGCAGGAGGTCGTATGCACGCGTTATCGGTTAACCGAGGAAGAGCGCTTCGGGGGCTATTGCGTTTTTGATATTCAATTTGTCGATCAGGGGACAAAACCCTATCGGCCAGAACCCGATACGCGCACAAACTTGATCGCAGCATCGGAGCGCTACAAGGCCATCGTCGAGACTTCCTTAAAATCGAGGGAAGCCCAAAGACTCCCGCCAATCGTAGGGCCGCGACCACCTCCGGCATAATGGCAATGGAACAGCTCGACACGCAGGAAGCGGTGCCAATTTGCCAGAGGGTGTTGACTTATCTGCTCGGGGCCGCGCCTACGCGTGGGCGGCCAGGCTCCGATCTTCGCACTGCCGTCGGTGATTTTCTTGGCTATGCCTACACGCTGATCCGAAACGACCTGGCAGGGCCGCCATTGTCAGATATCTTTGACCTAGCGCGCGCGACTGGAGTCACGCAGGCGCAACTTGCCGCTACACGTGCGACAGCATCAACGGAAACGCCGCAAACTCTCGGTGGCAAGCTGATCCAGAATTCATTGATCGGGTATTTGCTCGCGGCAGAAGCGCGCATCGTCGCCGATATGACATTCGTTAGCCGCAACGACGTCAACACGATGCTGGCTCAAATGAATGCAGCTTTCACGCCGATGGAAGAGATCGCGGCCGATGATATGGATCAGTCCGCCTTTAGTGGGCTAGTCGCGCTTCATGCCGCTATTTCCTATCATCTTGCGTTGACTGCGATACCGCTGCCGCGCGTGCTGCAATTTACGTTCGCACAATCGATGCCAACGTTGGTTACGGCGTATAGGCTCTATGCCGATGCTAGCCGCGCCGATGAGTTGCGCGTAGGAAACAAGGTCGTGCATCCGGCATTTGAGCGGCCGTATGGCGAGGCGCTCGCAACGTAATGGCGTTTGGACAGAAGCCATATCCGGTTCCCGACCCGGAAGAAGTCGCAACCATCATCGTCGGAGCAGGAGCCGCTACGCCGCTGGAAGCGGTTTACAAAGGTGCGGTGCCAAATGTTGGTCGTTACGACGACTGGGAAACGGTCTATGTGCAACTCCGGTGGAAAGATTTTTTTCCGATCTTTCAATTCACCGCGGCCGAACGTGATCCTAATCCGCCGCTATGGGATCGCATTCAATTCGCGCCGCCCGATCCAGTCGCGATCTATCTCGGTGGGCAATTGGCGATCACGGGCAACATCCTGCGCCGACAGACCGCTTATGACAAAGGCAGCCATGCGGTGCAGCTCTTTGGTGTCGGACGCACGTATTGGGCAGGCCGTGCTCACATGGAGCCGCAAGACTGGTCTGGCCAGACCTTGTTCCAGATCGCAGACGCTTGCTGTCGCAAATATGGCGTCAAGGTCATTCCGATCGGCAATCTCGATCAAACGCCATTCAAGACGCTGCAGAACGAGGTGGGCGAGACGGTATTTGCTTTCATTGAACGCATCGCCCGGCCGCGGGGAGCGGTCTTTGCGCCTAATCATCTCGGGCAGTTTCTTTTGATCGGCGATCACAGTTGGCAACCGATTTGGAATCTGATCGAAGGCAAGAATATTCTTAGACTGCAATCGGTCATCAGTCTCGAGGGGACATACAAAGACGTTCGCGTTTACGGTCAGTCTGGTGGCGATAACAAACAGAGCATGACTAGCTCGAGTGAGCAGGAGGGTTTTTCCGAAGGTTTTCAAAAAATGCCCTTTAGCCCGATGCTTGTACCGGCTGAGCAACCGGTTTGGGGTAAGGGCGAACTTATGACGCGGGCGCGCCACGAAGATCTATTCCTTCGCGGCACCTACATCACCGCAAACGTGACCGTGCAAGGCTGGCTCCGCGGCGGCATAGCGCTATGGATGCCAGGTGACAAGGTCACCGTCTGGTCGCCGATGGCGATGTTCGACAATACCGAACTCAAAATCCAAGCCGCGACATTCACGCAGGACAGTCAATCGGGAACGTTGACATTGCTCGAGCTCGTCGCGCCTTGGCTCCTGAAAGATACAATGAATGCCGATGTGAGAGGCGTGGTAGGCGACGCGCCCGGTAAAAATCAAACGCAGACTCCTGCGCCCCCGGATGCGGAAATTCCTGATCCTCCGCCCGTAGTCTTACCTGACACGATAACTCCCAGCTAAAATGGTCCACCGCTCAACTCCGCACGCATCCGTCTACCGCGCTTATAGCGGAGGTGGTGCACGCTCGGCCATCGACAGCGTCGACGATTCTACGCTCATGCAGGAATCGACGAATTCGCGCGGCATGAAAGGCGAAACGTTTTTCAATCACGAGGCGCCGCAAAATTACGGCTTCACTTCGGTTGTGGCGGACGCGAGAAAGAGCGGGAATCCTGGAATAATCCAGCAATGCGCCGAGGGCTTCGTGTCGTTTCTCGGTGGCAATCGTTCGCTGCCGATCACAGCCATGATGGATGATCGTCGCCACCGGCTGTTAAATCTCGCCAAAGACGCGGCCAAAGGCGCGACCGCGATGTTTGGCCTAAAAGAATGGGGCCAGCAATTTTTGAACACTGAAGCCGGAATGTTCATGACTGGCAATGTCGAGAAGTTGCTCAAGTTTCAGCTCGTCGAGAATCAGAACGGTAAACAGCAACAGCAACAGCCGGGACAGAAGCTCGCGCGAACTTTCAGATCGAGGTCAGGCGTCGAATTTGACATTGAAACATTCGAGATCGAGCCACGCGAAGGCGCAGGCGGCGGCGGGACAAGTAACAGCGATGGGAGTCAGGGAACAAGCCAGCCAACAGGACAAAAGACTTTACACAAGGAAGAATCGAAAACCTTTCTAAATATGACGAAAGACCGCGTCGAGACGCGGCGCGACAACGGCTATGTCCACGTCGAGGACAAGAAGATCACGACTCATTACAAGGACGACACGCAGTCGACGCGCTGTGATGACAAACACGTTCATGTTCGTTGGAAGGGCTCGCAGGTTTGGGTTGACGCCGGCGGTTGCTGGTCATCGAAGCCGATCAAGATCAAAGCTTGCTCCGACGCTGGCGGCGGAACTGTTCCTGACCAAGGACCGGCGGCGCACTCCGCCTCGGCGCCGCTGTCGATCGACAGCAATGCGAACATTTCGATGGCGGCGAATGCGCCGCTTAAGATCGCGGGCGCGACGAGAGAAGTAACCGAGGCGCGTCATCGCGCGATGCAGCGCGAAGAGCCGATGCCGTTCGACAACGGCTACCTCTTTCTCGATATCGATTTGACAACCTTGGCAGTCACGCCAGCCGGCCAGCTCACCGTCGTCGGTGGTGCCGGTGGCGGGATCTCGGAAGCGCCCAGCGATGGCAATCACTACGCGCGTTTTAACGCGGCGTGGAGCGCGGTCGAGAACATGATCCTCGATGGCGGCACATTCTGATGCCTAATACCATCCGCATAAGGCGACGCGCTGCTGGTGGTGCTGCTGGGCCACCGCCCGGCCTTGCCAATGCCGAGCTTGCCTATAACGAGCAAAACGACACGCTCTATTACGGCAAGGGCGGAACGCCGACGGCCGCCGCCAGCATCGTGGCGATCGGCGGGGTTGGTTTCCAGGGTCCTCCCGGTCCAACGGGTCCCGCCGGGCCGACGGGTCCGACTGGGCCGGCTGGACAAGGCGTCCCGGTTGGCGGCGCCGCAGGCCAAGTGCTCGCGAAGAACACGGCCACCAACTATGACACCGGATGGATCACGCCGACCGGCGGCGGCATAACTGACGCGCCGAGCGACGGCGTTCACTATGTGCGCCAGAACGCAGCGTGGGCGAGTGGCGACGCGATCTATCAACCTCTCGACGGCGACCTCACCTCGCTTGCCGCGGCCTCCGGCATCAATGTCATCTACTACCGCTCGGCAGCCAACACCTGGGCGACCGTCACGGTCGGGGCGGGGCTCGCGTTCTCGGCCGGCACTTTGGCCGGTTCACTGTTCTCGAGCTCCGCTCAAGGCGACGTTCCCTCAAGCGGCGGCGGCACGGTTAATTTCCTGAGAGCTGATGGTTCGTGGGCGATACCGCCAGGTGCTGGCGTTACGCCGGCTGCTCTGACCAAGACCGACGACACCAATGTCACCTTGACGCTGGGCGGTTCGCCGTCGACTGCGCTGATCAATGCGGCTTCGATTACCGTCGGATGGGCGGGAACGCTTGCGGCCTCGAGACTTAATGCCCTTGTCGTGCAGGCCATCACAAACGACACGAATATCACCGGCTCAATCGCGGCGCAGACGCTTACGCTCGGCTTCACCGGTACGCTCGCCGCGACGCGCCTCAACGCCAACGTCGTCCAGGCCGTCGTCAATGATACGAACGTCACCGGCGCGATCTCCGCCCAGACCTTGACGCTCGGTTGGACCGGGACGCTCGCCAACGCCCGGCTCGCCAACATGGCGGCGGCCACGATCAAAGGAAATAATGGGGCGAGTGCAGCTACGCCGATTGACCTGACCGCGGCGCAGATCAATGCCATGCTGCCGATTTTCACGACGACCTTGAACGGGCTTGCCCCATCGAGCGGGGGTGGCACGGTCAACTTCTTAAGAGCTGATGGCTCATGGGCGATCCCTCCTGGCGCGGGTGTTACGCCCGCAGCGCTGACCAAAACCGATGATACCAATGTCACGCTAACGCTCGGCGGATCGCCCTCAACTGCACTGATCAACGCCGCTTCGATCACGGTCGGATGGGCCGGGACGCTTGCGGCGGCGCGCCTCAATGGCAACGTCGTTCAGTCGGTCGTGAACGACACCAACGTGACCGGTTCGATCTCCGCGCAGGCGCTCACGCTTGGCTGGACCGGTCTACTCGCGGCGGCGCGCTTTCCTGCGTTGACTGGCGATGTGACGACCGCCGGAGGCGCCCTCGCGACCACGCTCGCGACGGTGAACGCTAACGTCGGGACCTTCCAGGGCATCACGGTCAACGCGAAGGGCCTGGTCACTGCCGCGGCCAATCAGGGCTACCTCACGGGCAATCAGTCGATCACGCTATCCGGCGACGTCACCGGCTCGGGCGCGACCGCGATTACCGCGACGATCGCCAACGCCGCGGTGACCTACGCCAAGATGCAGAACGTGAGCGCGACGTCGCGCTTCCTTGGACGCATCACTGCGGGCGCAGGCAGTCCCGAAGAACTTACCGCCGCGAATGCTTGGGCGATCCTCGGAGTTGAACCCGCCGCCAACTTCCCGGCGCTCACTGGGGACGTGACGACCTCGGCTGGCTCTCTGGCGACGACGATCGCCAATGCGGCGGTGACCAACGCCAAGCTCGCCAACGCGGCGGCGAACAGCATCAAAGGTAACAACACGGGTGCCGCGGCGGCGCCGATCGACATGACGGGCACGCAGGCGACCGCGCTGCTCGATACATTCACAACCGCGCTGAAAGGGCTCGTGCCCTCGAGCGGTGGCGGCACGACCAATTTTCTCAGAGCGGATGCGACCTGGGCAGCTCCTCCGGCGGGTGGGGCAACGTTTACGGGCGTCGTCGGACAGTGCCAGCTCGTCTACACCGACACGACGCACGTCACGCTGCAGCGTTTCGACGGCTCAAAGATCAGGATCAATGGCGCGGTCTACGACATCCCGGCCGCAGGCGTCGCTGCACTGATCACGTCTTGCTACGTCAACGGAGTCGCGGCGCAAGCTCTCGCAAATTCGACCACCTACAACGTCTATGTCTTCAACAATGCCGGAACGCTCACGCTCGATTTCTCCACAACAGCGCGCGCGGCCGACACGACGGCTGGGAATGAGGGGACTCAGATTAAGTCCGGCGATCCGACGAGGACTCTCGTTGGCAAGGTCTACACCGCGGCGTCGGGGCCACAATTCTCCGACACTGCCACCTATCGCGGCGTTCTGTCCTGGTTCAATCGTCTTCAACGCGTGGCGCAACTTTACACCAACGGCAATGCGACCTCGAATAATGCGGCTTGGGTCGACGTGAGCACCCCAACTAACTTTCTGAGTTGGGGCGATTCGGATTACCTGTTCAACGCTGGCGGCGTCCTGAGCATCAATGCTGTCTCAAGTGCTTATCTCCAAATTAATCTTGATAACGCGACTCTTATTCTCCCTGGTGGCAATCTTTATACCTGTCCAGGTACAAGTTACAACGTCGCAACGTCACACACAGTCTACTATCGTCCGACCGAGGGCCGACATTTCATCACCGTCCAAGGTCAAGTGATCGGAACCTGCACCGCGAGTTACTACACGCAGGTAACAGTGGCGTATGACGGTTGATCGACGAACTTGTAATGGGAGGCGAGAATCCCGGACATAAGGCTGGTTCAAAACGCGATCTTCCCGAACGCTCCGGCGTACTCGGTCACGATGGACTGGTCGCTGCTCGGCGATGGCACGCTCGACGAGACCCAGGCCCTCGCGACTGCGGTTGTCGTTGCGCTCGGCACCGATGGGCTTGCGGCGACCTCTGACATCTTGCCCGATCCCGATTCGACCGATCGCGCCGGTTGGTGGGGTGATCTCGATGCTGAGGAAATCTGGGATGGTTGGCCGATCGGCTGCAAGCTTTGGCTGCTGAAACGCGACAAGATCGTTGGCCCGGAAGCTATGCAGGGCGCCACCACAACGCGCGTGGAGTATTACATCCGCGAAGCGATTCAGCCGTTCCTAGATCGGCGTATCGGTTCAAGAATGAACGTGTGGGTCGAGCGCGTGAATCGCGATCAGATCAATGCAGTCATCCGGCTCTATCGAGGACCGACGCTCGAGATCGAGCTGCGATACCAGATCCTTTGGTCCGAGATAGGACCGACTCCGATAACTGAGTTTGTCACCGGTGGACCGCCCTTCGGCGGCCCCTGACCATATCCAAGTCTTTCAATGCCGTGGTCAACGCCAACCCTGCGCGACGTGCGCTCGCTCGTGCGCGATGCGATCCGGGCGAATTTGCCTGGCGCCGATGCGTCGATTCCGAACAGCGTGCTCCGCGTCATGTC
>Ga0066903_100000461_pt1 | contig 25474 bp, 22 predicted proteins | sample PanSoiMetaGPlot1_FD_67491 | JGI IMG/M metagenome (GOLD analysis project Ga0066903, IMG submission 67491) | Tropical forest soil microbial communities from Panama analyzed to predict greenhouse gas emissions - Panama Soil - Plot 1 (version 2) | ecosystem: Environmental > Terrestrial > Soil >... | reverse complement strand
AGGATGAGGGCGCGGCGAGCCTCAAAGGATGATCTGGATCGCCTTTTCTTCGGTGTAGCTCAACAGCTCCTGCAGGCAGCTTTCCTTGCCGATGCCGGAATTCTTCAAGCCGCCATAGGGCGTACCTTTGAAGTAGTTGCCGACCCCATTGATCCAGACGCAGCCGGACTGCACCCGGCGCGCGGCGTTGATCGCGCGCTTGATGTCCTTGGTCCACACCGCCGCCGTGAGCCCATATTCGAGCGAGTTGGCAAGCTCGATGATGGCGTCCTCGTCGCGCCAGGAGAACACGGAGATGACCGGTCCGAAAATCTCCTCGCGCGCGATCTTCATCTGCGGATGAACGTCGCCGAAAACCGTCGGCTCGATCCAGTAGCCACGCTCGAACTGCTTGCCGGGCGGCCGCTTGCCGCCGGTCATCAGCTTGGCGCCGTCGTCGATGCCCGACTTGATCATCATGTTGACGCGGTCCATGTGGCGCTTGGAGTTCACCGGCCCCATCTGCGATTTCGGGTCCATCGGGTCGCCCATCTTGATCTCGGCGACACGCTCGGTGACCCGGTCGAGCACCCTCTTGTAGAGGTCTTCGTGCAGCATCAGCCGGCTTGTTGATCCGCATGATTGTCCCGACCACGCGAAGTTCATGCCGCTGATCGCCGCGTCGGCGACCTTGTCGGGATCGGAGTCTGGCCAGACGATGAATGGGTTCTTGCCGCCCAGTTCGAGCGTCAGCGACTTGATGCCACCCTCGGCGGCGGCGCGCTGGATTGCCATGCCGGTCGGCACCGAGCCGGTGAAGGCGATGCGCTTGATCTTCGGATGCTTCACGATCGCCTCCCCGGCCGGGTTACCGTTGCCGCTCACGATATTGGCGACGCCGGGCGGCAAGACCTCCTTGCAGATTTCCCCGAGCAGCGTGGCCGACAGCGAACTCGACTCCGGCGGCTTGATGATTGCCGTATTGCCCGCGATCAACGGGCCCGCGAGCCCGCGTGCCGCGAAGCTCAGCGGATGGTTGAACGGCACGATGCGCGCGGTCACGCCATACGGCTGGCGCACCGTAATGTGCAGGTTCTTGGCGCTCGCCGGGATGGTCTCGCCTTTCATCTCGATGGCAAGGCCGGTGTACCATTCGAGCTGCTCGGCGGACTGCTCGATGTCGCCCTTCATCTTCGAGATGGTGTTGCCGGTATCCCTCACCTCGGTATGCAGCAGTTCCTCGCCGCGCTCGCGAATGCGCTTGGCCATCTGCTTGAGATATTTGCCCCGCTCCTTGATATCGAGCGCGGCCCACGCGGGCTGCGCCTTCTCGGCGGCGGCCACCGCCTTGTTGACGTCGGTGGCGTCACCGGCGGGAAACTCGCCGATCTTTTCTTCGTTCGCCGGGTTGACCGACTCGATCCACTTGTTGGCTTCGCCGGCGACCATCTCGCCGCCGATCAGCATCTGTCCCTTCATTTGGGCGTGTACGTTCATGACGATCCTCCCGGATGGGCCGCTTCCCGCAGCGCTGGCGTGGGCGCGCTCTATTCTCTATCGAGGAAGCCAGGACTGGACAAGGCAGCCACTAGTGCCCCGAACCCGAAGTTCGCAAGTCCAGTGCCGCGAGTCCCATTGCGAACTTCGGGTTCAAAGGGCACTAGAACCATAAAGTTGCTAGTGTCCCTTGATTCCGAAGTTCGCATGGGAATGTGCCGCACGTGTTGGCGAACTTCGGAATCGGGACACCGGCACGGCTAGTGCGGTTCCAAAAGCAAGGAGAGCGCCGATGAACCCGCCGTTCCGCGCCGAGCATATCGGCAGCCTGTTGCGGCCGCCGGCGCTGCTGCGCGCCCGCAAGGAGTTCGAAGCCGGCCGCATCGGCCGCGATCGGCTGACCGAGGCCGAGAACGAGGCGATCCGCGATGTCGTCAAGCTGCAGGAGGGTGTCGGCCTCAAGGTCGTCACCGACGGCGAGTTCCGCCGCGTCACCTATTCGGACGCCTTCACCTCATCCGGTATTTCCGGTGTGTCGATCGAGCTGACCGAGGACGACGGCTTCACCAAATCGGCGACACACGGCCACCGGATGGCGCGGCGCATCCCCAAGGTGGTCGACCGCATCAGATGGAATGGCCCGCAGAATGCCGGCGACTTCCGCTTCCTCAAGTCGGTGACGAGCCGCACGCCGAAGATCACCCTGCCCGGCCCCTGTTACATCCATTACCGCGCCGGCCGCGGCCATATCAGCCGCACGGTCTATCCCGACCTCGATGCGTTCTGGTCCGATCTGGTCGCCGCCTACCACCAGGAAATGCGCTCCCTTGCGGAGGCCGGCTGCACCTATCTGCAGATCGATGAGACCTCGCTGGTCAAGCTCGGCGACCCGCGCGTGCGCGAACTGCTTAAGGAGCGCGGCGACGACTGGCGCGCCTTGCTCAAGACCTACATCGACGCGGTGAACGCGGTCGCCGCCGGCGCGCCCCCCGGCATGACGGTCGGCGTGCACATCTGCCGCAGCCAGGACCCGAGCTGGCAAGCCGACATCGGCTACGATCCGATCGCCGAGCCGCTGTTCAACGACATGAAGGTCGGCATCTATTTCCTCGAATACGACAACGCGCGCGCCGGCGGCTTCGAGCCGCTGCGCGCAGTGCCGGCGGACAAGGTCGTCGTGCTCGGCCTCGTGGCCACCAAGGTCGCCGAACTCGAGAGCGCCGACGCGCTCAAGCGCCGGATCGAGGAGGCGAGCCGTTTCATCAAACTCGATCAGCTTGCACTAAGCCCGCAATGCGGCTTCTCCACCAGCGCGACGAGCCACATCGCGGTTGACGAACCGATGGAGCGCGCCAAACTCGCCCGCATCGTCGAGGTCGCGCGCGAACTCTGGGGCGATTGACCATGGCGCGCTGGCTTGCCTGCCTCGTCGTCTTGTACGGCTGGTTCGGCGCGGACGCGGCCCGCGCCGACGCGATCGCCGACTTCTATCGCGGCAAGACTGTGACCATCTATGTCGGCTTCGGCCCAGGCGGCGGCTATGACGCCTATGCGCAGCTTCTGAGCCAGCACATCCGCCGCCACATCCCGGGCGAGCCGACCGTCATCGTCAAGCACATGCCGGGCGCGGGCTCGCTGACGCTGATGAACTACCTCGGGTCGATCGCGCCGCCAGACGGCCTGGCCTTCGGAATCCCGGCCTCGAGCGCAGCCTTCGCGCCGCTCATCGGCTCGCCGCAGGAGAAGGCGGCGGCGCGGTTCGACGCGGCGAAATTCACCTGGCTCGGCAGCCTCGAGAAATTCACGCCGATCGGGCTCGCGTGGCATACGACCAGCATCAGGACCATCGACGACGTCAAGCGACGCCCGCTGCGCTTCGGCTCGAGCGGCGCTGCGAGCGGCGGCGAGCTCTACGCCCAGCTCCTCAACGACATGCTCGGCACCAAGCTCGTGAGCATCCGCGGCTATCGCGGCTCGAACGACATCACGCTCGCGATCGAGCGCGGCGAGCTCGACGGTTTCGTCGGCTGGTGCTGGACCTGCATGAAGGCCGACAAGCCGCAGTATCTCGAGGACAAGCTGGTCAACGTCTTCGTCCAGTTCGGCCATGACCCGGACGCCGACGCACACGACGTACCCTCCGCGCTCGACGTCGTCACCGACCCGAAGGACCGCCAGGTCGTGGCGCTCGTCCTCGCAAATCTCGCAATGTCGCGCCCGTTCGTGGCGCCGCCCGGCGTAGCGCCCGAGCGGGCGGGCGCGCTGCGCCAGGCGTTCCTCGCGACCGCGCAGGATCCGGGCTTCCTGGCGGTTGCGGCGCGCGCCAAACGCGACATCAGCGTGTTCACCGCCGACGAGATCGATGCGCTGTTGAAGGCAAGCTACGCGCTGCCGCCCGACATCATCCGCCGCGCCGCCGAGATTTCCGCGGGACGCTAGCGGAGTCCGATCACGTCAAAGCGAGCGCCTCGAGCGAGGAGCAGCGCTCAAGCCGCATCAAATCATCGAACAGCGACTCCCGAAGCCTCTTCGAGGCTCCCTGCACCAGCCGGTCGAACTTGACCTGAAGCTGCGCCTCCGAGAACGGCGTCTCCGGACAGCCGAGCCAGCTGTCGATCTGCCCATCGGACCTGCGCCCGTCATTGCAGGTGACGCTGACGCGCGCGCCCCAGCCCTTGGTCGCCTCGCCAGCCGTCAGATCGATGCGCTGGGCCAGATTGCGCACGCGCGCATCGCGGATGACGTCGTCGCAGAACACGTTGGGATCGAGTGGATCGTGATAGGCCGCGAGGGCGACGCAGAACGGCACGCTATATTGCGCGAGCAGCAGATCGGCAGGGGCGCGCTCGCCGTGATGCGAGATGACTTTCGCGGACGCCTCGATGGCGATCGTTCGGATGTCATCGCCACCGAATCCGTGCGTCTCGATGAAGCTGCGCAGGAGCTGGACCGGCACGTGCGCGGTGACATGGCAGGGATAACGCTTGAAGCAGATGCGCTCGGTCTCGAACTCGCGACCCAGCCCGCGCGTGAGCAGTGCCGGGTCCATGTCGTCGCAGAAGGATTCGAGCACGCCATAGCGGCCTTCGAGCACGTTGCGCGGCCCCTCGTAGCCGCGCTGCGCGAGCCGCGCAGCGACCACGCCGCCCTCGGCGGCGCGGCCGAGGTGCAGGCGCTTGACCATTCCGCCGGAGCCCGCCTTCACGAATGCCAGCAGTCCGCCCGCAAGCGAGCCGGCGATACCGAACGCATGAGCAGTCTGGCGCGGGGTCAGATGCATCAGCGAGGCGCAGGCCGCCGCCGCGCCGAAAGGTCCGGTGACGCCGGGCGCGTGGAAGCCCACCGTCTCCGGCGAGTGCAGCGTCGCGGCACCGATCCGGAACATCACCTCGACGCCGGCGACGATCGCGGTGATCAAGTCGCGGCCGCTCGCCTTGACGGCATCCGCCATGGCGAGCGCCGGCAGCGCCACGGTCGCGCCCGGATGAACTCCGGCGCCGGGTTTGCGGAGGTTGTCGTACTCGAAGGCATGCGCGAACGCACCAAACGCGAGCGCCGCCTGGGGCACCTGCAAGGTCTTGCCGGCAACGCCCGGCACCCGGCACGGCCCCCCTGCCCCGACCGCCAACGCCTCGTCGAGCACCATCGCCGACCAGGGAAACTGACGGCCAAAGATCGCACAGGCGACCGCGTCGATCAGGCAGTGCTTGGCGCGCTCAACCGCGGCGCGCGGCAGATCCTCGAACGTGAGGCCGGCCGCGTAGGCGGCGAGGCGCTCGGTCGCAGGCTCGTTGGCCGCGCACTTGGGTGCTTGCGTTCCAGGCGATCGTGACATCGGTCTCAGGCGCGCACGCCGCTCCTCGCCTGCGCCGCCCAAAGCGCTGCGCTGCGTCCGGCGAGCCGACCGAAGGTCGCTCCCGACATCAGCCCGGTCCCGCTGCAATAATTGTGGAAGAACAGGCCGCCGACCATTTCGCCCGCCGCGTAGAGCCCGGGAATGACACGGCCGTAGAGGTTTTCGACCTCGCCATTGCGCGAGATCTTGACGCCGCCGAATGTGAAGGTCACGCCGGTGGTCACGTGGTAGGCGTGGAACGGCGGCGCGTCGAGCGGCACCGCCCAGTTTGTCTTCTCGATCGCGAGCCCCAGCGTGCGGCGGCCGTCGAGCACGTTCGGATTGAACGGCCGGTCGCTGCGGCAGGCGGCGTTGAACTCGCGCACCGTACGCAGGAACGCGTCGGGATCGACGCCGGCCAGCTTCGGCGCCAGCTCTTCGAGCGTATCGGCCTCGGCCTTGGTCACGCGGCGGATGCGATATTCGCCGCGCAGCAGCGGCGAAGCCTTCGCGTCGAACACCTGCCAGGCGAACATGCCCGGCTGCCTCATGATCTCGCCGCCGTATTTTGCATAGGTGTGACTGTGGAAGTTCGCACCCTCGTCGAGGTAGCGCTCGCCCCGCGCGTTGATGAGAAGCCCGAACGGGTAGTTGTGCTTCTGGAACTGGTCGCCGACCGTCAGATCGCCGTAGGGCGGCGCGTTGATGTCCCAGGCGACCGAATGACAGCCCGACCAGTTACCGTAGGGCCGCGCGCCGGCGGCGAGCGCCATAGTGAGGCCGGCGCCCATGTTGAAGCGCGTGCCGCGGCTCTTGGCGAGGTCCCAGTTGGCCCCGAGATAACGGGCGCGCATCTCCGGGTTGGATTCGAAGCTGCCGCAGGCGAGCACGACCGCGCCGGCCCTCAGCTCGATCGGTTCGCCGTCGCGCTCGGCGACCACGCCCACGATGTCGCCGCGCTCCCGGAGCAGGTTAACGGCGGGCGTCTCGTAGAGGATCGCGATCCCGCGCCGCTCGACGTTGGCATAAAGCGCCTTGAGCAGTTCCGGACCGCCGCCCCAGATGTGCAGTGCGAGCCCGCCCCAGAACTTGAACTTGCCGTCGATCTGATAGGCCTGCCGGCCGAGCCCAGGCGTGAGTTTCACACCCTGCTGCGCGACCCAGGTCGCGGTGTTGAGGCTGTTGCGGACCAAAATCTCGCACAGATCAGGGTCGGTGCGATACTCGGTCACCTCGAACATGTCGTCGAAGAACTGCTCCTCGGTGTAGGTGCCGAAGTCAACGTTGGAGAGGTCCTCCTCAGCAAGCGACGGCAGCACGGTCGTGAGATCGTCGATGCCGCGATAGGCGAAGCGGAACGCGCCGCCGGTGAAATGCGAATTGCCGCCGCGCTCCTCGAACGGCGCGGCTTCGAGCATGAGCACGCGGGCACCATGTTCGTGGGCTGAGATGGCGGCGCAAAGCGCGGCATTGCCGGCTCCGATCACGAGCACGTCCAGCCGCTGCTGCGACAAGTCCGCGAAATTCATGGCGTGGTCACGTCAAGGTTCGCGCTCGATCCCTGGATCAATGCCAGGCCTTACCCAGAATCCGCCCTGGATCGGTCAAACGAAGAGCGATGAATGCGCGGGACAGGCCCGCGCACCTGGCATCGTGAGGTTGATTACGCGTAGGCGCGCCGCGCGTCCAGGGGCTCGATGCCATGTGCTGACGCCATCGTCAGGAGGACATCGCCGGCATCGGCCATCACTTCGAGCGCCTGGCACATGCGCAGCACCGCCTGAGTCGTGATCAGATCGAGCGCGCGATGGGCGCAATCGCGGAACTTCAGCTCCAGGGTCCGCTCCGGCAACGGATGCGCGCGATCGCGGCCGAGCGGCGCGTCCACGAACTGCTCGAACGCCTCGCCCGCCGTGGTCGTCACGCGCACGCGGGCATAGAAGTGATCGTCGGCGGCGCGCGCCGGGTTGGCGTCCCCCGCAGCGGCGACCTTCGCGGTGAGCGCGCGCGCCGCGCTGTCGCGAACCGCTTCATCAGTGAAGTGCTCGAGGCTGACGATGCCGTGCATTAGCGCGCGCGCCAGGACGTACTGGATGCTGAACTTGCCGTCGAGGCCGCTCTGCGGATCAGGCCGGTTGGTATGCTCGAGCCGGCGTGGATGGGTCCAGGAGTCGATCTTGGCGACGCGCTCAGGTGCAAGCCCGTGCGTCGCACGCAGATGGAGCATGGCGTCGGCCGCCGAATGGGTGGAGCCGCAGCAGGGATGGCGCTTGAAGGCAATGCCCGGCTCGGCGAGGTCGTAGGGGTCCGCCCACTCGGCCAGGATGCGGTCGGGATGGAACGTGCCAGGGCCGTTGAACACCGCGAAGAAGCCCTGCTTGTGTTCGAGCGCGCGGTGGTTTGCGGTCATCCCTTCACGCGCGAGCAGGGCGGCCAGCAGCCCATTGCGCGCCGCATGCCCGACATGGAACGGCTTCGTCATGGTGCCGAAGTTCGCCTTGATGCCCGACGCCATCGAGGCGGCGAGCGCAAGCGCGGTCGCCATCTGGTCGGGCGTGAGTCGCAGCAGATGACCGCAGGCCGCCACGCTGCCGAAGGTGCCGAGCGTCGCGGTCGGATGCCAGCCCTTCTCATAGTGATGGAAGTGCACCGCGCGGGCGAGCTTGCATTCGCACTCAACACCGGCCGCATAGGCGGCAATGAAGGCGCGCCCCGAGGCACCCGGCGCGAGTGTCCACAAGGCGGGCAGGATCGGCGCCGAGGGGTGGCCGCCGAGCGTATTGCTGCAATCGTCGAAATCGAGCGCGTGAGCGGCGACGCCATTGATCAGCGCGGCGGAGAGGACGTCGAGCCGCTCGCTGCTGCCGAAGATGAGCGCTGGGCCGGGCGCCGCGGTCACGCGCAGCGCGCGCGCGACCACCGCCGTCGTCTCCTCCTGCGCACCCGCAAGCGTTACGGCGATGGTGTCGAGAATGGCCTGCTTCGCCGTCGCGACGGCTTCACGCGGCAAAGCTTCGAATGTCACCTGGCAGACACGGTCTGCGAGTACCCGCAGCAACATCTATTCCCGGGCCCTATTATTATGATCGCTGTGCCCGTCCCCCCGCGTGCGACTGTAGACAGAGGAGTCGGGCATGTCTAGATTTTCGCCGGAAGTGGATGGTATTTCGCGTTGCAATCGCGCGTTGCGGGCCGGATCGATATGGCGAAGCACTCCGGCAGCGACGACGTCCATACCCGCAGGATCGCCGGCTTCATCTCGCAACTCGCCTGTGAGCAGATTCCCACCGCAGTGCGCGAGCGGGCGAAGCTTCTGATCCTCGACTCGCTCGGCTGCGGGATTTACGGCGCAGCGCTCGAATGGTGCCGGATCCTGCAACGTACCTTCGCCGGTCTCGACGCCACCCGCACGACCACGATCTGGGGGACTGCGCAAAGGTTGTCCTCGACCAATGCCGCGCTCGTCAACGGCACCCAGGTGCAGGGCTTCGAGCTCGACGACGTGCATCGCGACGGCGTTCTGCACTGCGGCGCCGTGACGCTGCCGGCGCTGATCGCAGTGGCGGAAAGCCATGCCGAGCTCTCCGGACCCGATTTCCTCGCCGCCGCGGTCGCCGGCTACGAGATCGGTCCGCGCGTCGGGCGTTGCATGGGGCAGGAGCACATCGGCCAGGGCTGGCATTCGGGCGCCACGCTCGGCGTGTTCTCGGCCGCCGCCGGCGCCGCGCGGGCGCTGACGCTTGATGCCGAGCGGACCGTGCACGCACTCGGCATCGCCGGTACCCAGGCGGCCGGCCTGATGGCGGCGCAATACGGCGCGATGGTCAAGCGCATGCACGCCGGCCGCTCCGCGCAGAGCGGGCTCTACGGCGCGCTCCTCGCCAAGGACGGCTTCACCGGCATCCGCGACGTGTTCGAAGCACCGTACGGCGGCTTCTGCACCACGTTCTCACGTTCGACCGACCGCTTCGATCTCGACGCGCTCAGCGCCGGTCTCGGCACCGAATGGGAGACGATGCGCGTCGCGTTGAAGTTCTATTCCTGCGTCGGCAGCAACCACACCACGCTCGACGCCATCCGCGATATCCGCGCGCGCCGCCCGTTCATGCTCGACGAACTCGACCGCGTCGTCGTGCACGGCTCGCGCGTCACCGTCGATCACGTCGGCTGGCCCTATAAGCCTGAGGGACTCACCTCGGCGCAACTCAACCTCCCCTATTGCGTGGCGACGCTGCTGCTCGAGGGCGACGTGTTCGTCGGGCAGTTCACCGAAGCCGCGGTTGAAGACCGCGATCGCATGGCGCTGTCGAAGCAGGTCGAAGTCATGGAGGACGAGGCCATCACCGCGCGCGGCGCGCGCTTCCGTCACATGGTGCGGGTTGACGTGCATCTGCGCGATGGCTCGGTCGAGAGCGAAACGCGCGAGGCGCCGCGTGGGAGCGAGCACTCGTTCGCGCACGCCCCCGACATCATTGAGAAGTTTCGCAAGCTCGCCGACGCGGCAATGCCCCGCCGTCAGCAGGATGCGATCATCGAGGCGACGCTCGGACTTGAGACGCTCACCAACGCGAAGGATCTGATCCGGCCCCTGCGCGCGAACGGCGCGTGAGCGGGCAGGGTGAGTTCGAGCGAAGCGAATCCGATATCTTCCGCTCGCAGTCGTGACGCAGCCTGGGAAGCTGCACCCCAAATGGGGCATACGGCCCAAGCGCTGATCTGCCCGCGGCAGGGGCGGGCGACCCAGAGTCGCCTCCTTCCGCCGGAATAAGGCTGCTGAGGACGGGGTTAAGGAACTGGCATGTATCCGGGCGACGGATTCGGCTGCGCTCAACGCAGTGGGAGAGGGGTTGAGAGCGGCCCCACTGCAAACTGCTCGTGCCACGGGGGGCCGTTGACACCAGATGAGTTCCCTGAGTTCCACCCGCGCGGACCGAGTGAGAGATGGGACTACAAAATCGCGAAAGCTGTGCAAGAGTGGCCGAGCCATGCTGCTTCCCGATACCAGCCCTACCCGCCAGCTCTCCGAATTCGCGGTCGCGCTCTCCTACGAGGACCTGCCGCCGCCGGTGGTCGAGCGGCTCAAGCAGTGTATCCTCGACACGCTCGGCTGCACGATCTTCGGCATCACCCTGCCCTGGACCGGCATGCTGATTGACTTCGTCGCCGAGGAGGGCGGTAATCCGCAAGCGCGCATCATCGGGACCCCGCTCAAGACCAGCGTGTCACAGGCGGTCCTGATCGGCGCGACCGCCGGCCACGGATTTGAGCTCGACGACATACATGCCGCCGCCCACCTGCACGCCGGCTCGCTCGCGGTGCCGACCGCGCTCGCGATCGCCGATGCGCGGCTGCGCGTCTCCGGCCGCCGGCTGATCGCAGCGGTCGCGGCGGGCTACGAGGTGGGGCTGCGCGTGGCACTCGCCGCGACCGGCAAGCTGTTCATGCGCGGGCACCATTTCCAGGGCGCCTGCGGACCGTTCGTCGCCGCCGCAGCCGCCGTCAACCTGCTCCGGCTCCCATCCGAGCCTGCCCGCCACACGCTCGGCATCGCCGGCTCGCTCGGCGCCGGGCTGATGGCCGCGCAGGAGGGTGCGATGTCAAAACGACTGCACAGCGGTCGCGCCGCGCAGGCGGGCGTCACCGCCGCCTACCTGGCGGCGCGCGGCTTCACTGGCATCCCAAACGTGCTGGAAGCGCCCTACGGCGGCTTCCTGAGCACGTTCAGCGACGAGCTGCAGCTCCAGCACCTGACCGACGGTCTGGGCGAGCGCTTCGAAATCCTCAATGTCGGCTTCAAGCCCTATGCGACCGCGGCCAGCGTACAATCGGCGCTCTACGCGATCGACGGCCTGATGACCGAGAATACGCTCGAAGCCGGCGACATTGGTGAGGTCGTGATCCACTGCAGCACTATGGCGCATCGCCATTGCGCCTGGCCTTACGAGCCCACCGGCGTCACGGCGGCGCAGATGAACCTGTTCTTTACCGCGGCGATGATGATCATCGACCGCGACGCGCTGCAGGATCAATTCAACGAGGACCGCCTCGCCGACCCGGCCGTGCTGGCCATGATGACCAAAATCAAGATCGAAATCGACCCGCGATACGACGAAGGCGGCGACGCCACCCGCCACTGCGCGCGCGTGCTCATTATCACGAGCGACGGCGGGCGATTCGAGCGCGAGGTGATGGAACGGCCGGGCAGCCAGGAAAATCCGCTCTCGCCGGCGATGCTGCTGCACAAGTTCGAGACGCTGGCGGGCGACGTATTGCCCCCGGCGCAGATTGTACTCGTGCCGGGGGTCATCGCCGCGCTCGAAGAGATCGACGCACGGACGCTCACCGATCTCGTCACCGTGGCAGCCCCGGCATGACCGGCCGCCGCGCCTTTTGAGCGCCGGTCGAGGCCGAAATCCTGGTCCGCCCGGCGTGTTCCACGCGCATGGCTCGCTCGACGGAGCGCCTTGGAATGTCCGGTCGACCGCCGCATAATCGACCCTCGATCGCTGGAGTGTGCCATGAACATCAACGTCGCCGCCGACGCCGCTGCCACGACCGTTCCGTTCGAGGTCGAGGGGCTCGGCGCGCGCCTCGGCGCGGAGATCCACGGGCTCGATCTCAAGCAGGACCTTAGCCCGGCGACCTTCCGCGCGCTCGAAGCCGCCCTGATCGAGCACAAGGTGATCGTCCTGCGCGACCAGCACCTTACCACCGAACAACACGTCGCGATCAGCCGGCACTTCGGCGACCTCGAAGTACATCCGATGCGGCCGCAAGGTGTGTTCCCCGAAATCTTGGTGCTGGACAATCATAAAGACAATCCGGTGCTGTCGACCGACGTGTGGCACAGCGACACTACGTTCCGGAAGACTCCGACCAAGTACACGATCCTGCGCTGCCAGATCATGCCGAAGGTCGGCGGCGACACGCTGTGGGCCGACATGGAGGCGGCCTACGAGGGCCTGAGCGAGGTTTTCAAGCGCATGATCGTCGGGCTGCGCGCCGTGCACGACTTCAAGAATTTCCGCGTGCTGTTCGGCAAGTCCGAGGAAGACCGGGCGAAGCTCCGCAAGATGGAGGAACTGTTCCCGAACCCGTCGCATCCGGTGGTGCGCACCCATCCGGTGACCGGCCGCAAATCGATCTATGTCAATCCACAGTTCACGCTGCACATCGAGGGCATGGAGCCACCCGAGAGCCAGGCGATTCTCGGCGTGCTGTTCGCGCAAGCGCAGGTGCCGGAATATCAGTTCCGCGCGCGCTGGACGCCGGGCACGATCGTGTTCTGGGATAACCGCTCGACCCAGCACTATGCCGCTAATGACTACTACCCCGAGCGCCGCCGCATGGAGCGCACCGCAGTCGTCGGCGACGAGCCGGTGTGATCAATCAACAACAACTGTAGTCGCGATCTCTCCCCGCTCGTCCCCGCGAAAGCGGGGACCCAGAATCGAAGCCAGTGCAGGTGGCCCTGGGTCCCCGCTTTCGCGGGGACGACCGGGGAGGTCGTAATCAAATCGAACGATCAACGTCCGATCGCTTCCTGCGCCTTGCGGAAGACCTCTGGCGGGAACTCGGCCAACCGCTTCAGCAGATCATCGACCTCTTCGGCCGAAGCCGGGTCGATGTCGAGCCCGGCCTTGTTGGCCTCGGCCATGAATTCCGAGTCCTTCATGGTGGCGGTCAACGCCTCACGCAATGCCTTGAGTCGGTCGGCCGGGATGCCGGGCGGGCCGGCGAGCGGCCGGCCGAGCAGGAGTTGGCGGAAGTGGACGTCGAGCACCGCGCGATCCATCTCCGTCTTGGCATAGTCGAACACGCTCGGTACGGCGCCAAACTCGTCCGACTTCTTGTTGCCCATCTGGATCACGATCTTGAGGCGGCCGCTCTTCACGTCGTCGGGGAAGGACGACTTGATCGATGAGGCGAACAGGCCGCAGGTGCCGTGCACCTCGCCGCGCTGCATGGCGAGATTGATGTCGCGCGTCCCCGCATAGCCCTGGATGACGCGGATCTTGGCGTGCAGCACGTTCTTGAGCACCATCGGATGCTGATAGGTGATCGCTGCCGGTGCGCCGCCGCCGAAGATTGTCTCCTTCGTAAGCATCTCGTCGAACGTTGCCGGAATGCCGGGGCCTTGCCAAACGCCGCAATAGGCGACGTCATTCGACATGCTGCCGATCCAGCTGAACTTGGTCGCGTCGAACTGCGCCGCCTTGTTACCGAGCAGCGGCTCCATCGCCGCCGATGAAGCGAACATTGCGAGCGTCAGGCCGTCGGGCGCGGTCTTGTTGTAGATCTGGTTTGCGGCATTGAGCGAGCCGGCGCCCGGCAGGTTGGTCGGCACGACCGCGGGCTGCCCGGGAATGAAGCGGCTGTAGTGGCGCGCGAGAATCCGCACGTAGGTATCGTAACCGCCGCCGGGCGGAAAGCCTGCGATCAGCGTGAGTGTCTTGCCCTTGTAGAAATCGGCGACTGCATCGGCCCGCGCCGATGCGGTGGCGGCAATAAGCGCGAGCGCGGCGATGCCGGCGCAATGAAGCAATGGGCTCAATATCGTCTCCATGCGTTTTCGGGTCGTATACCCCCGCCACCGCGCCCCGCCAATGCGGCTAATCCGCCAGCAGTTCCTCGCAGCCCGCCTGCCGCGCCCAGTATTCCCAGCCGCGGCGCATCGCGTTCGATTCGGGGTCGATCGCCAGACGCGCCTTGACCTCGCCCGCGGAGATGCTGGTGATCTTGCCGAAGGGCGTCGCGTCCATGATGGCGCGGCCGTTGCGCGGCACATAGGCCGAGAGCCGCACCAGGTCGTTCAGCGTGCGCCCGGTCACCACGAAGCCAACGCCGCGAATGAGGCACACGCGGTTGTTGCCGAGGCAACGCGCGAGATCGCGTCCTTGCTCCAGGGTCAAGACTTCGGTCGCGTTACGGAACCGCTTGGCGATGTCCCAGACCGGGACGTGCAAGCCCATATCGCCAACCGAGGCGATCACCGGCCGCAGCGGCGTGTCGGTGATGCCGAACGGCAAGAGATCCTCATGGCTGGCGTGCAGCACCGCCTTGAGGTCCGTTCGCGCCTCGTAGATCGCGGCATGGATGAAGCGCTCCAGCGGCAGCTCGTGGTTGTCCCTGCGCAGCGGCGCCCCGTCGCTGCCGAACTCGATGATGTCGGCAGGGACGACCGTAGCCGGGCTTACCGGCCGGGCGAGAAAGAAGCGCTCCGGCTGGGTCGGATGGCGCGCGCTGACCTCGCCGAACGCGTCGACGATACGGAGATTGGCCAGGATCCGGTTCGCGATCACCAAGTCCTTGATCGTGCGCTCGACCGTGCTCATGGGGGGACTGTAGTCAGGGCGGCACCGGCTGGCAATTTTGCGGCCGCTGGTCTACTTCTGGTGGCTGAACGATTGCGTGCTCAATCCGTTGTCATTGCCGGGCTCGACCCGGCAATCCGTCTCCTGCGAAGAGGGATGGATGCGCGGGTCAAGCCCGCGCATGACGAGGACAGGGCGGGATCATGAGATCGAACCAAGTCAAGGTCGGGATCGTCGGGCTCGGGCGGTGGGCGAAAGTGCTCACGCGCGCCGCGCAGCAGTCCGACGCGCTCAAGATCGTCGCCGGCTACAGCCGCACCGAGGAGAAGCGCGCCGCGTTCGCCCAGGAGTTCGGGGTCGCGCCGACGCCCGACCTCACCACCATGCTGGCCGATCCGCAGATCGAAGGCGTCATCCTCACGGTGCCGAACGAGCAGCACCTGCCGCTGGCGCGCGAGGTCGCGAAAGCGGGCAAGCACGTCTACACTGAGAAGCCGATCGCGAGCTCCCTCGAGGAAGGCCTCGAGATCGAGGCGCTGGAGAAGACCTATGGCGTGACGGTCACGGTCGGCCACAGCGCCCGGCTGATGGCCGGCATCCGCAAGATCCGCGAGGCGATCGACTCGGGCGAGCTCGGCCGCGTCGGCTTCATTGAGGCGAACTTTTCCAACGAGCGCGCGCTCGAGCTGACGCCCAAGATGTGGCGCTGGTACAAGGACCGCGCGCCGGGCGGCCCGCTGTCGCAGCTTGCGATCCATCACTTCGACGTGGTGCACTATCTCGGCGGCGAGATCGTCGAGGCGTCGTCGATGGCCTCGAAGCTGTCGCCGGCCGGTGCCGAGGTTGACGACCAGTCGATGACGCTCATCCGCTTCGCCGACGGCAAGATCGGCTATGTCGGCGCGTCCTGGACCTCGCCTGGCATCTTCGCGGTGCGGGTGTTCGGCGCGAAGGGGCTGATGCACTACGAGATTGACTTCGGCACCTGGGACACGCCCGCCGAGCTGCACAAGACTTCGACCCTGTACATCCAGCGCGGCAAGGACGGCTATGCCAAGCGCGAGGAGCTGACCAGCCCGGAAAGCGACATGTTCCGCGCCGAGCTCGAGATGTTCGCGGAGAGCTGCCGCACCGGCAAATCGAACGAGCTCTCGGCGCGCAACGGCAATATCGCGATCGCTGTCGTCTACGCGGCGCTGCGCTCGATCGAGAACAACGGCCAGGCCGTGCGCATCGCCGACGTGATCGCGGACGCGCGGGCGCGCGTTGCGGACGCGAGCCGCCATGGAGCCCGCCATGTCGCCTAGCCGCTATTTCGTCGACCTCACGCAGCCGGAGATCGCCGCGCAGCTCAAGAAGAACCCGCTGGTGATCCTGCCGGCGGGATCGATCGAGCAGCACGGGCCGCACCTGCCGACCGGCACCGACACGCTTGCCGCCAACGTCATCGCGCACGCCGTCGCCGAGCGGATGGACGGCCTTGTGTTGCCTTCGACCCCGCTCGGCGTCACGCCCATGCACATGCCGTTCGAGGGCACGATCACGCTTACTCCCGACACCTATATGCGCGTCGTCACCGAGACCTGCGTCTCGACCGCCAAGCACGGCGCCAGGTACCTGATCATCCTGAACTGGCACGAGGGTAACATCGCCTCGCTCGCAATCGCGGCCGAGGCACTGCATCGCGAGCACGGCATGACCGTGCTCACCGTGCAGGCCTGTTACGTCGCCGAAGAGCTCTACGGCCATTCCTGCAACGGCCTCACCCACGGCGGCGAGATCGAGGCGTTGGCCGTGCTCGCGCACCGGCCCGACCTCGTCCACCTCGACCGCATTGACGACTCGTCCGATCACGCCCACGGTCACAAGATGGACAAGCTGCGCCGCACCCGCGCCTACCAGCCGGTGCTGACCGACGTGCGCTCGATCGCGCCGACCGGCTGGTTCGGCAGCCCGCAGCACGCAACTGTCGAGAAGGGACAGCGCATGCTCATCGACATTGCCGACGCAATCGCGCGCGAGGCGACCGCCATCTTCGCCCAGCTCGACGCGGTGCAGGGCGGCGCCGCCGAGGTCAAGCGGCTGCGGCAGGTGAAGTGATGGCACGGCTCATCAAGCAGTCGGAGGCGAAGCGGCTGGGGCTCCCCGGCCGCACCTCGCTCGAACCGGTCTGTGGCGAGATTGGCTCGCGCGTCACGTTCCGCATCGCCGAGGTGCCGGTGGCACAACCGGGCGACAAGCCGCGTGGCCCGCACCTGCATGACGGCTACGAGGAATGCATCTACGTGCTGCGCGGCACCGGGGTGAACCGCTCGGAGAGCGGCGATATTCCGATCAAGCCGGGCGACATCGTGCTCATTCCGGCGAACCAGAAGCACATGACGCTGAATACCGGCACCGAGCCGCTGGTGCTCCTGTGCTTCTTCCCAGTCCCCGACGTGAGCGGCGCAACGCAAGAATTCGCGAGCTTTGAGTCTTGAGTCCGCCAACCGTCCTTTGCCTGCGGCCGGAAGCCGATTTCGCCCGGCTTGACGCCCTCCCCCCGGCCTCGCTCGCCGTCACCTATCGCAAGCCCGACGATGCGGCACTGCCGCAGCGGCTGAAGGAGGCGCGCGCGGTCGTGATCCCCGCGGTTGGACCGAAACTGCCGGCCACGCTGTTCGAAGGGAGCGCAGTGCGGCTCGTGCAGGTGACCGGCGCCGGGCTTGACCGGCTCGACCAGGCGGGGATGACGCGGCTCGGCATTGCCGTCGCCAATGTCCCCGGGAACAACGCGGTCGCCGAATATGCGGTAACCACCGCAACGCTGCTGCTGCGGCGCTTTCTCGCCGCCGACGCCGAGATCAAGCGCGGCAATTATGGCGCGGTTCGCGCCCGCCTGATCGCCGACAACCTGCCGGGGCTCGAAGGCCTCACCGCTGGCATTATCGGCTTCGGCGTGATCGGGCATGCCGTGGCGACGGCGTTCCACCGCGCCGGCTGCCGCATCGCCTACCACGATCCGGCACCGACGGACGCGCAGGCCGCGGCCGCGCTCGCAGCCACATCGCTCGGACTCGACGCCCTCTTGCAACAGGCCGATATCGTCAGTTTGCATGTGCCGCTATTGCCCTCGACCAGCGGCCTCATTGGCAGCCGCGAGCTCGCGCTGATGAAGCCTGCGGCAGTCCTGATCCACGCCGCCCGCGGCGGCGTGCTCGACGAGGCCGCGCTCGCTATCGCCCTGAAAGCCGGCCGGCTCGCCGGTGCGGCGGTCGATGTCTATTCGAGCGAACCGCCGGCCGCCGACAATCCGCTGCTTTCGCTCGACGGCGAGGCGGCGCAGCGCCTGCTCCTGACGCCACACATCGCCGGCATCACCCGCCAGTCATCCGCCTATCTGTTCCGCGCCGCATGGCAGAACGTCGAGCGCGTCGTCGTGCGCGGCGAGCCGCCGCTCCACCGCGCCTATTAAAGCCGTTTCCAGCTACTTTGCTCAAGGCTCCCCGGGCGCTCCGTTGTGCGGCCCTTGCGGAAGCCTATACTGGCTGGCAAGAAGTCAACCACCCGACAGCAACGAAGGAAAACTGCCATGGCCAAGATGCGCCACATCGCGCTCATCGTCCCTGATCCGGAACAGGCGGCGAAGTTCTTCGAGACGGCTTTCGACCTCAAGCGCGCCGGCAAGGCACGCCGCGGCATCTACCTGTCCGACGGGGTGATCAATATCGCGCTGCTCAAGCAGGAAGGGAACGAGAAGGTCGGCCTCTACCATTTCGGGATGTGGGTCGATGATCTCGACAAGGCCGAGAAGCAGGTGCTGGATGCCGGCGGAACCTATCTCGAGGGCCGGCCGACCTCACCCGACTCCTACTATGAGGCCAAATACCGTGATCCACTCGGCATTGTGTTCGACCTCACCCACAAGGGCTGGATCGGCGCGACCAAGGACGTGGTGGCAAAGTCCTGACCGCGTGAGGCGTATATGAATCGCTCACGCCCCCGTTCAGCCGCTCCGTCCGGACTGCGATGATTCAACGCGCCGCATGAACCAGTCCGATCGCGTCATCGTCATCGGCGCAGGCCCCGTCGGACTATGCCTGTCGCTTGCGCTGGCGCAGAAGGGCGTTGCCGTCACGCTGGTGGAGTCGCTCGGCGACGACAACTTCCTCGAACAGGTGCCGCGCGCCGGGACCAACCATCCCGCCACGCTCGAAATGTTCGACCGCATCGGCCTCTACGAGAAGATCGAGCCGCGCGGCATCATCGCTCCGGTGTTCCACTACTGGGACCGGCACGAGAACAAGCTGATCGCCGCCTTCGACCACATCCATCTCAAGGACGACACGCGCTTTCCCTACGTGCTGCAGTGCGAGCGCATCAAGATCGTCGAAGAAGCGATGAAGATGGCGAAGGCGCATCCGCTCATCGATCTGCGCCTGCGCACCACGTTCACGGCCTTCGCGCAGGATGCCGACAGCGTCACCGCGCACCTCACCAACCCGGCGGGCGAGGACGAGGTCGTCACCGGTCGCTACATCGTATCGGGCGAAGGCGCGCGCAGCATCATTCGCAAGGACCTCGGCATCGTGTTCGAGGGCTTCACCTATCCGGACCGCACGCTCAACATCGAGGTGGCCTACGATTTCCGCAAGCACGGCTATGCGGAGCGCAACTACATCTCCGATCCGGACGAATGGTCGAACCTGTTTCACTGGAAGGGTCCGCCCGATCGCTGGCGCGTTCACTTCCCAACTTCTCCCAACGACGACCCGCAGGCGCTGCAGCGGCCGGCCGCGCTGCAGGCGCGGCTGCGGGGCTTCTTGCCGAAGGCGGGCGACTACGAGATCGTGGGCAGCAATCTCTACACGGTGCACCAGCGCGTTGCCGCCAAGTTCCGCACCGGACGCGCCATCCTCGCCGGCGACTCCGCGCACGTGAACAGTCCAATCGGCGCAATGGGCATGAACAGCGGCGTGCATGACGCCTTCAACCTCGCCGACAAGCTCGTCAAGATCCTGCGCAAGGAGGTCGACCAGGACGTCCTCGACCGCTACGAGCGCCAGCGCCGCCATGTCGCGCTCCAGCACACGCAGGCCGAAACCATCCGCAACAAGCGGGTGCTGGCGGAGAAGGATCCGGCGGTGCGCAAGGCAAACCACGACCAGTTGCGCAGCACCGCGGAGGACCCGAAGCGCGCGCGCGCCTTCCTGCTGCGCACCTCGCTGTTCGAGAGCCTGCGTGAGGCCGAGCGGATCGCCTGAGGCGGTCGGCCGCATGTGGGGCGGACGTGGCAAGTGGCACGATGCTTGCTATGCTTGTAGCCCGCATGAAGCGAAGCAAAATGCGAGGCGATCTTCCCTCGCGGCGAGAACCCGGATTGCGCTTCGCTCCATCCGGGCTACGTTAGCTCTCGGGAGTCCCCGTCGTGACGCGCCTTCTCCTTGCTCCCCTTTTCGCCGCGCTCTGCTCGAGCATCGCCTCCGCGCAAGGCTGGCCGACCGAGCGGCCGATCAGGTTGATCGTCCCGTTCCAGGCCGGCAGCAGTTCCGACACCATCGCCCGCATCGTCAGCCAGAAGCTCGCCGAGCGCATCGGCCAGCAGATCGTCGTCGATAACCGCGTCGGCGCCAGCGCCATGATCGGCACCGAAGCGGTCGCGCGCTCGCAGCCGGACGGCTATACGATGGGGCTCGCCAACACCACGACCCACGCCTCGGCAACCGCGCTCTCCGCCAACCCCGCCTATGACCCGGTCAAGGACTTTGCGCCGGTCGCGATGATCGGCTCGTCGCCGTTCGTGCTGCTGAGCGCCCCGAAATTTCCGCCCACAACGATTGCCGAATTGATCGCGCTCGCCACGGCAAAGCCCGGCACCATCAGCTACGCCTCGGCCGGTCCCGCCAGCATGGCGCATCTTTCGGGCGCGCTGTTCGAGAAGATGGCGGCGGTGAAGCTCATTCACGTGCCCTATCGCGGCACCGCCCAGTCGGTGGTCGACCTGATGGAGGGCCGGATCGAGCTCCTGTTCGGCACGATCGCGCCCTCGCTCACCCACGTCCGCTCCGGCAAGATGCGCGCGCTCGCAACCACCGGCGCGACGCGCAACGGCATGCTCCCGCACGTGCCAACCATGGCCCAGTCCGGCCTTACCGGCTACGAGTCCGCGCTGTGGACTGCGTTCGTGCTGCCGGCGGGCGCGCCGGCTTCGATCATCGAGCGGCTCAACCGCGAGACCAATGCCGCCGTCAATGCGCCAGACACGCGCGAGATGCTCGAGCAGCAGGGTGTCGTGATCGAAACCGGGACGCCGGAGGCGCTTGCCGAGCGCATCCGCGCCGACGTGGTGAAATGGCGCGACGTGATCGTTGGCGCCGGCCTCAAGGAGCCCTGAACGGAGATGCGGTGATGGCCCTGCTTCGTCGCTGGTCCGCTGTGGTCATGCTGCTCGCGCTGTCGTCGCACGTGCTGCGCGCCGAGGACGTGAAGGCGTTCTACACCGGCAAGACGATCAAGCTCTTCGTCGGGCTGCCGCCCGGCGGTGGCGCCGACGCCTACGCACGGCTTGTGCAGCGCCACTTCGGGCGCTTCGTGCCGGGCGCGCCGACGATCGTGGCGCAGAACATGCCGGGCGCGGGCTCGCTGCGCTCGGTGGTGGCGCTCACATCGAGCCCGGACGACGGAACCGCGATGGTGCATTTCTCCTCCGCGCTCCTCACCGAGGCGATCACCGCGCCCGACAAGGTGAAGCTCGATTTCCGCGGCTTCAGCTTCATCGGCAATGTCAGCGAGGATGTGCGCGTCTGCTACGTGCGCAGCGCCTCCGGCATCCGCACATGGGCCGCCATGCTGGCGGCGAACCTGGTCGTGTTTGGCGCAACCGCGCCGGGGACCGCCGGCAATGTCGACACCGCCATGCTGCGCAACCTGTTCGGGGTGAAGCTCAAGCAGGTGCAGGGCTATGCCGGCAGCGCCGACAAGCGGCTGGCGATCGAGCGCGGCGAGATCGACGGCGACTGCGGCGGCTGGGCCTCCGTGCCTGAGGACTGGCTGCGCGACGGCAGGATCAGCGTCGTCATCAGGCTGTCGCCGACGCTGGTGGCCGGCATGGACAAGGGCGTGCCGTGGGGCGCCGACCTAACAAAGACGGCGAACGATCGCCGCGTCTTCGATTTCCTGGTGGCGCCCGAGCGGCTCGGGCGCTTGTTCATGGTGTCGGGCAAGGTGCCGGCGGATCGCGTGGCGACGCTGCGGAAAGCCTTCGACGCGATGGTCGTCGACGCCGAGTTCCGCGCCGACGCCGACAAGGTGAAGCTCCTGGTCACGCCGATGACCGCAGACGTGGTCACGCGCCACGTCGCTGAGCTCTACGCCACACCGCCGGAACTCGTCGCCCGAGCAAAGGCCATCACCGGGGAGTAGCGCACGCCCTCTCCCCGTTCGTCCCCGCGCAGGTGGGGACCCAGTGCCCAGTACGCAAAAGACTGGGTCCCCGCCTTCGCGGGGACGAACGGAGCGCGTGTCAGCCATCCTGCAACAGGGCAACAGCGCGTCCTACCAGCGCAGCGCCAAGCGCCCGGCGATGCCGCCGACCGCGACGACGATCGCGATCGCGAGGCTGTACCAGAGCGCGACAAACAGCGGCGAGTCGTCGGGGCAATGGGCCGCATAGATCGCGGCCGCGACTGCACCTGAAAACAGGCCGGCCACTACGCCGGTCAGGCCCGGACGGGTCGGCGCCCCATGCCGCAGCGCAACGATCGCCGCAATCAGCATCGGCAGCGCGAAGAACGGAATGCTGGCGAGGCAGACGAGTCCATTCACGCCGATCATTTTCGGCTCCCACAGCGCGTGCGGTAGCGCGACGAGCTCAGCGACAACGCCGGCGGCAAGCACGATCGGCACGATCGCGAGCGCCGCGACCTGCAATCGCGTCGGGGCGCCAGGGCGGACCAGACGCCAGACCAGCATCGCCGAGCAGAGCGCGAGCAGCAGCGTGATCACGAACTTGAAGATGAAGCGCGGATCGCCTTTCACCGCCATGAAATCCGGCCGCGGCCCGAGCGTGAGCGCGAACAGGATCAGCGCTACCACCACCCCCAGCAGCAGGACCGCCGCAAAGCGCTGCTCGATCGAGGGGCCGGCCGGCGCCAGATCGCTCGTCAATGCCCGGATCAGGTTGTCAGTCTTCATGGCTTGGCCCCGAACTTGACCGACAGCGCTGCGAGCCCGCGATGCAGGGCCACCCGCACCGCCCCCTCGCTCATCTTCAGCCTCGCCGCGGTCTCGCGGATCGACGCGCCGTCGAGCGAGATCGCCCGCACCACGCTCTGCTGGCGCTCGGGCAGGCTCTGAAGGTGCGCGTCGAGCCTGCCGGGAAGCGGCGTCGGCTCCTCCGCGTCGGCCGCCAGGGTCTCCATCACGTCGTCGATCGGCACATAGGCGCGGTAGCCGCGCCGGCGGATGGCATCGATCAGCTTGTTGCGGGCGATCGCCCGTACCCACGGGCCGAGCGGCATGGTTGGATCCCAGGTGTGCCGCTTGAGATGAATGGCGAGCAGCGTCTCCTGCACGATGTCCTCTGCATCCTCGGCCGCGAGTCCGGCGACCCCGAGGCCGCGCCGCGCGAGCGCGCGGATCGCCGGCGCCAGGCTGGTCAGCAGCCTGTTATAGGCGGCGGCGTCGCCATTGATGGCTGCACGCATCAGACCGTCGATGTCGTGCTCGCTCACGCGGGCTTCCCTGGAACCTTCGCGCCAAGTTACGGCGTTGTTACAAAATAACAGAATTGTTGTGTTGATTTTCCACCAAACCACACGTCGCCGTGAGACCCGTAACATAGGTTGCCGCTGGAACGAACGACCATGGAGGAACGCACGCGCAGCAAGAGCTTTGTCGGACATGGAGGCGCTCCCTGTGCCATCGGTCGCCGTCGGCATCATCTGCAAGACTCCACTGCCGGGACACTCCAAGACCCGCCTGTCGCCGCCGTTGCGGCCAGATGAATGTGCCGGCCTGTCGGCCAGTTTCATCCGCGATCTCTCCGCCACCATCGACGACTTGACCTCGATTGAGGACGTCGCCGGTTACGCCGTTTATACGCCGGTCGGAACCGAGGTGATGTTGCGGGCCCTGCTGCCGGCCGCCTTTCGCCTGCTCTCGCAATCCGACGGCGATCTGGGCGCACGTCTGCGCAATGCGATTAAAGATCTACTGAGGGCCGGCCACCGCGGCGCGATCCTGGTCAACTCCGATAGCCCGACGCTGCCGTTGGCGATCCTGCGCGATGCCGTTCACGCGGTTCGCCGCGGCGACAACGTCGTGCTCGGGCCGGCGCTCGACGGCGGCTACACGCTCGTCGGGCTCTCGCAGCCGCATGACCACCTGTTCGCGGACATCCCGTGGAGCACGCCGCAGGTCTACCGCTTGACGCTCGAACGCGCACGCGAGATCGATTTGCCGGTGACGAACGTTCCGCAGTGGTACGACATCGACGACGAATACACCTTGCGCTTGCTGCAGGCCGAGCTCGCCGGCCAGCCGCTCGAATTCGCCGAGCCGGGCGTCACCGGCGCCGATGCCCCGCACGCCCGGCGGTTCCTCGCCAATCGAACCGCCCGCGCGCGCGTGAGGACGCTCTCGTGACGACCGTCGCCGATCCGATCCAGCGTAGCTCACGCAGCGATGCGATCTCGCTCGCGGCCCTGATCGCGCTTGGATTGACGGCAGTGCTGGTCACCGGCATCGCATTGCGCATTCACGATCCTTACTGGAATTCATTCGTGCTGCTGCTGGTACTGAGCGGCTTCATCGCGGTCGCCGCCACCAGGGTTGCCGAGCAGGCGCCGCCCACGATTGCGCTGGTCGTCATCCTTGTCATCGCGGTTGCGATGCGGCTGATCGTGCTGAGCGATGATCCGATCCTCTCGACCGACATCTATCGCTACGTCTGGGACGGGCGGGTGCAGGCCACCGGCATCAATCCCTACCGTTACGTCCCGGCCGATCCCGCGCTCGCGCAGTTGCGCGACGCGATCATCTATCCCAACATCGAGCGCGCCGACTACGCGACCACGATCTATCCGCCGGTCGCGCAGCTCTTCTTCTTCGCGGTCACCCGCATCGCCGAAACGCTGACTGCCATGCGCCTCGCGCTCATCGGCTGCGAGGCGGTCACGCTCATCGTCCTGATCGATCTCCTGCGCCGTCTCGGCAAGCCCGTTACGCTCGCAGTCGCCTACGCCTGGCATCCGCTTGCGGTCTGGGAAGTCGCGAGCAGCGGCCACGTCGATGCGCTCATGGTGACGCTGGTCATGGTCGGCGTATGGCTGCTCGTGCGTCACCGACGCATCGCCGCGGGCGTGTTCGTCGCGCTCGGCGCACTCGCGAAGCCCTACGCCATCGCCGCGCTGCCCGCATGCTGGCGGCCCTGGGGCTGGCGGCTGCCGCTCGCGGTGCTGCTCGTGATCGCCGCCTGCTATCTGCCCTATCTCGGCGTCGGCAAGGGGGTGTTCGGCTTTCTGCTCAACGGCTACCTCAACGAAGAGGGCTTGCAGGGCGGCGATGGCTTCTGGCTCGTTCATGTGGCACGCGCTGCCCTTGGCGATATCCCGGGGCTCGTTCCACTCTACCTTGCGCTCGCCGCCGTGACCCTCGGCGTCCTCGCCCTGCGCACTGCATTCGCACGTGACGAGACGCCCGAGCGCCGCGTGCACGACATCGCCTTGCTGCTGATGGTCGGCCTGTTCTTCCTGTCGCCGAACTATCCCTGGTACTACCTCGTCGTTGCCGCATTCATTCCGCTCGGCGGCGGCGCGCCCGCCTGGGCCATGAGCATCGGCGCCGTCCTGCTCTACCTGCTCTTCCCCGA
>Ga0066903_100000460_pt1 | contig 25478 bp, 18 predicted proteins | sample PanSoiMetaGPlot1_FD_67491 | JGI IMG/M metagenome (GOLD analysis project Ga0066903, IMG submission 67491) | Tropical forest soil microbial communities from Panama analyzed to predict greenhouse gas emissions - Panama Soil - Plot 1 (version 2) | ecosystem: Environmental > Terrestrial > Soil >... | reverse complement strand
TGTATCTGAATCTCGGCAGCCTCACTGTGCCCCGTGAACTCCTTCGGCAAGCTGGAAGCAGTGTCGAGATGCTTTAATCTGCGTGTTTTCGGGTCATACGAATACGATGTCACGGTGTTTCGCAATTCGCTGATGAGATAAGCAAACTTGCCATTCGGATGGAACTTGAAGTGGCGCGGCCCGCTTCCCGCGTCGATTTTCGTAAACGGCGGATCGGCTGGTGTGAGTGCTCCGCTTTTCCCGTCGAGGCGGTCCACCAAAATTTCATCGAGCCCGAGGTCCGCAATCATCGCTAGCTTGCCGTCTGGCGATACATCGATCGAGTGAGCGTGAGGGCCTTCTTGTCTTTCGGTATTCACGCTTGATCCCTTGTGTTGTACGACGCTCGAGGCTTCTCCGACTTTGCCATCGTTCTGCACTGGAAAACTCGCCACGCTGCCACCGGTGTAATTCGCAACCAGCAGATACTTGCCGGCCTTGTCGAATGATACGTAACAAGGGTCGGCACCACGCGACGCCACCTGATTCAGAAGCGTCAACTTGCCTGTGTCTCGATCGATCGCAAATGCGCTAACAATGCCGCTATCTTTTCCCTGGTACTTCTGAATTTCATTCACGGCATAGAGATACCGCCCATTCGGATGGATCACGATGAATGAAGGATTCTCGGTCTCAGCAGCCAAGCCAAGCGAACTGACCTGACCTGAGTCTGCGTCAAACCGGTAAGCGTAGATCCCCTTGCTGTCCTTCGAGGTGTAGGTACCGACATACATCAGAAACTTGCCGTGAGACGACGCAGCGAAGGAATTGGGCAGACAACAAGTCGCGAACAGAAGGAGGAAAATCAGAATAGACTGCCAGGAAGATCGTTTCTTTCCATTCATGGTTGATCCAAGTTGTTATTTGAGGTCGGGCTACAACAACATGACTACTGCCACGCGTTACCCATTCCGCTCAAGATGCCTGCAAGCACCTCGATCCCATCCCAGAGGTTCTGAATCCGCAAGTTCTCGTTAGCGGCATGCTGGTTGTTGTCATGGTTGGCCAAAGGCACGCCCACCACCGGTACTCTAAGTGAGTCAACGAATAAATAAATAGGCACCGTTCCGCCGAGCATAGGCATTTTGATGACTGGGCCCCCGAGTGTCTGCTCAACCGACTTGATGACAGCGCGTGCAGCCGGATCATCCATCGAAGTGCGCGCTGCTCGGCCATAAGCCGATGCCGACCAGTTGATTCGAATGATTCGCGGATGCGCGAGCCGTGTATTGAGGTCGGGTTCCTTGTCCACAATGTAAAAGCCCTGCCGCTCGATGTAGGAGTTGACGGCACTTTGTATCTTCTGCGGATCCTGGTCGGGTACGAGGCGAAAATCCACTGACGCCCTCGCCTCGGTTGGAATGGCATTCTGCGCCTTATCCCCGACATGGCCGGACTCGATTCCGCGAACGTTCATAGCGGGTTTGGTGATCCGCAACAGGATTGGCTCATCGCCCCCTTCGTTCCAGGCAAGCCCGAGTTCCTGCCGCATCTGTCCGCTCACATCCGGTACCTGCTGGATCGCATTCAGCTCGGTTTGAGTGAGTGGCCGCACGTCATCATAAAAACCGGGGACCAAAACGTGCGCGTTGTCATCGCGCATGCCAGCAAGCAGGCGAGTAAGCAATGCCGCCGGATTCGGCGCCCAATTACCGTAATGACCGTCATGCAGCGCTCGCAACGGGCCATAGACAGTCATCTCCATTCCAATTTCACCGCGGGCCCCGAAGAACAATTGCATGCGTCGCGTCTGGTTGACCGGACCGTCACATAGAAGAAGGGCATCCGCAGCAAGTAAATTCGAGTAACGATGAAGCGCGTCCGGCAGGTGCTCGGAACCTGCCTCCTCTTCCCCTTCCAGGAGAAACTTTAGATTAACGGTGAGTGGCACGTTCGCCGCTTTCAAGGCGTCGAGCGCGCTTACAACGGCCTGGATGGGTATCTTGTCGTCCCCTGCTGAACGAGCGTAGATTCGCCACTCCGAATTTAGTGGAGATTGCACATTATCGAGAGGGATTACCTTTGAACCACTTTCCAGCAAGCCGTCGCGCACGGTCGGAGACCAAGGCGGAGTAGCCCACTGTGAGGCATCTACCGGCTGTCCATCGTAGTGCGCGTAGAGAAGTACTGTCCGCTTGGCTCCTGGCGATTTCAATACGCCATAGACAATGGGCGAGCCTTGGTCCGCGACTTCAAGCAGTCGCACTTCAACTCCGCGCCTCTGCAGCATGACCGCAATGTGTTCCGCGTTGCGCCGAATGTTAGCGCGATCCGTCGCGACATTTGGAATGGCCAGCATGCCCGCGAACTCGCGCAGAATCTCGACTTCGTGTGCCTTCCGGTATGCCCGAACCGAGTCGCGGATTTCAGTCGGAGTGGTGTGGGAAGACGCCACCTGTCCATACAGAGTCGAAGTAGCCGCTATCAGAAAGGTTGTAAGGGAAGCCCACCTGCACACTGGATGTTTCGGCATCAGTAGATTCCAGGTTTCAATCGCTCGGAAGTCAACAATCGCAAATCTACAACATGCCGCCGGTCTTTATCGTAAGGGAATTAAGCGCCATCTCTAATTTCGTAATAGCCTCACCCAGTTCTGGATGCTGCCCGATCCTGTCCTGCAAAGCCTTTAATAGCGTGTGAGCGCCAGCAACATGCTCGTGCGGCGGAATTGACTCTTTATCCGAAGTGGGCTTGTCCTGATCCTCTGCCATACATTCCTCGAAACAAGTTTCGTCCCATCGTACCCCAGGAAAGAGCGTCAAATCACACCCTCCCGCCGTGGTCAGAAGTTTCTTCCGAACTGCAGCCGAATTCCCGCTCGGGCCAATATGGGTGGTCCGACCGTCAAAATTGGGGTAAGAGCAACATCGTAGCGCTTGTTGAACAGGTTCTCGGCAGCTGCAAATATCTCGATGCCGGGCCGTAATGGATGCGAAACAAGGGCATCCATCACGAAAAATCGTCGCAAGAGGAACGTATTCTGGTCGTCGTCATACTGCTCTCCCACGAATCGCCCCTGGACGCCGAGCATTACCTGGGGATTCACGTAACGGGCTTGCAAAGTGAACTGGTTGCGCGGGACTTGCGGGATGTCGTTCCCCACGAGCGAAGCATCTGCCGGGAAACTAACCACCGTTGCATCGGTAAATTCGTATCCGCCAGATATGCTCACCGACCGAGTGATGTTGCCGGTCGCTTCAACTTCCACACCGCGAGAACGTGTTCGCCCCAGGTTCTGTCGTTGCCGGGTGATCAGCGTCGGCGTCGTATCAATCGTGACGTTCGCGATCGAGCGGGTGATCTCGCTCCAAAAAAAGTTGCCGCGCACCATCAGGCGCTGGTTCCACCCAGTGACGATGGCGCCACCTTCTCCTCCCGTCAACCGCTCTGCCTGTAGGTCGCGATTTGCCTGAGTGACAACGCTTCCAACACGAAAACTGCGGTAAAGCTCATTCAACGTGGGAGCGCGAAACGAACGATAACCCGATGCTGTCAGCGATAGGTGGTCGGTCAAACGATGGAGAAGGGCAATTCGAGGAGAGAAGAAGGTTTCGCTACGATCCGCAAATGGTGTGTATGCAACGGGAGCAGTCGGCGGGAACGGTTGAAGTGCGGAAAACGCATCAAAGTTCTGCCAGTGATCAACGCGCCCACTGAACGTTAGCGTCGAGCGCGAACCGATCTGAATGATGTCTTCGCCATAAGCACCCCAATTGTTTTCGCGACCGCCGGTGCTCAGCATACTCGTGAGATTTCCCTGGAAATAGCCGAGTTCATCGGTCTGCCCGTGAATGTTCCATGTCTCCAACCCGGTAACAAGGTCCTGTCGATCACCGAGCGCCTTCGTCCACTGAAGCGCGAAGCCTACACGCTGGGCAGGAACCTGCTGGCTGCGAGTGATGGTCTCAGTGTTTCGGTCAGAAGCAATTGCCGAAAAAATCTGGTCATAGCTCTGCCGGCTGACATATCCACGCAGGTCGAATGACCCGGCTTGGTCGGAAATCCATTTCCCCCCCAGAGCCAGTTCACGAATCGTGGTGCTATTGGTTTGCAGAGGGGTGCCATTATCGCGATTCTCGCCCAGCAGGTTCCCGCGCACATAAATATTGCCTTGGCTGAATTTCCGTACAACCTCTAATTCGCCGCTGGCGTGCTCCGAGGCGACAGGGGTGTCGATACTTCCCCGCAAGTCGAGAGGGATGGCCACATAGCCGTCGGTATCGAACAGTTGTCCCGCAAGCGACGCGGCCCATGCACCGAATTTCTTGCTCCCCGCGAAAGAAAGATCCGGACTGTCTTCGTTTCCGTACGCTGCCTCCAGCGAAAATGCGTCTTCTTCTGCTGGTTTCCGCACAACGTTAATTACTCCTCCCAACGCATCGGATCCGTAAAGATGCGAGGCTCCGCCGCTGGCGGTTTCAATGCTGGCAATCGCCTCACGAGGGACTCGATCCCAGTACACCCAGCCGCCAAAGGGATCGTTCAACGGAATTCCGTCAGCCAGAACGAGCGCCCGGCTCGCGCCGCTTGCCCCAAGCCCGCGCAACGAGACTCCCTGCGTAGTGGGATTCGCAGTCCTGCTGGAAGTACGACGAAACAAGCTGAATCCGGGAACCTGGCGGAGGATGTCATCCACAGCAAGGGCGGGTGTCGAAGCGATGTCATCGTGCGATAAAACCACGACGCTTGTTGGCGTTTCGAGAATACGAGTGCCAATTCGATCGGCCGTGACCGTGATGCGTTCAGAAGTGGGGGCCGGGCCCAGCGTGACACGTAGCTGCCCTGAGCCGGGTTGCCACGGGATCGTGCGGGTCTCAAACCCCGAAGCCGATACTTGAAGCGAAGCGCTGTCGGCAACCAGGCCGGAGAAACTGAATGTGCCATTTCGCTGCGTAAGTTGCCGGAGTTCCTGGCCGCCGGCCCGCAAAACGACTTCCGCCGAAGCGATGGCAGCCCCGCTCTGGTCTGTCACCGTACCTGAGAGATTTCCAGCAGTCTGGCTCAATGCCAGCGACAAGAATAGGCCGCCGGTTACTGCCAGCAGAAGAACCTGTCGGCGCAGAGGCACCCCCTGGAGAACGTGAGCGTGAGCGTTAACCTTAGCACACGAATTCCCGGCGATTACCGGGCTTGGCCACGATCACGCCTTGTAAGTAGTTGAAAGCACAATGGTGTAGCTGACACTAGCCCGTTCGTGCCGTGGAACCTACCCGTTCGTGCCATTTACGTTGTATGGGATCGAACATACTCTACCTGTGAGCAGACTTCGGGGGAGGGCTGTTCAGCGAGCGCCTCGTGACTCAAACTGAGTTCGAGGCGTTTTGTTTTGTCCTCAAACCGCATCCTCCACTTCCACAAATTTTTTCTCCTTCCATGACGGTTTTCGCGATTACTCCACGCATTGCGGGGTGAGCGGTCGTGGGGTCGCAATTCGATCGAGAAGATCGCTACTGGGTTCCGGGGTTACTCAGTTTCTTCCAGGAGAATTCACATGCCAATAAGCAAGCGTCTGCCGAAAAGAATCTGCTTGCCCGATGTTGAGGTAACCGACACAGCGCCTCGCGGCTATCGGTGCTATTTCGCGGTCGTGGCCGTGGCCACCATGCTGCTTGTGCTGCAACTCTGCGCCGCACTTGCCAGCGCTCAGACATACACGCCTCTGTACACCTATCCGGTTGGTGCAGGTTCCTACAGCGGCATCCTCCCCTATGGACAGATGTCGCAAGGCCGCGACGGAAAGTTCTATAGCACGGTGCAGAATTCCGGAGTCACCGACCGAGGTACCGCGTACAGCATGACTACAGCCGGGCAGTTCACAGGCCTGCATGACTTTTGCCTGCTGGCAGGCTGCACCGACGGTTCGTATCCGGACGGAGGCTTGATTCTCGGGGCCGATGGGAACCTTTGGGGCACGACGACCAGCGGAGGCACAAGCAATGAGGGCACGGTCTTCAAAATGACGCCTGCCGGTAATGCGACGATCTTGTGGAGTTTCAATGCCCGTAACAGCGAGCAAGGATATCCATATCACCCGGTGTTGTTAGCTCAGGATGGCAACTACTGGGGAACAGATCCGGGCGTCTATTCGGGAACTTACGGCGTCCTTTACAAGATCACGCCTGCTGGCGCACTGACTGCGTTTCCATTCAATTACACCAATGGTGCAAATCCAAATATCCCAACCCAAGGGACGGATGGAAATTTTTACGGCATAGCGCGAGGTGGCGGAGCCCATGGATTCGGGACGGTTTACAAGGCCACTCCATCGGGTGTCATTACTGTGCTGCATGACTTTGCGGCAGGCGTCCTCGACGGCAATCTACCAGTCGGCACTCTCGTGCAGGGAAATGACGGGAACTTCTACGGCATGACCTATGCCGGCGGTGCCAGCAACCTGGGTACGATCTTTAAGATCTCGAAGACGGGCAATTTCTCGCTGCTCTACAGCTTCAAGGGCTGGGGTTTTGGAGACGGAGCACTTCCCTACACCGGCTTGATTCTGGGGACCGACGGAAATTTCTATGGGTCGACCGCGAATGGCGGCACCAAGAATGCCGGTGCTCTCTTTAAATTCACGCCATCGGGAACTATCACCACTCTCTACAGCTTTTGCGCTGTCACCTGCAGTGACGGTTACTATCCCGAAGTTCCGCTGGTGCAGCACACGAACGGAAAGATCTATAGCAACAGCACCGGAAACTCACTCGGCGGTGCGGTATTTTTCAGTCTCGACTTAGGCATCAAGCCGTTCGCGGGACTTGTTACCTGGACAGGCAAGGTTGGCAAGAGTATCGGCATCCTCGGACAGGGTCTCACCGGAACGACGAAGGTCACCTTCAACGGAACGACGGCTAGCTTCACCGTTTCTTCGGACACCTTTCTCACCGCCACTGTGCCCGCCGGTGCGACCACCGGATTCGTGAACGTAACTACTCCGGGCGGTGTGTTGAAGAGCAACCGCAAGTTCCTGGTCATGCCGGCGATTTTGAACTTCGATCCAACCAGCGGACAGGTCGGTACCTCCGTCACTATCACCGGAACGAGCTTCACGGGTGCGACCGGAGTTGCGTTCGGTGGAGTCGCCGCGACCGCTTTCTCGGTCAACTCCGACACTCAGATTACGGCCACCGTTCCCACTGGGGCGAAGACGGGAAAGATATCCGTCAAGACTCCTGGCGGGACGGCCACAAGTTCGGGCACTTTCACCGTACTACCCTGAGAGTTGGCTGCCCGTTGGGGGAAACGAACAGCTGAGGGATGGCATCTTCAAGCGTACGTGAGGATGCCATCCTGCCCGAATGCAAATTCAAAAGGTCCCTCGCAACACCGTAACCGATGCTTTAGGAAGTGTGAACTCCGCTTGCGGCCCTCCCACAATGATCCGCGCCACTGGCGGCCCGTCAGGATCTGCATGACTGTTCGGGCCATCGTTGATCCACACATATTGCTCGCTGCCGAAAATCACCTGCGTCACGGAGCCGTTGAACGAACTTGACTTCTTCTTGCCTGCATCGTCAAACGAAACGCGTATCGTATGCGCGTTGTTTTCGTCGCGATTCACCAGCATGAGTGACCAGTTTCCATCGGGACGATGCACAGCATATGAGGTCACAAGCTGATTTCCTTCTGCATCCTGGATATCGAGCGACGACGGAGACATGTGGTGCATACCCGCGCGGTGCTGGACCCACTCGAGGTTAATCAAGTGTGCGGCAAAGTAAGGTGAAGTGTATCCGTTGATGTCGTACCGATCATTGGACACAAAGTTTGACCACGATGCCCAGCCAAGACAGGTGTCGTGAACGCCCTGGGGCTGGATGGGCGAGTGATAGAAAGCGCCGCCGCCACCTTCGAAGAACGATCCGACGTTATCTGCAAGCCAAAGAGCAGCGAAGATCGTCGTCATTGGACCTGTCAGCCCGGCAGCCAAGTGATTTTCTGTCACCATCAGCGGCACATCTTTGGGCACCCCATCATCGCGCCAGACTTGCAGGATGTGCTTCATCAGCTGAGGCTCTTTGTACAAACTCTTCCAGGTGATGTCGCACGGTTCGAATGGATAGTGCTCGAAAGAGACAAACGAAAGATCCGAGAGCCGGTTGTGTGATGTCAGGTAATCGATGAAGCGGCCCATCCACGAAGTACGGCCTTGCGCGTCCGGCCACAGCGTGATGTCTTCGTTCACGCCTTCGAAAATTGGCCCACCGAGTTTAAGCTTCGGATTCACCTTATGCAGCGCCGTGGCCCATTGCAGATAGAGCGCGGCGTAGTCTTCGGGCATGGCATGCTTGCCGTCGGGCTCTTCCCCCATTTCGATGTAGCCGATGGAATAACCACGTTTCTCGATATAAGCGATCTGAGCAGCGGCATCTTCGGGAGTTCCGTAAAGCATCGTGACCGGAATCATGGCGGGAAGATTGTTGGTGATCCCGCTGCGGAAGAAGATGTCGAACCCTGAGTGCTGATAATCTCCGCCCCAACGCACATCGTCGGCAGAATGCCATGGGTCGATAGATGAGACGCAGTAAGTAATCAACGGGTCGGCGGCATCGCTAGGTGCTTCCGTAAACTTTCCATTTGCACCGACCGTTCCAGCGGCAATGTCACGCATCGCGTAGCCCACGCAGTTGCGGATATCGCTAGCCCCATGCTCATCACAGGTATTCGACGACTCGGTCATCAGGATGCGAAGATATCGCGTGGACACTGCTGTGTCGCTGAGCTTCAGGGCCGCTGGGCCGCCCTTTGAGTTCTGAATTTTTCCTGAAGCGAATACTTTCCACTCGCCCTTCGGTCCGCCGTCGAAATCCAGCGCATGCGTTCCTACCCAATACTCGACCTGATACGTCGTCGCGTACGGATTCTCCCATCCAATTCGAACAGCATTCACAGATTTCTCTTTTTGCAGGTCAACAACGACCCATTGCGGATGAAGAGCATCACTTTCGCCAGTGAATTTGCTTGTGAGATATGGGTTACTCTTCCAGTAGGTCAAGTTCGGGCCTTGCACCGGGCGGTCGCCACTGGTAGCAAATCCACGATGTGGAAGCGCATAGGCGAGGATGTACTTGATCGGATCTTTCAATTCCGTGCTGCCGGTAAAGTAGCCGCTGCGGTGGGCCGCATCGCTCCAGGTGCCATTCTCTGTCCAGTGCCAGGCGCCCATGCGCAACTCGGTGTTGTTGCGATAAGTAATAGGTCCCCATCCAGCCGAGAGAGCTTCCTGCACAATGTGCGGCGTATACACGCGATCAATATCAATGCGTGAGAGCACATCCATCGAACTTCCGAGCGCGCTATCGGGATCGAAGGAATTGATGACATGAGACGGAGTGATATCGACATGAAGAGTTGCTGGCTCTGATTGGACCTGAGCGACTAGGTCCACCGACGTGATAATTTGTGCGACCAACATGAGTATCGAGCACAAGTGAAAACGCTTCCATAGAGTGGAAATGTGAGCACTCAAAGCATGACTCCTGATAATTGGCGGCAAATCATAGCACCTTGTCGCATACAAAGATGTGAGTTGCGCGCAAGAAAGTACGGCGGTTTTTCACTCTGCGAAAAGCAACGGAGATCCGCACCCGCCGACCATGTTCTAATACCCGCGTGAACCGACGTTCTCGGCCAGGAGGGTTCTTGCTATGAAAAAGCGCTTCCTTGTCCTCATGCCCCTTCATGTTCTTACATATGCTCTCGCTTTATTCGCCCAGACTGCCAAATCGCCAGACCGCGCCGTGGCCATCACCATCGATGACTTGCCAGCCGGGGCGGCCAACACGATGGATGCAGCCACAATTCTTGATATGACGACGCGATTGCTGACCACGCTTCGCGACCAGAAGGTTCCCACTGTCGGCTTTGTAAACGAAAAGAAACTATACAAGTTCGGAGAGGTCGACCAGCGGATTCAGGCCTTACAGATGTGGCTAGACTATGGCTTCGAATTAGGCAATCACACCTACAGTCATCTCTCATTAAATCAAGTTGGATTGAAGGCTTGGGAAGACGACGTCATTCAGGGCGAGAGCATCACGCGGATGTTACTCGACCAACACAAAATGAAGCTTCGATACTTTCGGCATCCTTTCCTGGACACTGGACGAGACCTTCAGACCCGACGCGAAGCTGAAGCCTTCCTGGTTGGCCGTGGCTATCGAATCGCACCAATAACGCTCGACGCCTGGGACTGGATGTATGCCGGAGTATACGAAGACGCGCGAAAGCGCGGAGACACCGCCCTTCAGCAGCAGTTGACCAAGAGCTATCTGGAATACAGCAATGACGTGTTCGCCTATAACGAACAGCTTGTGAAACAGCTCATTGGTTACGAACCAAAACAAATCCTGCTGCTGCACGGCAATCAACTGGAAGCCGACCATATCGGCGAACTACTGGACGTCATGCGAAAACGTGGCTATCGATTTATCACTCTTGAAGAAGCCCTCGGCGACCAGGCATACAGCTTACCCGATACATATGTGGGAGAAGAAGGAACAGGCTGGATCGATCACTGGGCAATTTCGATGGGTAAACCTCCCCAGGGCATGCCTGTCTTTCCCCAGTGGGTGATCGAGCGATCGAAGGCCCTGCATCTGCCTCAGCCGTAAGCTCGAATTCATGTTTCCCATTTCGATTACCTTGGTTCGCTCCAATCACAAAAATCCAGTTGCGAAAGGTAAGTACCCCTAATAGGGTCTGAGCCAAAGCAACTTTTGTTTGTGATTTACACAAGGAAAAGCTTCTTCGTCCTTCTTCGCGTAGTGGGACTCTCGAGGCAGTGCTGGGTGCACCTCGCATGCATCGCGCTGTTGAGCATGCTCACGCTGCCGCTCACACTGCTTTATCCCTTGCCCCTAAAGATCGTCGTGGACACGGTGCTGGGGTCTCAGCCCATACCATCGTTTCTCATGCCCTTCGTTCCTGCAAGTCATTCGCAAACCGGGCCCCTTGCGGCTGCCGTCATTATTCTCCTGGGCATTGCTGCAATCGTAAATCTGCAGAGCCTTGCAAGTTGGTGGTTGCAAACCTATGTGGGGGAACACCTGGTTTGGGACTTTCGAGCTCGATTGCTCCACCACGTACAGCGGCTCCCCCTGGCGTTTCATGATCGATATGGCGCTACCGATTCGGTTTACCGGATTCAGCACGACGCGCCTTCTATTCAGTACGTAATCGTTCAAGGAATCATTCCTCTGGCTACGGCGATTTTCACACTTGTGGGCATGCTCTATGTCACTTTGCGGATTGATCAATCCCTAGCGTTGGTGGCCTTAGCTATTACGCCCGCACTGTGGCTGCTTTCCCGGACAGGAAGTCGTCTGGTTAGAGTTCGTGCCGAACATGTGAAAGAACTCGATACGACAGCCATGTCCGTAATCCAGGAAGTCATGGGATCGATTCGCATCATTAAAGCTTTCGGCCAGGAGCGCAGAGAATACGAGCGATTCGTTAGACATTCCGATAAGCGGGCCGCGGGTCAGATACGATTGTCGCTTTTGCAAGCTGGATTCAACACGTCCATTGGTCTGACCATTGCGGTCGGAACGGCAGGAGTCCTATACATCGGCGTACGACACGTTCAGGCGGGCGTCTTGACCGTCGGGTCTTTGTTGATGGTGATGGCATACGTCGCGCAGATGTATCAGCCATTGCAGTTGCTCACTGGCAAAATGACCGATCTTCAGGCCTGGTTGGTAAGTCTGGAAAGAGCGATGAATCTCCTGGATCAAAGTCCTGAGATCGAAGAAAAAGACCATGCCCAACCATTGACCAGTGCCTTGGGAGGGTTTGAATTTCGGGACGTCTCGTTCCAATATCCAGGAACGACGCAAGGACTACACAACATCTCCTTCCATATCCGCGCAGGAGCACGCGTTGGCATTGTTGGCATGACGGGAGCAGGCAAGACCACGTTGCTGAATCTCATCATGCGGTTCTACGACCCAACGTCTGGACGAGTATTACTCGATGGTGTAGATATCCGTGAATTCCGGATCGCGGATCTCAGACGACAGTTCGCCGTGGTTCTGCAAGAGCCGGTGTTGTTCGGAACCAGCATTGCCGAAAACATCGCCTACGGAAAACCCGATGCCACGAACGACGAAATTGCAACTGCCGCGAAACTTGCCTGTGTGGACGAGTTCGCCAGCAAGCTTCCTCATCAGTATGAAACAAACATCGGAGAGAGAGGGTCTCGTTTATCGGGCGGAGAACGTCAGCGGCTCTCCCTGGCACGAGCATTCCTTCGGAATAGTCCAATCTTAATTCTTGATGAGCCCACCAGTTCCGTAGACGTACAAACCGAACGATCCATCATGGAAGCGACCGAGACTTTGATGCAGGGCAGAACAACATTCATGATCGCTCACCGGCTAGAGACTTTAAGAAGCTGTGACACTATCCTCGTCCTAGAAAATGGAAGGTTGATCGAAGTCAGAGAGCCTTCCAGTTCTGATGCGGCCCGGACAGCGCAAGCTGGATTATGAGCTAAGCAATTGCAGCCTTGTTAGAACTTTTCGGTTACATAAGCGTTCAAGCGCATATCCTCCTCGTTTCGTCAACGCCCCCGATACCACGAAATTCTCCTCCTTCATATCGAATTTCACCGGCCTTTCCATTGTCATGAGCCGGGATCGAACATCTTTTCAAGGGGGGACTCCAACAAAGATGATCCCTGAGGCATCGCCTATGGAACATACCTCATCGAAGCGCTGTGTGTTTCCTTTGTCTGCATGGATTTAGCCCAGATTCTCTGACGAATCGGGCGGGACTCAAGCAATGAACATCCTGGTAACCGGAGGGGCGGGGTTTGTTGGATCTCACACGGTAGACGCCCTAATTGAGCGCGGCCATCGTGTGCGGATTTTCGACAACTTGAGCCCACAGGTGCACCCCAACGGAAGACCCGAATATCTTTCCACCGACGCGGAGTTCGTGCAGGGCGACGTGCGCAACCTGACGGCTCTCACCCGTGCTGTGCGTGGAATGGATGTCATTTACCACTTCGCGGCCGCCGTGGGGGTCGGGCAGTCGATGTACGAGATCGCTGAATATACGGCGGTCAACGTGCAGGGTACAGCAAACCTCCTGCAGGCAGTTCTCAATACACGAGGCCACGTAAAAAAGATCCTGGTCGCCTCCTCCATGTCGATCTATGGAGAAGGTCGATACAAATGCGAACGTTGCGGTGATGTCGCGCCCGCCCCTCGATCTCTGTTCCAGTTGAAGCAACAGCAATGGGAGATTGCGTGTCCCAACTGCAAGCTGGCGGTCATTCCGGTCCCGACAGACGAAGCCAAGCCTCAAAACTGCACATCGGTCTATGCGCTGTCCAAAAAAATGCAGGAAGACATGGTTCTCCTATTCGGAAAAACCTATGGGACCCCCGCCGTCGCATTCCGCTACTTCAACATCTACGGACCTCGGCAGTCTCTTTCCAATCCCTACACAGGTGTGGCAGCCATTTTCGCTTCGCGCCTGATGAACGGCAATTCTCCACTCATTTTTGAGGACGGCCTGCAGAAGCGCGATTTTGTCAGCGTTCACGATATCGTCCAAGCTAATTTGCTTGCGCTCGAGAGTCCTCAGGCTGACGGGTTCGCCGTAAACACCGGATCGGGCACACAAATCACCATTCGAGAACTTGCTGCTGTCATATCGTCCATGCTGGGTGTCAACACGCCTTCAGCCATCACGGGCAAGTATCGGGCGGGTGATATTCGCCACTGCTTTGCTGACACCTCGCTGATTTCACAAAAACTGGAGTACAAAGCACGGGCAGGTTTCCGTTGGGGCATTGCGGAGTTAGTAGAGTGGCTGCGTTCGCAGGAGGCTCGTGACCAGGCCGAAGAGGCGTTCGAACATCTGTCCACGCGTGGCCTGGTGGCGTGACAACAACCGCACACCCGACGAGCAACAAGGAGTCGAAAAGGATGAAACTGTTCGTCTTCGGTTCCAGCCTGACGTCGACGTACTGGAACGGTGCCGCGACCTACTATCGCGGCATCTACAAGAATCTGCACCGGTTGGGATACGAAATAGTCTTTGCTGAGCCGGATGCTTATGGTCGCCAAGCCAGGAGAGATGCCGATGTGATCGACTACGCGGATATTCGTGTTTACCAGAGTCCGAATGGAATCGACCATCTGCTCAGCGAGGCAGCTAATTGTGGCCTAGTGATCAAACACAGCGGCGTCGGTGTCGACGATGAGTATCTGGAGCGGGCAGTCCTGGATTGCAAGTCGATGCAGACGATGGTGGCTTTCTGGGATGTTGATGCACCCGCGACGCTGGCTCGAGTGGAATCTGACCCTGAGGATCCGTTTCGCCGGTTGATACCGGATTACGACTACGTTTTCACCTACGGCGGTGGTCCACCCGTCTGCGATCATTACCGCCGCCTCGGCGCAGCATCATGTCATCCCATTTACAACGGACTCGATCCGGATACGCACCACCCCGTACCAGAGAATGCGGAACTGAAATGTGATCTCGCTTTTGTGGGCCACCGGTTACCGGACCGCGAACGACGCGTCGATGAATTCTTCTTTCGTGCCGCTCAGCTGGCACCAGACCTGTCCCTCATCCTGGGAGGCGAAGGCTGGGGCGGAAAAAAGCTGCCTGCCAATGTTCGCTGGATCGGTCACGTCGCCAGCACAGACCACAACCAGGTCAACTGCTCCGCCCACATGGTGCTGAATATCAACCGCGAGTCCATGGCAGACGTTGGGTTCTCTCCGCCAACACGGGTATTCGAGGCTGCCGGAGCCGGCGCATGCGTCATCACGGATGCGTGGGCGGGTATTGAGCAGTTCTTCGCTCCCGAGCAGGAAATCCTGCCGGCAAACTCTGCCGAGGATGTGGTGAACTGGCTGCGCACCAGAGGTGAAGATGAGTCTTTGAGGATCGGCCTCGACATGCGGCAGCGAGCTCTGAGAGATCACACCTATCAACTCCGCGCCCAGCAGGTACATGAAATTCTGCAGAAGAACAAAATGACAGAAAGTTTAGCGAGCGCTCTCGCTGACCCTAGCCGAGAAGGAGCTTTGCAGCAGTGAAGTTGGTCATCTTCGGGCTGAGCATTACTTCTGCGTGGGGCAACGGCCATGCCACGACATATCGTGCGCTGACGCGTGCGCTGCACTCGCGCGGGCACAAAATCGTATTTTTTGAACGAAACCAGGAATGGTACGCAGGAAACCGCGATTTGCCGGAGCCCCCGTTTTGCGACGTTCATCTTTACGAGAAGTGGCAAGAGGTTTTGCCGTCTGTAAGGAAGAACTTGCGCGATTGTGATGTCGCGATAGTGGGTTCGTACTTCCCCGATGGCATCGACGCAACGCAGGAACTGATCGATGCGGATGTCCCCGTGAAAGCGTTCTACGATATCGATACCCCTATCACCGTATCGCAACTGCGCCGCGGCGGCGCAGAGTACTTGAGGGCGCACCAGGTAGCAGCTTTCGATCTCTATTTCAGCTTCACTGGCGGACCACTGCTCCGGGAACTCGAGACTAAGTTTGGAGCGCAACGAGCCGTTCCGTTATTTTGTTCCTTCGATCCGGATCAATACTTCTCACGTGGCATTTCGAGCCGATACGCCTGCGACCTCAGCTACATGGGAACATATGCTTCCGATCGGCAGCCCAAACTCGAGACGCTGTTCTGCACGCCAGCGCGCAATCTGCCCGATAGTAAGTTTCTCCTCGCCGGTGCGCAGTATCCGTCCAGAGCAAGATGGCCCGATAACGTGCGACTTATCACACACCTATCGCCTCAATGGCATGCTCACCTGTATTCCTCTTCGCGGTTTGTACTGAACTTGACGCGGCAGGAAATGGTCGCCGCCGGCTACTCCCCCTCGGTTCGGCTGTTCGAGGCTGCGGCCTGCGGATCTGTGATCGTGTCGGACAATTGGTCCGGCCTGGAAACGTTCTTTGCGCCAGGAGAGGAAATCCTGCTCGCAGACAACTCAGACGATGTTGTTAGTTACTTGAAAGGCGATCAGGCGCAATTCGCAGAGGTCGGACGGCGGGCTCAGCAACGAGTTCTAGCGGAACATACATCGCGCCATCGCGCAGAGCAGTTTGAGTCGTATGTCTCGATGGCAAATCAACAGCATTCTACCTCGCATGCCGACGCGAAGGATGCAGTACTAACCTCCCGCTAGTCGTCCCGGCAACTTGAGAGCGATGTCCTCAATACAGATTGGTGCTGAGGATCACGCTGCTTCTGGAATCGAGGCACCGCGCGAGGCATTGCTGTAGATCGCGTCAAGCACCTTCGCAACCTGAATCACTCTCGCGATCTCAGGATCAAAGGCTTTATTTCGGCCTAATTGTCTTGCCCATGTCACTGCGGCGCGTCCACCCCAGGCATCCGGTGGGGTAGCAAGGATCTTGCGCGAGGTACCGTGAAATTCTTCCGCTACAAAGTCATAGAAGGAGCCATTTACGTTGCGGAAGTTCAATCCACCTTCTGTGCCGTAAAAACTAGCCGAGATGACCGTGTCGCATCCAGCTTGAATCTTCCAGGAACACGCCAGGTTGACGACTGTGTTGCAGCTGAGATCGAAGGTTGCCGTCGCGTAATCCTCGACCTGTTCCGGCGAAGAAAGCATTTTGCCCGCGGCAAATAATCGGCTGGTGACCTGCTCAACTTTGGGGGAGCCCAATGTCCACAGTGCAAGATCGACCAGATGAACACCCAGATCCATCACGCACCCGCCGCCAGAGAGCTTCGGGTCGTAGAACCATGCTTTGTCAGGACCATATGCATTGTGAAAAACCAGGTCGCACGCAAAAATGTGGCCGATCCCTCCTCCAGAAACGACCTCGCGGATCTGCTGCATGCCTTCCGTGAAGCGGTAGGAGAGATCCACGCCGAGTAAGCGATCTGCATTTTCTGCCGCACGCACAATCGATTTGACTTCAGCTTCAGTCCTGCCTAGCGGCTTTTGACAAAACACTGCGAGTCCTCGCTCTAGGGCTCGGATGCTTTGCTCGGCGTGTAGCGCGCTCGGAGTAGCGATTACGACGCCGTCGATCTCGGCATCTAGTAACTCGTCGTAGGTCGATGCGATGCGCGCGCCGGAAACAACCTTCGAAGCCTCCTCCACACATTCGGCCGAACTGTCGCAAATGTACGCAGCATCCGCCACTCCGCTTTCTACAATCCGCTCCATGCGGTGCCGACCTATCCATCCTGTCCCGAGGAACCCGAGGCACGGCCGAGTTCGTGCGCTACTACTCATAGATCACCAGCGCCTTCACGAATCCTTCTGGCCGATCGCGCGTTGCGTCGAAGGCCGCAGCCAGGTCTTCTAATGGGTATCGGTGCGTAAAGAGCACCGACGGATCCAGTTGTTTGCTTACGACCGCATCAACTGCTCTGCGCATTCCAGCTGCGTACGCCTGCAGATCACGTTCGTGCGCGTTGATGACGTCTAGACCCTTCCAGTTCCACATCTGCATATTCACCTGGCGGGGACCATCCTGGTGGTATCCGGCGACAACGAGTCTTCCTCGTTCGCAAACGAGTTCGCCTGCGAGGTCCAGCGGCCACTGCTTCCCCACCGCCTCAATCACACAATCACAACCTCGGCCATCGGTAAGCTGCTTCACTTGATCGATGATCTTGTAGTGATCGTCCATTTTTATGACTTCGTCTGCTCCCAATCGTCTCGCGAGTTCAAGGGAGTTATCACGACGGGAGATTGCCAAGACACGTGCGCCAGCAACATGCGCGAGGCGGCTTAGCGCTGCGCCGAGGAAACCGATGCCAACGATAGCGACGGTCTCGCCCAGAGCGATGCGGCTTCTCGCGAGGATGTTCATGGCGCAACCCAAGGCTTCGCCGGGGAATGCGTCCGTGCCAAGTTCTTGCGGAAGTTTCACGACTGCCTCAACCGGAGCAACGTCGTACTCGGCGTAGGCATGGTAGGAAACCAGAGCGACACGGTCTCCGGGCTGAAAATCGCCTGCTCCGTTGCCTACGGCATCGACCACACCCCACCCCTCGTGTCCCAGACCGCCCGGTTCGGTGGGGTATTGGCTCCATGGCATGCCTATCCATGTGGGGATGTTCGATGCACACACTCCGCAGCCTTCGAGCTGAACTCTTACCTGTCCTTGATGAGGCTCGGGCAGCGGAACTCTCTGGAGAGTCACGCTCCCAGGCCCCGTCAACACAGCCGCATGCATCTTTTCTGTTGAAGTCATCCCTTGGCTAATCCGCCTACTCTGGATCGCTATGCTCAGATGCGGTTCAGGGCGTCCAGGTCACCCGGCGGATGCGATCTGCAAGCAAGAGGCGGTGCATTTTCGGCCCTAGATGCACCAGGCCTAAACGCTAGAGTAAGAAGAGAAAATGAGTGCGAGTTCCACGCTGCATCTGATAGGCTCCTTTTTCTTTGGAGAACAGAATGGCAATTACACGTCGGGAATGGATGGGTTTAGCAGCGGCCGCGGGCATCGCCGTCGGCAGCCGTTTTTCAATCAGCGAAGCATTCGCGGGGCAGTCTTCGGGAAAGTACGCCTCAGCTTGGAGTTCACTCGACGAGTTCATCCGCGAATACATGAAGTCGATGAACGCTCCCGGCATGACACTCGTTCTGGCCGACCGCGGCGGAATTCAGCGGATCGCAACCTACGGCTTCACCGATCCTCAATCCAAGCAGTCTGTTCAGCCGAATGAGCTTTTTGAGATCGGGTCGATTACAAAATCCTTTCTGGCGATCGTCCTGCTTCAGCTGCACGACGAAAATAAACTCGACCTGCAGAAGCCTGTCCTCGAATACTTGCCCTGGTGGAGGATCGACTCGAAGTATGGCGCTATCACCACGCACCACTTATTGACCCACACCTCCGGACTCGATAGCGGGCCACTCTTTCTTAGTGACGCTGCATTAAAACACCGCTCCGCGTACGCGCCGGGCGAACACTTCCATTACAACAACATGGCGTTCTCTACCATGGGATACCTGGTAGAAGCACTCGACGGTCGCCCGTTCTCGGCCGCAGTCAAGGCACGCGTTTTTGAACCGCTGGGAATGACCGCGTCGGAACCAGTTATCACTTTCGACATTCGATCGCGCCTGGCAAAGAACTGGTGGTCCTACACCGGCGATCGTCACTATCCACGCTACGGAATGCTCTGCGAAGCACCGCAGATCGTCATCACGGAAGCAGCAGGATCGATCGCGTCTACTCCCCACGACATGGGGCTCTACATTCAGATGATCGCTAATGCTGGCAAGGGCCCAAAGGGCCGGATCATCTCCGAGCAGGGTTGGGGCATGTTCAGCAAGCCATGGATTAAGGCCGAGGAATTCGGGCCAACCGCCAGCTACGGCTACGGAATCGCGGTCGACAAGCTCGAAGATCATACGATTCTGCGGCACACCGGTGGCATGGTCTCCTTTGCGTCTGCCCTCCAGGTCGACATAGACGCCGGAGTCGGCGCATTCGCCTCCATTAATGCCATGCAGGGGTATCGCCCGAACCCACCTGTACAATTCGCGCACCAACTGATGCGATCCTTAGGCGACAAGAAAAAGCAACCGGCCGCGCCTGAGCTGACGTCACCCACCAAAGTTCCTGAGGCGGCAGACTATGCCGGCACCTTCAAGAGTTCCGACGGACGTACTCTTCGATTCACGGCCAAAGATCAGCAATTGTCCGCTGTCGTCAACGGTACTTCGATTGTGCTTGAAAACGAGGGCGACGGTAAATTTCTTGCGCCCCATCCCTCGCTCGATCGCTATGCGTTCGTGTTTGGCCTTGCCGATGAGAAGGATCCTAAGTCGCCTGTGGTCGAAGTTGGCTGGGGACCTGATTGGTACACGAATGAAAAATACAAGGGTGCGAGCCAGTTCGATCATCCGGCGGAATGGAATGCCTATGTTGGACATTATCGGAACGAAAGCCCGTGGAATGGGAGCATTCGCCTTGTGGTCCGAAAGGGCAAACTGATGATTGATGGCGAAGTGGAATTGGAGCTTGCGCCCGACGGAGTATTCCGCTTCACCGATGACGAATGGAATACAGAGTGGATCAAGTTCTTCGACATAGCACAAGGGAAGGCCATGCGCCTGAAGTTATCCGGAGAGGACTTCTGGCGAGTCGACGCGGCATAAAGTCCAGTCCCCGCTGCCGTTAGGCTTTCGACAAATTCCCGAGTTGGGCCACGCCTTGTGCTTCATCTGTCTCGGTAATTCCCGAACGTATTACAATGAAAGGCTGCCCGCTCCGTCGGCCCGAGCGGCGGACGTCTTCTTTTAAAATCACGCAATTATTGGAGGATTTCATGAAGCTCACCCCCGGAAAACTGACCGGCCTACGAAATGTGTCTACTGAGCGCGGAGTGATCGCCGCGGCCGCCATGGATCAACGCGGCTCATTGCAAAAGTCATTGGCAAAAGAAAAAGGCGCAACCGTCGACGATGCCATGATGCAAGAGTTCAAGACGCTCGTGACCGAAGTTCTCACTCCTCATGCCAGCGCGATTTTGCTCGATCCTGAGTGGGGCTTGCCGGCATCGAAACGTCGCGCTAAGAATGCGGGCCTGTTGCTCGCGTATGAGAAAACCGGTTACGACAAGACCGGTCCCGGCCGCCTGCCGGACTTGCTCAATCACTGGTCCGTCAAGCGCTTGAAAGAGTCAGGCGCGGACTGCTGCAAGATTCTGCTCTATTACACCCCGTTCGATCCGAAGGAAATCAACGATCAGAAGCACGCTTGGGTTGAGCGCATCGGCGATGAATGCCGCACAAACGATATCCCATTCTTCCTGGAATTCGTTGGCTACGAAGAGGGCGCCGACGAGAAGGGCCTCGAGTACGCCAAAAAGAAACCGCAGATCGTCACCGAGAGCATGCGCGAATTCAGCAAGGACCGCTACGGCGTGGACGTGCTGAAAGTTGAAGTTCCGGTAAATATGAAGTTCGTTGAAGGCGCCAAGGTATACGCCGGGCAGAAGGCATATAGCAAGAAGGAAGCCACGGATCACTTCCTGAAGGCCGCAACTGCTGCCACCAAGCCCTTCATTTACCTCTCGGCAGGCGTGAGCAATGCTGAGTTCACTGAGGCCCTGGAGTTGGCCGCCGAATCCGGTGTGAAGTTCAATGGCGTCCTCTGCGGACGCGCCACCTGGAAAGAAGGCATTCCCGTGTACGCCAAGCAGGGGGCCGATGCTTTCCGCAAATGGTTAGAGACTGAGGGCGTCAAGAACATCAACAATGTCAACGATCGACTGAAGGCCGCCAGTCCCTGGTACCCGGTGTACGGTGTGGAACCGGCCATGGTTGGCGCATAAGCTTCCACTCTTCTCATACGGCGGGTCTACGGACCCGCCATATTCATGTCCGAAAGTGGCTGGTGAGCTACTGCCCTGAAATCCGCTCGGCATAGAATTGTGTCTATGGGCACTGCCTTGATCACGGGCGCCTCGGGCGGCATCGGCTATGAACTCGCCAAACTGTTCGCCAAAGATCACCACGACGTCATCCTGGTAGCACGCAACGCCGTTAAGCTTCAACATTTCGCCGACGAACTGCGCCGCCAATTTGGCATCGCTGCCAGAGCGCTCACGATTGATCTCGCCAGTCCTCATGCTCCGCAGAACATCTTCAACCAGTTACAGGGCGATGGTACGGTTGTGGATTTTCTCGTGAACAATGCGGGGTACGGAATCCATGGAAACTTCGCCCAGATCCCGCTCGAAGAGGCGTTAGGACAGATCCAGCTCAACATCGCAGCTCTCACCGCGATGACCAGGTTCTTCCTCGAGCCAATGCTCCAGCGCAAGCGGGGCCGCATCATGAATGTCGCCTCGACCGCGGCGTTCCAACCCGGCCCGCTCATGGCGGTGTATTACGCTTCTAAAGCGTTCGTTCTATCCTTTTCGGAAGCTCTGGCGAATGAATTGAAGGAGAGTGGGGTTTCGGTAACCTGCCTGTGCCCAGGGCCAACGGAAACCGGCTTCCAGGAGCGCGCCCACTTGGCGAATTCCCGACTTATGAAGTTCGGCATGATGAGCGCCAAGGCCGTCGCTATCGACGGATATCACGGCATGCTTGCCGGAAAGCCCCTCGTCATCTCAGGATTTCGCAACTGGCTCGTCGCCGAATCTGTGCGGTTCGCGCCACGCAGAATCGTCACAGCGGTCTCTAGAAAAATCGCGGAGAAAACAACTACCTAGTCCTGGACCCAAACTTATTTCACTTCGAAGTTCTTCTCGAAGTTCTTGTCGTCCAACCCGATATTTTGCGAAATCTGGGTCGCGGTGACGTCCCAATCAAGAACAGTGGTCTTACCTCCCTGCGGCTCTTGCGTGTAGTGAATCTGGTAATGATTGGGAAGGGTATACCCGTCCGCCGTCTTATAGTCGCTGAAGCGCTCTTCCACACGATAACGGGTTTGTGCCTGATTTGCTTGAGCTGCGTCGCTCCCAACGTTACCTTGTATTCCGCCGTTTGCGGTGGCTTTATTGCCCAGCTCAGGTATCGCCATGGAGTTGAGACCACCCCCCTGTTCAAGCCGTGCCTGGACCGTCAACGTATAGACCGTCAGTACATGGCGGAAGGTCTCCGTGTCGAAAAATAGGTGGATCTCAATGTCGGTGCTCTTTTTCGGCTTGTAGCGGACATCGTAAAGATTCCTGCCATCGATATTCTTTTGCCCTTCGTAACTCAGCTTGGGCTTGCGATCGCTCACATCAAGTAGCGCCCAACCCGTACCAAGCGTCCCTCCCCACAGGCCTTCGCGCAACAAAATATCTTGCAGGTGAATGAAATCGCCGAGCGACGATCGCAATTGCGCATCGGTGCTGGTCGCTACCGAAACCTTGTTTCCATCGCTTGTAAACCTCTCGCCGCGGTAATTTGTGGTGGGGAATTTCAGGCTCATCGTCATCTTACGATTTTCGGATGCAATGATGGCCTTGCCATCTAACGTGCCGGCGCCCCCTGTGAGAACTTTGAACGATGCGTCTCCCACAACCCACCGCGACTTCGCAGCCGCGCGCGCATCCGCTTTCGCGATCGAGTCCAGATTACCTGCGACGATGTCTTCTACCTTTAAATCGCTCGCAGCAAAGCTGAAACTTCCAATAACCAATAGCACAGACAGCACAGCCAGTTTTAGCGTAGTGATTCGCATAAGTCCTCGGAGAGATCGCACAAAGTTTATACTTCTGCCGCTCGGGAAGTATAGAAAAAGTTGCCCCGGCTCTCGATAAACATCGGCCAAAATCCCGAACTGGAGCCGCTCTCGCGCACTCTACTCCCACTCGATTGTGCCGGGAGGCTTTGACGTAATGTCGTAAACCACTCGATTCACACCCTTAACTTCATTCACAATACGGTTGGAGATTGTCTTGAGGATCTCGTAGGGAAGCGTGACCCAGTCGGCGGTCATACCATCTTCGGAGTGCACGGCGCGGATGGCACACGTGTATGCATAGGTTCGCTGATCTCCCATCACGCCGACAGACCTTACTGGAAGTAAAACCGCAAACGATTGCCAGATTTTCGTATATAGTCCTGCATTCTTGATTTCCGTTACCACGACGTCGTCGCACTCGCGAAGAATGGCCAGGCGCTCCGGTGTAACTTCTCCCAACAAGCGAACAGCAAGTCCCGGTCCAGGAAACGGCTGGCGCTGCAGAATGTCTTCTGGCATGCCTAAGTCACGGCCGATATTACGCACTTCATCCTTAAACAGATCTTTAAGCGGTTCGATGAGCTTGAGCTTCATCTTTTCCGGGAGACCCCCGACGTTGTGATGGGTCTTGATGGTTTGCGATGGTCCACGAACGGAGCGAGACTCGATCACATCAGGATAAAGTGTTCCCTGTACCAGCCAGTCCACTTTGCCTTCCTGCTGCTCGATCCGATGCGCTTCTTCGTCAAAGACCGCGATAAATTCATTCCCGATGATCTTTCGCTTTTTTTCCGGATCGGTTACGCCGGCCAGCTTGCCCAAGAAGCGCTCTGTTGCGTCCACCGCCACGACATGCAATCCCAACTTGGATCGCAAGTTCTGCTGAACTTTTTCAAATTCGTTCTTTCTCAGTACGCCATTGTTCACGAATATCGAAGTCAGCCGCGATCTTCCCTGCTCATCGCGCAGGGCCCGATCGACCAGTGTTGCGGCAACGGCAGAGTCGACGCCGCCTGACAGAGCACAAATAGCGCGACCATCTCCGACGGTCTTACGAACCTGGCTCACGGTTTCATCGATAAAGCGCTGGGCGGTCCAGTTTGGTTTCGCCTGGCAAATGTTCAGGACGAAATTGCGAAGGATGTCGGTCCCCAGCGGGGTGTGATGGACCTCCGGATGAAACTGGACCGCCCACATCTTTCTGGCAGGATTTTCGATGGCAGCTACCGCGTTCGGCGATTTCGCCGTTAACTCGAACCCGGGGGGCAGTTCGACAGCCTCGTCTCCATGGGACATCCACACAGCTAAGACTTTCGGCAATCCTGCGAACAACTGTGATCCGGGTTGAACTTCGACTTTGGCGTGACCGTATTCTCTCTTGTCCGCGGGACGCACCTTGCCGCCCAGCGAATGCACCATGAATTGCAGCCCATAGCAGATACCAAGCACTGGCATACCGAGGGCAAACACGTTCTGATCGGCTACGGGGGCATCATTGTCGTAAACCGAGCACGGACCACCTGAGAGCACGATACCGACAGGAGAGTAACTGCGAATTTCGTCCAGCGATGCATTGCATGGCAAGACGACGGAGAAGACATTTTGTTCGCGGATGCGGCGGGCAATCAGTTGGGAATATTGCGCGCCAAAGTCGAGGACAACAATGGATTGGGTTTCCACGAATGAGTGTCTCAGAATGGCCTAAAAGTGTAAAGCAGGTAGTTTGCTGTTCGGTCAGGACCCGCTCTCGGGCAGCGTGGGAACGTCGCTCAGAATCAACTCATCGGGATCAACTCTGCCCATCATCTCTATCGGCGAAAACGGGGCAAGTGGCGGGAGAATGACTGGAGGCGGCGGGGCATCGGGCAATTCCACGAGTGCGACGTATGCAGCCAAGCGGCCCATGTAGAGGAAATCTGCGATCGCGAAGTAAAGCATGGTGACCAGCAGGACGCCGCCAAAAACCACGCCGCCGGGCAAGACTCTGGCAAACCCCAGAGGAAATGCCACGACGGATGTACCAATTACAAACGCGGCGATATGAGCCAACCCGAACCAGAAGCCAGTTGCCGCAACCGACCCCGCCTCGTGGCAACATAGGTCGACAGCCGCTGTAATCGCTCCGAATGTGTCACTACCCTTGCCTACGACAAAGATCGACGATAACGACAGGAGCCAATTCACAATCGACCATGCGATCCAGATGAACATCGCCAACATGAACAGTATGAGCGTCGCACTTCCCGACCCAGAATTGCTTTTCTCGGAGATAGC
>Ga0066903_100000459_pt1 | contig 25499 bp, 30 predicted proteins | sample PanSoiMetaGPlot1_FD_67491 | JGI IMG/M metagenome (GOLD analysis project Ga0066903, IMG submission 67491) | Tropical forest soil microbial communities from Panama analyzed to predict greenhouse gas emissions - Panama Soil - Plot 1 (version 2) | ecosystem: Environmental > Terrestrial > Soil >... | reverse complement strand
ACCGGCGCAGGCCAGCACGGTGTAGCGACCGCAACCGTCTGTGCCTTGTTTGGATTGGGTTGCGTCATCTATATGGGCGCCGAAGACGTGCGGCGGCAGGCCCTCAACGTGTTTCGGATGGGATTGCTGGGGGCCGAAGTCGTTACTGTCAATGCCGGCACGCGGACCCTAAAAGATGCAATCAATGAGGCGCTGCGCGATTGGGTGACAAACGTACACGATACCTATTATTTGTTAGGCAGCGCGCTTGGGCCCCATCCATATCCCCTTATGGTGCGCGAATTTCAAAGCATCATTGGACGTGAAGCGCGCGAACAGATTTTGTCGACGACTGGAAAATTCCCGCGCGCGCTGATTGCATGCGTGGGTGGAGGTTCAAATGCAATCGGTTTATTTCATCCTTTCATTGCAGATGAAGCGGTCCTATTGATCGGCGTCGAAGCGGGAGGCCGCGGCGATTCGTTAGGCGAGCATGCTGCAAGATTTCACAGCGCACCGGCCAGTGGCGCCGGGCAGGTCGGCGTTTTGCAGGGCGCGATGTCATATGTGCTTCAGGATGCGAATGGGCAGATCGCGACGACTCATTCCATTTCAGCCGGCCTCGATTACTCGGCGATAGGCCCCGAACATGCATTCCTTCACGATCACGGAAGAGCGGAGTACGTCCGGGCAAGCGACGCCGAGGCGCTCGAGGGATTTCACCTCTGCGCGAAATTGGAAGGAATCATTCCAGCGCTGGAGAGCTCGCACGCTATCCTGCCTGCCATACGCCTCGCGCGCGAGCTCCCACCCGACGACAGCCTCATCATCAATCTGTCCGGACGCGGCGACAAAGACGTGCAGCTCATTGCCGATCAGCATGCCGAATGAGTCGGATACGCGATGCTTTCGTTCGTCTGAAGCGTTCCGGACGCGGCGGGTTCATCCCGTTTATCACAGCAGGCGATCCCGATCTGGTAACGACTCAGCGATTGCTAATCGAACTCGCGAACGCGGGCGCGGACGTTATCGAGCTCGGCGTCCCATTCAGTGATCCGGTGGCCGACGGCCAAGTGATTCAGCGGGCATCTGAGCGCGCACTGCGAAACGGAGTAACGCTTTCCGACGTCTTAGATTGCTCCTCAAAGGCAAGGGAACATATCGACCTGCCGATTGTGCTATTCAGTTACCTCAATCCAATCTTGAAATTCGGCAAGGACCGGCTGGCTGCGCAGGCCAGGCAGGCTGGCATCGATGCAGTGCTCATAACTGACCTGATTCCTGAAGAAGCAACGGATTGGGTCACGGCGTTTTGCGAACGAGGAATCGATCTGATCTTTCTTGTCGCACCAACAACTTCGGACGAACGGCTAGCGCAAATTGCCAGCCGGACAACTGGATTCATCTACGCGGTTTCACGTGCCGGTATCACCGGCGAGCGAAATGAAATGCCGCGTGACGCCGAATCTCTTGTGAAACGTGTGCGTGGAGTGAGCGACCTGCCCATAGCAGTCGGGTTTGGCATTTCAACGCCGGAACAAGTTCAGCAGGTCTGGCGTTTCGCGGATGCGGCAGTAATTGGAAGCGCTATTGTGCGGCGCATCGAAGAGTTGGCGGGTTCGCCTGACATGATGGCTCGCGTGGGCGACTTCGCACGATCCCTCCTCAAGCCGAGACGTAGTGGTGCGTAGATTGGCAGCCGAATTTGCCGATTTCACGCCGTCCATTCGTTTGTTCGAACTGTTTCGCCAGTAGTTCCTTAAAGGTCTTTCGCAAGAATTCAGCGCGTATGGGGAACCGCCACAGAGGAGTGGTCCGAATCACAAGCAGGATTCGTCTGATTCCATGACTGAAAATCGATCCGGCAGGTCAGCCCTACACCAAACCGAGGAACAGTTTCATATTCTGGTAGATAGCGTCGAAGAATACGCCATCTACCTGCTCGACTCAGCAGGGAACGTCGTGACATGGAATGCAGGCGCGCAGAAAATCAAAGGGTACACGGCCGAAGAAATTATTGGGAAGAACTTCGCCTGCTTTTATACAGCGGAAGACGTCGCCGCCGAGAGGCCGCAACACAATATGCGCGAAGCCGCGCGGATTGGCCATATTCGAGACCAAGGCCCGCGCGTTCGAAAAGACGGATCGATCTTCCAGGCCGAGATTGTCCTAACGGCATTGCGTGACAGCTCAGGCAATATTCGCGGCTACTCCAAGGTCACACGCGACATCACAGACCAGATTCGTAGCCGCGAATTCGAAACAGAAAAAATTGCGGCAGAAAAGGCAAGTAAGACTAAGGACGATTTTCTCGCGGCGCTCAGTCATGAACTGCGCACGCCTCTGACGCCAGTCCTGGCGGCCGCCAACTACTTGGCAGGCAACGCATCAAAGCTTCCAGCAGAATTCGTAGAGGATCTGAAAATCATCAAACGCAATGTACGATTACAGGCACGGCTGATTGACGACCTACTGGATCTCACTCGCATCACTCGAGGCAAGCTCCAACTCCATTTGGAACCCGTCGACGCAAACGCCCTAGTCCGCAACGCAGTCGAGATTGGAAATTCAGCCATCGTCTCGAAGAAATTGAAACTCTCTGTCGAACTCCGGGCCGACAAACACTTCATCCTCGCTGACTCGATCCGTCTTCAGCAAGTATTTTGGAATTTAATTAGCAATGCCGTGAAGTTCACTGCGCCTGGCGGGCAGATTGCGATCCGCACCTACAACGATCGGGCTGGCTCTTTCCGTTTCGAGATTACGGACAATGGTATTGGAATTGACCCGCAGCGCCTGGCTCTCCTTTTTATGCCATTCGAGCAGGCCGATCCGTCCGTCACCCGCCAGTTTGGTGGCCTTGGGTTAGGTCTGGCCATTTCCAAGCGCCTTGTCGAACTCCACGATGGGAAAATCGAAGCAGAGAGCCGTGGCCGAAGTTTCGGAGCTACGTTTAAGGTAACGCTTGAAGCCCTATCGCAAGGAGCGGAAGAAACTTGGACGGATTCTGCCTCCGAACACGTGCCAAGGCAGTTGCGGATTCTCCTCGTGGAAGACCATCGCGACACGCGACATGCGCTATCACGTCTGCTCACCCATTTTGGGCATGAAACTTCGGTTGCGGATAGTACCCGCCGCGCTTTAGACATGATGGCGTCGCAGCGATTTGATCTGGTTTTGTGCGACATTGGTCTGCCGGATGGCAACGGCTATGAGCTGATCTCACGAGCCAAGCGAGAGCATCCGATCAAGGCGGCCGCGATCACCGGCTTTGGCACGGATGAAGATATTCGGCGATCCAAAGAGGCAGGATTTGATTTTCATCTTGTTAAACCGGTGGATCTTCAGGAGCTACAAGCGGTTCTCGAACAAGTCGGCGCCTAAGCTTCGCGCAAAGGTAAGCTAGCGATTCGCCCCTGCCGGAAACATCACCTTATCGGGAGCCACATTGAGTGCGACCAGAAGTTTTTTAATTAAACGCGTTTTCACTCCACCCGCTTCGCGCGGTGCCACGAGATAACGGACTATCGCTTCAAGCCAGGTATTTTCGCTTACACGAAAAAAAACGCGGGGCCGCTCCCGCACCTCCAGTTCGTCGACAGGCGTCTGGGCAAGCAGTTCGCGAAATGTTTCGACGCGTTTCATCATTTCCTCACCGAGCTCTTCTTCAGTAATTTTTTGCATTGTGTTGGAGATGAACTCCAAGTCGGCGTTGAAAGCGACATAGAACTTAATTTCGTTCCAGATGTAAGGGAAAAGCGGCCATGAATAGTTATACACGAGCTCGTCGAGGACCTTCTCGTTTGGAAATTTGATTAGTCGACCACTGGGATGATCCCCCGAAATGTATTGGCCGCCGAATTCCCAAAGGGGTTGTATCGAGGTAACCGACATCAATTACATCCCCGGTGGCGTCACCGATCTTAATACGATCCCACCCGGTATGGCTGACGAACAAGGATGTATATCCAGGCTATAAAACTTTTCAGCGGCGCCTGTACCGCTAACCCAATAATGATCGAGCCAACACCCACTGCAGCTAGCGCGGCGTACCAATTAACAAAAACTACCGATACGACAATTGCCGCGATGGCTAGCGCAGCAACCAGGTTAACAATACGCTGGAGAGTAAACCGAGTGGAAGCATCCTCGATGTGCGCTAGTCCATAAACGGCAGTAGCACGCGCGACAGCGAGTACGATCGCGACTAACGCGGTACCACGTAAAGCCCGTTGGGCTATACCGATGCTCCCCTGGGGTAGCGGAATCAGCTTCGAGCTAAGAAGGAAGTACGCGGCGGCACAACCAACAAGAAAAGCACGTGCACAACAAACCAAAACTTGTCTCTGCCGCCTGCTTTGATCTTTTCCTGGTTCTTTCCGCCAGTGGCCCGTTGGAGTTCCTTCCGAACGTCGGATCGCTGGCAAAGTTCTTCGGTAGTCTCATCCATCAATATTGAAATCGCACTAGGAGGAAAGAACGAGGGCAGCCTGACCGCGAATGCTACCCAAGACGGCTGAGGAAACCCTTGAATTCGTGGGCGAGATCGATTCTCAAATGTGCTTTCCAAACTCGGATATCGCAGGGGTGCTCGCTCAACAGGCGGAAGGCGAAACGGGAATTCTACGGCGCGCTTTTTGGCGCGCCGCCGGAGCGCGTTTCTGTGGCCGGAAGACGTCGTTGAGCTTGCAAAACAGACCCGGCCACTAACTGAACTCCGGGGAGTCGGCCCGTTCATACAAAGACATATCCAGGGCTGGGTTGATAAGCCTCCGCAACTCAGCAAAAGAATCCCGCCGATTCGCCGGGATTTCATCTCGCGCGCCGAGGCGAGGCAGGTGCTCGCGCTCAGGCCTGAATGGTCCAGGAACGTGCGGGGTGATCTCCAAATGCAATAGGGCCGCCCGGCGGGCGGAGATTTTCGTTTCGCGAAACGACGGACAGAACGACTGACAGACGAACATTCGCTTAGCCGGCTGTGGGTACACTGAAAAGCAAAACGGCGGGAGTCGCCTCCCCCCGCTTATAACCCGATCGAACGAGAGTTATCGTCCGCCTTGCTGGCCACCCCCGCCCTTTTCGCGCTCACGCTGCTGGCGCTCGCGCTCTCGACTCTCACGCTCCTGTCTCTGGCGATCTTGTTGTTGGCCACCCTGTTGTCCAGGGCCGCTAGTCTTTCCCGGTTCGTTTGGATTGTGTTGTGCTTCCATATTACCTTTCATTGTTATATTACTGACTCGAACTGATCTCGTGGCAGTTCCCACTGAGACTATGCGTTGTGAAATCGCCGTCTAAGAGCCCTTTGGACTGAAGAATCTGGTCACACGCACACTGATCAGGCTGGTCAGGTCCTTGAGCTCAGTTATTTCCCTAAGTCTGCTAATCTCTAGCTACTCGCTCCGACACGCGTTTTCCAAAGCCAGGTTAAGCAAGTCCGTCGATTTCGCTGGAATCGGCACGTTCGCGAGAACGTGCCGCGGTTGTTTTCGAACTTCCAACTCTAAACAGAGGCTTCTCAAAGGCACCTGTCCAGGCGCGGGATGAGCGAAGTCGAACTAATTCAATTGTGCGAAGACCTGCCGACTAGCTCACGCTCCGTCAGCGCTTCAGGATTTACGATGTCTTCGGCCAATTTATTCAGAAGCTCATTCGTTTCGGACTCCTCGTCGAGCGTCTTTTGCAGAAGATCTGCGAATGGTCCTCACCGAGTAGCTGCGCAAAGGTACGGACACTGCCGTAGCCTGCGATTTCATAATGCTCCACCGTCTGCGCAGCTATGATTATCCCAGCATCAATAACCGATTCTTCGCCATCTTTGCTGAGGATCTCCGATCCTTCGTTAATCAGTCCTTTCATTGCCTTGCAGGTTTTACCCTTGGGCTTCTCGTCTAGCTCTTGGAAAACTTCGTCGAGGCGGTCGACGTGACCTTTCGTCTGTTCCAGATGTTTTTGGAAAGCGTCCTTTAGCTCTTCTGATGAGGCACCTTTCGCCATTTTCGGTAAACCCTTCAACAGTTGCGTCTCTGAATTGTACAGATCGCGTAATACGTTAATGTACACTTTTTTAAAGGTGTCCACTTTCAAAATCGCTCTTGTTTTGTTCCTTTCTTGTTATCCAGGTTTCGCCTCAGGGTGTTGTGGTCGGTGATTTCTGAAAGCACCGAGGCCTAAAAAGAAACGATGCGGAGCCGCCGACTGCGCGCCTTTGATTCACAAAAATTTTTCTCGTTCTCCCCCGTGTCGAGTTTATGCCGTCAGTGTTGGTGCCGGATTCGATTCGTCCATGTTCACCGGAGCGGGCGACGACGTGAATGCTGTCGCGCGGTTTCTCCCCGGATTACTTTGAATCAGCTGCTCGTAGGCATTGACGTAATCGCTCGCCATCCGGCTGGCTGTGAAGCGCCTGTCGAAAATCTCCCTGCAACCTGCCCGACTAACGTCACGAATCTGGCTGACGGCTTTCACTGCAGCGTCCAGGTCTTTCACGATGAAACCTGTTACTCCGTTTTCCATCACCTCGGGAACAGATCCGCTGTCGTATGCGATCACAGGAGTGCCACACGCCAGTGCTTCAATCATCACAAGTCCAAAAGGTTCAGGCCAGTCAATGGGAAACAGCAGAGCATACGCATTCCCCAGAAATTCATTTTTATCTCGGTCGGTAATTTCGCCAACCCATTCTACATGCGACTCTTGTAGCAGGGGTTCGATCACTCGCTTGAAATAACGCCTGTCAACCCGATCAACCTTAGCGGCAACCTTGAGGGGCATCCCTGCACGTTTAGCGATTTCGATCGCTCGATCTGCTCTCTTTTCCGGCGAGATCCGCCCTAAAAAAGCAAGGTAATCTCCGGGTTGAGGACGAAACTGCAATTGGTCAGCTGGCAAGCCATGATAGATAGTCGCCTCCCAATTCGCCCACGGTAAAGGCAGGCGCTGGGCGTTCGAGATCGATATGAGGGGTTCGTCTCGAAACCGCTCAAACACAGGAACCAAGTCAGGCATATCAAGGCGTCCGTGCAACGTCGTAACATGCGGAACGGACAGATAGCGGCAGACCGGAAAATGAAGGTATCCGGTGTGAAAATGAATCAGATCGAACTCGTCAACGTACTCGATGACGTGGTCTACCAAAAGAACTTCCCTCGCGACGGGATCTTTGCAGCGCTCATTCTTCCGGAGTGAGCGCTCGCACGATGCGATAAGCCGCGCACTTGTAACAGAGTCGCCGCTGGCAAACAGAGTTACGTCGTGCCCAGCGCATACCAGCTCCTCAGTGAGGTAAGACACGATCCGCTCTGTTCCTCCATAGTGCTTCGGAGGTACACTTTCGATTAGCGGCGCAACCTGAGCGATTCGCATGTTCCCCTTTTCCGTTGCGAGATCCAAGCTTCAGTGACGCACTGCCTGCAGCAGAATATTGTTACAGTCCGAAAAACCCTGATTGCCATCGTGATTCCTGATTCCCTAAAATTCTGCCTACAATTCGAATACGATCTCTCTGTTGGTTCTGACGTTTTGCGAAAAAATAAAGAAAGATTCGAACGAGCAATCAGACATGTGAATTCCCGTATTCAGTCCAACAAGGAAATCACAAACAGTCGTTGCGCTCACAGTTAACCCGCGCCATGGCGGACTAGCACGAGTAAATCTGTTAAGGCGCCTCGACTTCCCTCGTCTTAACCCGAACTGTGTATTCACTTGGTTTTATGGCGCGGCCTGCTCGCTGCGCATAAACCCGGGTGAATTCCGCACCGAATAGCAGGATTTGGGATGAATAGTAGACCCAGAGTAAAAGTGTGATCAGAGAGCTGGCTGCGCCGTAAGCTGAGCCGGCAGCGCCACTTCCCAGGTAAAAGCCCAGCAACCATTTGCCGATGCCAAAGAGGATCGCAGTCATCACCGCGCCGATCCAAACGTCTCGCCATTGAACCTTAACATCTGGTAGGAACTTGAAAATCATCGCAAAGAGCACAAGGACCACAGCAAAGTCAAAAATCGCGTAAGCAACCAACGCTATGACGATTCCACCAGACACCACAGATTGCACGTACTGGCTAAATCCTTTCAGCAGAGCTTCGATCGTAAGCGAGACGAGCAGTAAAAAACAGATGCCCGCAACCATTGCGAACGAAAGAAACCGGTTGCGCAAGAATCCCCAAATGCCGCGGCCAACCTTGGCTTTAACTCCCCAGATTGTGTTTAAGGCGTCCTGCAACTGACCGAACACGCCACTTGCTCCGAAAACTGCCAGAGCAATGCCGATGATCGCGGCAAGTGTGGTTTTGCCAGGTTCGGATGCTGTTTGAGCAAATGTTTTGTATTACTTCCATAGCGCTTGGATCGAGAAAATAGCTCATTTGTTGCGTGAGTTTGTTCGAGGACCCTGCCGGATCGTCACGGAAAATGACGCCTACGATTGCGAGGAGCACCAGGATTAGCGGCGCCAGTGAAAAAACTGTGTAATACGCAAGCGCCGCGCCCAACTGCGGCGCTTTATCCTGCAACCATTGCTGGAATGTCTGCTAACAGGTCGAACGCACTGCTAAAAAACGTTTCTGCTTTTGGATTGCGCTGGTTTCCCACGACCGGTCTCGAATAGGATTCGCCAGTAGCGTTACCTTTGGTTTTCGCAAAGAACTCCCCTATTCGCTCATTTTTGAACGCACGCGTCCACCACTCTTTTACTTGCGAACTAGATAACAAATGCCTTTGAAACCGCCATTGCCGCCAATGGAAGCGCGTTTGGTCGATGAAATTCCGGCTGGAGACGGCTGGCACTACGAGCCCAAGTGGGACGGCTTTGGCTGTATCGCATTCCGTGATGGGGAGCGGACCTACCTGCAATCTAAGGCAGGTCAGCCGCTTGCCCGTTATTTTCCCGAGATCGCCGATGCTCTCGCCAGTTTGCCTGAGCAGGAGTTTGTCCTTGATGGCAAACTTGTCATTCCAGTGCGTAGCGCCCTTTCATTTGACGAATTGCAACTGCGCCTGCATCCGGCCGCTAGTCGTGTCCAGAAATTAGCGAAGGCCAATCCAGCAATGTACATCGTTTTCGATCTTCTGGCGCAGGGTGGAAAAGTGTATTTGCAGCGAAGTCTGAGCGAACGTCGGCAGTTTCTCGAAAAATTCGCTGGATCGAATCTTAGATCGCACAAAAATCTGCGGGTTTCTCCAGTCACGACCGATTACCGGACTGCCAGGAAATGGCTTGAGAAAGCCGGTGGCGATCTTGACGGTATTCTCGCTAAACGTTTGGATGCAACCTATGCCTCTGGCGAACGAACAGCGATGGTCAAGGTAAAGCAAATCCGGACGGCTGATTGCGTTGTTGGGGGATTCCGTTATGCGCGTGGCGCGCACCTTATTGGTTCCCTGTTACTCGGGCTTTACGCTGAGGATGGTTTGCTGCATCACGTAGGATTCACTTCGGCTTTTAAGGCATCAGATCGCCGCGCGTTAACCAGGAAGTTCGAAGTGCTCAGAAAGCCGCCTGGATTTACTGGCAACGCGCCCGGAGAACCGAGCCGTTGGAGCACTGATCGCACGGGCGAATGGGAACCAGTTGCTCCCAAGGTTGTCGTTGAAGTTGCGTACGATCATTTTACTGGCGGCCGATTTCGACACGGCACAAAGCTTGTTCGATGGCGCGCCGACAAAAGGCCTCGCCAGTGCACGATAGACCAGGTGGAGCATCGCGAAGGTAAATCGCTCTTGCTTACGTAGCCTCGACTAACGTGGATTCCGACCGCATCTATGCCGTAAGGGCGACAAGCATGACTTAGGGGATGACGAAATACGCTTTGATAAGCTCGCCAGTTGGCTTAGTGAACTCCAGGGATCCGTGCGAGTAACCTGAGTCTTCGCGTTGAACTACGACCGACGTTCTAACTCTTGCGATTCGCTGAAGCCTGCGCGCCAAGAAATCTTAGAACCGCACGCTCAACCGCGCTCAACTTCGCCATCGCGGGACTTTTTGCTGCATCGCCGAACCCGGCGATCTGAGTGCCGCTCAGGTAAGCCTCGAGGATCGCTGGATGCACGTAACATTTCCGGCACACGGCCGGTGTGTTGCCAAGAAGTTCTGCGACTGTACAAATCGCAGCTTTCACATTCGCCTTTGCCTGCTTCTTCGTTTCGAACGCTTCTTGCGCATTGAGCGCCATTGTCGCGAGTAGCGTTCCTGCCCACGTCCGGAAGTCTTTCGCAGTGAAATCCTGACTCGTGATTTCCCGTAAATAACCGTTCACGTCTTGTGATGTGACATCTCGAACCTCGCCGTCGTCATCGACATATTCGAAAAGGTCTTGCCCCGGCAAATCCTGACATTTTGCGACAACTCTTGCGATTCGCCGGTCAGCAATGTCCACTTCGTGTTCGCGTCCGCTCTTTCCACGAAAACGAAATCGCAAGCGCGCACCTTCTACTGTCACGTGCCGATTTTTCATTGTCGTCAAGCCAAACGACTTGTTGTCGCGTGCGTATTCCTCGTTTCCAATGCGAATGAAAGTCCGCTCCAGCAACCGAACAACCGTGGCGAGCACTTTTTGCAGTGACAGCCCGGGCAACCTCATGTCCTGGGTAACTCGACGCCGAATCTTTGGGAGTGCCGCGGCAAAATCGGCAAGGCGTGCGAACTTATTTTCATCCCGTATTTCGCGCCAACTCTCATGGTAACGATATTGCTTTCGCCGACGGGCATCGCGGCCCGTCGCCTGAATATGCCCCGTTGGCGAGGAACAAATCCAAACGTCCGTCCAGGCTGGCGGAATCGCCAAATGTCTGATTCGTAGAAGCCGGTGCTCATCGCGGATTTTCCTGCCTTCTGTATCCAAATACTCGAAGTCGCCATTCTTTGACCTCCGCCTGTAACCCGGACGATCATCGCTCACGTATTGCAGGCCCGCTTCCTCCGCAGCCTCCGCAGAACCGTTAATGAGGCTAGCGGCGGGTAGTTTCCCGTTACGGCTATTTGTCCCGGACGCACCCATTTGGCAATACATCACTGGGACCCAGGCGTCCTCGCAAATGCGTGTTGGACTGTGCGAATACGTTCAACTTCGATCCGATTAATTTGTTGTTCGGCTCGATGCTGCAGTTGTTCGAAGTCATAACGATCCATCTCAGGCAACTTGGCCGCGGCAAGCGTGCGCCAAATCAATCTCTTTCCTGTAACTCCCATGATCAATCCTTCCAGTGTGAGCACCAATCCCAAACCGCTAGGCTCATCTCCTGCAATCATTAATCGCGCCTGGCCGGCTTTCTCCGCAACCCACGCGCTTGCCTTGCGTAGGTTGCTTTCTTTGATCCCGAGTGAGTGCATCACCTCCCGTAACGTCGTTTGATCCGCGCGAATCTCTGCTTGCATCTCAGAGAAAAACAAACCCAATGGCTTGCCCTTGTACACGTGGGAGTAATGGTCAAGTAGTTCCAGCGCGCTGACAGATCCAGCGAGGTGGTCGTTCAGATATGACTCTAGTTCTTTCATAAAAGATGAATGGTGTGTGCAGGATTCAGAAAGCTTGCAACGGTTCTTCAACAAGGCGTGCAATCAGGCTGCCATCCTTGAGACGGGAGTCGTGACGCGAGCACTCCCACGTCATAGGGGTCAGCCGAAGGCGCGTGATCCAAAAAGAATTTTTTCTCATCTCCGCATCTGTCTTCGCGCCAAATAGGCAGCTTAGTCGTGTGTACAAGGTCTTTTCGGACGGTTTCGCCTAGCAGATGTATCTGAATACGCGTGACTTCGTTGCCAAAATCGAATCAAATGATGAAGATAAACTTATGCTTTGGACGATAATTGTAATTCTACTTGTACTCTGGCTCCTTGGTTTGCTTGGACACGTTGGCGGCTCCCTGATCCATCTGCTGCTGGTGATAGCAGTAGTGGTGTTGATCATTAATTTGGTCAGCGGCAGAAAACCGCTTTAGCAGCCAAAGCAATCCGACGAGCTTTCACTTGCGTTGCAGCGACATTTTACGTGTCCTGTTGCGGTCGCCGCTGTACGTTTCCGCCGTGGAATCAAACGGCTTATGGCGTTTGTAACATCCGAAAACAACCTTAGGAGCGAAACAATTTTGTTATGCCAGAAGAAGAAGCAGTAGTAGAAAGGGCGCATGAAGATGAGAGGGAAGGGAAATCTCCTTCCACCCAGGCCGACGAGTTTGTGCGCGAGGAAATGGAACACATTCGAGAGGGCGAGCATGGTGCCCGGTCGCCTGAGCAGGCAATCGCCATCGGCTTGTCGAAGGCGCGGCGCGCTGGCGTAAAATTGCCGCCGCCGAAAAGGGGAAAGACGCGAACGAAACGCCAGGCAAAACGGGAGCTCGCAAAAGGGCGCGCCGGCAGTCGCAGAAAGCCGTCGACGAAACGTTCTCGCGCGACGAAACGCGCGCTCAAGCGCGAGAGTCGGCGGTCAGCGTCAAAGAGAGCGTTGTCGAGGCATGCCAAGAGGGTTGCAAAGCGGCGGCCCGCAAGGTCTCGCTCCGCCGCCGCGAAGAAGGCTGCGCGCACACGCAAGCGCCGTCGCCGATGAAGTGGACTTTGCCTTGTCCACTAACCGAGGAAAGCAGCCGCTTTTAAGTCACAAATTGCGGCCTTAAAGCAATGATTGGGCGTCAACTAGGATTTTGACTGATACACCAATCCGGTGATCGCCGGATTGTGCGATAACGAGTAGAGCAGCATGGTTCGCCATGATGTTCGTTTTTTTCGAACCAGCGGATGACGAGAAACTACATATCCTGCGGCGGCGCGATGTGTACCGAGAGTGGCAATCACTGGACGAGAGACGTTACTGTCTGGTTTGCGGTGAAATCATTACTGGGCGCGAAATCCGCGTGTTTAGAACTAAGGCTGGAAATGAATCACACCATGTGGCCTGTCCGACGAAATGCTGTAATGCCACTCCCATGGAGTGGGTCTGGCCAACCGATGATGTCTTGATAAAAATCGCGATGATAGAGCTAGAACGCCGTCGTCTTTGCATGATCACTCGAGCCGCACGCGAAACACGATTTCTTCCAAAGGAGAACGGGAGAAGCATGATTAAGCGCACAAATCCTGAACCGCCATTCAAGTAGCATTTCCGACAGTCGCGCGCGTGTGACGCAGCGTTGTCCGACCTATGATATAGATGCTGTTGCCGATAAAGGTGGAATCCCCAATTAACGTTTCGGATGACGAGCAGGAATCGGGAAAGGTAACCTCCCGCGCCCGCCTGCGCATCGCCGAGCTGCTACAGCGACCTTTGGGTGTTCAATCGATCTCTCTCACCGGACTGTTCATTCTTGCCATCTTCTACACAATCTACTTCATGCGCTCGGTCTTGCTGCCGATCGTTCTTGCGCTGCTGCTTAGTTATCTATTTAGACCTGTGGTGCGTGGGCTCGCGCGATTGAAGGTTCCACTTCCGGTGAGCAGCGCGCTTATTCTTGTGGGACTTTTTTTGCTTGTGGGTTATGGAATCTCGGCGCTCGCCGCACCTACCGCAGGATGGCTGGAGAAGGCACCGGCCGGTTTCGCACAGCTGCAACATAAACTCCTGCCAGTAAAAAAATCAGTAGCGAAAGTAACCCAGGCGACGGGTGAGATCGAGAAGTTGACTTCAGCTAATGCGGAAGCCAAAGCGGTGGAAGTAAAGCGGCATCCCATCATTGAGATGTTTTTCATGCGCACGCCGGAGTTTGTCGCGGAGGCTGTTCTGTTGGTGATCCTACTTTATTTCCTGCTCGTCTACGATCAGGCCTTCATTGCAAAGTTGGTTAAGTTACTGCCTACTCTCTCAGACAAAAAGACGACCGTCGCCATCGCGAATGACATTGAATCGCAAGTCTCGCGCTACCTCTTTACTATCACCGCAATTAATTGCTGCCTTGGCTTAGCCGTGGGAACCGCGGTGGGCCTTTTGGGGCTGCCTAACCCCGGTTATGTGGGGTGTGATGGTTGCTCTGCTCAATTTTATCCCTTACCTGGGCGCTCTCACAGGTATTATCTGCATGACCGTCGGAGCGGTCTTGAGCTTCGATAGTCTGGGCTACGCTCTGTTATTTCCAGCCGTGTACCTCGCCTTTGGCGTGTTGGAGGGCAGTTTCATCACGCCATGGATTATGGGACGCTCGCTCACCTTAAATCCCGTGATCATTTTGTTGTCTCTCACATTCTGGGGGTGGATGTGGGGAATTGTCGGTATCATTCTAGCCGTGCCGATCTTAGCAGCTTTCAAGATTTTCTGCGTACATATAAAGCCGATGGAGCCGCTCGCAGAATTTCTTAGCTGATACGTCCTGATAACGGGTTAGTGAGCTGAGACGTATGCCTGAGGTTCATATCAGCTACCCGCGGGTGTTCATTTTTAGCGACGTGAGCAAATTGCGCCGGGTCATACGACCGAAGAGCCTTCGACAGCCGTCAATAAGTTGATGGGAGATCCGAGAAACGTCGCGCACGCCAAGAAAGTCAGCCAGGAGAAGCATCACAAGGAGAAGCATACTCCAAAGGTTCGTTCCGCTCCGTCGCAGCAAACAAAAAACGTCCAAACCGACAAGAAGACTGCGCCTGTCGCCGAAAGCACCGCTCCGAAGGCCGAGGCTGCAAAGCCAACTCAAGCAGTAGAACCGACAAATCTGGAGAAATCGCTTGTGGTCCTCTCCAAACTTAAAGAGCTGGAGTTTCATTCACGGGCGAATATTGAAAAGCTCGCTGAACTCAGTCTGACCATTGAGGAGGAACTCAAGCAAAAGGCATTCGCGGAGGCGATCGGCGCCGTTTATGCCGCACAGGATTTATTTCAATCCAAGATTTTGGAATTGATCGGATCCTACGAGGCGGAGTGCACGCGCTCGTCGGGTCCTGCCTGATATGCGGTGCTGATCAGCTTCTGACTTTTTTTGTCTGGCCTTTTTAAGCGACAATGAGAGCTCAGTTTCGAACAATAGTGAAAACCATCAGTCAAAACTGAACAGACATGAAAACGAAACATCTAGTCACTGTCGCAGCGATAAGCGCTGGTCTGGCGTTCGGCTTTGCCGCACAGGCGAAAGACCGAGAGCACGAAGAACAAACCATCAACAGTTCTGACGTCACTGCCGCGGTGCAGCAAGCTGCAAAAGCGGAATCAAAAGGCGGAAGAATTCTCCGCTGGGAGAAAGAAGGCGCTAACTTTGAAGCCGTCATCACCAGGAACGGCAAAGAGATTGGCGTCGAAATGGATGCCAACGGCAAAGTGCTGAGCAAGCACAACGAAGCCAAAGAGCACAAGGAAAAGGGCGAGAAATACTAATCGTTAATTGGGTGAATCGCGTTGTCTGCAACGCGAATCGTGGGTGAAGCGCGGCGAAGGCGGATTGTATAACGTCCTCTTCGCCGCCTTCTCGCTTCTAGGCCACCTACGGCTGCAGCTGGCATTAGTTCAAGTTAACCTGCGAATGCTCGCGTAAATTATTCCACCAGCCATTGCTCCGATTGCTACCAAAGCAACATCTCGCTTCAGAATCGCGACGAGGAAGAACGAAATCACGGCAATAGCCACAGTACGCCACTCAATCAGCGCCTGGGGAACCAAATCCAAGGATACAACGGCGATTACACCAACGACCGCCGCACTGACGCCGGCGACGAATGCCTGAATCGCGCGATTCTCCCGGACTTTTTCGACATAATGCACGCCGGCGATCACAAAGATGAATGACGGCAAAAAACAAAGAACGTGGCTAAAATCGCCCCAGGAAGTCCGCTGGCAAGATAACCGACGAATGTTGTGAACAACATAAAGGGTCCAGGCGTTGCCACGCTCAGGGCCACGCCATCCAGCAACTGGCCGTCTGACAGCCAATGGTATTGCGCGACTGCGCCGCGCTGAACGAAAACAAGCGACGCATAGGCGCCGCCAAAACTCAGCAACCCTGTCTTCAGAAACAGCCATGCGATTTGAAACAATCGCGAATCGGTAAACGGAATGGCGAGACTGATCCCGCAAATTGCAGCCGGAAGTCTCGTCGCCGTCTTTCTCGGAAGAGGCCAACCCTGGTCCGCAACAAGATTCAAAACGCCTGCTATGAGTAAAATCATCAGAAAGTTGATTCCGGCAAAACGCATTCCCACGAATGCGCCCACGACCAGCAACGCCAGGAAAAAATTCCGAATCGCGGCTCGCCCAAGCTTAATGATTCCCGCGGCAATGATGCCGAGCACGGCCGGCTTGAGAATATAAAGAGCATTTACGACCGCAGGAAGCCTGCCGTATCGAACGTAAAGCCAGCTAAGAATGATGATCGCGATCGCGCCGGGCAAAATAAAAGTTATGCCTGCGAGCACAGCGCCCAACACCTTGCGTTTGAGATAACCGACATAGATCGCCAGCTGCAGTGCCTCAGGTCCGGGAAGCATGTGGCAAAAAGCCATGATCTTGATAAAACGATCCTTGGACAGCCACTTTCGCTTTTCCACCATGTGGTTGAACATCATCGTAATCTGCGCCACCGGGCCGCCGATGTTAACGAAGCCGAGAAACAGAAAATAGAGGAAGACTTCGCGCCACGACGGCATCCGATGATCCGCCTCGCGCTCGTTTTCTTGGATGTGATTCATCGTGGTTGCAAAAAAGCGTAAAGCGCATCGAAACATTCAAAGCCGCGTCGCAAAATCTCCTGGTCGGACAAACCCTCTTTTGCCCAGCCTTTCAGGACACGATCGATGCCTATCGCTTCCACGCGCTGATATCGTGCGTCGTCCAGGTCCGCGTCGTGGATCATTTCTCCGATCTTGGCCAGGGATTTGTCTGAAATCGCAAACCGCCGGGTGAGTGTTTCGAAGGTGCAGTAATTCCCGTGATGGGAAAACTCAGCGTCAAGTATGTCGAATGGAATGGCGTCTGCCGTTGATGCGAAAACGAATTTCGGCTTGCGATCAATAAATCGTGTGATCAGCCACGCCGATCCTACACGATCGATCTCCGGACGCGGACGCGTCAGCCACGTCTTTCCCTGATAATGTTTGACGTCCAGTTTTTCGAGTTGTCGATATCGCTTTGGTCCTTCTGCTCGCCGAAGCAGCATCGCTACGTCATGTCCGCGTGCACTGTCGAAAAAATCGACAGCCCGAACATCCCGAAACTGGCGCTTAAGCCGCTCGAGCTCCGAGACTGCCTCTTCCCCCTCTATTTTCTTGCGGCGCGCGATAAAACCCTGAAGCGATTTTCGCAGCTCGCCGTAATCTTTTGCCCGGGCGTCGTTAAACATTGCGACGACTTTGTCTTTGGTCAGGCCTTCGATTTCTTGTGCGCGAACGAGCGTCGAATCTCCTCCGTAATCGCGAATCTGTTGTGCGAGCCATTGGAACTGCTCGTACAGCGCAGGCGCGTCCGGCAACAGATACGTCGAGGTCTTAATCTGTACCGCCCCCATTTTCTTTAGCCGCCGCCAGACTGCTACGCGCTCAGTATTACGGTTCGTCGGAAGGCTGAACAACAGTAGCAACCAAGAGTTTGCCTTGATCATAATTTCATCCTGGCGAAATGAAAGATGTATTGCAAATGTTATTTGAACTTACATTCGATCTGCGTTGTCTTAGTAGGTTACGCCGCAATCACGAAGGAGGACATCATGATAACGAACCTTGTTTGTCGTACATCAATTCTCTTCGGGCTAATCTCGGGCGCGTTCGCTGCTGATCTGGACAGGGCACGCATCGACGAACTCATCGGACTCAAAGGAAAGATGAACGAGAAGGAGGGCGTTTATAAAGTGACCTTCCCGCGGAATGACGTGAAAGTCGTTGTCGACGGGTGGACCATGCCTTCGTTCATGGGGCTGGGTACCTGGGCCGCGTTCATGCCCACACAGAATGGCGCGATGGTCATGGGGGACACAGTTCTCTTTGAAGACGAAGTCAACGCTGCGATGTCAGCCGCGCTCGACAACGGACTCAACGTCACGGCACTTCATAACCATTTCTTCTTCGATCGGCCCAAAGTTTATTTCATGCACATCGAAGGCGAAGGCACAGCCGACAAACTGGCAGCCGCTGTAAGAAGAGTCTATGACAGCATCAAACAAACTCGGGCGGCAAATCCACAGCCAAAGGATTCGTTCGGCGACAAACCGTTGCCTGAAAAAAATTCGGTTAGCGCGGCGGCCCTTAACGACATCTTTGGAACGCAAGGCGAATCGAAAGATGGAATGGTGAAATTCACATTCGGTCGTCCTGCGAAAATGCACGGCGTTACGCTCGGCAATACAATGGGGGTCAACACATGGGCGGCCTTCGCCGGCAGCGACGACAACGCAATCGTCGACGGAGATTTCGCAGTAACGCAAGATGAATTGCAGCCGGTGTTGAAATCATTGCTCAAAGAAAAGATCAACATTGTCGCCATCCATCAACACATGACGCATGAAGAGCCGCGGGTCATGTTCTTCCACTATTGGGGCAGAGGCACGGCCAAAGACCTGGCGCAGGCTGTCAAAGGTGGGTTTCTCATCAGCAGACTCCTTGGAGTCAGCTCACCATTACCGCGTTGAATCTTTCGAATCTCAGAACCGTGCTTCCGCTTGCGCTTGCAACGACCTTGCTTCTTGCCAGTGCCGGAGTGGTCAAGGCGCAAAGTTTCCTAAAGACTGTTGCGGATCTTCCGTTGCCCGGCGGCACAACGCGCTTTGATTACCAAAGCCTGGATCCAAGTACAGGGCGCCTTTACTTGTCCCACATGGGAGATGGAAACGTGGTTGTGTTCGACACCAAGACAAACAAAGTGCTCGCCAATCTGCCCGGATTTCCGACCGTAACGGGAGTCTTAGTGGTTCCGGCGTTAACAAGCGTTTACGCGAGCGTCACCCACAACCACGAGATAGCTGTTCTGGATACAGCGAAGCTCGTCGTCACTAAAAGGATCAAAGACGGAAAGTTCCCTGACGGCTTGGCGTATTCTCCGGAGACGCACAAGGTGTTCGTTTCGGATGAAGCGGGTGGAGTGGAGACCGTCATCGACACACAACGAAATGAACGTGCGAGTACGATCGAGATGGGCGGCGAAGTTGGCAACATGCAATATGATCCCGCTTCACACTTGATCTATGCCTGCGTCCAGACTCGCAATGAGCTCGTCGAGATCAACCCCGAAACAGACAAGGTTCAAGAGCGCTACCATTTGAAAGGCGGAGAACATCCTCACGGCTTCTACATCGATGATCAAAATGGAAAGGCCTACGTCGCGTGTGAAGGCAATAACAAACTCCTCGTCTTCGACATGAAAAACCATTCTGTCGAGAATGTGTTCCCGGTTGCAGACGGTCCAGATATCCTCGCCTTTGATCGCGGCTTACAACTGCTCTATGTCGCGTGTGAGTCCGGCGCGGTATCTTTATTCAGGTATTCAAATGGAAAGCTGGAGAAAATCGGGGATGTCAACGTCGGCCCCAATAGCCATTCCGTATCCGTCGATTCAGAAACGCACCACGCCTACTTTCCTTTAAAGAATGTAAAAGGTTCGCCGGTGTTGCGGATCATGGCACCGGCGGTTTCTAAGTGATTAATTTAGTTTCTCGCGAGGCATTAGATTTTGGCACTTTAAGATTGTATCACACGTATATCATGAAGTAATACATGTAACGATATGGCGGGGCTTAGAGTGCTTCTTATCAGCAACTCGACTGTTTACGGCCGCGGCTACCTCGATCACGTTGAATCCGAGATCAGGGACTTCCTGGGCAACGCCAGACGTGTCTTGTTTTCCCCCTTCGCCTTGTATGATCGAGACGCTTACACGGCCACCGTGAAGACACGGTTCTCGGCTATGGGTTTTTCCCTGCAATCCGCGCATACAGCTGCGAATCCACGGAAAGCTGTTGAGGAAACGGATGCAATCTTCATCGGCGGCGGGAACACCTTCCGTCTGCTGAAGGCGCTGCAAGACCTCGATCTGCTCGAACCGATTCGTCGAAGTGTGGAACACGGCGCGCCCTACATCGGGAGTAGCGCCGGTTCAAATGTCGCCGGGCCGACTATCAAAACCACTAAAGATATGCCAATCGTTCAGCCGCGCTCGTTTGAGTCCCTGGGCCTTGTGCCATTTCAGATCAGTCCTCACTATCTCGACCCCGACCCAAATTCTACCCACATGGGAGAAACGCAGGAAGAACGCATTCTGCAATTTCTCGAGGAAAATGATACGCCGGTCGTGGGTATTCGTGAAGGAGCGTGGTTGTTGTGCAGTGACGGTACCGTCACGCTGAAAGGCCAAACGGGCGCGAGAATTTTCCGGCGCGGGCACGTTCCGGTCGAGGTGATGCCTGGCACCGAAATCTCCAACTTAGTCGAAGAAAGGAATGCAATTTAAGGGAACGCTCTTACTGCGTCGTCGCGATGTCGAAGCGCTACTGAGTCCACGCGATTGCATCGACGCGCTGGAAAATGTCTTTCGTCTGCAAGGCCAGGGAAAAATTCCGACCTCAGGAATTCTTGGGGTAAAGGCGCTGGGCGGCGGGCTGCACGTTAAAGCCGGTTTGCTACCAAGCGAAAGGAACTACCTTGTTGCCAAACTCAACGCCAATTTCCCTGGGAACAACGCAAACTTCGGTCTGCCGACTATCCAAGGCGTGATTGCCACGTTCGATGCAGAAAACGGAGTTCCACTGGCCATCCTCGATTCCATGGAAATTACCATTAAACGCACCGCCGCCGCCTCGGCAGTTGCCGCAAAATATCTCGCGCGAAAAGAGTCATCTATTGCAACGATTTGCGGGTGCGGACAGCAGGGTCGGGCGCACCTTCGTGCCGTTCTTCTGGACTTACCGCTAACGAAAATCTATGCGTTCGATGTGGACGAAGATGCAGCGATCAATTTCAGAAACGAACTTTTATCCGAGCTAAAGATCGATATCGAGCCTGTTCACGATTTGGCAAGCGCAATTCAGAGGAGCGACGTTTGTATCACGTGCACGACTGCAAATGAATTCTTCGTGCGCAGAGAAGATATCAGGCCCGGCATTTTTATCGCAGCGGTGGGCGCGGACAACGAACACAAACAGGAAATCGACCCGGCATTGATCGCCTCGGCAAAAGTTGTTGCCGACAGTTTGGAGCAATCGTGCTCGATCGGTGAGGTGCACCATGCAATCGCTGACGGCCTGATGCGGAAAGGAGGTGTTTACGCGGAGCTATGCGAAATCGTTGCAGGCCAAAAAAACGGTCGCGTTGCAGACGATGAGATCATCGTTTTCGACAGCACTGGCGTCGCGATCGAGGACGCTGTAGCCGCGGCTGCAGTTTATGAAAGAGCTCTTGCGAACCGCATCGGCACTTATTTCGACTTTGCCGCCTGAGGTTATGAAATGGATCACCCGTGAAAAGATCAAAGTCGACCGGGTCGCCTGCCCGTGGCTGATCCAGCATTTTGTAGACCCGACAGCGGAGTTCATTTTCCTTCCACACAACACTGACTGGACAAAGATCGACGACGGCATCGTTTTCGACCTGCCGAACTGCGAGCTAGGTCATCATGGTGAAGATGTTTCCTTCAACTCGATCCTGAAAATATATGGACTAAACGATCCAGCCCTCGTTTTGCTTGGTGAAATCGTTCGAGCCGCTGATTCGCGCCCCCGCAACCCGCATCCAGCTGGAGAGGGTTTGCGCTGGATCGCCGCCGGCTTCGGCGCGCTGGGGTTGAACGATCATGAAATTCTGGCGCGCGAATTTGTCGTTTACGACGCGCTTTACTCAGAATGCAAACGCCGAGTCAGCCGCCGTTAAGTCGCTTCGGCAGGCTAGCTCATTTTTTCGGGCTTAAGCGAAATCTGGTTATCCTGCTCATCGCCATCTTTGTCATTGGCGCCGGCGAAGAGCTTTGGATGCGTTTCGTGCCGAAGTACCTGCAAGCGGTCGGCGCGACGGTTTTTGTCATCGGCCTTTACGATGCGCTTCGCACTTTGCTCGGTGCGATCTACGCATATCCCGGCGGAGTACTTGTGGACCTATGGGGACATCGTCGGGCGTTCATTATTTTCAACGCAATCTCAATCGTCGGCTACGCGCTGGTGCTGCTTGTCCCGCATTGGGCCGCGGTAATTGCTGGAATGTTTCTGTTCCTTTCATGGACATGTTTTTCGCTGCCCGCGACGTTTTCGCTAGTAGGAGCTGCCCTAGAAGCGAATCGGCACGCCATGGGTGTCGGCGTTCAGATGGTCATCAAGCGATTGCCTATTATGATTGCACCAATCTTCGGTGGGATATTGATCGATCGTTTTGGAATCATCGGCGGCGTGCGAATCGGCCTTGTCATCTCGATCCTGCTCTCCGCAACCACGATTCTTGTGCAGCGCCAATTGCGCGAAGAATTGAACGACACAACACAAAGCGCAGGGACGACTGGGCTGGAACGGGAGCGTTGGAAATTTTGGCAAACCTTGCGCGGGTTCAGTTCACCGATGCGCCGATTACTATTGAGCGATATCCTTGTCCGCTTTTGCGAGCGGATTCCCTATGCGTGGGTGGTCATCTTCGCGATGGATTACATCGGGGTGAGCGGAAAACAGGTTGGCGTACTTACCACTATCGAGGTGGTGGCTGCGACTCTGTGCATTGTCCCCGCATCGCATTATGCGGACCGCTATCAACGCGAACCATTTGTGATCGCAACCTTCATTATGTTCACGCTTTTCCCGATCAGTTTGCTGATGTCGCGAAGTTTTTCGATGTTGATCATCGCGTTCATAATTCGGGGCTTCAAAGAATTCGGCGATACATCGCGTAAGGCTCTGATCATTGGCTACGCTGAGGTGGAAAGACGCGGGCGAACAATCGGTGCGTACTATCTGGTTCGTGATTCGATAGTCAGCGCCGGCGCACTCGTCGGCGCTTATCTATGGAAACTCGGACCAGCGCTAAATTTCCTCGGAGCAGCGGCTTTCGGAATTGCTGGAACGATTTTCTATGTGAAGACAATTCGCCCGAGCAGACAATTAGCTTTGAATGATCTGAAAAGTCAGCTGAAGATGCGGCAAACTCGTTGGAAGTAACCGGATTCATAAACCCTCAGCGCGCTCCGTCATGTCACTTCTCGCTGGCAAGGAATGTCAAAACCGCTCTGGCGCTGAGGGTCTCTAAATGGAAAGTTAAGAAGTGTTTTCTATTCACCGATGGATAACTGGCTGTTTGTTTAGTTTCGTTTGTGGGAGCGCGATGGGCAGCAGCCCCTACCAGTTTGTAACTGAGATACCGATTGGGGGCCAAGGCGGCTGGGACATTCTGACGATCGATTCCGGTGCGCGCCGTCTTTACCTCGCGAATGCAAGCAAGGTTGTCGTTGTCGATCTGGTTCGAAATACTGTCGTCGGCGAAATTGTGGACACGCCTGGCGTTCACGCATTCGTGCCCGTGCCCGAAGTGGGACGCGGTTTCTCATCGGATGGCAAGGAATCGAAATCGAGCGTTGTCGATCTAACAACGTTGAAAACGACTTCGAAGATTGATACCGGCGCAAATCCGGACGCGGTCGTTTACGAACCGCGCCATGGTGAGGTCTACGTTTTCAATCATACTGGAAATTCTGTCACCGTTATCAATGCGAAAGCGGCTACCGTCTCAACAACTATTCCGCTCGGGGGAAATCCAGAATTCGCGGTCGTAGATAAAGCAGCGGGGCGCGTTTACTGCAACATTGAAGACAAGAGCGAAGTCGCGGTAATCGATGTAGATAAGCATGAAGTCGTTGCGCACTGGTCGCTTGCGCCGGGTGAAGGACCAAGCGGAATCGCTTTGGATGCTACGCATCATCGCTTGCTCTCAGGATGTCATAACAAAATGATGGTCATGCTCGATACCGAAAGCGGAAAAGTCATCGACACTGCTCCGATTGGCGCCGGCGTGGACGGCTGCGCGTTCGATGACGCAAGGCAGCTCGCATTCGCCTCTTGCGGAGACGGCACGACGACAATCGCGAGAGAAGAAGCGCCAGGCAAATTAACAATCCTTCAAACCTTGAAGACCGAGCGCGGCGCTCGAACAATGGCGCTCGACCCCAAATCGCATTGGATATATTTGCCGTCAGCGCAGTTTCAACCGCCACCCTCCCCTTCTCCCGGTATGTCTCCAGGACGCCCCAGCGTTGTGCCCAACACACTCAAGCTTCTCGTTTACGGTCCCGCCGAGTCCGTGAAACATTAGAATGTGCGACGATTAACGATTGCGATCTTGATCGCAGCCGTGCCGCGCGCTGCGTTTGGGCAAGGCGGACCGCCGATGATCACCGATGATCCCGGAACACCGGGAAACGGTAAATGGGAAAACAATTTTGCGATCATATTCGAACATCGCCCCAATGAAACCTCGATCGACGTGCCACAGATCGATTTGAATTATGGAGTGGGCGACCACATCCAGCTCACTTTACAAAATGCGCCGGTAATCCTCAAGCGCAGCGGTCATGGACTGGTCGGCGGACTAGGCGGGACTGAAGCGGCGGTGAAATGGCGCTTCCTCGATGAAGCAACCGGCGGCCTCGACATGTCGGTGTTTCCGCGCGTGATATTTAACACCGTCCAGTCATCTGTGAACCGTGGTGTCGCTGAACCTGGCACCCGTTTTCAAATTCCATTTCAAGCTGCGAAAACATTTGGCCGTTTGCACCTGAACGTCGAGTTCGGTCCGCGAGCGATTACCGTGGGTCGGAGCGAATGGTTAAATGGAATTGTCGGCGGATTTGACGTTTCAAAATCCACGATGGTCATGGCAGAACTCCGTGACGAATCGCGCATGAATTTTAGCCGCGACGTGCTCACGTTGAATTTCGGTTTACGCCACGAATTTACCGAGACGTATATCCTGATCATATCGATGGGACATGAGATCCGTTCGCCCGATCAGCCGACAGCACTCATCGGCTATTTCGGCATGCAGTTCGTTTACTAAATCAGATCAATGCGCTTTTGGAGCAGGCTTTTGGGGGAAGATGAGAATCAAAACAACGATCACAAATAGGAGCGCGAGCGATGCGGTGTAACGGCTCAGAGCCAGCCCGCCTTTCGCGACTGGCTTGTCGAGAAAATCACCGACCGTTGCTCCGAGCGGGCGAGTCAAAACGAATGCAACCCAAAACAAGATCACGCGCGAAAAGCTCGTGAGGTAGTAAAGAAGAGCCGTCAACATGAGTAATCCGCCAAAAACAGCGGCGGCGCCGAGATAGCCCATTTCATTCGTATCGGCCACCCAATCGCCAAGCGCCGTCCCCAAGGTCTGGGAGAACATGATTGTCACCCAATAAAAAATTTCGACCTTTGGCGTACTTACCATCTCGATCGATATGCTCCCGGTCGACCAGCGCCAGATCAGAAGCGACGCAATCACACAGATGAGCAAGATGGTTGAACCGCCGGTGTAGCCGATGCCGAGCGATCTTGTGCAATAATCGGCAAGCGTGGTGCCGACCGTCGTCGTGGCGACAATCGTCAACCAGAAAAGGAACGGGTGAAATTTCTTGGCTCTGATCTGCACCAGGACCGCGACGATAAAAATGACGCCGAAGATT
>Ga0066903_100000458_pt1 | contig 25523 bp, 20 predicted proteins | sample PanSoiMetaGPlot1_FD_67491 | JGI IMG/M metagenome (GOLD analysis project Ga0066903, IMG submission 67491) | Tropical forest soil microbial communities from Panama analyzed to predict greenhouse gas emissions - Panama Soil - Plot 1 (version 2) | ecosystem: Environmental > Terrestrial > Soil >... | reverse complement strand
GCGGTCAAGAAGTGGAAGCGCGACTTCGGGCGCCACCCGGTCGGCACCGGCCCGTACCGCTTCGTCGAGTGGATCCCGGGCGACCGCATCACGCTGGAACGCAACCCCGACTACTGGGACGAGCCAGCCCGCACGCGCTACCTGGTGCTGCTCGCGATGCCCGATTCGCGCCAGCGGCTGCAGGCGCTCGAGTCGGGCGCCGCCGATGTGATCCAGCAGCTCGCGCCCGATGATCTGCCGCTGGTGCGCCTCAATCCGGACCTGGCGCTGGCGATGGCGCCCGCGACGCTGGTGTCGTACCTGGCGATGAACACGCAGCGTCGGCCGCTGAACGATCTGCGCATCCGTCGCGCCATCGCCCACGCCATCAACCGCGACGCGCTGGTCAAGCTCGTCTACCAGGGGCTGGGGATCCCGGCGATCGGCCCGCTGCCGCCCAACGTCTGGGGCGCCCGGTCGGACGTCGTCACCTATCCCTACGATCCGGTCCGCGCGCGCAAGCTGCTGGCGGAGGCGGGATGGCAGGGCGATCGGGAGGCGCCCCTCAAGCTGTTCGCGCCGGCGGCGGCGAGCCAGTACATGCCGGCCCCCGCCCGCGTCGCCAACATCATCAAGCGCTCGCTGGGCGAGGTCGGGATCGCCGTCGACGTGATCCTGAGCGAGCCCGCCGACCACCAGCGCGCCCTCTGGGCGGGCGAGCACGATCTCGCGCTGCACGGGTGGTTCAACGACAACGGCGATCCGGACAACTTCCTCTACACGCTGCTCGACTCCGACAACACGACCGGGACGCGCCCGTCGAACATCGCGTTCTACAGCAACGCCTGGTTCCACGACGTGATCGGCATGGCCCAGCGCACGACCGATCCGAAAGATCCGACCGCGCGCACCGAGCGCGAGCGGCTGTATTCGCAGGCGCAGGCGATCCTGGCGATCGACGTTCCGTGGGTGCCGCTCGCGCACTCGAAGGTCGTGTTCGCGCAGCGGAGCGGCGTGCGCGGGCTGGTGGTGCAGCCGTCGGCGATGGGCCTCTACCGCTGGGCGGAGCACGCGCCATGAGCCGCTCAGACGGAAAGAGCACGCCCGAGGCGAAGGCCGAAGGGAAGAGCAGCAAGATCACCGGCAAGTCCGGCAGCAGCCGCAGGATGAGATCGTCGAGCGGCAACCTGCGCTCGTCCAGCATCTTCCGCGCGGCGGAGTGGCTGGGGCGCGGCGCCAGCGTCTGGTCGCTGCCGGTCAGCGCGGTGATGCGCCGGCGCGGTATCCGCCGGCGCTTGACGCTGGTTCTGGTCGCTGCCGCGCTCGGCCCGGTCGTCGCCATCGGCGTGCTCGCCGCCGCGCTGATCTTTTCCAGCGTCGAGGAAGGCATCAAGTTCGAGGCCGACCGCGGTCTGCAGGTCGCGCGCGGTCTGTTCCTCGGTCAGGTGCAACAGCTGGCGTCCAGCGCCGCGGAGATGGGCGACGACCAGGCGTTGCTGCGCGCGCAGGCGGCGGCGCCCGCGTCGGCGCGCCAGCGGCTCGGCGAGCTGTCGTTGAAGATTCCGAACGCGCTGTTCGAGACGACCGACGCGACCGGCCGGGTGGTGGCCCGCTGCACGCGCGGCAGCTGCGAGGACTCGCCCAGCCCGGCCGCCGACGCGCTGGAGCCGTCCGACCGATCGCCCGTCATCCTGCGCGCGCTCGCCTACGAACGCACGGTCAGCGTCGAGCGGGCACGCGACCGGCTGGTGGTGCGCGCCGCGCTGCCGCTGGTCGATCCGGCCATGCGCATGCTGGGCGCGGCGGTCGTGACGGAAGGGATCGACGGCACGGTCGTCGACAAGTTGAAGGCGGCGCTCGGCTCCGGACGCGAGGTCGTCGTCTACGCTGGCAACGACCCGAACGCGTCGACGTTCATGGCGGCGACGGGGGCGCGGCTGGCAGGACCGCTCTTGCCCCAGGACTTCAAGGCGTCGCGGCTGGGCAAGGGGACCAGCGTCGTCAAGCTGGAGGTCGACGGCCATCCGTACTCGGTGGCGCTCGGCCAGCTTCAGGACGTCAACGAGCAGTCGGTCGGTCTGCTCGGCGTCGGCGTCGACCGCGAACCACTGGCGGCCGCGCAGCGGCGCGCCAGCATCGCGCTGTCCCTGGGCGCGCTGTCGGCGGTGTTGCTGGCGATCGTGCTGTCGAACGCGCTGGCCCGCCGCATGACGCGCCCCCTGCAGAACCTGCACGCGGGCGCGCTGGCGATCGCGCGCGGCGATCTCGACACCAGCTTCGCCGTCGACAGCGACGACGAGATCGGCGACGTCGCCGAGGCGTTCCGCATCATGACCCGCAGCCTGCGCGAGAATCAGGAAGGCCTGGCCGCGCGCGTGCGCGAGCTGGTGACGGTCCACCAGGTCGGGCGCGCGGTCTCCAGCGTCGTCGATCTCGGTCAGGTATTGCGCGCGGTCATCACCGAGATCCTGAACGTGCTGGGTGGGAAGACGGTCGCCATCGCCCTGGCCGTCGAGGGACGCGCGGGCGAGCTCCCGGCGTTCGTCGTGCGCGCCGTGGCCGGTGATCCGGTGGGAGAGAAGCTGGCGCCGCTCGCGAGCGCGGTGGCGGCGCTGGGCCGGCCGCGCCGGACGCCCGCGGTCGAGGCCGATCCCCAGCTGATGGACTACGCCGAACGGGCCGGCCTGCGCGGGCCGGTGATCGCGGCGCCGCTGACGATCAAGGAACGGATGGTCGGCGTCATCCTGGTCGGCCGCTTGGGCGAGGCGCCGTTCGGCGAAGCGGATCTGCGCCTGCTGGTCACGTTCGCCGATCAGACGGCGACCGCGATCGAGAACGCGCGCCTCTATACCGAGGTGCGCGCCTTCTCCGAGGTGCTGGAGGCGCGCGTGCGGGCGCGCACCGCGGAGCTCGAGAAGGCGAACAGCGAGATCGAACGGGCGCTGCGGGAGCTGGGCGCGGCGCAGGGGCAGCTGATTCACTCCGAGAAGATGGCCGGCCTCGGCATGCTGGTGGCCGGCATCGCCCACGAGGTCAACTCGCCCGCCGCGGCCGTGCAGGGCCTGGTGGATGCGCTCCAGGAGACGGTGCGGCGCCTGAGCCAGTGCGCGCGCGATCTCTACGATCTGGGGCTGCCGCACCAGTCGGTCGCCGCGTACTTCAAGCTGGTCGACGGTCTGGTGCCCGAGATGATGTCGTCGCCGCTGGCGACGTCGATCGAGGCGCGCCAGCAGACCCGCCGCCTGAAGGCCGTGCTGGCGAGCGCCAGCGGCGGCAACGAGGCCGCGGCGCTGCTGGCGGAGGTCGGCCCGATCGGCGAGCGCATCGCCCCCGATCTGCGCGCGCTCGCGGGCGACCGGAGCCTGGTGCCGCTGGTCGGCTATCTGCGCGAGCTGGCGTTCCTGGCGCGCACCGCCGGGACGATCCGCACGGCGATCGGGGCGATCCGCCGCATCGTCGGCGCGCTGAAGCGCTACTCACGTCTCGACGAGGCGCCGCTGGAGCAGGTGGACGTGCACGCGGGGATCGAAGACACCCTGATCATCCTGTCCCATCAGTTGAAGTATGGAGAGGATGGCGTTACAGTGAGGAGATCATTCGGGGCTTTGCCACCGATCTCGGCATACGTCGGCGAACTCAACCAGGTGTGGACCAACCTCATCCACAACGCGATACAGGCCATGGACGGGCGGGGTGAGATCTTGATCGAGACAAAGGTGGATAAAGCCGTGGTGGAGGTGGCGATCCAGGACAGCGGCCCGGGCATCGAGCCCGAGGTGGCCGCCCGGATCTTCGAGCCTTTCTTCACCACCAAGGCGAAGGGGGAGGGCACTGGCCTCGGACTCTCGATCTCGGCACGCATCGTCGAGAAGCATGGCGGGACGATCCGGGTCGACAGCCGTCCGGGCCGCACGCGCTTCGAGGTGCGGCTGCCGATCGATGGACCGGTCGGGCTGGATGCGCCCGCCCTCGCGACGCAGGGGCGTGCCAATTGATGCCCCAGGAGACAACCCCGGTGCGCGGGCATTTCCGGGAGCACATCCTGTGCGTCGACGACGAGGAGGGGATCCTCGCGGCCCTGCGCCAGCAGCTGTCGGCGCGCTTCGGCAGCGAATGTGACATCGCGGTCGCGAAGAACGCGCGCGAGGCGCTGGACCTGATGGAGGACCTGCAGCAGGACGGCGAGCAGCTGGCCGTCGTCATCGCCGACCAGATCATGCCCGGGATGAAGGGCGTCGAGCTGCTGGAGGAGGTCCACCGGCGCAGCCCCCAGACGGTGAAGATCCTGCTGACCGGCCAGGCCGGCCTGGACGCGGTCGTCTACGCGATCAACAAGGCGGGGCTGGATCAGTACATCCCGAAGCCGTGGGACGAGCCCGACCTGCGCCTCACGATCCAGAACTTTTTGTCGCGCTTCCGGCTGGAGCGCGAGCGGGCCGTGCTGCTGCGCGAGGTGCAGGCGAAGAACGCCGAGCTCGCGTCGCTGAATTCGTCGCTGGAGGAGAAGGTCGCGGAGCGCACCAAGGAGCTCGAGACGCTGAACGCGCGGCTGGCGGAGCTGGCGATCACCGACGGCCTGACCGACCTCTACAACCACCGCCACTTTCGGGAGCGGCTGTCGCTGGAGATGGAGCGCAGCAACCGGACCGGGCTGCCGCTGTCGGTGCTGATGATCGACGTGGATCATTTCAAGGGATACAACGACCGCCACGGGCACCTGGCGGGCGACAACGCCCTGCGCGGCGTATCGAAGATCCTGCAGCACGGCCGGCGCGCGAACGACGTCGTCGCCCGCTACGGCGGCGAGGAGTTCGCGATCATCCTGCTGGACGTCGGCAAGGCCGCCGCCAAAGAGGTCGCGGAGCGGATCTGCGCGCAGGTGGCCGAATTCCCCTTCGAGTTCGGCAGCACGCAACCTTCCGGCAAGCTGACCATCTCGGTCGGCGTGGCGTCGTTTCCGGATGACGGCGCCGAGCCGGCGCTGGTCCTGGCGGCCGCCGACCGCGCGCTGTTCGCGGCCAAGAACGCCGGCCGCAACCGGGTCCGCGTCGCGGGGACCTGATGCCGGCGAAGGCGCGCGTCGCCGTTCTGGGCGGCGGCGCGTGGGGCAGCGTGCTCGCGGGGCTGGCGGCGCAGCACGGGCATGACGTGGCGCTATGGGAGATCGATCATACGGACGCGCTGGCCCTCGATCGCAACCGCGTCAGCAAGCGCACTGTTCCCGGATTCAAGCTCCCGCCCGAGGTGGCGGTGTTCTCGGGCTTCGATCGGATCGCCGTCGTCGCGAATCACGACATGCTGGTCGTCGCCGTGCCCTCCGGTGACGTGGCGGACACGATGCGGACCATGGCCGCTCACAGGGTCGACACCCCGCCGCGGATCGTCGTCTGCGCGTCGAAGGGCCTGGAGCCGGACCGGGGCCTCACGATGGCGGAGGTGATCGCGCTGAACTATCCCGGCGCGCGCGTGGCCGTCCTCTCCGGGCCGAGCTTCGCGGCTGAGATCGCACGCGGCCTCCCGGCCGCACTGGTCGTCGCATCCGCCGATGCGGCGGCGGCCGCCGAGGTGCAGAGCTGTTTCGGCGGTGACCGCTTGCGCGTCTATACGAGCGACGACGTCACCGGCGTCTGCGTGGGCGGGGCGCTCAAGAACGTCATCGCCATCGCCGTCGGCTGCTGCGACGGATTCGGTTTCGGGGACAACGCACGGGCCGCGCTGATCACGCGCGGTCTCGCCGAGATGGGGCGCCTGGCCGAACGGATGGGCGGGCGGGCGCGGACGCTGGCGGGGCTGGCGGGGCTGGGCGACTTGGTGCTGACCTGCACCGGCGATCTGTCGCGCAACCGGCAGGTCGGGCTGGCGCTGGCGCGCGGCGAGGCGCTGGACGCGATCCTCGGCCGCCTCGGTCACATCGCGGAGGGCGTCGGGACGGCGCGGATCGCGCGCGATCTCGCCCAGCGGCTCGGCGTCGACATGCCGATCACGCGCGAGGTCGCGGCGGTGATTCACGACGGCAAGTCGCCGCGCGCGGCGGTGAGCGATCTGCTCGCGCGCGATATTGGCGCCGAACGCTGATTCCCGTTTGCGCAAAATCTGATCACTTGCGTGCGTGATCTGATCAGTTGCTGAAGCAACTCAGCGCGGCGTTCCACCGACGGAGATCCAGGTCACCGTCGGTGAATGTAGGTGCACATCCGTGCGCCACTTTCATCGACGTCCAAAAAACGTCGTCGGCGTGCTGATTGCGAAGTTTCACCGAACGTTTTTGCCCGGAACCAACACTTTAATTATTGCCTGGTGACTGAAGCTCGACCTATCGTTGCTTTCGTAAGGATGGCTTTGCGCGGACAGAGCTTCCTGCTCTGGTCGTTCCTTATCGGTTGCTTGGCGAGTTGCGCTGGTCGTGGCGAAGTAGGAACCGGCCAGGGCGGTAGCGGCCCCGGAACCGGCGGCACTGCGGGCAACCCCCCGTGCGCCGGCGGCCTGGCCATGTGTGGCGCCGCGTGCAAGGACGTGACGTCGGACCAGCAGAACTGCGGCAAGTGCGGCAACGCCTGCGGCGCCGGCGAGACCTGCCAGTCGGGCCAGTGCCTCTGCAGCGCCGGTCTGCTCAACTGCGGCGGCGCCTGCGTTCCTCCGGATGCCACCCACTGCGGCGGCTGCTCGCAGAGCTGCGCGAGCGGACAGGTCTGCAGCGCCAACTCGTGCCAGTCGAGCTGCGGCGCCGGCGAAACCCAGTGTGCGAACGGCGCCTGCATCGACGTCCTGAGCAACGCGCTCAACTGCGGCTCGTGCGGCAATCAGTGCCCGGCCGGATCGGTCTGCAGCGGCGGCGCCTGCGGCTGCTCGGGCTCCGGGCAGATGCTGTGCGGAAACGCCTGCATCGACGTCATGTCCGACGTCCTGAACTGCGGCGGCTGCGGCCAGGCTTGCAACGGCACCTGCACGAACGGCCTCTGCGCCACGGTGTCGGGCGGCACGCCCCTGCTGCCGCCCAGCGTCCGCCGGATGACGAACGCGGAGTACGACGCGTCCGTGCAGGCGTTGCTCGGCACGACCCAGACGCCGAGCACGAATTTTCCGCCCGACTCGCGCCAGATCGGCGGCTACACGCTGAACGACGCGCAGCGGATCGATCCCGTGCTGGCCAAGGCGCTGGACGACGCCGCCCAGGCCCTGGTGACCGAGGCGCGCGGCAACAACAAGCTCGCCACGCTGGCGCCCTGCTCGAACTCGACCACGGGCGGAGAGGCCTGCGCGAAGACGTTCATCAACTCGTTCGGCGCCCAGGCGTTCCGGCGCGCGGTCGCGGCTGACGAGCTGACCGACCTCGTGACGCTGTACCACGCCGGCGCGGACAGCCCCGGCACCTACACCGAAGGAATCGACCTGGTGGCCCGGGGAATCCTGGAATCGGTCGGGTTCATGTACATCACGCAGCTCGGCGGCGCGCCGGTGAGCGGCAAGATCACCCTCACCAGCGACGAGCTGGCCAGCAACTTGTCGTATCTCGTGGCCGGCGGGCCGCCGGATTCCACGCTGACCGCCGCCGGCGCGGCCGGCAGCCTGGCGACCCCGGACGGGCGCGAGCAGCAGGTCCGTCGGCTGCTGGCGACGCAGCCCGGACACGATCGGATGGTGCGCGTCGTGCGCGAATGGCTCGGCATCGACCAGATCAGCGACACCGCCAAGGACGCGACCGTGTACGCCACGTTCTCGACCGCGGTCCGGACGTCGATGGACACCGAATCGAAGAACTTCATCGACGAGGTCGCGCAGCGCTCGACCGGCTCGGTCGGCGAGCTCCTGAGCGCGAACTGGAGCATCGTCGACAGCACGCTGGCGCCCATCTACGGCACGACGTCCGCGGGCACGACCGCCCACACCATGTTGCCCAAGCGCCTCGGCATCCTGAACCAGGCGGCGTTCCTGTCGGTCTTCGCGCACGCCCAGGAGACAGCGCCCGTGCTTCGCGGCGTCGCCGTGATGCGCCGGGTCGCGTGCATCACCATGCCGGATCCGACGACGCTGAACATCGTCGTCGTGCCGCCGATGCCCGACCCGACCAAGTCGACGCGCGATCGCTATGCCATCCATGCGACCGACGCCGCCTGCGCGAGCTGCCACGACACCATCGACCAGATCGGTTTCGCGTTCGAGCTGTTCGACGGCATGGGCGCGCAGCGCCCGGCCAGCACGACGGCCGGCAAGCTGGTCGATTCTCACCTGCCGGTGACGAACGGAAAGCTGACGACCGCCGACACGACCAGCAGCACGACGATCGCGCCGTCGGCCCAGTTCCCGGCTGACTTCACAGGCACCTACGCGGACAGCAACGCGCTGGCGACGGCGCTCGGCAACAGCGCCCAGGTGCGCGAGTGCCTGGCGCGGCAGTTCTTCCGCTCGTCGTCGGGGCGCAACGACACGACGGTCGTCAACGCGGAGCAGTCGTTCGTCGATTCCTGGAAGCAGCTGTCCGCGGATTCGCAGGGCAAGTTCAACGAGGTGCTGGTCGCCTATGTGCGCAGCCAGCTGTTCGACACCCGGAGTGCCCAGTGAAGAAGCGCAGCGCCAGCCGCCGTTCGTTCTTGAAGGCCGTCGGCGCCGGCGCGACGGCGCTGCCGTTCTACCGGTTGCTCGAGAACTCGGTGGCGCAGGCGGCGGGGGATCCCGTCCCGCTCCGCTTCTGCGGTATCTACCACCCGCACGGCATCGCGGCCGAATACTTCGCGATGCTGGACGGCCGGTTCTCGGGGCTCGGGACCGACACCGAGACCAGCTTCAACCTGACGTACACCCAGAACGGCACGCAGTGCTCGCTGCAGCCGTTCGACGACGCCACCACCTACGGCCAGAGCTTCAAGAGCAAGATCCTCGTCATCGAGGGGATCGACCTCATGTCGAACGCCAACGGCCACGACACGGCCGGGACGATCCTGACGGGCAGCACGATCGCCAACCAGAAGCCGAGCAACTCGTCGCTCGACCAGTACATGGCGGTCGAGCGCAAGCTGGGCGCGAGCACCCGCGTCACCAGCATCGCGGTCGGCGTCGGCGACGACAGCACCCAGTCCGGGACGACGCTGTCGTACGGGCCGGGCGGGGCGCCGCTGCCGAAGATCATCGACCCGGTGCAGGCGTTCAACACCTTGTTCTCGGGCTATGTGCCGACGACCGATCCCGTGGCGGCGGCGGCGGCGATGCGGGCCCGGGCCAAGGGCCGCAGCGTGATCGACTTCTTGACCAAGGACATCGCGCGGCTGAATCCGCGGCTGGCGCCGACGGAGCAGCAGAAGCTGCAGCAGCACCTGGATTCGATCCGCGACCTCGAGAAGCAGTTCGAGGAGCCGACGATGAGCAGCACCGGGGCGATCTGCACGGTGCCGGGCAAGCCGGACGCCACGAAGTTCCCGTCGATCAAGCGCTACAACGGCGGCGAGCCGTACTTCGACGTCATCACGAACGCGATGATCGGCCTGCTGACGCAGGCGTTCGCCTGCGACATCACCCGCTTCGCGACGTTCTTCATGGGGGACCTGTCCTACACGGGCAACCCGCTCAGCCTGCCCGCGGACAACCATGGCGGCGTCGCGCACGTCTACAACGGGTCGTCGCTCGGGTCGGACGGCCACCCCAACACGCCCGGCGATTCGACGACCTGGCCCAACCTGGCCAAGTTCAACCGGTACATTTACGGCAAGATCGCGCTCTTCATGCAGCAGCTGGCGGCGGCGAACGTGCTCGACAACGTGTTGCTCTACGCGTCCAGCGACATGGGCAACCCGGCGCTGCACAGCACGCGCAACGCGCCGACGCTGCTCGCGGGCGGCGCGGCAGGGACGAACTTCCGCATGGGCCGCCGCCTCAAGATGGCGCCCGACTGCATGACGAACCTCTGGTGCTCGCCGACCGACGCCGAGTTCAAGGCGAGCACGAACAACCACCTCCTGATCTCGATCGCGCAAGCGTTCGGCCTGACCGACGTGAGCACCTTCGGCACGCAGTCGACCGCCAGCTGGAAGACCGGCACGCTGACCGGGTTGCTCTAGGCGCGTGGTTTCCGCCAACGTGGACGTCCACGTGGACGTCGTCGGATCAGGCGCGGCGGCGGCAGAGCGCGACCGCGGCCGCCAGCATCACCAGCGCGAACCCGGCCACGATCGCCAGGTCCGTCAGCACCGACGACTGCACCGGCACAAGGTTCAGCGGCAGCGCGGTGCCGTGGAAGCCGCGGCGGACGGCGGAGACGGCGTACGTCATCGGGTCGAGACCGGTCAGCATCGCCAGCCAGCGGTTGCCGCCCGACGGCGGGAACATCGCGCCGGACAGCATCCAGAGCGGGATCAGCGCCACGCTCATCACCGCGTGATAGCCCTGGGTCGAGTCGATCCACCACGCCATGGCGAAGCCGAGCGCGGTGAAGCCGAGCGCGGCGAGCGGGATCACCGCCGCGAGCAGCGGCCAGTTCATCGACGCGAACGGGAAGCCGGCCAGCGGCGCCAGCGCCAACAGGATGGCGACCTGGAGGGTGGCGATCGCGACGCCGCCCAGGCTCTTGCCCAGCACCAGCGCCACGCGGGACACGGGCGCCGCCAGCACCGCCTGGAGGAAGCCGTGGTGGCGATCCTCGATGACCGAGATCGTCGAGAAGATCGCCGTGAACAGCAGCGTCAGCACGACGACGCCCGGGTAGAAGTACTGCAGGTAGCCGACGCCGGCGCCGCCGCCCGGGCGGAAGCTGCCCGAGAAACCCGCGCCCAGGACCGCCCACAGGATCAGCGGCTGCGCCGCGGAGCCGACGATGCGGCTCGGCTGGCGAAAGAAACGGCGCAGGTCGCGTCCGGCGAGTGCGCCGACAGTTCGCGGCAGGCTCACGACGCCAGCCCCTTGCCGGTCAGCTTGGCGAACACGTCGGCCAGCGTCGGCCGGCTGGTGGCGATGGCGGCCAGCCGCCCGGGCGGAAACAGCTCGGCGATGCGCGGCACGACCTCGTGGCCGCGCGGCGCCTCCACGATGACGTCGCCCTCGACGACGCGGCCCGCGAGCCCGAGGCGCGCCGCGATGGCGGCGCGCAGCTCGTCGGGGCGCTCGCCCCGCACGCGGACGACGTCGCCCGCGACGTGGGCGCGCAGCTCGTCGGGCGTGCCCGCGGCGGCCACGCGCCCGCCGTCGAGGATGGCGATGCGCTGGCAGCGCTCGGCCTCCTCGGGCTGATGGGTCGTCACGATCACCGACGTGCCGCGCGTCGCGGCCAGCGTCGTGATCTCGTCCCAGATGCGCCGCAGCGCCTCGGGGTCGACGCCACGCCCCGGCTCGTCTAGCAGCAACAGCGACGGCTCGTGCAAGAGCACGCGTGCGATCTCGATCCGGCGCCGCATGCCGCCCGAATACGTCGAGGCCGGCTCGTCGGCGCGGTCGCCCAGCGCCATCAGCGCCAGCGCCTCGTCGATGCGGCGCGAAGCGACGGCGCGCGGTACGTCGTAGAGCGCGGCGCCGAGACGCAGGTTCTCGCGCGCGGTCAGCTTGAGATCCAGGCTCGGCTCCTGGAAGACGACGCCGAGGCGGGCGCGGTAGGTCGTGTCGGCGGCGGAGACCGGCCGCCCGTCGAGCGCCAGCGTGCCCGCGTGCGGTGGCAGCAGGCCGGCGAGCAGACGAAACGCCGTGGTCTTGCCGGCGCCGTTCGGACCGAGCAGGCCGAAAAGCTCACCGGGCGCGACCTCGAAGCTGACGCCGTCCAGCGCCACGCGCGCGCCGTACCGGCGCGACAGCCCGTCGACGCGCAGGCGAGGGGCGGTGGCGATCGACTGGGCGGCGGCGTTTCCGGCCGCGGCAGTCATGCGATCGGCCAGATCGCGTGGGGAGCCGGCGAGCTTTGCTCGCCGCGCACCATCGCGGGAGGGCTCGGGAACCCCTTGGGGGTTCCCGAATGATCGACCGCCAGGGCGACGAACAGCAGCGTCAGGTAGACAATCGAATAGAAGAACAGCGACCGCGCCCAGCGGTTCTCCGCCGCGCGCCGAAAGCCGGCCGCCGCCCAGCCGATGAACACCGCCCCGAGGAGGGCCGCGGCGAGCGCGTAGCGCGGGCCGGCGACGTGCAGCGGTTCGAGGCCGATCGTCACCGCGACCAGCCCGACCGAGAAGATGAACATCGTCGCGCGCGTCGTCCTGACCGGAACCGTCAGCGGCAGCACCTTGAAGCCGGCGCGCGCGTAGTCGGCGCCGCGGTAGGTCGCGATGGCGAGAAAGTGCGGGATCTGCCAGAGGAACAGCACCGCGAACAGCGCGATGCCGGGCGCGTCGAGGCGGCCGGTCACCGCCGTCCAGCCCATGAGCGGCGGCAGCGCACCCGGCACGGCGCCCACGAACAGCGCCGCCGCCGAGGTGCGCTTGAGCGGCGTGTAGACCGCGACGTAACCGCCGACCGCGAGCAGGCCGAGGAGGCCGGTCAAGAAGTTGCTGCCCAGGAACACCAGCGCGATCCCGACGCAGGTCAGGCCCGTCCCGAACGCCAGCGCCGCTTCAGGCGACACGATCGCGCGCGGCAACGGCCGGTCGCGCGTCCGCTCCATCAGCGCGTCGGCGTCGCGCTCCAGGTACATGTTCAGCGCATTCGACGCGGCGACCAGCAGCGCCGTGCCGATCAGGGTCATGATGGCCCGCCAGTGGGCGATGTCGCCGGGCGCCAGCCAGAGGCCGCCCAGGAAGGTGATCACGACCATGCCGGTGATCCGCGGCTTGCCGAGGCGCACCATGCTGGCGAACCAGGTGGCGGTGACGGGGCCGGGCACGGCGCGCGCGTCGGCACGCAGCACGATCAGCACCTGCGTCGCGAGCAGCGCGGTCGCGACGCCCAGGTGCGCCTCGACGGTGGCCAGGTCCAGGAAGCTGGTGACGGCGTGAATGCCGAGCGCGATCTGGACGCAGACCAGAACCGGCGCCGCGAGCGCCAGCGCCTTCAGCCCGGGCCGGCCGGCGGCGCGCCGCCAGGTGACCATCGACGACGCGAACACCAGGAGCGCGACGGCGACGCCGGTCAGGCGGTGCAGCGCCTGGATCAGCACGGTCGGGTGCGCGTCCGGCCAGAGCGAGCCGCGGCAGAGCGGCACGTCCGTGCAGGCGAGCGCGGCGCCCGAATGGCGCACGAGGCCCCCGAGCAACATCTGGAAGTAGATCGCGACGGCCGCCACGATCGCCATCCGCGCCACTGTCGGCGGCGGCGCGGCGATGGCCGGGGCATCAATCGCGACCGGCCGCGACCGGACGGCGATGTAGACCAGCGTCAGAAAAAACAGCAGCGACGTCCCGGTGTGCGCCGTCGAGATCGGCGTCGGCAGGCGCAGCTTCACGGTGATGCCGCCGAGCAGCGCCTGGACGATCACCAGCCCCAGCGCCAGCCACCCGAAAGGCCGCAGCGGCCGCAGCGCCGCGTCGCGCGCCGCGGTCAGCAGGCCCGCCAGCACCAGCGTCAGGATCACGACGGTCCCCGCCGCCAGCCGGTGGCTGTGCTCGACCAGCACGCCGCCCTCCATCTTCGGCATGAACGTGCCGTAGCAGGTCGGCCAGTCCGGACACGCCAGGCTGGATCCGGTGCCGTGAACCAGGCCGCCGATCAGGATCAGGAGATAAGTGGCGACCGCAGTCGCGACCGCGAAGCGGTGGACGACCCGGGGGTGGAGCAACATCGGGCGCGTTTATAGCCGAAAAGCGGCTCCCGCGCGCTCCGAATCAGCGGGCGCCAATCAGTGGGCTTCGAAGGCGAAAACCGCGACGGCCGGCTTGTCCGCGGCGACGGTGATTTGCGCAGTTTTTGCGCCGTAACGCTCCTGCCAGGCCTCGACCGTGTAGCTGCCCGGGGGCAGCCCCGTGATCTTGAAGCTGCCGTCGTCGCCGGTGACGGCGAAGAACGGGTTGCTCGAGACCAGGACGTAGGCCGTCATCCACGGGTGCACGTCGCACTTGAGCTTCACGATCTGATCGGCGTCGTTCAGCTGCTTCGTCATCGGCGGCAGGCCGGGGACCTCCGCCTGGTTGAACAGCGTCGAGGCGCCCTTGTAGCCGTGGATGTTGTGCAGCGTCTGATCGCTGTTCGTGATCTTCAGCGGCTGCCCGAGCATGATCCCCTGCACGCGCGGCCGATACATGCACGCCGTCTGATCGACGGTCGCGGCCGCGGCGGGCGGATCGTAGTGGCCGGACAGTCCGGCGGTGACGCGCACGATGACGTTCTTGAGGACGCCGCCCGGGCCGACCACCACCTCTTCCTCCTTCATCGGCGTCTTGGCGCAGTAAGGGTCGGCTTGGCGCTTCGTCAGCTGCATCTCGGGCGGCGTTCCGATCAGCTTGACGGTGCCGGTGATGACGCCGCCGCCGGTCGCGCCCTTGGCGGGCACGGCGGCCGGCGCCGGCGCCGACGGCGCGGTCTGGCCCACCGGCCCCGACAGCTCTGTCGTTTCTTTCTTGCAGGCATACCAGACGGTCCCCAGGGCCAGGACCGCCAGCGGCAGGAGCACGCGAAGTCTCGACATGCCGCAGTTGCTAACAGGCGACCCCGCGACCGTCAAGCGCCGTTCGCGACGCGGCCGACTGCTTCCATGAGCTTGTCGATCCCCTCCGGGGTGGCGTCGAAGTAGCCGCGGATGCGCATCTGCCGGTCGACCAGCACCAGCTTCTCGCCGTGGAAGATCTCCCAGAAGCCGGGGCCGCCGTCCGCGCCGCCGCTCCGTTCCTTGCCGGCGCCGACCTTGAAGCCCTCGACGACGGTCGCCTGGATCGCCTGCTCGGGGCCAGTCAGGAACGACCACGCGATGGGGTTCGCGCCGTAGCGCGCGGCGTAGGCTGCCAGCCGCTCGGGCGTGTCGCGCTCGGGATCGACGGAGATCGACACGAGATGAAAGTCGGGGCCGAGATGGCGGGCGCGCTTTCCGACCTCGGCCATCCGCTCGCTCAGCAGCGGGCACGCCTGCTGGCACGCCGTGAAGATGAAATCGGCGACCCAGATCTTGCCCGCCAGCTCGCGGCTGCCGAACGGGCGGCCGGTCTGATCGGTCAGCGTGAACGGCCGCAGGCCGCCCAGCACCGCGGGCGACGCCGTCAGCCGGCGCGTCATCGATCGATAGATCGGCACGCCGAACAGCACACCCATCACGGCCGCCCAGACGAACGGATTCTGGATCAGACGCGCGGTGATGGGCGGGCGGGGCGCTCGGGCGGTCACGTCGCCTGCAAGCTAGCGCAGCTTGGTCGCTAGCGCAGCTTGTGGAGGTAGAGCGTCGGCAAGTTGCCGGCGGAATCGCGCCGGACCTTTTCCGGGCCGGCGCTGCGGGCCGACGGACGATGATCGATCATCCAGACGGCCAGCGATCCCGGCTCCGTCGCGGCCGCCAGCAGCGGCGGGCCGTCAGTCGGCGGGCCCCAGGCCAGCCGTTCGATCTGTCCGTCCAGCGGCTGCACGCCGACGAACTGCTCGTGCTCGCGCGGCTTCCAGATGTGAACGATGCCGTTGCGGTAGCCCGTCGCCAGCAGGCCGCCGCCCGGCCCGAAGGCCAGCGCCGTCGCGAGACTCGGCTGGCTCACCAATCGCACTGGCAGCGGCGGCATCTCCGCCTCGCCGGTGAAAGTCCAGACCATGACGTCGGGGCCGTCGGTGGTGGCGAGCAGCTGGCTGTCGCTGCTCCAGCTGAGCGCGCGCGGCTTGAGCGGCGTCCCGGGCAGCACGGTGTCCTTGCCGTGCGGAAAGCGCCAGAAGTGAACGTTGTTGTCCTGGCAGCCCGAGGCGACGATGGCGCCATCGGGGCTCCAGGCGAGGCTGAGCATCGACCCCTTGCCCTGCAGGTGGCGCAGCCGCCCGCCCGTGTGCGGATCGATCACCTGGACACCGCCGTAGCAGGAACAGGCGAGGGCGGCGCCGTCCGGCGACCAGACCATCCCCGTGATCGTGCTGTCGGCGGGCGGGATGCGGCGCAGCTGCTTGCCGTCGGCAGAGAAGATGAAGCCGGCGTCGCCTTTTGCGACGGCCAGCAGATCGCCCTTCGGGCTCCAGGCGATGACGTCGATCGACTTTCGCGCCGGGCGGACGACCGTCAGCGGCTCGTCGGCGCCCAGCTGGAAGATCTGGACGGCGCCGTCCTCGCCGGCGGTCGCGATCCGCGTCTGGCCCGGCTGCCAGTCCATGGCGGTGATGCCGCCCTCGTGAAGCGTGCGGCGGGCGATCGGGAACCCGTCGGCCGCGCGCCGGACCTCGACGACTCCGGCCGCGGTCGCGACCGCCAGCTCGGCCCCGGTCGTGCCCCAAGCGATGGCGCGCGGAAACTCGCCGACGTCGACCTTCCACCCCTTGGCCTTCGCCGTCGGGATCGAGCCGCCGCCCACGGCCGGCATGCGGTGCGCGCTGGGGCGCTGCTGGGCCGGCACGCGGCTGTCCGACGGGCGCGTGCCGCGGCCGAGGGCGCGGTCGATGGCTTGCCGCCCGATGTTCAGCAGCTGCTCGAGCGGCAGGTTTCCGTAGCTGGTGCTGCGGACGCGGGCGGTGGCGTTGACCGAACGGAGCCAGCGCTCCATCGCCGCGATCTCGCTCGGCGACACGAGGTCGGTCTTGTTCACGATCAGCACGTTCGCGAACGCGATCTGCTCGTGCCCGCCGGTCTTGCCCTCGGTGTACAGCGACAGCAGCCGGCCGTCGACGAGCATGGCCAGACCGTCCAGCCGGAAGCTGCGCTGGATCTCCTGATCCATCAGGAAGGTGCGCACGATCGGCCCGGGATCCGCCGGTCCGGTCGCCTCGATCAGAACGCGATCGTACTGCGTGCGCCGGCGCGTGAGGCCGACCAGCGCGCGGATCAGATCGCCGCGCACGGTCCCGCAGACGAGACCGTCGTCCATGTCGAAGATCTCTTCGTCGGTCGAGATGACCGGAGCGCCCTCGACCGTCACCTCGCCGAGCTCATTTTGAATGACGAGAATGCGCTGCCCGCTCTCACTGACGATGCGATTGATCAGCGTCGTCTTACCTGCACCCATGGCCCCGGCTAGGACGGTGACGGGGATCTTGGGGGTCATCGCAGCGCCACAGATCTAGCGCGCGTTTGCCCTTTCGCGCAATCAGGTATGGACGGTCAATTCGTCCGACGGTCCTGTGGTATTGAGGGTTGGTGAGCGAGATCGCAGCCACCGCGACATCCGACGCCGCCGAGAGGCCGGCGCCGGACGGCGAGACGGTCGGTACGACCGGGATGTGGACCTTCCTGGCGACCGACGCGATGGGCTTCGGCGGCCTGTTCATTGCCTACGGAATCCTCCGTGTGCGGGCCGACGTCTGGCCCGACCCCCGTTCGCACCTGGCGCTGGTGCCCGCGGCGGCGATGACCTTCGCCTTGCTGGCGTCCAGCCTGACCATGACGCTGGCGACGCGCGCCGCGTCGGCCCGGGTCCGGCGAGCCTGGCTCGACGCGACGCTGGCTCTCGGCGTCGCGTTCCTGGCGGGCGGCGCCGTCGAGTACCACCACCTGCTCGCGGGCGGCGGCGCGATGGGCCTGACGAACGACCTGTTCGCGTCGACGTTCTACCTTCTGACCGGCTTTCACGGGCTGCACGTCCTGGCCGGCGTGGTCGGCATCGCATTCATGTTCCGCGCGAAGTCCCGGCCGCAATCCCTGGAAACCATGGCGCTTTACTGGCACTTCGTGGACGCGATGTGGATGCCGATCTTCTCGATCATCTACTTGTGGCCGGGGCGATGACGGCCGGATCGGACGCGCAGCCTCTGAACGCGCGCCCGGCGGCGTGGCCGCTGGCGGCGGCGTTCAGCGCGCTGATCGCGCTGACGATCTGCGAGCTGCTGGTCGCCGGGCTGGCGGCGGAGCGGGCCGCGCGGATCACGGCGCTCGCCGGCCTGCTGATGATCAAGGTCGCGCTGGTGCTGTCGTTTTTCATGCAGGCGCGCAAGCGGCGGCGCTCGTCCGTCGGGGCCTTCGTGTCGATCGCGTTCGCGGCGGGCGTGGCGGTGGTGCTGATGCTCGAGACGGTGTTCCGGGCCGGTGTCCGATGACGTTTCGTTTCGCCGTCGTGACGATCGTGTTGCTTGCCGCGTCGCGCGCGTGGGCGCTCTGCCCGAACTGCATCGCGCAGTCGCCCGCGTCCACGCTGCGCCTGGTCGGCGCGTTCCTGCTCGTCCCGCCCGCGGTCTTCTTCGCGGTCGCGATCGTGATCCGGCGTATCCTGCGCAGCGACCGGTGAGACGAGGAACTTGGCGGATCGTCGGGGTCGATTCCGGGAATGAAGGGATGACGGATCTGCTCGCATGCGACTGAAAAGTTCACCGTTTGTTCTGTGCATGGCCACCGCGGTCGTGGCGGCGGCGTGCTCCGGCAGCGCGGGCGGCGGCGGGACGGGCGGCGGTGCCGGCGGCGCGGTCGCGGGCGGAACCGGCGGGGCGAGCGCAGGATCCGGCGGCAGTGCGGGCGGGCAGGCGACGGGAAGCGGAGGCTCGGCGACCGCCGGCAGCACCGGAACCGGCGGTGGAATCGGCGGCGGGACGGCCGGGGCGACAGGCGGGGCCGGCACGACCGGGTCGGCAGGCACGGGCGGCACCGGCGGCACGCAAGGGAGCGCCGGCACGGGCGGCCCGGCCGGCGCGGGCGGAACAGGCGGAGCGGGCGGGAGCGGGGGCGCGGCCGGGCGGGGCGGGACAGGAGGATCGGCAGGCGCGGGCGGCCGCGGCGGCGCGGGAGGAACGGGTGGCGCGGGCGGGCGCGGCGGAACCGGCGCGGGCGGCTCCGCCGGAGGCGCCGGCGCGATGGGAACGGGCGGTGCCGGCAACTGCACGGGGACGACGCTGAAAGCGGCCGCGAATTGCAGCGGGAAGCTGTTCGGCGCGGCGCTGGCGTCGTCGCATCTCACAGAAAGCGCGTACGCGACCGCCGCGAAGGAGCACAGCTTCTGCACACCAGAGAACGAGATGAAGTGGGATCAGATCGAAGCGACGCGCGGCACCTTCACCTTCGGTCCCGCCGATCAGATCGTCACGTTCGCCATGCAGAACGGCATCAAGATCAAGGGCCACACGCTGGTCTGGCACAAGCAGCTGCCGACCTGGGTCACGAACCTCACGACCGCGGCCGACGTCCGGCAGGCGATGCTGGACCATATCAACGGCGTCGTCGGGCATTTCAAGGGCAAGGTGACGGCGTGGGACGTCGTCAACGAAGCGTGGATCACCGACACCAAGACCGGCGACGGCAACCCGATGCTGCGCTCTTCGATCTTCACGACCACCATCGGTTCCACGTTCATCGACGAGGCGTTCACGGCGGCGCATCAAGCCGACAACGGTGCGCTGCTGATCTACAACGAGTTCGCCGCCGAGGGGCTCTCCGACAAGTCGAACGCGGTCTACAACATGGTCAAGGACATGAAGATGCGAGGCATCCCGATCGACGGGGTCGGCCTGCAGATGCACATCGGCTACAACACGAACCCGTTGCCGGCCGACGTCGCCACGAACATGCAGCGCCTGGCCGACCTGGGCCTCAAGATCTTCATCAGCGAGATGGACGTCAACGAGTGCGGCGGCTACACCGACGCTCAAGAGAAGGCGCAGTACCACGACATCGTCGCCACCTGCGTCGCGCAGGCCGCCTGCGCGGCCGTCACCGTCTGGGGCATCACCGACAAGTACACGTGGGAAGACATCAACGTGAACCCCAACAGCAACGCCGGCTGTGCCACCGGCCAGCTGCCCGCCCCGCTGCTCTGGGACGCGAGCTACGGTAAGAAGTCCGCCTACACCGGCGTGATGGACGCGCTGCTCGGGCGGTAGAGGCCTCGACCGGCGTAGCCGGTCGATCAGTCGCGCCCGCCGTCGCCGCCATCGGTGCCGGCGTCGGGTGGCGGGGGAGGCGACCAGGGCGGTTGGTCGAGCAGGCTCTTCTGCAGCGCCGCCGCCTCGGCGGTTCCGCGGATCGCGACCAGCGAGCGGACGTAGTGGGCCATCGCCCAGAGATCGGGATCGGGCAGCACGTTCTTCCACGTCGGCATGGCGGTGCCGCCGATGCCGGCCGCGACGGCACGGTAGATGTCATCCAGGGCCTCGCCGCCGCGCAGCTCGTTGAAGGTGAAGTCGGGCGGCAGGATCTTGACGCCGTAGTCGCTGTCCTTGGCGATCGCGAAGTACAGATCGGCGCGCATCTCGCGCAGCTCCATCTTCGTCAGCTGCTTGGTGTCCGCGTAGATCTCGGGCCGCGTCGCGTAGGCGGGGTGGCAAGCCGTCGCGCACTGGGCGAGCCCGTGGTAGACGCGCCGGCCGCGATCGATCCCCTCGGCCTCGCGCCCCTGCCAGGGATCGGGGCCGGGGACGATCGCCTCGCCCGGCTGCTCGCTGCGCCAGCGCGGCGCGAACGCCTTCACGTACTGGATCAGGTCGTCCAGCTCGGCGTCGGGGACGTCCCACGACAGCATCGCGGTGCCGTGCAGGCCGTGGCGAAGCGTGCGCACGAAGTCGGTGTCGCGCGGAAGCTGGCCGGCGGGCACCGCGACGAACTTGTAGACGCCGAGCCGCAGATCCCGCGGCGGCGGGCGGAGGCCCAAGGACGCCGGACCCTTACCGTCGCCCGCGTCGCCGTGGCACGGGCGGCAGAACTGCGTGTAGACGTCGCGCCCGTGCTCGAGCGCCGACGCTGAAACGCTGCGGCCCCCGAGCGTCACCGGCGCCGTGAAGGTCGGGGGCGCGCCCGCCGGGCGACGGCACGCGAACGCGCCCGCGCCGATCGCGAGCAAGAGGAACAGGCGGCTGGCGCGCGCGCTCATAGCAGGCAGACCGCCACGTAGATGACGACCCAGACGGCCGCCACGAAATCCATGTAGATCGTCGCCAGCCGGAGGCGCCGCGGGCGCGCGTCGGACCGCGCGCGCGAGCGCAGCAGGATCACCATCGCGACGATGCCGCCCAGCACGTGCAGCGCGTGGAACGTCGACAGCGCGAAGAAGGCGTCGCCAAGCGCGCCCGTTCCCGGTCCCAGATGTTCGGCGACCAGCCGACCCCACAGCAGGGCCTGCATCAGCAGGAACAGCGCGCTGAGCCCGAGCGCGAACGCCGCCCAGGCCGGACCACGCGCCCGCGCCCGCCGCAACGCGAAGCCGGCCGCGATCAGCAGGACGCCGTTCGCGGCGGCGGCGCCGCGCGGAAACGGGGGCGTGCCCGGCGGCGGCCAGGCCGACGCCTGCGCCCGCACGACCGCGTACGCGAACAGCAGCGCCGCGAACAGCATCGCGCACGCGCCCAGGAAGACGGCCATGCCGACCGCGCCGTTGAGGCTTTTCTGCGGGGCGCTCTCCAGTGAGGCGTCGCGGCTCACGACAGCACCTCGTCCTGCCCCAGCCAGTCCTTGCCGCGCGCGCGCGCGTCGGGGCTCCCGAGCTCGTGCGGTCCGCGCACGACCGTCGGGATGGTGTCGAAGTTGTGGTGGGGCGGCGGCGACGGCAGCGTCCACTCGAGCGTGCCGACCTCCCACGGATTGGCCGGGGCCGGCTTTCCGCGGCGAAGGCTGACGAAGAAGTTCCAGACGAACACCAGCTGCGCCAGGCCCAGCACGTACGCCGCGCGCGAGATCCACTGGTTCCACGGCAAGAGGTGCTTCAGGAAGTCGTACGCCGACGGATCGTAGAGCCGCCGCTGCATGCCGGCCCACCCGATCAGCAGCTGGCCGCCGAACACCACGTTCAGGGCCAGGAACGTCGGCCAGAAGTGCAGCTTGCCGAGGCGCTCGCTCATCATCCGGCCGAACATCTTGGGGAACCAGAAATAGACGGCCGCGAACGACGCCATCAACAGGGCGGCCGCCATGATCAGATGGAAGTGGCCGACGACGAAGTAGGTGTCGTGCAGGTACTGGTCGGCGACGATGTCGGCCAGGTAAAGCCCGGTGAGGCCGCCGATGCCGAACGTGAACACCAGCCCCACGCAGAACAGCATCGGCGTCGTCATCCGGAGCGCCCCGCGCCACAGCGTCCCCAGCCAGTTCAGGAACAGCAGCGACGTCGGCACCGAGATGATCATGGTCAGCAGCATGAAGCTCTCGCCCAGCAGCGGACTCATGCCGGTCGTGAACATGTGGTGGCCGTACACCACGCACGACAGGATGACGACGCCGATCAGCGCCCAGACGGTCACCCGGTAGCCGAACGCCGGCTTGCGCGCGAAGAACGCCAGCAGATCGCTGACGATGCCCCAGGCCGGCAGGATCAGGATGTAGACCTCGGGGTGGCCGAACAGCCAGAACATGTGCTGGTACAGGATCGGATCGCCGCCCGCGCGCATGGTGGTGCCGGCGATGAAGAACTGCGTTCCGAAGACGCGGTCGAAGAACAGCAGCACCATCGCCGCCGCGATGACCGGCACGAACAGCGCGTTCAGGATCGACGTCAGAAAGAACCCCCACACGGTCAGCGGCAGCCGGAACCAGGTCATCCCGGGCGCGCGCAGGCGCACGACCGTGGTGATGTAGTTGACCGCGCCCATCACCGTCGACACGCCGTTGAGGTAGATCGCGACCGTCCACAGCGTCTGGCCGGCGCCGGGCGCCCCGATCGCCGTCGACAAGGTCGCGTACGCGGTCCAGCCCGCCTGCGCCGTTCCCAGCGGCACGAAGAACGACGACGTCAGCGTCGCGGTCGCGGCCGCCATCGTCCAGAACGACAGCATGTTCAGGCGCGGGAACGCCATGTCGCGCGCCCCGATCAGCAGCGGCACGCAGAAGTTCCCGAAGCCGCCGATCAGGATCGGCGTCACCGCGAAGAAGATCATGATCGTCCCGTGCATCGTGAACAGCGAGGTGTACGCGGCCGGCGAGATCACGCCGCCCGCGCCCGAGAACAGCAGTCGTCCCACGATCGGCACGGGCTGGCCGGGCCGCGCCAGCTGCCAGCGGATCAGCATCGCCATCACGCCGCCCACGGCCAGGAACGTCAGCCCGAGGAACAGGAACTGCCGCCCGATCACCTTGTGGTCGGTCGAGAAGATGCGCTTCACCAGTCCCAGCCCTCCTGCTGGGCGACGACGTCGTTCGGGTCGTAGCGCAGCCGGCTGTCGATCTCCGCCCGCGCGAGCCAGGCGCGGTATTCGTCCTCGGGCGCGGCGTAAAGCCAGCCGCGCATCTTGTAGTGGCTGACGCCGCAGTGCTGGGCGCAGCCGATCTCGCTGCGCCCGGTCTCCTGGGCCTGGAACCAGAGCCGGGTCGTGCTGCCCGGGATCGCGTCGATCTTCGTGCGGAAGGTCGGCAGGTAGAACGAATGCACGACGTCCTTCGAGCGAAGCTTGAGGTAGATCGGCCGCCCGACCGGGACGTGCAATTCGCCCAGCGTGACGACGTCGTCCGGGGTGCCGAAGCGGCCGTCCGGGCCGGCGGTGCGGAACGTCCAGGCCCACTGGCGGGCGGTCACCTCGACGCGCAGGGCGTTCGGGTCATCGTCCGGATAGTTCCAGAAGCGCTCGCGCAGGTGGTGCGACGCGCGCACCGCCAGCGTCACGTCGATGGCGACGAACAGAGTCAGGCCGACCCCGAACGTCAGCAGGCGCGCGCGCAGCCCGTCGCCGTGGGTGTAGTTGGCCTGCCGCCCGGCACGCGCGCGGTGAAACAGAAGTGTCACCGTCAGGATCACGACGAGCACCGCGAACGCGATCCCTGTGCACAGTGTCAGATAGCCGAGCACACCGTCGACGAGGTGCCCGTCGAGCGAGACGTCGCGTGGGATGCCGAGACGCACGGCCTTTCAATACCATTGGCGCCGCGTGTCTGAAACGAAGACGCGCCCGGCTGTGTGGGGTAACATTCGGGCGCCGATGGCGACTCCGCAGACCAACCGGCCGCCCAGCCTCAGCAAGCCGGAAAGCTTCATCGGGAGCCAGGTGGGCCGCTACACGGTCGTCCGCCACCTGGCCTCGGGCGGCATGGCGGAGCTGTTCATCGCCAAGCAGGAGGCGATGGGCGGCTTCGAGAAGCAGGTCGTGCTGAAGCTGCTGCAGCCGCGTTACGCCGAGAACCCGCGCGTCGTGTCGATGTTCCTCGACGAGGCGCGCCTGGCCGCCAAGTTGAATCACCCGTCGATCGTCCACCTCTACGACGTGGCCGAGGATGGGGGCCTCAAGTACATCGCGATGGAATACATCCACGGCGAGACGGCGGCCGACATCGTCAAGCGCGGGCTGGCGGTCAACAACTATCTGCCTCTCGAACACGCCGTTCACATCATCCGCCAGTCGGCGGCGGGGCTGGCCTACGCACACGAGCGCCGCGAGCCGGACGGGCACGTGCTGCGGATTGTTCACCGCGACGTCTCGCCGACGAACATTCTGGTCAGCCACGAGGGCCAGACCAAGATCGTCGATTTCGGCATCGCGCGCGCCCAGGACGAGCTGCGCGAGGAGTCGGGCAATCGGCCCGGCAAGGCGTCCTACATGTCCCCCGAGCAGGTGCGCGGCGAGCCGGCCGACTACCGCTCGGACATCTTCTCGCTGGGGATCATGCTGTACGAGCTGACGCTGTGCACGCGTCTGTACCGCGGGGCGCCCGAGGTGATGATGCGGAAGATCGTCGACGAGAAGGTGACGCCGCCGACCGCGATCAACCGCGATTACCCGCCGACGCTCGAGCTGATCGTGATGCGCGCGCTCGAGAAGCGGCCCGAGGACCGCTACCAGTCCGCCGAGGAGATGAGCCACGATCTGGAAGAGTTCCTCGAGGAGAGCGGGATGCGCAGCGGAAACCGCCGCATGTCGCTGTACATGCAGGAGCTCTTCGCGCCGGACGCGATCGCGTCGGACGCGGGGGTCGCCGCGTCGCGCGCCTTTTCGGAACCGCGAGCGCAGACGACGGGCGTCGCCGACGACGCGGCCGCGGACAATTCGGAAGAGCTGGATCTCGATCGGCGCGCGCCGCTGGCGATGCGCATCGAGGTCGCCCCCGAGCCCGCCGCGCCGACCGGCCGCGGCAGCTCGGCCGGTTCAGGGGGAACGGCGGCGCGGCGCCCGACGCCGCCACCCGCCCGCGACCAGCTTGCTCAGCCGCCCGCTACGCGCGACGGAAGCGCTGCAGAGCCGGTTCCGATCGCCGCGCCCGCGCCGGCGAAACCGAAGCTGTCACCGGGCCTCATCGCCATCGTTGCGTTCATCGCGATCGCGATCGCGACGATGGTAATCATGTCGCTGAAATGATAACGTCTTCCGCTCGTTGCGAGCGGTCTGCCCGCCCCGTCGAACTGAATGAAATTCGTCTGCGATCGCTGTCAGACCAAGTACTCCATCGCGGACGAAAGGGTTCGCGGGAAGGTCCTCAAGGTCAAGTGTAAGACCTGCGCGAACGTCATCACCGTTCGCGAGGCCCGACGCCCGTCGAGCGCCGGCCATCCCACGCTGTCGGCAGGCGGCGGTCGCCCGCGGACGGGCGCCCAGGCGGCCCTCGACATCCCGATGGAGACGCCGGGGGTCGAGTCGGAGCGGACGCAGCTCGCCAAATCGCCGTTCGGGCTCGAGCCCGAGCCGTTTCCGGACCTGGG
>Ga0066903_100000457_pt1 | contig 25526 bp, 23 predicted proteins | sample PanSoiMetaGPlot1_FD_67491 | JGI IMG/M metagenome (GOLD analysis project Ga0066903, IMG submission 67491) | Tropical forest soil microbial communities from Panama analyzed to predict greenhouse gas emissions - Panama Soil - Plot 1 (version 2) | ecosystem: Environmental > Terrestrial > Soil >... | reverse complement strand
AAGACCCATGCGAAGCTCTGCCTGGCGGTCCGTCGGGAAGGCCGAGGGATCCGGCGCTACGCCCACATCGGCACCGGGAACTACAACCAGGAGACCGCCGCCTCTTACGAGGACCTGGGTCTCTTCACGGCCGATCCGGAGATCACTGAGGACGTGTCCGAGGTCTTCAACCTCCTGACCGGGTACAGCCGTCAGCAGTCGTTCCGGACGCTGCTGGTCGCACCCTCCAGCCTCCGGTCGGGCCTGCTCGACCTGATTCGTTCCCAGGCAAACCGCGGGGGACAAATCACGATGAAGCTCAATGCCCTCGTCGACCACGAGATGATCGACGCTCTGTACGACGCATCGCAGGCGGGTGCGCGGATCGAGTTGATCGTGCGCAGCATGTGCTGCCTGAGACCGGGCGTTCCCGGGCTGTCCGAGTCGATCAGCGTCCGGTCGATCGTCGGACGCTTTCTCGAGCACTCTCGGATTTTCAGACTCGGGACGGGCGGCGAGGCCACTTATCTGATCGGCTCGGCCGACCTCATGGAGCGCAACCTAGACCGCCGAGTCGAGGTGCTCACGCCCGTCCGTGACCCGGCCCTGCGCGCCCGCCTCGACGAGATCCTCGCCATCCTCCTGGCGGACGAGGCGCTTGCCTGGAAGCTCGACGGCGACGGAATCTGGCACGCGCCGACTGCTGTGGGAGCCGTCGATGCACAGACCAAGCTGGAACAGGCAGCGCGGGCCGGGTCGCGGCCGATCCTCGCGGTCTAGCTTCTAAACGCTTCGAGCTTCACCGCATCCTCACAGGATCGTCGCGACACCGAAACCCATTTGGTGGAGGTGAGCAGACAGTCTCCGCGGGCTCTCACGAGCCGGCGCGCCTCGAGGTGTCACGCATCGCCCGATGCACTATGCTCGCGGTGCCATGGACCTGACAAAAAGGCTGCAAATCCTGGTCGCTCTACAAAGCCTCTCCGACGAGGAGCTCGAGGCGGCGTTGACTATCGCGGCAAACAGCAGGATCGACCGGCTTCACACCTTTGAGTCGCTGATGGCCGAAAAGCGCCGACGGCGGCTTCGCTCGCGCGTTCTCAGGCCTCTGGCCCCAGCCTAGTCCTGAGCCCGCCGCGACTCGGACGCCTCGGGCGGACGCGTATCGTCGCGCTGTGACATTCGGCGCGCACGAAGACCTCGTGCTGCTGGCGCTGCTGGTCGCGCTGGCGGTGTTGCTCGTGCTCGCGCTGAAGACGCGAATTCCCTACCCGATCCTGCTCGTGCTCGGCGGGCTGACTCTCGGCTTCGTGCCCGGGATTCCGCAGCTCGCGCTGCCGCCGGATCTCGTCCTCGTTGCGATCCTGCCGCCACTCGTCTACTCGGCCGCCTACTTCACATCGCTGCGCGACCTGCGCCAGAACGTGGTCCAGATCTCGGCGCTCGCGATAGGGCTCGTGGCCGCCACGACCGTGGGTGTCGCCGCCGCCGCGCATTATCTGATCCCCGGCGTGGGCTGGGGCGCAGCCTTCGTGCTCGGCGCGATCGTGTCGCCCACCGACCCCCTCGCCGCGACGACGATCGCACAGCGGCTAGGCGTCCGCAGGCGGGTCGTCGCCATCGCCGAGGGCGAGAGCCTGATCAACGACGGCACCGCGCTGGTGCTCTACCGCGTCGGGGTGGTGGCCGTTGTCGCCGGCACGTACTCCGTCTGGGACGCCGGACTGCGCTTCGTCTGGTCCACGGCCGGCGGCGTCGCCGTCGGGCTGGCCGTGGGATACGTGATCGCGGAGATACGTCGGCGGCTCGACGACCCGCCCGTGGAGGTGACCATTGCGCTGTTGTCGGGGTACTTCGCGTACCTCCCCGCAGCCGCCATCGGCGTGTCCGGCGTGATTTCGGTCGTCACCGTCGGGGTGTACATGGGCTGGCGGACGCCCGAGCTGACCACCTACCAGACCCGGCTGGACGGGCAAGCGATGTGGCAGATCTTCACGTTCGTCGTCAACGCCCTCCTCTTTGCCCTCGTCGGCCTCCAACTCCACCACATCGTCAACGCGCTCTCGCGGTCCGCCGGCGAGCTCCTTCGCGACGCCGTCATCGTCTGCGGAACGGTAATCCTCACCCGAATCGTCTGGATCTTCCCGCTCTCCTACGGCACCTGGGTCTGGTGGGCGCGCCGCCGGGGCGACGAGGCCCCACCGTGGCAAGGTCCGGCCGTGCTCTCGTGGATGGGCCTGCGCGGCGCGGTCACGCTCGCCGCGGCGCTCGCCCTGCCTCTGACGACCGACGCGGGCCACGCGTTCCCGAACCGGGATCTGATCATCTTCCTCGCCTTCGCGGTGATCGTGGCGACTCTCGTCCTCCAGGGGATGACGCTGCCGGCCGTGATCCGGCTGCTCGGCGTCGAGGACGACGGGCTCGACGAGAAGGAGGAGGCCAAGGCGCGGATTCACGCCGCGGACGCCGCGACCGCTCGGCTCGAGGAGCTCGTCGACGAGGACTGGGTGCGGCCGGAGACGCTCGAGCGAATGCGTGGCCTCATGGACTTCCGGCGAAACCGGTTCGCCGCGCGGTTCTCCCCCGACGACGACGGTGCGATAGAGGAGCGGTCGCAGGCCTACCAGCGGCTCATGCACGAAGTGCTCGACGCCGAACGGGGGGCCGTGCTCCAGCTGCGCCGGGAAGGCCGGATCAACGACGACGTCATGCGCCGCGTCACACGGGATCTCGACCTCGAGGAGGCACGGCTGGACAGCTAGGGGGTTTGGCGAAACAACGTCTGTGCCGGCGGCGCACGCTGCTCGCCCCTAGGGGCGCCCGTTCTTTATGCTCGCGCTTCCGATGGCCACGCTCTCCGACCTGATGACGAGTGACGTTCTGACCGTCGCGCCCGAGGACACGATCGGCGAGGCCGCGCAGAAGATGGTCGACCGCGAGGTCAGCTCGGCCGCGGTCTCCGACTACGGCCGCCTGATCGGGATCCTGACCGAGCGCGATCTCACCCGGGCCGTGGCCGGACGCACGCACTCCAGCGAGGCTCGGGTCCGCGAGTGGATGACCCCGGACCCGGTGACGCTTCCGCCGTCTGCCTCGCCGAAGGAGGCGGCGGAGATCATGCTCGACCACGGATTTCGTCACATTCCCGTGATCGAGGGCGACCGCGCGGTCGGGATCGTCTCGATCCGCGACGTCGCCCGCTGGTCGGTCGAGGAAGAGGAGTAGCGCTCGAAGGAGGGACTGACCCCGGAAGGGGTCTGTCCCATTAAGCGGCAGCTACCCTAGAACGTTTTCTGGGACAGTCCCCTTCGGGGACAGTCCCTTCCCGTCGCCTGACGGCGACGCCTTCTCAGTTCAACAGCGCGAGTTGGCGGTGATCCTCCAACCCTGAGACACCGACGCCTACCAGCCTGAGCGCGCCCGGTCGGTCGGCCAGAGCTCGGTCGAGCAGCGCGCAAGCGAGCTCCGCGATCCGGGCGCTGTCATCCGTCGCAACCGGCAGCGTCGTCGAACGGCTCCGGATCGAGAAGTCCGGGTAGCGGACCTTCGTCGTCACCGTCCGCGCGGTCTGGCTGGCTCTCGCCAGGCTCTCCGCGACTCGCACGGCCATGCGCCGCACCTCGGCCTTTAGCTGCTCGACGTCGGCGATGTCGCGGTCGAAGGTCTCCTCGGTCGAGATCGAGATCGTCTCCGCGGTCGTCTCGAGCGGTCTCGGGTCGATCCCGCGCGCTCGGTCGCGTAGCAGTGCGCCCAGCTTGCCCGGCAGCAAGCGCTTCAGCTCGGCGTCGGGCAGCGCGGCGAGCGCGCCGATCGTCTCGACATCGGCGCGCGTCAGCCGCTCCTCCGTCCGCGGCCCGACGCCGGGCAGGCGACGCACCGCGAACGGCGCCAGGAAATCGGGCTCGCGCCCGGCCGGCACGACCGTCAGCCCTCCCGGCTTGCGCCGGTCGCTGGCGATCTTCGCCACGACCTTCGAGCTCGCCACGCCGAGCGAGCAGGACAGGCTCGTCGCGCCGCGTACCGCCGCCTGCACAGCCTCGGCGACGACACGGGCGCGCCCGAAGTCCGACGCGAGCTCGCCGATGTCCAGGTAACCCTCGTCGAGACCGGTCCGCTCGACCGTCGGCACCACCTCGCGAACGGCCGTCCAGACCTCGCGCGAGTACTCCCGGTAGAGGGTGTGCCGCGGCCGCAGGAAAACCGCAGACGGGCAGCGGCGAAGCGCCTCTGCTGCCGACATGGCCGAGTGGATGCCGAACTTGCGTGCCTCGTAGTTCGCGGTCGCCACCACCCCGCGGCCGCGCGGGTCGCCGCCGACGACGAGCGGCTTCGAGCGCAGCTCGGGCTGCTCGAGCTCCTCGACCGCCGCGAAGAAGGCGTCAAGATCGAGGTGGGCGACGATCATCGGCCGAACCCGATCTGGACGGCGACGAAGACCAGATAGAGGCCGACGACGAGACCGCCGGCCGTGCGGCCGACCCCGCGGACGAGCAACGCGAGCACGAGCAGCGTCGTCGCGATCAACCACGCCAGGTCGAATCCAACCAGCCCTGAGAAGTGTCCCAGCGAGATCACCAGCGCAGGGATGGCGATGCCGGCGACGAGGTTGATCGTGTTGCTGTTGAGGGTCTCCGAAAGCAGCGCGGAGCCCCGGCCCTGGAAGCCGAGCCTGATCCCGGTGTACGCGTTCGGCAGGCTCGTCAGCACGGCGAGCACGAGCACGCCGACGAGGTACTCGGGCACCGACCAGCGCTCGCCGAGCCGAACAGCCGCCTCGACCATCAGCGCGCTGCCGGCCACGATCAGCGCAAGCGCCGGGACGAGCAACAGGGCATCCCACTTGCCGATGTGCTCCTGCGGAGCGCGCCGGTGCTCCCCCCCGAACATCCTGTGCAGGAATCCTCGGGCGCCGAAGGGCAGGCGCTCGACACGCTGCGGCCCGAGTGCCAAGACGATCACGTAAGGGACGAGCACGACCGCGATGATCGCTATCGCCGCGGCCGGAGGCAGCCAACCGACCACCAACGCGGCCGACGTAAGCGACACCGCGAGGCCGACCGCGCCCTCGACGGCGAGCGATTCCCGGCGGACGTGGACGAGGCCGGATAGCAGCGCGCTGCCGCCGATCATCGCGGCGAGGTTGAACACGTTCGATCCGACCACGACACCGACGCCTGTGCTGTGCTCTCCCTTCAGCAACGCCGCTATCGCCGACGAGACCTCCGGCGAGTCTGCGGCCGCGGCGGTCAACAGCCCGAGCACAGTCTCGGGCAGGCCGAGCCTGAAGCCGAGCCGGTCGAGCCGCCGCGCGAACGATCCCGCGGCAGCGAGCGTGACTGCGAGCGAGGCCACGAACAGCGCGACGAGCGCCGCGGTCACTCGTCGACTGTGAGTGCCTCACGCGCGGTCCTGGTCGCGCCGGCCGCGATCCGACGGGCGCGCGCGAGCCGCGGGTCGTCCTCGTGCATGGCGAGGTTGACCTCGACGAGCTTCGCCGCGGCCCAGGCGGCGCCGAGGGCGAGTGCGGCCGCCGCCGCTGCGTCCGCGCGCAGCTCGGGATGAGCGCGCGCGGCGGCGTCGGCCGCCAGCGCCGCCACGTTTTCCGCGTGGTTGGCGATCTCAAGCGGCAGGTCGGCCGCGCGCGCGAGCGCCTCGCCGAGCGCGAAGTCGTCGTCGCGCTCGCGCAGCTGCGCCAGGGCAGCCTGGTACGCCTCCGCGTCCTGCCGCGCGAGCGGGACGAGCCGCTCCCGCAGCTTGTGCGCCTGCGCCGCCGCGCCGGCCGCGTCGGGCCACGCCTCGGCTTCGGTCGCCCTCGCCGCGAGCTCGACGAGAGCGGCAGCCGATGCCGCGGTCAGCGCGGCGATCGCACCCGCCCCGGGCCCGCCGCGTTTCGTAACCGAGTCGAGCAGCTCGCCGACCCGCAGCTCCAGATAGGGCTCGCCCATCAGTCCGCGGCGAAGAAGAACTGCTTCCACGCCGTCCACCAGTCGTCGGCGCGGGAGACGATCGTCCGGGGGTCGACGATCTCGACTCCGGCCTGGAACCGCAGCTTCTGGGGCGCCGTCGTTCCCTTGTACTCGACCTTGATCTCGCACGGCTTGCCAGGGTCGTAGCTCTTGACCGCGCGGAGGTCTGAGAGTGCCCGCGTGGCGCCTTCCTCGACGAGCTCGCGGGCGCGCTTCGGCGCGAGCAGCCGCGCCGACCTCGTGCCGATCCCCCGCTTGACCTCAACCGTGGTCAGGCCGTCCCCGAGGAGACCCTCTGCCTCACGGCAGGACGCCGTGTCGCCGGTGACGAGCAGGACCGGACAACCCCACGTCCCGCAGAGCGCCGCGTTGATGCCCGTCTCGCCGACGCGTGTCCCGTTGAACCAAAGGTTCTGCCAGTCGACGCCGGAGACGGTGTGGTTGAGGACGCCGTCGGCCGTCCCCGCCATGGCGTGCATCCCGACGAACAGGGCGGCGTCGACTCCGGATTCGAGGAAGCCCGTGTAGCCCGTCCACTCCTCCTGGACGGCGAACTCGCAGTCGCGGTCGAGGTCCTCGGCGATCAGGGAGGCCCAGCTGTAGCCCTCCCCGGCTCCGTGGCAGTCCATGACCACGATCTCAGTGGCGCCGCCGGCCTTCGCGCCACGAACCGCGGCATTGATCTCTTCCGTGTAGAGCCTTCGTCCCTCCTCGAACTGCGGCTTCTTCGCATTGCATTGCTCGCTCTTCGCAATCCCGGAGATGCCTTCCATGTCGCTGATGATGTGAACCTTCACGCGGGTAGCGTGTCACGGATGGAGACCGGGCTGGCGGGAAAGCGCGTCCTCGTCACCGGCGCCTCCGGCGGGATCGGCTCGGCGTGCGCACGCGCGTTCGCGGCAGAAGGCGCCGAGGTCGTCATGCACTTCAACCGCGGTCGCGACCGCGCCGAGGCGCTGGCGGCGGAGCTGGGCGGTGCGCCGGTGGTCGGCGCCGACCTGACGGACGAGGCCGAGGTCGAGCGCCTCTTCGGCGAAGCCGGGCCTATCGACGTCTGCGCCGCGGTCGCCGGTGTCTGGCCCCGCGAGGACGTGCCGGTCTGGGAGCTGCCGCTCGAGCGCTGGCGCGAGACGCTTGATGCGAACCTGACCGCGAGCTTCCTCACGGCGCGGGGGTTCCTTCGCGGGGTCGCCGAGCGCGGCCACGGGTCGCTCGTCCTCGTCGGCTCGACGGCGGGGATCTTCGGCGAGGCCGGGCACGCCGACTATGCGGCCGCCAAGTCGGCGGTCGTCCACGGTTTGTTGCTGAGCCTGAAGAACGAGGTCGTCCGCCTCGCCCCTCGCGCGCGCGTGAACGCTGTCTGCCCGGGCTGGACGTATTCGCCGATGACCCGCGGCGAGGTGGACGATGCCGTGCTCGAGCGTGTGACGGCGACGATGCCGCTCCGCAAGATCGCGCAGCCCGAGGACGTCGCGAGCCAGGTGGTCGTCCTCGCGTCCGACAAGCTGTCGGGCCATGTCACCGGCCAGGTGATCGTGGTAGCAGGCGGCATGGAGGGGCGACTGCTCCACCCCAAGTAACAGTCTGTTGCAAAGTTCGACACGGCCGTTGGAGACACGGGCTCCCGAAAAACGGCGTAGTCAAGCCGAACGGCGCAAGTAACAGTCTGTTACAAGAAAAAGCGGCGGCGGCCCTGAGACCGCCGCCGGATGAGCTCCAACGCAGCCGCAGGATGATTGCCGTCAGTCCCCGACCGGGAGGAGTCTTTCCCGATGTATCGGCCGGATCGCGCCGAGGCTTGAGCTAAGCCCTCCGGCGAAAGTGCGCAGCACTTTCGCCGGACCATTGTCAGGCGGGGTCGCCGCCCGACCCCGCCTGATCTCCCGTGAGAGAGCCGCAGTGAAGATCTCCGATGGCCCGCGCCGCATCGGGGCCCCCGGGTCTGGATCCGGAGCGCCCCCGCCGCATCGGGGCGCATCTCGGAATGTGCCCTGAGTATCGCGAGACGCCTCCACTTGATCTATCCCCCTTCCTCGGTTGACTGCCGTGGTTCACTTCCGGGGATGCCCGATCGGTTCCGAGAACGGCTTGAACAGGGCCCTCCGGTCGTCACGGACGGCGGCATGGGCGTGCTCGTCTCGAGCGCGGTTGCCGGTCTGCGCTGTCCGGAGGAGGCGAACATCCGGGCGCCGGAGAGCGTCGTGTCACTGCACACGAGCTTCATCGCGGCTGGCGCCGAGTTGATCGAGACGAACACGTTTGGTGCCAACCGGCACAAGCTGCGCGCGCGCTTCCTCGAGGACGAGGTGGCGGCGATCAACGAGGCGGGTGTGAAGCTGGCGCGAGAGGCGCGTGAGATCTCGGGCCGCGACGTCTACGTCGCAGGCTCGATCGGGCCGCTCGGAGAAGGGCTCGACAGCTCCGAACGAGGCCCCGTCTTCGCCGAGCAGGCGGCGCTCCTCCAGGGCCGCGGCGTCGACCTCTTCATGGTCGAGACGTTCTTCGACCTGGATGAACTGACCGCGGCGATCGACGCCGTCCAGGACGTCTCGGGCCTGCCAATCGTGGCCATGCTCACCTTCGACGAGGACGCGGAGACCTTCGGCGGCGTCTCCGCGCGGGACGCGGTCGACCGCCTGGCGGACTACGACCTCGCGGCCGTCGGCGCCAACCACGGCGCCGGCCTGCACGCCGCGCTCGCTGCACTCGAGGCGATGGGCAACGGCCGTCCGCTTGCGGCGCTGCCGAACGTCGGCCTCGCCAGCCTGTCCGGCGGTCGCGTCATCTACCCGCACGCGACACCGGAGTACTTCGCGGAGTTCGCAGCGCAGGCGCGCGCGCTCGGCGCCCGCGTCATCGGCGGCTGCTGCGGGACGACGCCAACAGAGATCGCCGCGATCGCGCGCGCGGTCGAGGAGGAGCGCGAGCCGACCGTGCCTTTCGCAGCCGCCGAGCGCGAGCTGGTGACCGCCGCCCACGAGCGCCCGGAGGAGACGGAGCTCGCCCGCGCGCTCAGGGCCGGCGACTGGGTCACCTGTGTAGAGCTCGACCCACCGAAGGGCGGCACCTACGACGCCATGCTCGCCGTCACACAGAGGCTCAAGGACTCCGGCGCCGTCGGCTTCGTCGACATCAACGACAACCCGATGGCACGCGCGCGCGCGAACGCGCTGATGGCGGCGATCGCGATCGAACGCGCGTGCGCGATCGAGACGATCCCGCACGTGACGCCACGCGACACATCCGTGATGGGTCTGCAGTCGCAGCTTCTCGGTGCGCACGCAGAGGGCGTCCGCAACGTCCTCGCCGTCACCGGCGACCCGCCCCACGTCGGCGACTACCCCGGTTCGCAGGGCGTCTATGAGGTCGACTCGATCGGGCTCTCGCAGATGGTCAGTCGCCTGAACGCTGGCGAGGACTTCAACGGCAAGGCGATCGACGCGCCGACGTCGTTCTTCCTCGGAGTCGCCGTCAACCCCTCGGCGTACGACCTCGAGACGGAGCTCGACCGCTTCCGGCAAAAAGTCGAGGCCGGCGCGAAGTTCGCGATGACCCAGGCGCTGTTCGACCTCGCCTACCTCGACCGTTTCGAGGAACGCCTCGGCGGCTGGCCGATCCCGGTGCTGGTCGGGATCTTCATCGTCCGCTCGCACCAGCTCGCCGTGCGCCTGCACAACGAGGTGCCCGGGATCGTCGTGCCCGAGCCGGTGCAGGACCGATTCCGCGACGCCGGGCCGCGCGCGGCGGAGGTCGGGCTCGAGCTCGCGCGTGAGCTCTACGCCGAGGCGCGCGAGAAGGCCGCCGGCGTCTACGTCATCCCACCCTTCCGGCAGCCCGAGGCGGCGCTCGACCTGCTCACATAGAAAGAGAGGCCGCGTACGGCCTCTCTTTCCAGCTGGCTCTCAGAGCTAATGAGCGAGGTGAGTGTGTTGGTGGCGCCGAACCACAGCCGCGGTGGCGACAGCCGCGAGGAGCGCCCCAAACATGGCGGCTACGCCGATGCCGAAGTCGCCCCAATCGAAGCTGGTGGTCGAAGTAGTGACAACGTTTTGGGTCGGCTGAGTCGACAGGTTCATCCCGGCCGTCTTCTCGCTGACGATCGTGGGATGCTTCGTGACGACCGTCGGGTGCTGCACCGACAGGTTCAGTCCCGCGACCTTCTCGCTGACGATCGGGGGATGCTTCGTGACGACTGAAGCAATCGGTGTCGACTTCACGACCGCGGGGCCGCCCGAGTCCGCTAAGGGCATCGCCTGGGCCGAAACGGGGAACGCGGCGCCGAGAACGGCGGCGACGAACAGTGCCTTGAAGGTTCGCTTGTACATCGTGACTCCCCCTTCCCTGTTTGTGATCAACGACATGTCACGACCGTAGTGCCGCGATGCCCGGGAAGAAATTGGAGAAATCCCTACGTTTTGCCCTGCGATCCCTCGATGCCCAGATGCCTCGCGAGCCCCGCACGCGAGCGGATTCCGAGCTTCGCGTACGTCCGCGACAGATTCGCCTCGACCGTCTTCACCGACACGAACAGGGTGGCCGCGACCTCCTTGTTCGACCGGCCCTCGGCGACGAGCTCCGCGATCTGCCTCTCTGTGGCCGTGAGCTCGCCCTTGGATGGTCGTCTCCCGCTGACTCGCTCGAGCTCGGCGCGAGTCCGCGCAGCGAACGCCTCCGCGCCGAGGGTCTCGAACGCGGCGGCAGCTTCCTCGAGCGCGCGGCGGGCCTCCGCCTTCTTCTTCGCGCGACGAAGCGTCGCTCCGAGGGCAAGCACTGTTCGCGCCCGGTCAAAGGGCAGCGAGACCTCGTCGTGCTCGGCGAGTGCGTGCGTGAATGCGCCGAAGGCGGCATCGGTCCCGCCGGCGTGGGCCAAGAGCAGCCCTCGGCACCGCAACGAGGCCGCGAGCGCGCTCCGGCGGTGGAGCCGCTTCGCGTTCGCCTCGTACCAATCCAGCAGCTCGGCTGCCTCGTCGGTACGCGCGAGCTCGATCAGCGCCTCGACCTGGTCGACGACGTAGCGCGTCAGGCCCGGTTCCCGAATCCGCTCCGTGCGGGCGAACTCGACCAGCGGCGCGAGCACGGCCACGGCTTGCTCCGGGCGGCCGGTCGAGAGCTCGAGCAGGCCGAGCGCGGCCGTCGCAAACTGGAGCGCGGGCGTCCCCTGTGTCTCGCGTGCGAGATCCATTGCCCGCTCGGCCGTCGCCCGCGCCGTCTCGCGCCCGCGATGGGCATCGGCCATCGCCCTCACCGCTAGCGCATAGGCGACGAGAGTCTCCTGTCCACCCTGCTCGGCGATGTCGCGCGCGGCCGCTGAGTCGGCATCCGCCCGATTGAGCTCCCCCAGGAGCATGTCCGCCTGGGCGAGCATCACGTACACGTACGCGAGCGATCCTTCGTCGCCTAGCTCCGGGCCGTGCCGGGCGAGCGGCTCGTACGTCTCTCGCACATCGTCGGGGTCGTCCCACCACATCCGAGCGATCGCCGCAGCAAACCTCGGCTGGGCGAGAATCCGTTCGGACTCGGTCGCAGGCTGGTACGTCAGCGCTTCCTCGAGCGTCTCGGCCGCCTCCGGACGGCCTAGGGTCCCTTCGGCGAGTGCCTGCGAGCTCAGAGCCTCGGCGATCAGCGCCCCATCGCCGAGCTCGCGCGCCAGCGCCGCGGCCTCCTTAGCGTGCTCGACCGCCGCCTCGAGCCCTCGTCGCAGCCGGAAGAGCTGCGTTGCCGCACCTTCAAGCGCTCGAGCTCTAGTCAGGCGATCATCGCCGGCCTCCTCGGCGGCCTGGAGAAAGAGATCAGTGGCGGCTTGCAGGTCGTCCGCGTAGGAGCGAACCCGCGCGAGCCGGATCAGGACGTTCGCCCGCTCGGTTCCGGCGGGGAGGTCGCTGGCAACTTCCTCGAGCAGCGTCAGGGCCCGCCTGCTGTCGCCGGATTCGAACCGGTAGTAGCCAGCGTCGCTGAGACGGCGCCGGACTGCGGCGGCATCCTCGTGCGGGGTCAGCCGCGCCGCCTGCTCGCTCAGCTCCGCCGCGGCTGCCGGAGCCCCGCGGGAGCGCGCCGACGCCGCTCCCTCCTCGAGCGCGGACGCGGTCACCTCGCCCGGCACCGTGGCCGCCGCCGCGAGGTGGCGGGCGCGCTCTTCCGGGTCCCGCACGAGCTCGGCCAGACGCCTGTGCACTTCCCGCCGCTCTGCCGGATCCGCGCTCTCGTACGCCGCCGACGCGAGCAGGGGATGCTCGAAGCTGACACTGCCGTGCTCAATCGCGACGATGTGCGCAGCCTCCGCCGCCGCGAGTGAGTCCGGCCGCTCGACGGCGCGGTCCACCAGTTCACTCGTCGGATGCGACGCAGCCGCGGCGGCCACCAGGGATGTCCGGGCCTCTCCGGGGAGCGCCGAGATCCGACCGCGCAGCAGGACGTCCAGCGTCGGCGGCAGGCCCCGGCCCGGCTCGACCCGCTCCGGGTCCCGCGCAAGCTCGAGCGCGAAGAACGGGTTTCCGCCGGAAAGCTCGTGGATCCGGTGCAGCAACGGTCGCGAGAGCACGGTCCCGAGCCGCGCGTGCAGCAGGGCATTCAGGGCGACGAAGTCGAGTGGCTCGATCGGCACGTGCAGGACGCGGTCGGGCGCAAGCGTCCGCTCCGGCCCGGGCTGGCCATCGAGCCGCCTGGCGATAAGCAGCGTGACCGGCTCCTCGCCCAGGCGCCGCGCCGCGTACTCGAGTGCGGCTGCCGACGAGCGGTCCAGCCACTGGACGTCGTCGATCGCGACGAGAACGGGCCCCGTGGTCGAGAGCGTCCGCAGCGCGCTCAGCAGTCCGGCCGCGACTGCGCGGCGATCAACGCGCGCGCCGCCGGCGTCCTCGAGCAGCAACGCGATCTCGAGCGACCGTCGTTGAGGCGGCGGCAGGCTGCCCAGCGCGTCCGCCAGCACCTCGCCTAGCAGGTCAGCCAGGCCCGAGAAGGCGAGCTTCGCCTCGCTGTCTCCCGGCCGCGCCCGCAAGGGAAGGAACCCCTTCTCCGACGCCGAGGCGACCGCGGCCTCCCAGACGGTGGTCTTGCCGATCCCCGGCTCGCCCTCGATGACGACCGCGCGCGCGCCGGCGTCCGCCTCGAGAAACCCGGCGATCGCAGCAAGCTCGCGCTCTTTGCCAACGAGATCGGTGGCCTTCGCGGCCATGGAACCTCGTCCATCGTACGATCGGTGAAGCCGCTCAGGAAGCGCAACGCCCGGTCGAGACCGGGCCATGCGCAGTTGCCAGCGCGGTTCGGATCGGCAACGCCGGGACGCCGAAACCGCCGCCGCCGACCCGCGAGGCGAAGACCATCGTCTGCACGGCGCCGTTCGCATCGACGCCGGGCCCACCAGAGTCGCCGTGGCGGTAGGTGCCGCGCAGCGACGTCACCAACCGGTTGACCGGCCCGCCGCCGTACGCGTTCTGCATCAGTGCGAACTGGGTCCTTCCGATCCGCCCGGGTGTGGCATTGAAGGGCCCATCCTGCGGATACCCGAGAACGGCGATGCCCGCTCCGGGCTGTGGGCCGGCGAGTGGCAGGGCCTTGGCGCGCAGTCCCGGCGCCCGCAGCACTGCGACGTCGTTCGTCGGGTCGAACGCGACGACGGTCGCTCCAAGCGTTGTGCTCGTGCCGAACGGATTGACCGCGGTGTCGCTCTCGCCGGCGACGACGTGCGCCGCCGTCACCACAGTCTGCGGCGCAGCAACCCAGCCCGAGCCCTCGATGCCGAGCCCGCACGCCGTCCCGACCACGCGCACGACGCTCGGAGCCGCGGCGCGCACGCCGGGCAGGCGAAGGACGGCTGGATTGGGCGGCGGGACGTCGGCAAAGGGCCCGCCGAGCGCCGGAAACGGATCGATGCGCGCCAGCGCCCGCAGCAACGAGCGTGGCGGCAGGATCGAGTTCAGTTGTCGCAGCACGAACGAGCGCTGAACCGCCTGCCGCAGCGAGCTCTGCCCGGGGAGCTGAAGCGCGACGACGCCGAACACCCAGGCGAGGAAGAGACCCGCCGCAGCGCCGAGCAGCAGGCCGCCGACGTTGTCCAGCGAGCGGAGCGGCGGGACCCGGAACAGCTCCGCGCGGAGCGTGAGCCCGATCCGCGCGCCGAGCGACTGGAACAGGACGACGAGGAGCAGCGCGCCCCCGATCGCGAGCAGCGGCGCATAGCGCGAGTGACTGCCGGACTGAAGGACGGCGTTGCCGAGCCGCCCGCCGACGACCGCGCCCGCGACGACTCCCGCGAGCGCGAGCGCGCCCGCGAGGAATCCCTGCTGCGCGCCGCGTGCTGCGAGCAGGGCAGCGAAGGCCACCACGACCCAGTCCAGCCAGGTCACCTGCGATCTAGGCTAGTGACTCGGTGAAGGGCGGCGGGCTCGGCGCGACCGGCATCCGGCTACAATCGTCCGGCTCCCGGGGGCGTAGTTCAGTTGGTTAGAACGCCGGCCTGTCACGCCGGAGGTCGCGGGTTCGAGTCCCGTCGCTCCCGTAAAATCCCTGCAGATCGGTATATGTCTTTGACATATCGACCTCCGGCTTCTTTTCATCCCGCGCAGATCCCGCGGGGCCCTCGCGAGGCGCGACACCCCGAGCGGGCGACGAGACGCGGTTGCGCGTCTAGACGCTTTCCACCAGCGTCAGCCGAAAGCGCGTACCTCCGCCGGCGGCACCTTCCACGTCGACGCTGCCACCGTGGCTTTCGGCCACTTGGCGGACGATGGCCAGTCCCAGTCCCGAGCCCGGCTGGCCTCGGGTGGTCTCCGTCCGGTAGAAGCGGTCGAAGACCAGCGGCCGCTCATCGGCGGGGATGCCCGGGCCGTGGTCGCGAACGCTGAGTTCACCGTCGGCGGCCCTGATCTCGACAAGGCCACTGCCGTTGCTCCACTTGGCCGCGTTCTCCACCAGATTCCAGATGGCACGCTCGAGCTCGGCTGGGTCGCCCCAGACGGTCGTTGGTTCGGCCTCGAGCTCGAATTCGAACCGGGGGAAGCGCTTGCGGGCCCGGCCGACGACTACCCGCGCGATTTCATCGAGGCGGATTTGCTCGAGGTGGAGGTCGCGTTGGCTGCCGCGCGCGAGCTCGACCACGTTGGCGACGAGGGTTGTCAGCTCTTCGATCTCATCGCCGATGTCGGCAAGGAGGCGTTCACGGTCCCGGTCATCGAGCGCTGTGCCCTGTCGAAGCAGATCGACATTCGTGCGCAGGCTCGTCAACGGCGTCCGCAGCTCGTGCGAGGCATCAGCGACGAGTCGGCGCTGCGAGCGCAGGGCGCCATCGAGCGAGTCAAGCATTGCATTGAAGGTCGAACCGAGTCGGCTCAACTCGTCTTCGCCGGTCGTGACGATTCGCTCGCCGAGATCGCGCGTCTCGCTGACGCGCTCGGCCGTCTCCGTCAGTTCTTTGACCGGCCGCAGCGCACCGCGGGCGACGGCCGCGCCGACCAGAGCTGCGAGCAGGATCCCGACCGCGGTCGTTATGCCCAGGCTCCAGGCAAGCCGGTTCACGGCCCGGTCGACCTCGCTGAGCGATTGGGCAACCAGCAAGGCGTGCCCAGCTTTCGCCGGCGAGACCCGGATCCGCAGGTGAACGCCGCGCACGTGGGCATCGGCGTAGTACGCGCCGCGGCCGCTGCGAGCGATTTCAATCGCCCGTGCCGAGACGGGGAGCCTCACTCCGCCGACGGTCGGCGCAACGGTTGTACCGTGGCTGTCGATCAGCTCGACATATGAGGGCAACGATCCGAATGCCGGTCGCGGCCCGATGATTGTCGTGACTTTTTTCGCACCGTTCTTCGGAAAGCGCGGAGGCTTCGCCAACCTGACCCCGGTCGGCGCTTTCGCGGTCACGCGCTCCTGCCCGAAGAAGACGAGCGTCGAGTCCCGGGCAAGGCTGGCATCCACCTGGCCGCGGAGTTGCTGCCGCTCGATTGCGTAGGTCGCCGCCGAACCGACGATCAGGACGAGGGCGATCCCCGCCGACGAAAGGAGCGTGAGCCGCTTGCGCAGGCTCATTGCCGGCGCAGGACGTAGCCCATGCCACGGACGGTGTGGATCAACCGCGGCTCCCCGGCACTCTCGAGCTTTCGCCGTAGCTGGCCCAGGTGAACGTCAAGCGAGTTCGAGGTCGGGCCGAAGTCGTAGCCCCAGACTCGCTCGTAGATCAACGATCTTGGCAGCACCTGACGCGGGTTAACGAGGAAGAGCTCGAGAAGCAGGAATTCCATCCGACGGAGCTCGATCGCCCTTTCGCCGCGGCGCACCTCCAGCGACTTCCGGTCGAGGGAGACGTCGGCGAAAGTGAGCGAGCTCTCGCTTCCGGTCGGTATCGTCCGTCTGAGGAGCGCGCGGATGCGCGCGAGCAGCTCCTCGAGCGCAAACGGCTTGATCAGGTAATCGTCGGCCCCCGCTTCGAGCCCTGTGACCCTGTCAGCGACCGCAGTACGGGCGGTCAGCATCAGGATCGGCACGTCGCTGCCGTCGGCGCGCAGCGATCGGCAGACGGAGATGCCGTCGAGCCCGGGCATCAGGACGTCGAGCACGACGGCGTCGAATGAGGATGCCTCGATCTTCGCCAGCGCGGCGGCGCCGTCCTCGGCCAGCTGGACATCGAAGCCGTTGGCGCGCAGGGCCCGGTCGAGCGACGCGCGGACCTTGATGTCGTCGTCGACGACGAGGACGTTCATCGTTCGAGTATTACGCGCGAACCTAAACCGTTTCTGAACTCTGCCGCGACTGATTTAGCCCGATTTTAGGTCGGCTTCACGCTCGCAATAAGTGCGCGCGCTTTGGTTGTGGTCATGGCTATGACCGCAACAAGGACAATCAGAGCTCACGGCCGACGATCGCGGCTGTGTCGGGCGGCCCTCTTTGTTCTCGCCGTGGCGGGAGCGGCCGGCCTCACGCTGGTCGCGTCGGCCTGCGGCGGCTCGGCCGGCCCGGGGGTTGCCCAGGTCGGCTCGACTACGACGCACGGGAGCGGCTCGTCGTCAGCCGACCCGGCCGCCTACTCGGCCTGCATGCGGAGACACGGCGTCCCGAACTTCCCCGATCCCGATAGCCAGGGGCGACTCCTCTTCAACTCGGGGTCTGGCATAAATCCTCGGTCCCCACAGTTCCGGGCGGCGCAGCGGGCCTGTCAGAGGCTCCTTCCGAACGGCGGGAAGCCGGACGCGCATGCTCAGGCCGAGTTCTTGAAGCAGGCACTGAAGTTCTCTCGATGCATGCGCTCCCACGGCTTGCCGAACTTCCCTGACCCGCAAACCTCCGGTAACGGCATCGGACTGACGATCGGCAAGAACTCCGGCATCGACCCCAACTCGCCGCAGTTCAAGTCTGCCCAGCATGCATGCCAGTCGCTGCTTCCCGGGCAGAAGGGGCACGGCGGCGGCCCGCTAACGACGACCGGAAAGCCACAAAGCGGCGGCGTCCAGGGCGGGAAACCGTGAGCGCGACCCCGACCTCCCCAACGGGCGCGGCGGCCTCAGGTGGGTTCGCCCGCTGGTGGCGACGCCTCCGGCTTCGGCGCCGGTCCCTCGCCGCGACCGCCGTCCTTCTGATCGGGCTCGGAGGCGTCGTCGCGGTGACGATCGGGCTCTCCGGCGGCGGCCGATCGGGCGGCACGGTCGACAACGGCGCAGCGACCTCGCTCGCGAGTGTCGTCCGGCGCTCGCTGTCCTCGCAGACCCAGTCGGACGCGACCCTCGGCTACGCAGGGAGCTACAGCGTCGTCAACCAGGCTCGCGGGACTGTCACCGCTCTACCGTCGTCCGGCCAGATCATCAGGCAGGGCCAGTCCCTCTACAAGGTGGACGGCCGCGCGATCGTGCTCCTGTACGGCTCGATTCCCGCCTACCGGACTCTCCATAAGGGGATGAGCGGGGTGGATGTGCAGCAGCTCAACGCCGACCTGGTGGCGCTCGGCTACGCGACATCCTCGGAGCTCGACCCGACCTCGGACGAGTTCAGCTCTGCGACGAAGAACGCAATCAAGAAGCTGCAAGCGGACCTCGGCATCGCCGACACGGGCACCCTGACGCTCGGACAGGCCGTCTTCTTGCCGGGCGCGGTGCGGATCAAAACGGTCTCGGCGACCCTCGGCAGTTCGGCCGGGCCCGGCTCACCGATCCTCCAGGCGACCTCGACCCGCCGCCAAGTGACGATCGCGCTCGACGCCGCACTGCAGACTGAGGTGAAGGTCGGCGACCGCGTGACGATCACGCTCCCGGACAACCGCACGACCCCGGGCGTCGTCTCGGCGGTCGGACGGGTCGCGACATCGTCCTCGTCGGGAAGCTCGGACTCGAACACGTCGCCGACCGTCGAGGTCACTGTCAGGCCGCTCCATCCGGCCGCGACCGGGCGGCTCGACCAGGCCCCGGTCAGGGTCTCGATCACCACCGCCAGCGTCAGGAACGCGCTCGTCGTTCCCGTGAACGCCCTGCTCGCCCTCGCCGGTGGCGGCTACGCGCTCGAGGAGGTCACGCCGGCAGGGGTGCACAAGCTCGTGCCCGTCGAGCTCGGCTTGTTCGATGATGCCGAGGGTCTTGTGCAGGTCAGCGGCAACGGCCTGCACGCGGGGCAGCGGATCGTCGTCCCTGCGTCATGAGCGCCGAAGCCGGGGCAGTACTCGAGCTGGAGGCGGTGACCAAGCGCTACGGCGAGAAGCCGCCGGTGTGGGCACTGCGCGGCGTCGACTTCCGCGTCGAGCCCGGTGAGCTCGTCGCCGTCCTCGGCCCCTCCGGGTCGGGCAAGTCGACTCTCTTGCACTTGATGGGGACGCTCGATCGCCCCAGCTCCGGGCGGGTCGCGATCACCGGTCTCGACGTCTCGCGGCTCTCGGATCGGGAGGTCGCCGCACTCCGGGCGACACGGATCGGCTTCGTCTTCCAGCAGTTCTTTCTCGCCGAGCACGCAACTGCGCTCGAAAACGTCGCAGATGGGCTCTTCTACGCGGGCGTTCAGGCAGACGAGCGGCGTCGGCGGGCCGCGGAGGCACTGGCACGCGTCGGACTCGGCGATCGGCTCGACGCCCGACCGACCCAGCTGTCCGGCGGCGAGCGCCAACGGGTCGCCATTGCGCGGGCCCTGGTTCGCAGGCCGGCGATCCTCCTCGCCGACGAGCCCACGGGGAACATCGACAGCGAAACCGGCAAATCGATCCTTACCCTCTTCGAGGAGCTCCACGCGGAAGGGGCGACGATCGTCGTGATCACGCACGACCGGGGGATCGCGACCCGCTTCCCGCGTCGGGTTGAAGTGCTCGACGGTCACATCATCGCGGACACGACTCGTGGCGCTAACCCGCGATGAGTAGCGCCACGAGCCTCGAACCGACCACGCTGCGACCGGCAGATCTGCTCCGCGCCGCGAGCGTCGGCCTCCGCACTCGGCGCCTGCGCGCCGCTCTCTCTGCGCTCGGGATCGCGATCGGCGTAGCGGCGATCGTGGCCGTGCTCGGCCTCTCCGCTTCCTCGCAGGCCGGGCTGCTGGCGGAGATCGACCGGCTCGGCACCAACCTGCTCACGGTCACCAACGGCCAAACGCTCGCCGGTGATACCGCGAAGCTGCCGCTCGCCGCCCCCGGAATGATCTCGCGCATCGGCCCGGTCACCGAGGTGGAGGAAACCGGCTCGGTCTCGGTCAACGTCTACCGCAGCCCCCTCATCCCATCGGTCAACACCGGCGCACTCTCGGTCGTCGCTGCCAGCCTCCGGCTGCCCGCGACTGTCGGCACGACGATCACCCGCGGCCGTTATCTGAACGCCGCGACCGCGAAGCTGCCCGTCGCCGTGCTCGGCGCCACGGCCGCACAGAGACTCGGAATCGATCGCCTCTACCCCGGCGAGCGGATCTGGCTCGACGGCCAGTGGTTCTACGTCGCAGGCATCCTCGCGCCCGCCGCACTCGCTCCCGAGATCGACAGCTCCGTGCTCGTCGGCTTCCCGGCAGCCGAGCGGTACCTCGGCTTCGACGGCCATCCAACCACGATCTACGTCCGCACACTTACAAGCCAGGTCGAGGCCGTCCAATCCGTGCTGGCGGCAACCGCCAATCCAGAGGCGTCGAACGAGGTCACCGTCAGCCAGCCGTCCAGCGCCCTGACAGCTCGCGCCAAGGCGCAAAGCGCCCTCAACGGTCTCTTCCTCGGCCTCGGCGCCGTCTCGCTCCTCGTGGGCGCCGTCGGCGTCGGCAACATCATGCTCATCTCGGTGCTCGAGCGGCGCTCGGAGATCGGGCTGCGCCGCTCCCTGGGTGCCACCAGAGGACACATCCGCACTCAATTCCTCGCCGAGGCGATCCTGCTGGCGCTGCTCGGCGGCGCGGTCGGCGTCGCCTCCGGCGCCCTCGCCACCAGCATCTACGCCTCTGGCAAGAATTGGGCGACGGTCATCCCGACGCTCGCCTGGGCGGGCGGGCTCGCCGCAGCGATTCTGATCGGCGCCGTCGCCGGCCTGCTGCCCGCGATCCGCGCGGCACGTCTCTCGCCGACCGAAGCGCTGCGAACGGTCTGATGGCGATTGCTCCGGCAACCCTCGACGTTCGGAAGAGAAACAAGGAAGCCGTCCCGCGGCTGCGACGCTCCCGCCGTCCCGGGCCGCTCTACGTGCTCGGCAGGCCGACGCATACGAACCTGGCACTCGCCGAGGCGTTCGCCGAACTAGGTCAGCGCCCACAGCTTGGCGATCCGGCGTGTCCGCCCCGCGTCGGCCCCGGCGACGTCGTGCTCGCCCGGCTCGACGTTCTCCCATCCCTCGAGGGGATCGACCGCGGCTTGTGGGACTTGCCAAGGCTGAGGCGCGCCGGCGCGCAGCTCTTGAACGGGCCTCTCGCCCTCGTCGCCGCCCACGACAAGCTCACCACCGCGCTCTTCCTCGGCGCCGCGGGCGTCGCGCACCCGGCAACCGCGCACGTCCGCGGGGTCAAGGTGCCGTCATTCGGTCCTCCGTACGTCGTCAAACCGCGGTTCGGCAGCTGGGGACGCGAGGTCCATCTTTGCCACGACGAAGGGGAGCTGGTTCGGCGACTCGGGGAGCTCTCACACGAGCGCTGGTTTCGCCGTCATGGCGCTCTGGTTCAAGCGCTGATCGAGCCCACGGGCTGGGATCTTCGGATTGTTGTCTCGGCGGGGCGGGTTGTCGGAGCGATCGAGCGCCGCGCCGCGCCCGGCGAGTGGCGAACCAACGTTGCCCTCGGTGCCGAGCGACACCGGACCGTTCCGTCGCCCGAGGAAAAGGCGATCGCCCTCGGCGCCGCCGCCGCCATCGGCATCGACCTGGCTGGCGTCGACATCGTGCGCGACTCGTCTGGCCGCTGCCACGTGATCGAGATCAACGGCGCCGTCGACTTCACGCCGGCGTACGGCGACGCTGTCTTTGTCGGCGCTGCCGAAGGTTTGCTCGAGCTCGCAGAGAATCGCGCGAGGCCAAGCTCTCCGGGGCACCTTGACGGCGCCGGTCTGCGGGCCCTCGAAATAGCTCGACGCTCTTAGGTCTGCTTTTCGGCCGTGTAGACGAAGCGTGAGAGTCGGCGGTCGCCTGCGAGCATCGCGACGAGGTCGAAGAACCGCTGGAGACCGTCGAACGCGGCGTCTCCCTCAATCTCTCTGAGGGTCTCCGCTCGCGCTGCGCGGGCCTCATGCCGCCGGCGGGCGATCTCCGCCAGGTGGTCGGTCGTGTCCTCGACGTCGACGACGGTGAGGCCGGCGGCGGCAAGCAGCCGCTCGTTCTCTCCGGGCGGCACGAAGAGGAAGTAGCCAATCGAGGTCCTGATCGCAAGTTCCTCGCTGTCGAGGATGCCGGTGATCACGACCGGGTCGGTAAAGAGCAGCCGCCCTCCCGGCCGCAGCACGCGCGCCCACTCGCCGAGCAGGCCGGCCCGGTCGGGAAGGTGATTGATCGCGTCGATGCAGATAAGCGCATCGAAGGTGCCGTCCTCGAACGGGAGCGGCTCGCTCGCGTCTGCCTGCAGGAAGCTCGAACGCGTCTCCAGGCCGGCCTCGTGCGCGCGCCGCGTCGCCTCCGCGACCGCCTCCTCGGACAGCTCGGCGCCGACTACGTGGCAGCCCGTCCGTTGCGCGACGTGCAGAGCGGGGCCGCCCGACCCGCAGCCGACGTCCAGCATGCGCGTGCTGGATCCAAGGGTGAGCCGGGAGAGGAAGCGGTCGAGCTCATCGACCGTGAGCCAGCTGTTCTGGCCGATGTCCTCACCGAAGGCTGAGCGGCGAACCTCCTCGTACACACCCGCGGCGAAGGCCCGGTAGTGAGCACCGTAGTGATCGAAAACCTCGGGCCTCTCAGCCATCCGCCGAGTCTACGACGCGGTAAGGGAAGGTGACCCGCGGCGTCGATAGGGCTCGTGCCCGCGACGACGTCGCCCTGTGGATCTCCCGATGCTGGGACCGTGCGTGCTGGACGGTAGGGCGTGATTGGTCGAGGATCCTGCTCATGGACGCCCCGGAGTACGCATTCCCGCATTCGGCCGCCGATGAGTCGCGGCGGCTGGAGCTCTTGGAGCAGCGGCTCGATCCGCTGACCAAGCGGCGCGTCGAGCGGCTTGAGCTCCCTCCCGACGCGCGCTGCTTGGAGATCGGTGGCGGTCGGGGTTCGATCACTCGCTGGCTCGCCGATCGCGTCGGACCGAATGGGAAGGTGACCGCGACCGACCTGCAGCTCGACTTCCTCCGTGCCATCGATGCCTCGAACGTCGAGGTGATCCGTCACGACATCCGCACGGACACCTTTCCCGAGCGTTCGTTCGATCTGATCCACACCCGTGCCGTGCTCATGCATCTGCCCGACGACCTGGAGATGCTCCGCCGGATTGCGTCCTGGCTTGTCCCAGGCGGCTGGCTGTTGTTCGAAGAGCTCGACTTCGGCATGTACATGAGCGATGCCGACGAGCTCTGGGCGTCCCAGCCCAAGGCGTGGCACCGTGCCTTTCCGAGCGGATCGCTCAGCCGCGGCCGCTGGCTGCTCCGTCATATCCACCGGCTCGGGCTGGCCGAGATCGGAGCCGACGCAGAAGTCGACGTCATCGAGCCCGGCACCCCGCTGGCCGAGTTCTACCGGCTCGGCATCGCAGCCATCGGCCCACGTGCGGTCGAGGCCGGCGCACTGACGGCCGAGCAGGCAGCGGCGCTCGTCGAGCGACCGACGCAGCCCGACTTCCTCGCCTTCGGCTTCGTGCACGTCGGCGTGCGGGGCCGCCGCCCCCTGGAAGGCTGAGCCCGCGCGGCGTCCTTCGCGATCCCGTCACCGAGACCATCGCAGCGTCCCGAGGAGGAGCCCGTGGTTCCGGCCGGGCGGGTCAATCGCGTAGATCTCCCGGCCCGACCAATCAAAGCGGTCGGCGATCTCGGACAGCGAGCGGGGCTCGACGCGCTCGTACAGCTGGACGGCGAGGAGGAGCCTCCGTCCATCGAACGTCGACACGACCCGATCAACCACCTCTGCCACCGGCGGTGTCGTGCGCAGCAGGTCGAGCTCGCCGCAGTCGTTTAGCGCATCGCCCCATGGCGGCGCGACGAAGACGACAACGAGCTCCGCCTCGTCGACCCGGATCTCCCGGATCCCGCGCTCGTAGGGCTCCTGTCGGACCTCCATCGGCAGGTCGAGGAGCGCGACGTTCCTCTGCGTCGCTGCGGCAACCGCCTCGTCGAGCTCGAACCCGACCGCGACACGGGGCTTGAGACGACGGGCGAGCCAGAGGAGCGTGTTCCCGGAACCCGCGAACGGGTCGACGACGACCGCTCCCCCACCTGCGGCTCCGCCCGCGACCGCGGCCACGTCTCGGCTGATCCGCGCCGCGAGGCGGTCGCGCGTGCACTCGACGACCGTCCGGCCCAGCAGCCGCACCCCCCTTCCGTACCACTCATGCGGCCGGAGACCGTAGACGCAGACGTAGTCGGCGTCGGCGAAGCTGTCGCGTCCGTACCGCTCGACCTCCCAGAGCTCGAGTGGCTCGTTCCGCTTCGGCCCGAGAAGCAGGTTGCGATCGTAGCGGCGACCCTCGGACGTCTCCGTCATGCGGCTAGGCGGTTGCCAGTGCGACATGGGCCTCTTGTGGGAAAGCCAGGCCGCCGTCCTGTACGAGCCGCGCAAGTCTCGCTCCGACATCGGCGCCGACGAGCGCGACCAGTCGCTCGCGCTCCGGCGGTTCGCGCCCCTCCAGCAAGGCCGCGAGCTGGATGAGTACCCACTCCTCGGCAGACGCGAAGCGAATCTCCCGCGTGATCGTCTCGACGCGGACGCCCGCGAAGCCCGCCGTCGCGAGCAACCCAGCAAGCTCCGCACGGTCCGCGAGTGAATGCTCATGCCGCTTCGCCCGCGACGCGCCTTCGCCGAACTGCCGATCGAGCGCGTCCGCGAGTGCTTCCGCCGCAGGGTTCCGCTTGATCGAGGAGTAGACGCTCGCCCCGAAGTGCCCCCCCGACTCGAGCACACGCCGCATCTCCAGCAGCGCAGCCGGCCGATCCGGGAAAAACTGCAAGCCGAGCTGGCAGAACACCATGTTGAACTCGCCAGCCGCGAACGGAAGCTCGAGCACGCTCCCCTCGCGCCACTGGAGGCCGGGCAGGCGCGCCCGCGCGACCCCCAGCATCGCGCGGTTCACGTCCACGCCGACCACCCGTCCGCCCTCGCCGACACGCTCCGCCGCGACTCGGGCGACCGCGCCGGTGCCGCACGCGACGTCAAGGACTCGGTCTCCCGCCTTCACGCCGACCCGCTCAACCAGGTCGAGCGCCCACGGCAACGTCACCGGCGGGACGAGGTAGCGCTCGTAGAGCTCGGCCGAATCACCCTCGAGCTGCCACCGTTCAGGCGCGGCCGTCATGCCCGACGCTTCGGCACGGTTGGTCGAGACTACCGCAGCAAGAAATCGTGCCGCAGCTCGCCGCGGCACGCGCCGGCTGGTTGTTGCCGCTCCGGGCCGAGTCCAGGAAACTGGGCGGAATGGCGACCGATGATCGCGATGCGACCCCGTCGGAGTATGTGTTCGGGCATTCGGACGAGGAGCTTCAGCGGCTCGCCTCTCAGGCTGCGCTGATCGAGCCGATCACCCGCCGCTTGCTCGCCGAGGCCGGGATCGAGGCGGGGATGCGCGTCCTCGACGTCGGCACCCGCCCAAGCGGGCGAACATGCGATGCAGCGCCAGCGCTCGCGCTCCGTCGCCGCGCCCCGCGTCTGACCAACCGCTGCCAGGCGAAGGGACAAGGCGCCGCGGTGCGTCAATCAACTACGCCCGGCCGCGATCTGCCACAAGCTGAGGATCCCGGAAGGGGTGAGCCCGGGCGCGAGCGCAGCCGGGGAGAGTCCGGCCGCCACCGGGGGTAGGCGGATCCGCAGTGCCGCCGGCGCGACTCGAAAACGCAGCGGCGACTCGAGCTGGACCGCTTCTCCGTCGAGGCCCGCAGCGATCGCGTGTGCCGATTCGACCACGAACTGCTCGGCTGTCCACTCGCGCCAGCCATGAAAACGCCGGACCCGCCCAAGCGCTTCCATCGCCGCGAGCTCAGCCGCGCGCACTGCGTTGCCGATCTCAACCGTGACGACCCCGAGCAGGCCGGTGTCGAGACGC
>Ga0066903_100000456_pt1 | contig 25528 bp, 17 predicted proteins | sample PanSoiMetaGPlot1_FD_67491 | JGI IMG/M metagenome (GOLD analysis project Ga0066903, IMG submission 67491) | Tropical forest soil microbial communities from Panama analyzed to predict greenhouse gas emissions - Panama Soil - Plot 1 (version 2) | ecosystem: Environmental > Terrestrial > Soil >... | reverse complement strand
ATCGGAACCGGCGCGTCCGGGTCGGGCAGCGCGGGAGGTCCGTCAGGAACTTGCATCACTGGATGAGAGGCAGCCGGTCGGCTAACCGTCTTGTCCTGAGTTAGATTCATGGAAAGAGGTGGCGGCGAAGCGTTGCTCACCAGGGTATTCTCGGCGGTTTTCGGGCTGTTCACTGGAGTTGAAGCACCCGTGATCCCAGGGGGCAGGAAGCTGGGGGCGCCACTGGAGGAAGACAGTTGCACGTCGCGGGTAACGCGGTTGTGGCACTTGTCCTCCGCAGTCACGCGCACCTTGCCGCCCCACAATTCCGCGGGCACCCGGAACACGCCGGCCTTGGACACGTGCGGTTCCAGCGCGTGTTCCGCGCCATCGTTCCCCTGAAAAGTAATGCGAATGGAATGCAGATCCGGGTTAGCATCCTGCATCGTACACATAAGACAGGTTTCGCCGTCGGGAGCGGTCCAGGGCTTCATGTCGATGGTGGGCGGTTGTGTATCAACGACCACTTGCAGGCCGGGAGGTTCTTTGTTGAGGTCGGCCGGGGTCATTTTGCCGCTCTTGTCCACGGTGGCCACGCTGAACCAGTATTCGCCGTCCTGCGATACACGATAGAGGAAGAACTTGACCGAAGGATCGGCTGTTTCCTGTTGCACCCAGTCGGCATTGCCCGCCTTGACGTACAGGCGCACTTCCTTGAGCTGGGCGCGCATGGCGTCATCCATTTCGATGGGCATTTTGAAGGTATTTTTTTTGGCGTAGATTCTGCGGTCTTCCTTGGCCGCACCCTGGGCCCATGCCCGTCCGTACCCCGGAACCAGCATCACGCCCAGGGCCAGCATTGCCCCGATGCACCAATGTCGTCGCCAAGCCATTTGCATCATGGTCACATTCCCCCGTTCCCGCAGGCAGACCCTCGCCCGGGACGTCCATGTCCGGAGCCTGAGGCTGATATTTTGAATCTTGAGGGGCGGGAGAATAACCGGATCGTTTTTCTTGTCAATAGCAAAAAAAGGCCGACCAATCGAATAGTACAGAGAGAGCTTTGTCTAACTTCCCCAAACAATGCGAGAAATGGTTAATGCCATGGAGACGGCATGTAAAACGGTCCGTGCGGGGGAACATGGAAAGGATGAGCTGGCGAGATGTAAAACGGCGCCCGCGGCGGAATATAGAACGGTTCATGCGTCGGCGTGTAGAATGCCTCGCGCGGCGGAATGTAGAAAGGCTGATGAGGCGGCGTGTAGAACGGCTCACGCGGCGGCACATAGAACCATTGATCCGGCGGCGCGTAATACGCGGGAAAGTGGTCAGCAGCAGAGCGATTGGCAGCGATGCCAAATGCCAGAACAACCAGTCCGATGCGCATCATGGATGATTTCCCTTTAATAGGGCGAGCTTCTGGGCTTACAATCATAAAAGCTGTTTCAATCCCAAGCCAATGCTCGCGGAGTTTGCGGGCGCTGCGGGAAAAGTTTTCCGGGCTGGTTGCAGGGATGGTAGGGATTTTGTCGAATGTGCTGCTGGAGGGGGAGACAGAGGGACACGGAGACAGAGAGAAGCGAGGCCCTGTTTTTTCTCTCCCGTCTCTCTGTCTCACTATCCCTCTGTCGGGCGCATGATCAGAAATGGTTCAATCAGTTATTCGGCCGCACAACGCGCGGTCCGGCGTCGCGCGGCACGCGCACGTAGCGCCAGTCGGCGGCCGGCAGTGCCGGCTGGGCGAATTCCGTTGCGCGGATGTCGGCGCCGCTGATCAACTTCGGGAAGTCCCAGGTCACCTCGTTGCCGTTGGACTGGCGGAACCACAACCGCCGCGGCAGATAATTGCTGTTGGAGAGAACCAGCTGCGCTTCGCTGAAGTCGGCCTTGTCCGCCGCCTCGATCGGCTCGATCTTGACATAGGAATACCATTTATCGTCCGGAGGCGGCGCCACGTACGTCAACTTGTAGCGCTTCCGGGCCTCGGCGGCCTTCATGCCGAACAGGAACGACAGGAAGTTATCGTCGCCCATCTGGCCCGACTTGCTGGGCGGCAATTCGTGAATGCGGATGACCTTGTCCTGTGGAGCAAATTCATACAGGAACGTTCCGGTGCAGATGAACTTCTCGTAAATGTCTGGCCGGTTTTTCTTCTTCATCTCGAGGCTGGCCCGGCTGGATTGTCCCGCCTGAGCGGACTTGAGGAACTTGGCCGTGCCTTCGAACACTTCCGTGGTTTGAAAAACCTTGTCCGTTGTGGTGCGCGTGCAATAAGCCAAAAGGCTCTGCACGGAGGTCATGGCTTTTTCCCAGTTGGCCAGGAGTTGATCGAGCTTGTCAGGACCCTGAGTGGGCTGCTGCTGGGCCAGGACGACACCGCCGATCATCACGATTGCACACAAGGCAAGCCATTTCCTGCACATGATACTTTCTCCTGCGGGGCGAGGGGGGCGAGCGGACGCGGGAGGATTTATAGCACGCCGCCTTCCAAGCGCGAAGACCGGTCCGGGTCTCTTGCTCTTGCTCTTACTCTTGCTCTTGCTCACTTTTCCATCTGGGTAAGAGACAAAAGAACGAGAAGAAGAGTAAGAGCAGGAGTAAGAGCAAGAGCAAGACAAGACTGAACGGCAGAACCTCCGTTGGCGGAACTCCCACCTCGCCCAGATTGCCTCTTTTCGCCGTTGCAATCGGCATAATCCGCACTTCCGGCACATCCGGCAAATTCCACTGATTTTTTGCGATCCTGCCAACCGATGATGAAGGAGGAAAGCCCATGCTACCTCCACGGAAAAAATCCATGACTGGTTTGCGGAGCTGTTTCCGGCTTGCTGGGAAAGCGTGCTCCGGCCTGCTTTTGGCCGGCATCGTCATGCTCTCGGCGAAGCTGGAAGCATCGGCGCCGTTGCCTGCCGAGCTGTCGCAGTCCCAGCCGGGATATCTACCTTCGACCCAGCCCAATCTGATTTTCAAAGGACCGTTGCAGGCGCCTGTGGGAGCTCAATCTTCCGGCTCCACGAATGGGGGCAAGTTCTTGTTGCCGCCGGTTGAGGGATTGCCGGCCGCACCAGAGAACCGGAGCCAAGATTTGGAGTCCGCCGTGCCGTTGATTTTGCAGCCCCCCGTGCCATTACGTTTGCCGGAGCCGCCCGTGCCGTTGTTCATGCCGCAGCCGCCGGTACCGTCGCTCATGCCGCAGGTTCAGCCGGTGCCCATGTCGCGGCCCGAGATTAGTGGCGACCGCAAGACCTTGCCCATCAGCCTGGATACGGTATTTGCCCTGGCCCAGGACCAGAATGGCAAGGTGGCCATCGCACGCGAGCAGCTCAACGAGGCTTTTGCCGCCAAGGACCTGGCCGACAAGAGCTGGATTCCGGAACTGTTTGTCGGCACCACCTATTTCCGCCACGAAGGCGGCATTCAGGATTTTCAGGGTTTCCTGGTTCATTCCAGCTACGGTTCTTTCCTGGTCGGCCCGACGATTCAAGGAACCTTCGATCTCCGCGACTTCGCCTTCAAGAAGATCGATGCCGAGCGCAAAATCTGGCAACAGCGCGGCGAGGTCACCAAGCTCACCACGGAGAACCTGCTCGATGCGGCCAGCACGTACGTTGATCTGCTGGCGGCGCGCAGCGGAGAAATCAGATCCCTCGAGCTGGAAAAGGAAATGCAACGACTGCTCGTGGACACCGAGAAGCTGGCCAAGGTCGAAGTGGGCATCAAGGGGGAGGTGGACGGAATCAGGGCGGAGCTGGAAGGGCAAAGGCAGATCACCCGCAAGCTGCGGGAAGGCGCCCGGTCCGCGGCGGCCAAGCTCATCTATCTCTTGGGACTCGATCCGGATGCCCAGCTGGTACCTGTCGATTCCCGCTTGCTGGCCTTTAACCTGGTCGATGATTCGGTGCCGGTTCGCCAGCTCGTCGATCTGGCCCTCGCGCAAGGCCCCGGGATTCAGGAGATGTCCGGCCTGCTCGCCTTGATCGACGAGGCCGAATCCAAGTCCCACGGCCTGGGCAAGTTCATTCCGATCGTGAAGATGTGCGTGACGGAGGGGGCATTTGGCGCCGGGCCCGGTTCCAGCACCACCTGGGACAACTCCTTCAACGGCTGTTTCAGCGTCGGCTGGAATCTGAATGAGTTGTGCACTGCCCACGAGCGCCGCCGCATGTTCGAGAGCAAGAAGATGCAGGCCCAACTCGGCTTTCAGGAACTCAACGCCAAACTCACCCTTGGTGTGCGCGAGGCCGTGGAAGCAAGCCGCAGCGGCAACGAGCAAAGAAAACTGGGGATTGCCCAGGTCAAGAACTCCCTGGAAGCCTACAAATTCAGCAACCTGCGCTGGAAAAGCAAGGTCAAGGCTCCCATTCCAGCCTCGCCGGGTGAAGTGCTGATGCGCCTGCGAGCTGTCGGCGGGGCTGAACTCAACCTGATCAATGCCATCCGCGAGCACGACAAGGCCCAGCTGCGGCTGTTCGTCTTGACCGGCCAGGTGGACGAATACGCCCACAAGGAATAAGCAATTCCGATACGCTTGTCATCATATCGATAACATTTGCTGCCCTTCTGATTGCCGAATCCAGTTCATCTTTCAAATCGAAAAACGGGCGATTAGAGTCTCCCACCAATTTTGGCGGAACTTCGGTTTTCGTAATCGTAAAGATTTTATTTTCAATATGTTGCGTCTTTGAATAGGTTCCGCCACATGGTTGGCGGAACCACCTGTTTGGCGAATCCAATGATCATTTCGATGGCGCAAGCGGAATTCCTGGCACTCCCGTTGCGTCTTGCTTGCTTTGCGAAAGGGGACAACGTGTCCTCGAAAAGCGAATCTCAAATTGCTGTTCGACAGCAGGGAGCGATCCATGGTGCGTTATTTTGTGCTGGCTCTGGGAGTGGCCCTGGTTTCCACCAATTCCGCCTACTGCCTGGGCAAGAAGAAACAGGGCGGCGGCGGAACCATCATCTATTATCCTCAGCCGTATTATCCCACGCCCGTTGTCGTCAATCCGGTCGTGGTGAATCCGGTGGTGGTGAATGCTCAGACGCCTGCGCCGGTTACGCCGGCACAGGTCATCGTGGTTTCCTCCAGCACGGGTGATAGCGAATCCGCTTTCCAGGTGGAACGCTTCCTGCGCATCAAGAACGACAGCGGCGAGAAGCTCGCGGTTTTCCTGCAAGTGCGCACGCGGAATGACCGGGGCGAATGGGTGTGGACTCCCGAGGCCCCCGGCAGCAAGGCCAAGGTGATGACGTTCGATCTGGAGGCCGGCAAGACGCTGGACCTGACCGGCAAGGTGAGCGCCAGCCGAGTCCGCCTCTGGGCGCGATCCGAATTGTCCTCGTTCATGGATTACGCCAACCAGGACCTGTGGCTGGTGCCGGAAACCACCAGCAGCGGCGAACACCGCTATCAGGCCGGCCAGATGCAGACCTACACCTTCACCATGAAACAGCAATCGCCGGTCGGTGACCGGTGACGCGCGAGGCAGAGGGACAGAGAGACGGAGAGACGAAAGTCTCAAAGCTCTCTGTCTCCTGTCTCCGTGTTCGTTATCTAAGACGCAGAGACGGAGGGAAACGATGACCGTTTCTCTCTGTCGCTCTGTCCCTCCGTCCCTCTGTCTCTCAATCTCTCTATTTCGCTGTTTCTCAAGGCGTGACAACGATCTTCCCGAACATCTCCCGTTTGGCCATGCGTTCCTGGGCTTCGCGCAGTTTTTCCAGCGGAAAGACCGAATCGACCACCGGCTGAAAGACCCGGCGTTCCACCAGGCGCAAACATTGCAAGAGCTCGTGACGAGCGCCCATGTAGGCGCCCAGGATGGCATGCTGCTGGGTGAAGAAGAAGCGGAGATCGACTTCGACTTTGCTGCCGGTGGTGGCGCCGCAGGTCACCAGCCGGCCATTCTTTCCGAGGCATTTGAGGGCCTGCTGCCAGACGGCGGCGCCGACATGTTCAACCACGATATCCGCGCCCCTGCCGCCGGTTTTTGCGCGGACCTCTTTGGCGATGTCCTGTGTGTTGTAATTGATGAGCGCATCCGCGCCGAGTTGTTCCGCTTTCTTCAGTTTCTCTTCGGAGCCAGCGATGGCAACAACGTGAGCGCCGGCTGCCTTGGCGATCTGGATGGCCGCCGTGCCCACGCCGCTGGATGCACCGAAAACCACCACCTCGTCGTTGGCCTGAACTCGCGCGCGCGTGTGGAGCATGTTCCAGGCGGTCACGAAGGTCAACGGCACCGCGGCCCATTCCGCGAAGGACCAGGCGGGGCTGATGGGCAAGGTGTCCGCAGCTCTGGCCTTGGCGAACTCCGCGAATCCCCCCTGGCTTTGATAGCCCTGGATGATGTAGTCCTCCGCACAGCTATCGATGCCGCGGTTGTACCAGTCGCTGGTCAACGAGCATTGGCCGGGAGAGATCAGCACGCGCTGGCCGGCAGTGATGTTCTTGACTTTCTTGCCCACCTCGGCGACGACTCCAGCCGTCTCGCAGCCGCCGATGTGCGGCATGGGAATCTTGGCCGGCAAACCCTGCCGCACCCACAGATCGAGATGGTTCAAAGCACACGCCTTGACCTCGACCAGAACTTCGTCGTCCTCGATAACCGGCCTGGGCAGGTCCATCATCTGCAAGACTTCGACGCCGCCGGGTCGCGAAAACGCCATCGCACGCATGGTTCGTCCTTTGAAATACTGGTTGGCGAGCGTCGAGGCGTGAGCCCGACGTGGAGCGCTCAAGCACGCCCGGCGTTGAGTGCTCCACGTCGGGCTCACGCCTCGACGCTCCCCGTTACTGATCCTGTTCTTTGGTGATCGCGGTCAACCAGCTCCGCACCGCCCAGCCGAGGAGGACGGCGATCAGAACGGCTTTGCCGCCGCCATAATAGGCTGGTTCGTTCGGCAGAAAGACAAAGCGCACCAGGCAAAAGGCTATCACGGCCGCTGCCAGGCCGACAAGGTTCGGCATCAGCGCAGGTCCAGACAGTTTCTCGGATGATCTTCGCCTTGCCTGCTCGAGAACAGGTTGTTTCTCTTCCATCTCCAGGCGGGCTTTCAGCTCCGCTTCCTCGCGTTCACCCGCGGTTTCCTGGGTCAGGTCGAAGCCCCACAAGATGTAATGGAAGGTGCCGACAATGGCGATGGCTGCCACGATGCCGATCACATACGAGAAGATACCCAGGCTGACAAAATTCAGGAAGAAGAAAACACCGCCGCCGAAAACGGTCACGAGAATGATCGTCAGCATCGATTCCCGCTTGTTTTTCGGGGCAGGTTCCATGATTGCATCCGAACTGCCGGCGGTAGCCAAGGTCCACCAATCATTGTACAGTGTGCAAGGGTACGCGTCCGAAGGAAAGAAAATGACCTATCGCAATCTTGCGGAACTTCTGAGCCGGCAAGCGGACCGCATGGGACCCAGGCCGGCGGTGCGCTTCAAACGCAACGGGTTGTACCACGATCTGTCCTGGCATGATTATGCTGTTCAGGTGCAGGCCTGCGCTGCGGGCCTGGTGGAACTGGGGATCGCGCAGGGAGATCGCGTCGGCCTTCTATCCGAAAACAGGTTGGAATGGCTCCTGGCGGACATGGGCATCCTGGCGGCCGGGGCCGTCAATGTGCCTCCGCACGCTCCCTTGACCGCCCAGCAAGTGCATTACCAACTCGCCGATGCGGAGGTCCGCTGGCTGTTTGTGTCCACCTCCAAGCAGCTCGACAAGATCCGCTGCATCCGCGGTCAACTTCCATTGTTGAAGGGAGTGGTGGTTTTCGATGACTCCGCAGCGGCGGCGGACGCCATGTCCTGGACAGAGTTTCTCGCCACCGGCCGGCACGCCCTGGGCCGACTTCAAGGTGAAATCCGCCGCCGCGAACAATCCCTGGGCGCGGACGATCTGGCAACCATCATCTACACCTCCGGAACCACGGGCAATCCGAAGGGAGTCATGCTGACGCACAGCAATCTCCTCTCCAATGCCCTTGCCACTGATGATGCCTCGCCACGTCCTCCGGATTCCGTCCTTCTCAACTGGCTTCCCTTCAGTCACATCTATGCACGCACGGTGGATCACTACTTGAGCCTGGTGGCGGGAGTTCTGTTGTGCCTGGGCGAATCGCCGGAAACGGTGGTCGACAACCTGGAAGAAACCTGGCCGACGCACATGTCCTCGGTGCCGCGTTTTTATGAAAAGGTACTGACGGCCGTGAAATCCGATGATGTACAGGAAACCGGTCGTCGCTTGCGAAAAATTTTCGGCCCGCGCATCGACTGGCTCGGTTCGGGAGGCGCTCCCCTGCCGTTGTCAGTTGCTCAGGAGTTCCAGAAGGCCGGCCTACTCATTCTGCAGGGCTATGGCCTGACCGAAACTTCGCCGGTAATCGCCTTCAATCGCAAATCTCACTTCAAGCTGGAGACGGTGGGCCAGGCAGTTCCCGGAGTCGAGATCGCCTGCGGCTCCGATAGCGAGGTGCTGACGCGCGGTCCCCATGTCATGATTGGCTACTGGAAAAATCCCGAAGCGACTGCCGAGACCATCCGCGACGGCTGGCTCCACACCGGCGATCTGGGCCGGATCGATGGCGAGGGATTTCTCACCATTACCGGCCGCAAAAAGGAAATTCTCGTCCTCTCCAACGGCAAGAAGATTGCTCCCAATTATCTCGAAGGCTTACTACTAGCGGATGCCTGCATCGATCAGGCGGTGATCTTCGGCGAAGGCAGAAATTTCCTGACCGCTCTGATCGTGCCGCACTGGGACAACCTCCGGCAGGCATTGGGGACCGATCTGTCCGCACGGCAAAACGACAGCCTGGCCAAGGATTCCGGTGTTAATGCCTTTCTGGCTCGCCGCATCGAAACCGCTCTGGCGGATGTATCGAGCTGGGAAAAAGTGAAAAAGTTCATCATCCTGCCTCGACCATTTTCGGTCGAGGCCGAGGAGCTGACGGTGAGCCTGAAAATGCGCCGCAATGTGGTGTTCGGCAAGCACAAGGAGGAACTGGATCGGCTGTATCACAGTTGATCGATTTATCGCTTCGCGATCGATTCTCGAAACATTCGCGAAACGACAGATCGGAGAACTATCCCCAGCACACCAGCCCCGGCTCGAACGGATTTGCGAGGTCGGCATGATGCGGCAAGACCCGGACGGCATAGCCATGCTGGCCGCTGGATCGGCAAGGAATCGTCCCTTTGAACACCCAGGAGGAGCCCGTGGGACTGCCGTTGTGCGACATGGCAATGGTGGCCGGCTCGGGTATATCGCCCTGGTTATCGACCACACCGTGGAAGAGCTGGACCTGCACATCGTCGGGTGACAGGCTGCCGAGGTTGACCCTGGCCTGAACTTCGAGCTGGCCGCCGACCTCCATCGGATCGGCACCCCTGGCTTCCACGCTTTCGACCCTGATGCGTCCCCAGTCGCGTCCCACCGTGCGCCGCCATTTGGCCAGGGCGGCCGCCTTTTCCAGGTTGGCTTGCGTCAGCTTCTCGTACCGCTCCGCCGAGGGCACATAGCACTTCTCCAGGTATTCCTGCACCATGCGGTTGGTGTTGAAGACCGGGCAGATGGTGGACATGGTCCGTTTCATCATCTTCAGCCAGCCGCGCGGCAAACCATCCGTCGAGCGCGTGTAGAAGAGAGGAACGATTTCCTCTTCGAGCAAGTCATAAATCGCCCGACTCTCGACATCGTCCTGGTATGTCAGGTCGGTGTATTCTTCGCCGGCGCCGATGGCCCAGCCGTTGTCGCCTGCATAGCCCTCGCACCACCAGCCGTCGAGGATGGACAGGTTAATGCCGCCGTTGCAGCAGGCCTTCATGCCGCTGGTGCCGGAAGCCTCCAGGGGCCGGCGCGGATTATTGAGCCAGACGTCTACGCCTTGCACCAGGTAGCGGGCGACGTTGATATCGTAGTCTTCGATGAAAACGATCCGGCGGCGGAACTCGGGCCGGCGCGCGACGTGTGTGATCTCGGCAATCAGCTCTTTGCCGCCGTGGTCGCGTGGATGTGCCTTGCCGGCAAAGAGGATCTGCATGGGCCGATCCTTGTTGTTAATGATCGCCGCCAGCCGATCCAGGTTGCGAAACAAGAGCGTGCCGCGTTTGTAGGTGGCAAAGCGGCGCGCAAAGCTGATGGTCAGCGCTTCGGGGTCCAGGACTTCGTCGGCACGGGCGACTTCGGCGGGAGGAGCGCCGCGGCGTTTGAGCTGCTCGCGCAGCCGGGCGCGGGCGAAGGCCACCAGCCGTTCCCGCCGGCGCTCATGCGTTCGCCACAACTCGGCATTGGGAATATTGTCCACGCGTTTCCAAATGCTGTAATCGGTCGGCTTTTCCTCCCACTGGATGCCCAGGTAGCGATCGTAGAGCTGCCACATTTCCGGGGCCAGCCAGCTGCGGGTGTGCACGCCGTTCGTGATGGAGGTAATAGGGATCTCCGCCTCCGCCAGGTCGGGCCAGATGCCTTTCCACATCTTCCGCGACACCGACCCGTGCAGCTTGCTGACGCCGTTGCTGATGTTCGATAGCCGCAGGGCCAGCACGGTCATGCAGAAGGGCTCGTTGCCGTCCTTGGGGTTTTGCCGGCCCAGGCCCAGGAACTCCTGCATGTCGATCTTCAATTGCGGGATGTACGCGGAAAAATAATGCTCCATGAGCTGGGGGGCGAACATGTCGTTGCCGGCAGGCACGGGAGTATGGGTGGTGAAACAGGTCCCGGCCATCACCGCCTCGCGGGCCGTGGCGAAATCGAGCTTGTTTTCCTCCATCATGACGCGGATGCGTTCCAGACCGCAAAACGCGGAATGGCCTTCGTTCATGTGGCACACGGTCGGTGGTTTGCCCAGAGCACGCAGAGCGCGAATGCCGCCGATGCCGAGGATCATTTCCTGGCGGATGCGCATGTCGTGATCGCCGCCATAGAGGCGGCTGGTGATTTGCCGATCCTCGGCATTGTTCTTGGAAATATTGGTGTCGAGTAAGTACAGGGGCACCCGGCCCACCTGAATGCGCCAGACCCGCGCCCACACTTCCCGGCCCGGCAAGGGGACGCTGATGAAAAGAGGCGTGCCGTCGGCCCTGGTTTCCGGAATCAGGGGGAGGTTGAAAAAGTCATTTTCCGGATAGCGTTCCTGTTGCCAGCCATCCACGGTAAGATATTGGCGGAAGTAACCTTCGCGATACATGAGCCCGACGCCGACAAGGGGAATGCCCAGGTCGGAAGCGGCCTTCAAATGATCGCCCGCCAGAAGACCCAGGCCTCCGGAGTAGATGGGGATGCTCTCATGGATGCCGAACTCGGCGGAAAAATATGCCAGCCGATAGCGGTCGGCGAGAACTTCCTCCGGCGTGGTGACGTCGGCATAGGTTTCCTGAAACCAGGTGCGGGCGGCGAGGTATTGGTCCAGGTTGTCCAGCACCCGGTCCATGTGCGCCAAAAAGCCGTCGTCGCGCAGCAGTTCCTCCAGGCGCTCCTGCTTGATGGCGCTCAAGAGCTTGACGGGGCTGTTGTCGCCACGATCGTAGCGCTCGTCGTCGATGCGGCGAAAAAGAGAGACGGCTTCGTGGTTCCAGCACCACCACAGGTTGTAAGCGAGTCGTTGCAGCGCGGACAGCCGGCCGGGGAGATGTGGCAGAACAGTATAGGTTCGAATGGGACGATTCGCCATTGGTTTAGCCTCGTAGCGTAATAACTGGGAAGGTTTCTCCAGTTAGCTTATTTTACCCAGGTTTTTTGACGAGCCTGGAGCACGAGTGCTTCCCGGCTTGCGTTTAGCGTTCAGAAAGTCTCATGCGAACGCTAAACGCGGTAAATTCGGTCCCTTATTTAAGCAAAAAAGGCTGCTCATGAGAACACTAATCACCGGCGGGGCTGGTTTTGTCGGCTCGCATCTGTGTCAGCGCTTCCTGGACGAAGGACATGAGGTTGTGTGCGTGGACAACTTCATCACGGGAAACGTGGCCAATATCGAAGCACTGACCCGGAACAAACGCTTCAGCATGAAGGGCCACGACATTTCCTTTCCCATGAAGATCGACGGCCCCGTCGATGCGATTTTGCACTTCGCCTCTCCGGCCAGCCCGGTCGATTACTTGCGCCACCCCATTCCCACGCTCAAGGTCGGCTCGCTGGGCACCCACAATACGCTCGGCCTGGCCAAGCTCAAGAAATCCCGTTACCTCCTGGCCAGCACCAGCGAGGTCTACGGCGATCCAGAGCAGCATCCGCAGCGCGAGGACTACTGGGGGCACGTCAATCCCATCGGCATCCGCGGCGTCTACGACGAAGCCAAGCGCTTCGCCGAGGCCATGACCATGGCCTACCACCGCTTCCACGGCATCGACACCCGCATTTGCCGCATCTTCAACACCTACGGCGAGCGCATGCGCCTCGACGATGGCCGGGTCGTGCCCAATCTCATGGGCCAGGCCCTTCGCGGCGAGCCCCTGACGGTCTACGGCGATGGCTCCCAAACCCGCAGCTTCTGTTACGTCGCCGACCTGGTCGAGGGCATCGTGCGCTTGCTCCAAGCCGATTTCCACGAACCGGTCAACTTGGGCAACCCCAACGAAGTCAGCATCCTCGATTTTGCAAAGGAGATTGTGGAGCTATCGGGCAGCAAGAGCGAAATTGCTTTCAAACCACTGCCGCAAGATGACCCGCGCGTGCGCCGTCCGGATATTACACGCGCTCGCGATCTGTTGGGTTGGGAGCCGAAGACCGACCGCCGCGACGGCATGCGGCGGACGCTGGAGTATTTTCGGACAAGACTCACGACACAGGATGGGAACTAATGCGTCAATGACGGTCGGACACAACTGACCCTACAATCCAAGTTCCTTCAACTGTTTCGCATCCACCGGCGCCGGCGCTCCGGTCATCAGGTCGCGCGCTTTCTGGTTCTTGGGGAAGGCGATGGTGTCGCGGATGTTCCCGGTGCGGGCCAGCATCATCGACAGGCGGTCCAGGCCCAGAGCGATGCCGCCGTGGGGTGGAGCGCCGTACTTGAGCGCGTCGAGGAGGAAGCCGAAGCGGTTCCTGGCCTGCTCGGGCGACATGCCCAGGACGCTGAAGACCCGCTGCTGCACCTCGGGATTGTGGATACGGATGCTGCCGCCGCCGATCTCGTAGCCGTTGATGACCAGGTCATACGCCTTGGCCCGGACGCTGCCCGGATCGCTCTCCAATTTGGCCACGTCTTCGTCCATCGGCGAAGTAAAGGGATGATGGTTGGCCGCCCAGCGCTTCTCCTCCTTGTCGAAGATGAATGAAGGAAAATCGATTACCCATGCAACCTTGTAATCCAGCCTGTCCGGGTCGATCAATTTGAGCGTGTTGGCCAGGTGCAGGCGCAGATTGCCCAGCGCCTGGCAGACAATGTCCTCCTTGTCGGCCACGATCAGCAGCAAGTCACCGGCCTTGGCCGCCAGCCGTTCGCGCAGGGCCTGCTGCACCGGTTGCGGCAGGAATTTCTCGATCGGCGAAGTGAATTTTTCCACCTCGACCTTGATCCAGGCCAGCCCCTTTGCCCCGGAACGCTTGACCTGCTCGCCCAGTTCATCGAGCCCCTTGCGGGAGAACTTCTCGGCCGCGGCGGTGGCATTGAAGCCGCGAACCTTGCCGCCTGATTCCAGCGTGCTGCGAAACACCTGGAACTCGGTCTGTGCGGCCAGGTCGCCCAGGTCGGCAATCTCCAGGCCAAAGCGCAGGTCGGGCTTGTCGCTGCCGTACCGCACCATGGCATCCGGATACAACAGCCGCGGAAAAGGCCGGGGAATCTCCACTCCGATGCACTTGCGAAAGACCTCGGCAATCAGGCTTTCAATGACGGCAAAAACATCGCCCATCTCGACGAAGGACATCTCCATATCGAGTTGAGTGAACTCCGGCTGGCGGTCGGCACGCAAGTCCTCGTCACGCAAACAACGGGCGATCTGGAAATACTTGTCGTAGCCGGCCACCATGAGAAGCTGCTTGTAAAGCTGAGGTGATTGTGGCAAGGCGAACCACTGGCCGGGGAAGACCCTGCTGGGTACGAGGTAATCGCGCGCCCCTTCCGGTGTACTCCGGCCCAGAAGAGGCGTTTCCAATTCCAGAAACCCCAGACCGTCCAGATGATCGCGGATGACCTTGTTCAGGCGGTGCCGCATCATCAAGGTGTGTTGCAGTGACGGCCTTCGCAGGTCCAGATAGCGATACTGCAAGCGCAGGTCCTCATTGGCCCGCTCTTGCTCGGCAAACTCAGTCACCTCGAAGGGAGGAGTAGGGCACCTATTGAGAATTTCGAGCTTTTCGGCGTGGACCTCGATCTTGCCGGTGGCGAGATCGTCGTTTTCCTTGCCGGGCAGCCGGTGCGCCACTGTGCCGTGGATAGCCAGCACAAACTCGCTGCGCAAATCCTGGGCCGCCTTCAAGAGATCCGGCTTTTCCGAGGCAAAAACCACCTGCGTGATGCCGTAGCGATCACGCAGATCGATGAACACCAGTCCGCCCTGGTTGCGATAGGTGTTGACCCAGCCGTTCAGGACCACCGCCTTGCCGACATGTTCTTCGCGCAGCTCCCCGCAAGTGTGCGTTCTCTGCCATGATGCCATGATGGATTATCCTTCCGCTTCGGAATTTATCGCTTGGGGGATTATAGCGAGTTTCCCCCGTGCCGCGAGGCCGGCAGAAAGGACACGCACGGCGACGATTCGGCTCGGGCTGCAACGAAATGCGACATATTCGGTATCTTTGTCCCAAGCTCCCGTTCGAGGTCGCAGGCTGCGAAACCCTATGCCAGAATTGGAGTTCCGCCATTCTGCCAACGTTCTGTCCTGAGCGGCCGCTTCACTCATTGTCCGCCGAACTTCTTGGCAATTTTACTTGCCTTCCATTCGAGCTAGGGTTTAATAGAAGCTATCCTTTTCTTGTCTCCAGGAGACAATACCAATGGCCGAGCTTTGGTATTACACGCGGGATGGACAGGCCCAGGATCCGGTTCCGAAAGCGGAGCTGGTGCAGTTGGCCGGCGCGGGGCTGCTGAATCCCACGGACTTGGTGTGGACCGAAGGCATGCCGCAGTGGGTGCGGGCTAGCTCGGCCCCCGGCATTTTTGCCAAGGATGCCCTGACTGCTCCCGGCCGATCGCCGGCCGGGCAATCGTCACGCCGTGGCTCGGTATACGATCTGGAAGCACCGCGCCGCAGCGTCGAAGACGATCTGGAAACCAGGGCCGAAACCCGCGGCAGCCGGAATCGTCGCGGAGATGAGTACGAAGACGACACCGATCGGGACTACGATGATGATTACGATCGGCCCTCCCGCCGCAAACGGGGCTTGAGTGCCGGGGCCAAGACCGGCATCATCGCCGGCATCTTGGTCACCGTTCTTCTGGTGGTTGGCGTGGTGCTCCTGATTGCACTGAATGGCGGCGGCGGGAATACCCGCAGTTTCAGCCTGGCCGCGCCCCAACAAAATGGAGGAAGGGCAGCGAGTCCACGACAGGATTTTCAAATCCCGTTCAAGGGTGGCAACAAAGTGGAAATCTGGGTGAAAAGCACCGGCCAATCCGATATCGATCTGTACGTGTATGATGCGAACAATCGCCGCGTGGAGTTCGACGACGGCGACAGCTCGGATTGTTATGTATGTTTTCGAGCCGTCAAGAGCCAGAACTATCGGGTGGAAATCCGTAACGAGTTTCGGCCGGACCAGGCTTGGCGAAACGGAGCCAACAGCGGCACGTTGACGTTCAAGGAAGGGCCGCCGGCGCCGGGAGAAGTTCTGGTGGAATATAGCACGCGGTTGCCGTGGTTTGAGAACCCGGCCAATCAGCGACCGGTGTTCAATCCCGGCCTGGGAGGGCCGTTCAATCCGCCCGGTTTGCAGCCGCCGGGGTTCAAGGGGCCGGGCATCCGTCCGCCGATCAACCGCCCGCGCTTTCCGAATAATCCAAATCGGCCGTGAGCCAAAGGAGAACGAACCATGGCCGACCTGTGGTACTACACCCGCGACGGCAAGGCAATGGACCCGGTTTCCGAGGCGGAGCTGAAGAAGCTGGCCGCATCGGGTGACTTGCAACCAACAGACCTGGTGTGGAAAGAAGGGATGGCCAAGTGGGTGCGGGCCGGCTCGGCCAAGGAGTTGTACGGCAGCAACAGGGAACGGCCGGAATCCGCAGCGCAAGACAACCCGGACAGTGTTCGCGGCACGCGCAACCGCAAATCACGCTTTGATGACGATGACGATTACGACGATCGCCGCCGTCCCCGCCGCCGCTACGATGAAGACGACTACGACCGTCCGCGCCGCAAAAAAGGACTGAGCACTGGCGCCAAGGTCGGCATCACGCTCGGCATCGTGGCCGGAGTTCTCGTTCTGGGTGGCGGCATTCTCGCCATCGTCCTGCTTTCCGGAGGCAGCAGCGGCGGAGATTTTACTGCCCCCTTCACAACCAACAATCGCCTCACCTGGAACGATTCAATTGATCACGCCCGGCGCATAGGAAACATGCAGCCCCGCTGCAAAATCTACAACGTCAAGATGAACGCCGGCACCACCTACAGCATTATCCTCCGCGCCCCGAATTTCGACGCCTACCTCCGCCTCGAAGATTCCCGCGGCAAGCGTTTGGCCGAAAACGACGACGGCTGGCCCGGGATCAACTTGGATTCCCACATCCTCTTCACCCCGCCGGTAACCGGCACCTACCGCGTCTACGCCACCTCGCTCGTTCCCGCGACCGGCGAGTTCACACTCTCCGTGCAAAACGCCGGGTTCTTTCAGAAATAAGGCACAACTTTGCAATTCCCGGTTGCATACTTTTGCCGGTTTCTTGTGTAAAATCCGGTGAGAGAAAACCACTCGATCCGCGCACTTGAGATGATGCATGAATGCCGGGCTTGAACCAGAACTCGCCGTCCGGTGTAGCGACATCGCCAAGGCATACGGCAGCACGGCGGCGCCAGTGTATGCGCTGCGCGGAGTATCTTTGGAAGTCCGCCGCGGGGAGCGCGTCGCACTGCTCGGCAAATCGGGGTCCGGAAAATCCACCCTCCTCAATCTGCTTGGCGGCATCGACAAGCCGACGCGGGGAAGCCGGCAAGTCGCCGGGCGCGATCTGGAGCGCTTGTCCGGCCGTGAGCTGGCTCGTTTCCGCTCGGAAGCGGTCGGCATGATCTTTCAATCGTTCAATCTGATTCCGTCGCGGACAGCACTGGAAAACGTGGAATTGCCGATGATCTTTGCCGGCCGGCCTGTACGCCAGCGCCGTGCCGAGGCGCGCTACGTTCTGGAAGCGGTCGGGCTCGCGCAGCGCTTGCACCATCGGCCCGCCCAGCTTTCCGGCGGCGAGGCCCAGCGGGTGGCTTTCGCTCGCGCTCTTGTCAATCACCCGGCCATCTTGCTCGCAGATGAGCCGACGGGCAACCTCGATAGCGCCACCGCCCGCGAAATCATGGAGCAGCTCATGGAGCACGTGCGCGCCCGCGGCACCACGTTGGTCCTGGTCACCCATGACGAGGACCTGGCCCGGAGCTGCACCGACCGCGTGCTTCGCCTCAAAGACGGGCAGCTCGTTTGACCTGTAGGTCAGGCTTTCCAGCCTGACTGAGCCTGGCTGCGTCAGGCTGGAAAGCCTGTCCTACTTCGGAGAGAATCTCATGCGTTTTGCCGACATCCTGGGCCTGGCGCTGTCCGCGTTATGGCAACAAAAAGCACGCACCTTGCTCACGACGCTCGGCGTGATCTTCGGCAGCTTGGTGCTGACCGCCAGTTTGTCCATCAACTCCGGCGTGCAAGAGACGATCGAGCGGGAGTCGCGACGGAGCACGCAGCTTCGCCGGGTGCAAGTCCGACCCGGCGGAGGCGGCCACCCGTCCGACATCGCCGACCAGGTAGAGGTGAAGGGCAACATGAGCGACGCCCGCCGCGAACGCATTCGCAACGCCCTGGTGCGGCAAAAGCTGAACTTCAACCCGGGAGGCCCACGCATTGCTCTCACGCGCGAGCGGCTCCGGCAGCTCGCCGAAATCGCCCATGTCGATTCTGTGATCCCCAGCATCTACTTGAACGGCTTTGCGGTTTTCGGCCAGCGTTCCCAGAGAGCCGACATCATGGCGAATGATCCGGACGATGATTCGCTGCCTGGGCGGATCGTGGCCGGCCGATACTTTGAGACGCCGCACCAGTCCGCGGCAATCGTGAGCGAGTTTTGGTTGTACCGGGCGGGGATGACGGACGACGCAGCCATGAGCGCTATCGTGGGCAAGAAGATCAAGCTGGAGTTCCACGTCGAACGCCGGCTAGTCGGCGTGGGGATCTTTCTGTACAAGCCGGACGGCGTCGGCACAACGCGCGACGAATTTTCCGCCCTGGACAAGATCAAGAAACAATTGCCCGAAATGCTCGACCGGTTTGCCCTGACCGGCGTGGAGAAAGCGGCCTTGAAAGATGCATTCCGGGCCACGCCTCCGAAGGCAGCCGATGTATTCAGCGAGGAAGTCACGGTCGCCGGTGTTTTTCGCATGCCTTCGGACAAGGAGCAACAAGGCCGCAGGTCGTCGTGGGAGTCGATGCATTCGGACATTATCTTGCCGCTGCGGATGGCCGAGGATTTGTTCTTCCGGGCGCCGGGTCAGGGGGAGCGCAGCCTGAATCACGCCACGCTGGTGGTGGACCGGGAAGAGAATGTCAAGGAAGTGGTCAAACAGGTTCGGGAAATGGAACTGGACGCCTATGCCGCCACAGAATGGATTGACCGGCAACGGCTGATGTACCTTCTCATCTTTAGCGCGATGACGATAGTCGCGGCGGTGGCCCTCCTGGTCGCCGCCCTCGGGATCGCCAACACCATGCTGATGAGCGTGCTGGAGCGGACGCGCGAGGTGGGCATCATGAAGGCCGTGGGCGCCGGCAACGGCCACGTGCAGCTCATCTTCCTGGTGGAAGGGGCGATCATCGGCCTGGTTGGCGGCACGCTGGGCTTGCTCCTCGGCTGGGCGGCCAGCATCCCCGGCGACCGCTGGGCCCGTGACATGGTGCAGCGGGACATGAGGATTGAGTTGAAGGAGTCGCTCTTCGTGTTTCCACCGTGGCTGATACTGGCGGTGGTGTCGTTTGCGGTGTTGGTCACGACGCTCGCCGCCGTTTATCCGGCCCGCCGGGCCGCCAAGGTGGACCCGGTGACGGCGCTGCGGCATGAATGAGAAAATGCTCGCGTGGATTCACCGCCGCGATTCTTGACTTCCAGACCGGTCAATTATCAGTCTATAACTCTTTCGCTTTATTCATGTTAACGCACATTCCAAAGTTGGCGGCTAATTTGTCGGCACGTTGGAACTGCCTGTCCGCCTTGATTTTTTTCCGCGAGGCAAAACATAATCCCCGCATGGCGGAAGGGAACCCGCAAGCGGCGGCGGTGGCGTTGGGGCTGCGAGTGGCCTCGGCGTCCTCGATCTGCCTCGTCGTGACCGAATTGTTTCACCTGCAACAGGCGGCCCTGGGAGTGTACACGGCCCACCTGGTCATGGTGCTCTTTCCCATCACTTCCTTCCAAAAGGGCGTCGAGCGCTTCCTGGGCCGGGGATTGGGTCTCTTCTATGGCCTGATTCTGGTCTCCACCTGCCTGGACGTGCCCTTGCTTTTTTTGACATTGGTGATGCTGGGGCAGATCATCTCCTGTTACATTTATCTTTCGGGTCGATTGGCCTATGCGGCGTTGATGGCGGCCCTGTTCGTCGGTGTGATGGCAGGCTTCGGGCTCACCGCGCCGGCCACCACGTTGCCCTACTTCTGGCACGCCATCGTGCAACTTCTGCTCGGCGAAGCGGCCGCATTCTTTGTCAACTGGATCACCGGAGCGGAACGCACCGTCAGTCTCACCGTCGCCGGCGAAAAACTGTTTCCCTTGCGGGCGGACTGGCTCAATATCGGTTTCATGCTCAGCGTCAGCCAGATGACGACGCTGTTTGCCACATTGCTGCTCGACTTGCCGATCACGCCGACCATGATCTCGGCCCTGATCATCGGCATCACGGCGGGGAGCGCGGAGGCCGCCTGGCACAAGGCCCGCCAGCGCGCTCTGGGGGCCTGGCTCGGCGGCGGTTATGCCTTTGCCGCCATACTTATTCTGAGATTGGTTCCGTTCTTCAATCTCTTTCTTGTCCTGGTGTTTTTCGCCATGTTCCTGGCCGCTTACGGCGCCAGGACCAGCGCGGCCAACTCCTACGTCTACTTGCAAATGGGCCTGGTCGCCCCGCTGGTGCTCGTCGGGCCGACCGGCGACATCGGCTCCATCACCCTGGCCATCCAGCGGCTGGTTGGAGTCTGGGTCGGCCTGCTGATCGCCCAGGCCGTCAGCCTGGCCTGGCCGCACGCCAAGATCCCGGCTCCGGCATATGCGGCGCAACCGAAATAGCAGGAACTCGCATTTACGCCAACGGCGTTGCATCCCACAGCCCAGGGAACATTGACAAAGCACCTACCCCGAAGGGGTTGCATCTAAAGCATACAAGGTCTCCTGTTAATAATGTAACCCCTTCGGGGTAAATTCACATGGAGGGCAATCGTCGACCCAGGGTGCGCTTCGCGACCCTGGGCTTTGGGATGCAATCCCTTCGGGATAGAATCAATGTCCGCGATTGGTCACGTGATGCTGCGGCCGACGCGCGAATCGGCAGCTTCAAACCCCCGCGTTCACCGCAAATAATACAGCCATGTTTCAATTCGTTGCCAGAATTCGGCCAGCGGGTTCAAGACAAAATCGGGATCGGTGTAAACCGTGACGGCGGCTGTGGCGCCGACGCGCAGGGCCACTTCATCGGGTTTGTCGAGCACCACGCGCACCTGGAAGCGCTGGGCGGAGGGGAGGAGCTCTTGCGGCTTTTTGACCTGAGGCAGTTTGCCGGAGGGGATGCCCTGGCCTTCGTCCACGCCCCAGCCGATGGACTGCACAGTGCCGGAGAAGATACGGCCGGGGTAGGTTTTGCAGGCGATGCCGGCGGGTTGGCCGCGCCGGATGTTCTCCAGGGTGCTTTCGCGGAAATTGGCCACGATCCACCAGGAATCGGTTTCAATGCAGGTGAGGAGCGGTTGGCCGGCGTGGGCATAGGAGCCGACGCGGAGCTGGAGGTTGGTGACGTATCCCCTGGCCGGCGCCCGCACCTTGGTCCATTCCAGATGGAGCTTGGCAGTGGCAAGCTGGGCCCTGGCCTCGGCCACGCGGGCATACTCGTCGCCGACCTTGGCCTCCAGTGCCTGCTCCTTTTGCCGCACCACGGCTTTGGTTTTCTCAACCAGCGCTTTGGCCGCCAGGTGTTGTTGCCGGGCATTGATGAATTTGCGCTCGGTGGTGGCATCGTCCTTGAAGATCCGGGCTTCCTGCTCGTGGACGGCCTGGGTGTAGGATTCCAGGGCTGCCACGCGCGCTTCCTCCGCCTGGGCCGCCTTCAGCTCGCTCTGCATTTGAGCGATATCCTGGATTCCCCGCGCCAGCGTTCCTTCCAGCTCCTGCACTTTTTGCTGATAGGGCCGGGGATCGATTTCAAATAACAGCATGTCCTTTTCGACTTGCTGGTTTTCGGTCACGTGCACACGGACAACCTGGCCGTCCACCTGCGGAGCCACCTGCACGACAAAGGCCTGGAAATAGGCATCCGTGGTGATCGGGGCGTAGCGGTTCACCAGCGCGTAATAGGCGACGAGCAAGACGATGATCGCGAGAATGAACAGGACCCAGAAGCGGGCGCTGGACACGCCCCGTTTGACGCCGCGGCCAAATGCCTTCATCATGCGCCAGGGAAAAACCAGGACCGCTTTGATTTTCGGGTTCATGGCAAGTCCTTCCGGGGAGTAACGGGGGGCAGCAGCCGTGCGGGAGGCAGCTCTTCCGGCGCCTGTTCCAGCGTGGTTTCCGGCGGCGTTCCCAGGGCGTATTCCAGCCGGGCCAGGGCATCCAGGTACTGATAGATGACCGAGTAGTAGCGCTGCTCCGAGCGCGTGTTGGCGGTCTCGGCATCGACGACATCGGTGGGCGTGGCGTTGCCGTTCTTGTACTTGGCTCGCACGAGCCGGAGATTTTCGCGGGCCTGTTTGACGGCGGTGTCGGCCAGCGGAATCCGCTCGGCCGTCGCATGCACGGAGCGATAAGCCAGGTTGACCTCCAGGCTGATGGTGTCGAACAGGGCCTGGGCCTGGGCGTCGGCGTGGCGGATGTCGGCCTCGGCAGTGCGCTGCTGGCCCTGCCGGCGGCCGCCGCCATAGATCGGTTGATCCAGATGGATGCCCGCTCCTTCTTGCCAGCCGGTGCGAACGCCTTCGCCGGCCACATAACCGCTGCCCACACGGACGTAGATCTTCGGCAGGAATTCGCCGGAGGCGGCCTGCAAACCGTACCGTGCCTGGGCGACTGCTTGCCGGGCCATGGCCACTTCCTGCCGATTCGCCGCCGCGATTTCCAGACACTCCGGCAACGTGCGTTCAAAGCGCGGTTGCGCTTTCCAATCGATGACCTGCAAGGGCATGCTAACGTTTCGGCCCATGGCGTAATTCAAACGGGCAAGGGAATCGAACTCTTGCTGCCGGGCCACGACAAGTGCTTCGCGCGCTTCGGACAGTTGCACCTCGGCGCGGAGAACATCGTCCTTGTCCGCCACGCCGCCCTTGAGCCGGGAACGAGCGTCGGCCAGCACAGACTCTCCCTGCTTCACAGCCTGGTCTTGCACTTTGCTCGAAGCCTGGGCGAGGAGCACGGCCAAATAGGCGGCGGTTGTGTCCAGAGCCACGGTTTGCTTCAAGCGCACGAGCTGAAGTCCCGCCAACCGCTCGCGAGTGACGGCCTGGCCATAGCGGCCCGCAGTCCGGCCGAAGTCCCACAGCGTCCACTGAAAGTCCAGTTCCGCCTGAGCGAATGTCGTGGAACCGGTGCCTGTGGGGATGATGGCGCCGACCGGTCCGGGAGCACCAGGGCTCAATGGAGGAGTGCTGGCCCCGTAGCGCGTATCCAGCCAGAGTTCCGGGAGGAATGGGGCGAAGGCAACTTGCTCCTGGCCGCGTGCCTGTTCCACCGCCGCGGCCGCCACCAGCAGGCGCGGGTTGTTTTGCAGCGCGAAGCTGATCGCTTCCGGCAGGGAAAACACCTGTCCTTCCGTTTCCAGCTTCTCGATGAGTTTTTCTTTTGCCGGCACGGCAGGCGTGGACACCAGCAAATCGACCGCGCGGGCCGATTCCTGAGAAATGCTCATGCGCTCGCGGGCAGCTGGAGTCGGATCCTCATCCGGAACCAGGAGTGATTTGGGATTACAACCCGCCTGTAAGATGGAGAAGCTGAAGAGGATCAGGAACGACAGGCAAATAGTGTAGGGTGCGTTCGGTTTCGGCCGATCCCTACTACGATCGCCATCGGGCTTTAGAGGCCGAAACCGAACGCACCCTACGCGAAAGCGCGGATTGGGGATGGCAAAGGCGACGCGGGGCAGTTGGGCCGACCGGGACACCATGAACCATCTCCCCGTTGGATCCGCGCACACTTTCCCCCTGAAAATGGGCCGACAATCCCAGCTTATCTATCGGCAAGAATCGTCATAAAAGTAAAACTTTTCCTGGTTTGGCTCGGCCAGAGGGTTCCGGGCGTCCGTCATTGGCAACCCCAGAGCCTACCCTGATTGCCTGACTTTCCTCGCCCCATCCGATTCGTGTCGTCTCCTCTTGACACAAACTTGAGCCAAAGTTATCGCACTCCCTCCCGATTTATGCGCCATCGGAACCTTCAACCGAGGGACCATCTATGGCAGGTCCGGACCGCGTCAGTGACCGGAAGACCCAGTCCACGGCCAAGAAAGCGCTAGGCCTTGTTGCGCTTTTGGCCCTGGCGGCGCTCGCGGTCTCCAAGGGCAAGGCGCAGACCACCACCGGCCAGGTCCAGGTCGCCGACGTCATTGTCACCGGCAACCGCAACGTCTCCACCGACCGCATCATGAGCTTTATCAAGATTCGCGCCGGCAACCAGTATTCTCGCGAGAAACTGAAAGACCTTCTGCTCGAAGACGACCAACGGCTCATCGACTCGCGCATGTTCCGCAACGTCGTGCCCCAGACCAGGGAGCTGCCGGACGGCCGCATCAACGTCTATTTCAACGTGCAGGAATATCCCAACTTGATCCAGGACATCATCTACAAGAACGCCAACCACATCAGCAAGAAGGAGCTGGAGGAGATGACGCGGCTGCGCAAGGGCATGCCGCTCGATCCAGTTACCAATAAGCGGGCGGTCTACGCCATCCAGGATCACCTCAAGAAGCAGGGCCGTTACTTCGCCAATGTCGTCCTTGAAGAAGGCGGCGATGCCGGCGACAAGCGCGTGGTGTTCAACATCACCGAGGGCGCCGTGGTCCACGTGACTCACATTCGCTTTGTCGGCAATCACGACCTGGCCACCAGCCAGCGCCTGAAAACCCAGATCGACAGCGGCGTGGCCTTTCTCGGCCTTCTGGGCGGGAAACTGGTTCCCGCCATGATCGACAGCGACGTCTTGAAACTCGAAGAGTACTACAAGGCCAACGGTTTCATGGACGTGCGCGTGACCCGCGAGCTGATCTTCAACGATGATTTTCGCACGGTCACGGTTGTCTTCCACGTTCACGAAGGCCAGAAATACCGGATCGAAAACATCCTGGTGCAAGGTTCGCGCAGCTTTCCTGTCGATGAGGTCAACAGCATCATTCGAGCCAAGAAGGGCGAGTATTACAAGGAGGGCGTGATCAGCGCCGATGTCCGCAACCTCACGGACTTCTACGGCTGGCGTGCCGAGAAGGCCATGGTCAAAAAGGAGCTGTATTTCCCCGAGCCGGGCCTGGTGCGCGTGGTCTACGAAGTGGATGAGATGCAGAAGGCCAAGGTCGGACAGATCATCATCGTCGGCAACGACGTCACGCAGGAACGCGTGATTCGCCGGGTGCTCGGCTTGTATCCCGGTCAGGATTTGCTCTTTCCCCAGTTGCGCATCGCGGAAAATGACCTGGCCCGCCTCGGCATCTTCAACCTGGATCCGGACAAAGGCATCCGTCCCACTCTCACGGTGCTGGAAACCGATAGCCCCTACAAAGACGTCCTGGTGCAGGTTCAGGAACAACCGACGGGCAGCCTGATGTTCGGCGCCGGCGTCAATTCCAATGCCGGTCTGGTGGGCAGCATCGTCCTCAATGAGAAGAATTTCGATTTGTTCCGCTTTCCGACGAGCCTGGCAGACATTTGGGAAGGCCGGGCCTTCCGCGGCGCCGGCCAGGAGCTGCGTATCGAGGCCGTCCCCGGCACGCAGTTGCAGCGGTATTCCGCCACCTTCCGCGAGCCGTTCCTGTTCGACTTGCCCTACGCCTTGACCACGAGCGGCTATTTCTACCAGCGGCTCTTCAACGAGGACACGGAAACGCGTGAAGGCGGGCGCTTCAATATCGCCCATCAGCTGACCCGGACCTGGAGCATCAACGGCGGCCTCCGCATTGAAAACGTGGCCATCAACAACATCGGCTTCGGTGCCCCGCCCGACTATACCTCCGTGGAGGGCAATAACTTCCTGATCG
>Ga0066903_100000454_pt1 | contig 25548 bp, 25 predicted proteins | sample PanSoiMetaGPlot1_FD_67491 | JGI IMG/M metagenome (GOLD analysis project Ga0066903, IMG submission 67491) | Tropical forest soil microbial communities from Panama analyzed to predict greenhouse gas emissions - Panama Soil - Plot 1 (version 2) | ecosystem: Environmental > Terrestrial > Soil >... | reverse complement strand
CAAACGACGTTTTTGCGCGCCAGCCGATTTTTGCAGCGATCTTCGAGCTGTCTGCGACCGTATCATTGTCGATCGCTCGGAAAAGGCTGCGGTCGATTACCACGTGATCGGTCCAGGTGCGGCCAACATGACGGAATGCAATCTCGCAGAACGAACGGATAGAGTTGGATTGGCCGGTTCCAATCACGTAATCATCGGCGGTGTCGCCTTGCAGCATTTCATGCATGGCTGCAACGAAGTCGCCGGCAAACCCGAAGTCGCGGCGAATATCAATATTTCCGAGGGTTACCTTGCCGTTTTCTAGGAGCGGCTGGCCGCGTTCATCCTTTTCGGACGTCTCGCGCAGGCCGATCGACACAGCGGCGGCCGCGTAAGCAATCTTTTGCGACACGTATGAGAGCGGCCGCCGCGGGCTTTCGTGATTGAACATGATGCCCGAAGACGCATGCAGACCGTATTTTTTACGATAGGCGCCGATGACGAGATGCGCATACAGCTTGGCAATGCCGTACGGTGATTGCGGCCGACAGGGTGTTTGTTCGTCCTGGGGGCTGATCGCGCAGCTACCAAAGATTTCAGAGGACGTTGACTGAAAAATGCGACATTTCGGACGGAGCTTGAGCACCGTATCACAAATTTGTTGGGGGATCAGCGCGTTTACCTTAGCGGTTTCATGAGGGTTGTCCCATGAAACCAAAGGCCTTGAAATTGATGCGAGGTTATAGATTTCGTCTGGCTGAACTTCGGCGATCAGCGCGTGCACGGCATCGAAATCGCAAATATCAACCGCATGCCAATGTAAATTGCGATCTTGTGATGATGACGCCGTATCTGCGCGCCGCGACTGGGCGTGGACCAGGTAGTTTCGCGCGAGCAGAAACTCAACCAGATACGAGCCGTCCTGACCGCTGGCTCCGGTCACCAAAGCGCAGTGGGACATATTCCCAACTTTTTCGTTGATGCAACTGGTTCAACGTTGCGGCGCGATCCGCTCGACATCATCATTTCGTCACCGGGCGTCCGGGCTTCCGCAGTGGATCTACGGTAAGTGGCTGCCAGGCTTTGATTTCTTCGTGGTGGCCTCGAAGTTTCACAAAGGCAAGACGAAGCCGGCCCAGCCATCGCGAAAGCCCAGCTATGAACACGTAGTGCTTGATGAAGGCCCATATCGCGTGCCCGAGGGCGGTCCATGGAGCCTGCTTGGGCGCCCCGCATTCGGGCACCGGTGGTCAAGTAACGATCGGCCTTTGCAAGAACCTCCTTAAAACTCTTAAACGGAAATCGCATAAGTGCGTTCTCAAGCTTTACGATGGGCTGCGCCGCTTTGCATCACGACCGCCTCGTGAATAATTCTCGTGTAGCGCATTGTAAATCCGCCAATACGATTTCGTTCGTCCCAATACGCTCTTTATAACATCCTCGACCTTGTCCGCCTGGTTGAAGGCGATGATTGAGTGGAGATCTTTGCCATGGGATCGGTTGAAGAAGCTCGGCCCGCGAAAGCATTTTCAAAGCTCCGGCGAAAAGCCCGCGATGTGGCCCAGATCGGGCCATCGATAGCAGCTTTCCAAATTGTCGGGAAGGCCGATTGCCGACCTAGGTCAGCACAACTTCGCGTCTAAGGCGCAAGAAAACTGGCACGAGGCCGCAAAACATGGTTCAAACGGGTGTGTACGGGGTATTGATGTGACCGAACTGATTTCGATCATCGTCACGACCTATAATCGCGAAGATGCGCTCAATGCCGTCTTGCGATCGCTTGCGCGGCAGCGGGACGCCGCTTTCGAGATTATTGTTGCCGATGATGGGTCCGGACCGGCCACTGCAAGGCTAATCGAAAGCTGGAAGCCAAAAATCGGCTGCCGTCTCGAGCACGTCTGGCACGCTGATCGTGGGTTCCGCGCCGCCGAGATTCGCAATCAGGCTATACTGGCCGCGCACGGAGCATATTGCATATTTCTCGACGGGGACTGCATCGTCCGGCCGAATTTTGTCGCCAGCCATCGTCGTCTTGCCGAACCCGGATGGTTCGTCACGGGCAACCGCGTTCTCCTTTCACCCGAACTCACCGCGAAAGTACTGCGAGAAAAGCTTGCGCCGGAATCGTGGACCATCGCGCGCTGGCTAGCCGAACGGTGGCATAACGAAATAAATCGACTGTCAGCAATGCTTTATTTGCCGCTCGGACCATTGCGCCGAGTTCGTCAGGGCATATGGAAAGAGGCGCGGTCGTGCAATCTTGCAATCTGGCGCTCCGACCTCGATAGCATCGACGGGTTTGACGTCGACTATACTGGCTGGGGAAAAGAAGATTCTGATGTCATCATACGTCTGTTGCACGCCGGGGTGCGCCGCAAGGAAGGCCTGTTCTCTATTGGCGTGATCCATCTCTGGCATCCCGACGCCGATCGCTCTCAACTGTCTGAAAACGAGCGCAAGCTTGCCGAGGTGGCCGCGGGCGATCGCATACGGGCGAAACGCGGCTTGTCTTCGCTTCAGGTTCAATCGCGTTGAAGAGACACCGACATGGCTAGGCGCATGAATCTTACGTTGCCGCTAAATTGCGATTTATCCAGAATTGTTTAAAACCAGGCACCGAAGTCAATTTGTTCGATAGCACCCGAAATGCCAAAGCTGAGTTCGATCACGATTACCGGCAACGAAGCCACCAATATTGCGGACTGTATCGACAGCCTGAAGTTTTGTGACGAACGAATAGTGGTCGACGGTGGCAGTAAGGACGATACGGTTGCTATTGCCGAGAAACACGGTGCGACAGTTTATCACCATCCGTGGACCAATCATGGTAGGCAAAAGAATATCGCACTGTCGCACGCGACCGGTGACTGGGTTCTGCTGCTCGATGCCGACGAGCGCGTTGCGCCGGCACTGGCCGCGGAAATTAGGAAAGCAATGGAAGACAGCGAAGCCGCAGGCTTTGAAATACCGCGGTCGTCATTTTTTTGTGGCCGATGGATGCGGCATTCCGGTTGGTATCCGGACTACGTGCTGAGACTGTTTCGTCGCGAGCGCGGTCACTTTTCGGACCATCTTGTGCATACACGCGTGATTTGCGACGGCAAAGTAAAGCGGCTGGCAACCCCGCTTACGCATTTCGCCATTCGCGGGATCCAGGATTCGATTGCCAAGATGGATTCCTATTCGACGGCGGGCGCTGAGCAAATTGTCGCGACAGGAAAGCCAGTGAAATTTTCGTCAGGGATTACCCACGGTGTTTGGGCCTTCGTCCGTTGTTATTTTCTGCGGCTGGGCTTCCTTGACGGGCGCGAGGGTTTCCTCCTGGCGGTGCTCAACGCAGAAGGCAGTTACTACCGGTATATGAAGGCTTGGCTCACGGGACGCGGCCATGGCTAACCTGCATACGACGATTAGCTCAATGACTTGGGATATTTGTGCTGTGGAGCAATTGCTGTTGCCCTCTGCTTGTGGATACGTCGCTATCCAAGTTTTTCGCACTGAGCTTTGGTATTTAGCGACAGCTCGGATCCGGTGTCTCCACTTCGGGCATTAGCGGGTATTTTGCGCTTTTGTCCTTAGCAGCATCTCATTGCAGTGCCGGATGTCGGCTTTAAAGCGGACGCAACTCAGGTTTGGCAAAAGTTCTATAACCCCAGCGGGGTCGCGATGGCGCATAGCGGAATGCCGACATACCGGTCGATCCAGCGCATTGCGTCGATGTTCATCGGCTAGCATCCACCCTGGCCCGCCCGTCGCGGCAAGGCGACCTTAGGTAACCCAGCCCACCGGTCCAGAAGGCACTCATACCGTCTCGATCCTACCATTTGCGGCGCTCGCTGCATCACACTGCCGAAGAACCATCCCGCCGGCCACACCGACGCCAAGGACGTAAAGCCATCCCTCAGTGAAATCGAACAACAAGGAATTGAACAATGAGCCGACGAAGTTTTGTGTAACTACGACGAGCCCGAGCCACGCCACCAATCCGACACTTCGAAATAGAAGAAAATGGGACACCCACATCGCCCAAAGGGCCAGGGTGCCGAGTAGCCCAAGCTGGATGGCGACCGCAAAAGTCTGATTGTGGGGATTACTTGATGGCTCAGCCCAAACGCCCGAATAGCCACTCGCAGCGCGCCGGAACATTTCGGGTACCGACCCAGTGCCATGTCCGATTAGCGGTGCGTTCTCGATAAAACGAAGCGATTTGGTCCAATAAACAATCCTCTCGCTCGTTGAGGTCGATTTATTTTCGTATTTGAATTCTTCGATTTGTGAGAAAACGCTGGTCACCCGATCACGCAAATAGGGTGAGGCCGTCCACAACGCGGCAGCAATGGCAAGTCCGGCCGCCGCGGCGCCGACTAATCCTTTCCGGCCGAATTGCCGCACACCGTAAATTAAAATCAACACTGGAAGGACCGCCAACGTTGTCTTACTGGTGACGATGAAAAAAATGTCATGAAGAAACGCCAAGGCCAGAATGAGTGGGGCAATTAAGGTTGTCCAGCGGCCGTCGCGCGCAGCTTCGATGACAAAGTAGAGCAATCCAACCGCGCATATCGTAAACTCGGCGCTCTGTATGATGTAAGCTTTAACCGCAACGCCGGGATCGCGAGAGCCTCTCGGTATATCCGGCCAAATTGCGACGATCCATGAAGCGATCAGCAGGGCTGTGCAGGCAATTAGAAACCCAAAAAAGACCCGCATTCCATTATCAGAACGGCGGAACTGAACCATCAATAGCGGTATAACGAGCAGCTTGAAAAACCCAGTGAGGCCCTTGACACGCTCGAGCAGCGGAACGTCCGCCCAAGCCATTCCAAGGACCCCAAGCAGGACGAGCAGCACAGATAAGCCGCCGGCCCCCGTCATTAATTCACGTCTTAAATGCGACCATTCGAGCGTGGGAAAGAGGGCAAGCAGCCAAAACACCAGCAGAATTCCGGTTGCCGACGTTGACCATGGCAACGACACGGCAATGGCGATCACCAAGCCGTCCGAGATGCGCACCAACTTCGCCCGGGCGATTGGGTCGGCGACCGAGAGTCTCGCCATCTGAAGCGTCATGGCGATCGCAATCGCAGCTTGGTCAATCCCCATTGCGTCATAATGTCATCGCGGCCGAATAATAGCTTAGAGCTTGCGCTCGTTCCGTGAGGCGAGTATGGGCCTGCTTTCGGACGCCGCGAGTGCAAGATTGCGAACAGTGATCGCACGCTGGCGCACAGCAGATTCACAAAATCGTAAGTGGCGACGACCAATTAGTTAGCCCACAAGTTATCCTTCGAACTTGGGCTTAGCCGAAATCTAGAACAGCGACAAACGTTAGGGTACAAGGAAGTCAGCATGCATGAACTGTTAACCCTCGGAGGTCACCTCCCCAATATCGCCATCATATTTGATATTTTTGGAGAACTTCCAATTGGATTTTGTCACAATCTAACTGTTGCCAAAAATGCACTTAAAATAATAATCTGCCACATCGGTTCCTTGAAGGTTTGGACCAGTTCAACAATCATCTGGGAAATTCGCGGTATCTCCGATAGTTTTTTCCCTAATTACCGACGTTCATGTCCCAGCTGATCCTCGCCGTTCATAGCGGAATTCACGACGCTGCCGCGGCAGTCCTAGTGGACTACGATGTCAAAGCAGCAGTCCAGCTTGAGCGCCTCACTCGCTTCAAGAGCGACGGTCGTACCTATCCAGACCTATGCATTGAGGAACTCCTCAATATGGTTGGCGCGACGCGGCGCGACGTTGACGTACTCGCGCTAACCCGTGCAGATTTTCCAGTGCACTATTTCCATCATTTCCGCGGATATCGCTGGATACGCGAACACTATCGTACATATGTCCAAGGCAAGAAAACACGATTCATGCCGCGAGAGGCCCGGCGCGCTAACACCTCCTGTGACACAGAGTATTTCGATTCCGCATCATTTCGACACGACACTGGTTTTCGTGACGATACGATCGTTTACTTTTACAACCATCACATGGCGCATGCGTTGCCAACGCTATTCTACACCGATTGGGACGATGCGCTGATGGTCACTTCCGACGGCGGCGGTGATAACGTCAATCACAGCCATCGGCATTTTGCTAATGGCAAGCTTAATGAAATATATGGCGGTGAAGAATGGCTGACCCGGGACCCTCCGATCGATAGTCTTGGCCAGGCCTACGCTGCCGCGACGCGCGCGCTTGGGTTTCGTGACAATCGCCACGAGGGCAAGCTTACCGGCCTATCAGCGACGGGAGAGCCATCTTTCGCGGACCAAATCGGTCGCCATTTTCGTGTCGATGAAGCCGGGCGAATTTTTTCCGACTTCCGCAACAAAGCTGCAATATTCAAGCTGTTGGCTGATATCGCGAAGGAAGGCCGGCGTGAAGACGTTGCTGCATCGATTCAGAAGGTGCTGGAGGACACGATGCTGCTGTCGGTGAATCGGCTGCTCGAACGTCATCCAGCACGTCATCTCGGCTTAGCAGGCGGGGTGTTTGCCAATGTACGCCTCAATCGGCTTCTAGCCGAAAAGCTCGATCTCGATGAGATCTTCGTGTTCCCGCCGATGGGCGATGAAGGGCTGCCGGTCGGTGGATCGCTTGTGTACCTATTACAACGCGACGGAATCGCTCATTGGCTCAGACGGCGCCGGCGCCTCATGGATGTTTATTATGGTCGAGACTACACGGATCAAGTTGATGTCACGCTGTCGGGGATACACGGTATTCGGAGGCTTACTGTTGATCCGATTGAGGGAACGGCCAGGCGATTGGTAGCAGGCGAGATCGGCGCGATTTATACTGGTAGGATGGAATATGGCCCCCGCGCGCTCGGAGCGCGTTCGATTCTGGCCAATCCATCGCGACGCGAGACCCATGACTTGCTAAATACGCGCCTCGATCGCACTGAGTTCATGCCATTCGCGCCCGTAATCGCAGCGGATAAGGCCGCGAATGTTTTCGATGTGAACAAGGTTAATGCCTATGCCTGCCGATTCATGACAATCACGTGCAACGTGCGGCCGAGCTGGCGCGATCGCATTCCGGCCGTGGTGCATGTTGATGGTTCCGCTCGGCCGCAGACGATCGTTCGCGAATCTAATCCACTTTATTTCGACATTCTCGCGGCCTTCGAGCGTGCTACCGGTATCCCTGTTTTGGTCAATACCAGTTTCAACGTTCACGAGGAACCGATCGTCAATAGCCCGCGCGAATGCGCCCAAGCCCTCCTCGATCAGCGTATCGACTTCATCGTTACGCAGAAGGCGATCTACGAAGTGAACGCGGCTTAGTCGTGCGATCGATCGCTATCATCGCGCCGGTGATGTCATGAAGAGGCTTCCCCGCTGCACGATTATCCTGCCGACCCACAACCGGGCCGCGACGTTGCCGCGCGCGGTCGCGAGCGTGATTGCACAGAACGAACCGGACTTTGAGTTGATTATCATCGAGGACGGATCGACAGACGAGACGCGGGCGTGGCTTGCAGCGCTCGACGATCCCCGCATCCGGGTCACTCTATCGAAGCGCAGTCAAGGACCCAGCGCCGCGCGTAATATCGGAATCGATATGGCGACTGCGCCCGTGCTTGCGTTTCTAGATTCCGACGACCGGTACCTCGGCGATCGATTGTCGGTACCGTTGGGGGTGTTTGATCGCGAGCCCGACGTGATTTGTACATTGTCCTCCGGCCGTAAAGAGGGCAAGTTTGGCGGAACCACTGTTGCTTTAATGCCTAATGTCAAATTAGCATCGCCGGCCTTCGAATGGGCGATGATTTGTGATCTCGTCGGCGTTGAAAGCACGAGCATCACCGTGCGAACCGATTACGCCCGCAGGGTGGGCGGGTTTTGCACTAGATTGCGACGGACCGAGGACAGGGAATTCCTGATCCGGCTGTCGCGCCTCGGTGCAGCACGAATTCTCCCCAACGCGCTGTTCGAGAAGTTCTGGTCGACGGACGGGCTGTCAAACCAGTGGCCGAGCGCGGGACGCGAACTCGTTTCGTATTTTAGCGAGCGGCCCGAATATGTGGGACAATATCGAAAAGTCGGACAGTATCTCGCAACCAAAATTCTAATTATGCACATGCGCCATCGCGACCTTGCAAGCTTCATTGGCGATGCCCGGCGATTCCATGAGATTGGACTGTTCGACGAAGGGGTTGCGCAACTCTGTCGCAACCACGTCCAAGTGAAAAGATATCGGCGCAAAGCGGCTAAACAGCGAACGCTCATTGGCCTCACCGGCCCGCCCTCGGCCTGGCGTTGTGAGCCCGTGCGAAATTCGACGGTGCTTTGACCGACGAGTAGAAAGCGAACCTCAGTCAGCTCGGTCGCAGCGAACGACTAACGGCGCGCAATCGCAATCAAATGGGCCGCAAACGGCCGATTTGAACGGCTATCGGAAAGCCACTCTTCGTGCGGCATCGTGTGTCTTGAGACTGTAGCGGCAAGCCATGGCGAGAGTTTATGCAATATGCGCAGCGGGGCCAGCATCGCTCCGTGCACCGAAACATCGGAAAATCCTACCTGTTTCAATTTTGCGGCCAGAGATGAAGGCGTTTCGAATTCGACATGATAGCGTACCGGCGCCCGGGTTAGCCGCGAGGTCAGCCTACGAAGCTGCGTAAGTTGACGGAAGCCGTCGAGCGCCCATTTGTTGACGTAGGTGCCAAAATAAATTCCACTCGGCCGGAGGACGCGGACGATCTCCCTGTGACCGCGTTCATTGTCGCGCGTATCCAAATATCGGAAAACCTCGATCGCGTAGACGAAATCGAATGAGGAGGCGGGTGCCGGCAATTGCAATACAGAGCCGTCGGAAACCAAATCGGCTGGCACATTCATTTTGGCGAGTCGGCGCATCTCGGCACTCGGTTCGATGCCGGCCGCCTCGAAGCCTTGCTTGAGAAGTCGAGACATATGGGCGCCGACGCCGCATCCGACGTCCAGGCATTTTGCTCGCGGCGGTAATTGAGAAACGCAATGAGCCCACGTGCGGTCGATCAGCTGCCGACCATAGAGGAAGGGAGATTCGAAGACGTTCTTACCAGTATACTCAATGAGGAACTTGGTGGCCGTTTCGTCGTGGATTTCAACGGCTCTCCGACGTGTCCAATCCGAGTCGGGGCTCATGCTGCTCACCGTGTCATTTCCCCGAGCGCCGGCACGGCGATCGACGTCTGCCCGTCGTCGAGGCCCGACATGGCTTTGCTTTGCATACCCAATTCACTGGCTAGTCGCTCATAGAAATCAAGAATCTTGGTCAAGAATGCCATATTTGTATCGAGATCGATGCCGAAATTGTGGGGGTGCCACCAAAGATGAAAGGTGCCGCTGCTTATGGCGGCGGTCCGCATCGCGCGTGTGATTCGGCGCATGCGGAAGCCATCCAATCGAGCAAGTTTTCTATTATAAGGACGCAAGAAGCGGCTGGACGCGACGTTTGTTAAATTTGACGAATTCTTTGTCGTTCTAGGAACATGCTGACCTGCAATGTCAACATAAGCATCGATCAACCGGCACATGCGGCGAATTTTAGTTTCTTTGGCATAGGGAACAGGCCTGGCGAACCATGCTGGTTCATTACCCCGGAAGTGCGTAATGCCTAGATCGCGGCAAGCCGAAAGATGATCCTCTGAATATTGATTGCGTGGAAACGCGATTGAATGGCACGTGACGCCCCACTCGCGAAGCTGATCGATAGCGCATCGCAGATCGGCTTTGAATTGATCGAGCGTCTGGCCGTTCTCGAGGCAATAATAGTGCGAGAAAGTATGCGTTCCGATTTCCTGGCCTGGGCAGGCAGCGATCTGGCGGCCGAGGCTGGCACCGAAATAGTAGGGATCGGAGCGCTCGTCCGATCCGACTTCGTCCAGATAGGCGTATGTCGACAACGCCGTATTGGAATAGCTCGGCCGGCGAGACGGCAACCGCGCCAACAGCTCGTCTTTTGTCTCGCACAATAGGAGGCCCACTACCGCCCACGTTGCACGGATAGCGCGCCGATCGAACATTTCGAGCAGAGCAGGGATCGCGTGACGCACCCCGAGGACGTTTCGGCCATAGGACTCGCGCGTAGCAACGTCGCGCATGCCCCACATCAATTCAAAGTCGAGTGAAATGACGAAGTTGCCAGGCATTTTTCGCCTCCCTCCCGGCGCTAACATAAACCACCACGACAGGGCAATGTGCCACGGTCCGCAATCTTGCCCACGCACGAGCAGAAAGCGCGATTCACTCAGCTCGCTCGCAGCGTATGATGTTGGTTTCCGTTTAGACGGCACGCATTCGAGCAAGGCCAGTGGCTAATGACAGCCGACCTGACGCCGCGCGAGGGCCGCCCTGAGCATTTAATAGTAGGGAATGGCCCATCCAGGGCTTTCAGTTACACGTCTCTAGAGTGGCGTGATTTTTGAGCCTGGGTTCGTTTGGCCAAAAACATTTGGAATCGAGAGGGGCCTTTGGGAGCAAACGCATGCCCTGTCAGTCCCGACGCCAGTTCCACAGGGAGGCAAAGGTCGCACCGGAAGTTGATAACACCTTACAGGTCGTAATGCGACCAACTATACTTGACTCGTTTCTGCAATGCGACTGTACGCTCACCGTGGAACAAGTTTGTTTGCGATTAACCAGTCGACCAAGGCACGGCCGACAACCGCATGACCTTCTCGCGACAAGTGGCCATTGCCTGTGAGTGCGCCGTTTTTCCGTTGCAGCAAATAGAGACGCTCTGGGGCGTCTGGTTGGGCGCGCATAACGGGGGTCAGATCAAGATAAGGCGTCCCGGTTTCAGCGGTTAGCGCTTGGATGATCGACTCCGTTTCCGAAGGCACTGCCTTTGCGACATTATCAGCGGTTGGCATGAAAATAACTGCTAATGGAACGTCCTGAGATTTTAGGAGCGCGACCGTCTCGCGAAACAACTCGCCATATCGCGTGGCAAGCGCAGTGCGATCGTTCGGTAAACTCTGAGCTGGTCCTGTCGCGTTGGGCTCACCCTGACGTATATCGATGCCTGCTGCTGCGAGCTGCATCCGGCTCTTTATTCGCTCTGCGACGCTGAATAGCGCCGAGCCGCGGACTAGCGCCTTTAACCAAATGATCGCACGCGACTGCACGTCGTCGTGCGGGCGCTGTACAACGCCATGTTTCTCTTTACGTAGGTCGTTGATGTCATTCTCGACCACGCTGAGAATCACAAGGTTTGGCTTGAGGTGAATTCCCTTTTCACGGAGGTATGCGAGCTCGTCGAGAATCGTGTAGCCGGCGATTCCAGCATTAAAGACCCGTACAGACGCGGCGTTGTGGTAGTGCTCGGCTAAATAGGCCTCAGACCAAGCCGGCCAAGTGTCTTCATTGGCAAGATAGGGGCCAAAAGTCTGAGAATCTCCGACCGCGAGTATCTGGAAGGCGTTGGCTGACGGTTCCTCGGTGTTGCGAAAGCCGACGCTGTTGGTCCGCACGTTATAGGGGCGATGAAACAAAATAACCCACAAGCCGTTTTGGTTCGGAACGAGGTCTCCAAGTCCGGAAGTGGAATGATAGTAACGCAGGGCCCCCATACCATCGCCTGCCGAACCATCCCAGGCCCGCGGCTGCCAGTCGAATATCCGCGCCAGTGATTCAGCCGCAACTAAGGTGGCGACGATTATTGCAAGATAAACTGCGGCCTGCCTAAGCAACACCTTGCAAATCTCTAGATGGTTCGTTGCAGAATCGAAATCGTTGGGATCGGTTATTGCTCCAAGCCTGTCTATTGCTACAATTAGATCAAGGCAAGCTCTGCGGGCTGGATTGACAATGATAGGCAGCCTTTTGTAACGAGGTTCTAGCCCAATATGGAACGCACTGTCAGATGTCCGTAAATGAGCCCATCGTGTCGCACCGCCGGACCATTATGGGGTCTGAACGCGGCTTCGGTTTGGTCATGGCGGCGTTCTTTTTGTTCGTTGCCACTATTCCTATTTTGCACGGCGACAAACTGCGCCTTTGGGCGCTTGGCTTCGGCGCAGCATTTTTTTTCTGCGCTTTCGCGGCCCCACGTCTCTTGTCCCCCCTCAACCGCATATGGCATCGGCTCGGTATGGCACTGCATGCGGTCATTAATCCGATTATAATGGGGCTGATTTTCTACGGCGCCATAGTGCCAACGGGGACCGTGCTGCGGCTGCTTGGAAAGGATCTTCTGAGGCTCACATGGAAGCCTGATGTGAAGTCGTATTGGATTCCACGCGAGCCACCGGGGCCGGAGTCTGGGTCCATGTCAAAACAGTTCTAAACGAGAACCTCTAATGTCGTTTATTATGGAATTTTGGGAATTCCTGCGCGTACGGAAGAAATTCTGGTTGCTACCTATCATTGTGATGATGGTCCTGTTCGGTGGTTTGGTTTTTCTCACCAAAGGGACAGCAGTTGCGCCCTTCATTTATGCAATTTTCTAGTCACAATGATCATTCTTGGAATATCTGCCTACTATCATGATAGCGCCGCAGCCTTGGTGCGCGACGGCGTTATCGTGGCTGCCGCACAGGAGGAACGTTTTACTCGTAACAAGCATGACCCCGGTTTTCCGGCAAACGCAATACGCTGGTGTATTGCCGAAGGGGGTATAACTAGCAGGGAAGTCGATCGCGTCGCGTTTTACGACAAGCCATTTCTTAAGTTCGAGCGGCTGCTCGAAACTTACCTTGCTTTCGCGCCACGCGGGTTCACGTCTTTTGGTAAGGCCATGCCGCTCTGGATCGGCGAGAAGCTGTTCCAAAAGAATATGCTTCGCCGCGAGCTTGCCGCCATCGACGAAGCGCTCGGGACGTCTGACAAGCTGTTGTTTGCTGAACATCACTTCAGTCACGCAGCTTCAGCGTTTTATCCCTCACCGTTTGCGGAAGCCGCCGTCCTCACCATGGATGGCGTGGGCGAATGGGCAACGACTTCCACCGGCATTGGACGCGGCGACAAGCTTGCATTGACCAAGGAGATACATTTCCCACATTCCCTCGGATTGCTGTATTCGGCTTTCACTTATTACACAGGATTCAAAGTAAATTCCGCAGAGTATAAAGTAATGGGGCTGGCGCCGTACGGTGAACCGAAGTTTTGCCAGACCATTCTTGAGCACCTTATCGATCTCAAACCGGACGGCTCCTATCGGCTAAACCTCGACTATTTTGATTATTGCACCGGGCTCACCATGACAAATGCGCGGTTCGATGCCCTGTTCGCCGGGCCTCCGCGGAAGCCTGAGCAACGTCTCGACCAGCGCCACATGGACCTCGCTGCGTCGATCCAGGTAATTACCGAAGAGGTTGTGCGCCGCACGGCCGCCGCTCTCGCGAAAGAAACTGGGATGAAGAACCTCTGTCTTGCAGGCGGCGTTGCCCTCAACTGCGTTGCCAATGGCAAGGTTCTGCGTGACGGGCATTTCGAACGCATCTGGATCCAGCCTGCCGCCGGCGATGCTGGCGGCGCGATCGGAGCAGCGCTAGCTGCGCACCATCTGCATGAGCGCCTTCCGCGTCCAGCACATGATGGTGGCGACATGATGCGTGGTGCATATCTAGGCCCGTCCTATTCGCAGGGCGAGATCGAAACTCGGCTTGCCGCGGCGGGCGCGCGTTTCTCAGTGCTCAATGAGGGGCAGCTGCTCGACGAGACCGCGCAATCATTGGCGGTAGGTAAGGCCGTTGGTTGGTTTCAAGGCCGCATGGAATTCGGGCCACGAGCGCTTGGCGCCCGCTCAATCCTTGGCGACCCTCGCTCACCGACGATGCAGAAATCCCTGAATATCAAAGTTAAGTACCGAGAGAGTTTCCGGCCTTTCGCCCCGTCAGTTCTGCGCGAGGATGTAGGCGACTGGTTCGAGCTTGAAACCGATTCGCCCTATATGCTGCTGGTGGCGCCCGTCAAACAGTCTCGTCAACGCGTAATGAGCGAGGCGGAGCAGAAGCTCTTCGGCATTAACAAGCTTAATGTGCCGCGCTCGGATATCCCGGCCGTTACCCATGTTGACTATTCGGCGCGCGTGCAGACCGTGCACCGGGAGACGAATCCACGCTTTCACGCACTTATTTCGCGCTTTCGGTCCATCACAGGATGTCCAGTCCTGGTCAACACAAGCTTCAATGTACGCGGTGAACCGATCGTATGCACACCCGAGGATGCGTTTCGTTGTTTTATGGGCACAGAAATTGACGTGCTGGTGGCCGGCGATTGCTTGCTGGAAAAGAAAGAACAGGATCAGTCCCTCAAGATCAGTTACAAGGGCAAGTTTGAGGACGATTGACTAGCTCAGTGGACAGCTCACTGGGCTTACGTTTCGGCAGTTATTTGCAAGGCCGAGGGATCAGGTGGACCGGCTTTCGAATTCTGGATCAAACACACTTAGAAGTCCTGCCGAAAGTTTTGAGATCAATTGCGGTTGAAATTACAGAGCAACGCACCAACAAGGACGCAGCCCAGAGCCAGGGCGACTAGCTGAAGCGTGAATGACGGCGCGAGAAGAGTTACCGCCGCAAGTCCAAGAATTACAACGTTGACTAAGAACACGCGTACGACAATCTGATAGGCACTGTACCCGCCATCCATGGCACGCTGATAGAAATGCGTCCGGTGCGCGTGCATCACCGGCTGTCTGGTCACGAGCCGCCGCAACAGAGTGATGGTCGCATCGGCGATATAGTAGAGCGGCAGCAGTAGTGCTGCGGCGAGATGACCGCCACCAGCAAGCAATGTCAGCAGCCATCCGAGCAGCAAACCGAGAGGTAGACTACCAACGTCGCCGAGAAAGAGCCGTGCCACCGGGCGATTGAACGGAGCAAAGCCGATGATCGCGCCACAGACGGCGAGGGCAACGAGCGTGGCATCCTGAGGAAGCGCGCCCATCAGTCCGAATAGTGCGAGGCCGGCCGTGACCGGGAAAATTTCGGCAACCGTCATCCAGTCGATGCCGTCCATGAAATTGACCAGGTTCACGAACCAGACGCCGCCCATCAGGATGATCGCGCGCTCGACCCACCACGGCAGGGCGTGGATGATACGCAGATCAGGCGGCAGGGCCGCGATAACCAGCGCGACGGCCGCGGTCTGCAACAGCAGGCGCGGGACGGCCTCGAGCGCGTGCACGTCATCAATGGCGCCGACGATGGCTATTGCCACCGCGCCGGTGAGGACGACAAGCAGACGCCAGGTGTCGGCAGCCATGCCCGGCATGAGAGCCGTCGCCAGGGCGACAATGGTGACGCTGACGGCGATGACCGCGATGCCACCGCTTTGCGGTGTCGGCACCTTGTGCGACGAGCGCGAATTGGGCTTGGCCAGGGCGTAACGCCGCCAGAACGGCTGCAGCAGCCAGATCAAGCCGGCGCTGGCCAGCGCGGAGCCCACAAAAACGAAGGAAAAGGCTACGATATTGAACATAGGTTCGCCTGTAGACGGCCCGCACGCATACTTTCTATCCGGGAGGTCCCGATTGTTGTTGCGTTGGCTCGAGCAGCCGGTTGTAAAGCGCTACGATCTCACGGCCGACCCGCTGGTGGGAGAATTCGCATTCGACTAGGGCGCGGCCGGCGGCGCCGAAGCGCCGACGCAAATCCGTATCGCGGGCAAGCCGGTCGATGGCATCGGCTAGCGCGGCAGCATCCTTCGCAGGTACCAGCAAAGCGTTGTGGTCTGGCCTTGCGATTTCCCGGCAGCCGGGGACGTCGCTTGCTACGATCGGGCGGGCACAAGCAGCGGCTTCGAGGAGGCTGACCGGTAAGCCTTCGCGAAGCGATGCCAGAACCGCAATATGAGCTTTTGCCCACAACGTTCGGATATCCTCCAAATGGCCAAGCAAGGTGAGCCCTGGGCGCTTCCTCCACTCGCCGAGGGTGGTTTTCGAGATCGAGGCGGGGTTGGCGGGGTCCGGCTCACCGGCGATCAGAAGTTCGACCGGCCGGCCGCGGTGCGCGAGCAGGTCGTGGGCGGCGACCAGTGTGGGCACGCCCTTGTCCGTGAGCAGCCGGCCAGCAAAGCCAACTGTAACCGGCGGCGTCGGGGGCTCCGGCAGCGGCATAAACGCGTCGATGTCGACGCCCGATCCGGGGATCAGCACGATCTTTTCGTCGTTCACCCCGAGTGATCGGATCGCTGCTCGGTCGTCCGAGTTTTCCACTGTTACAGTCGCCTTCTTGCGGCCAAGCAGCCATCGCAATTGCCACTCCACGATGAAGCGGATGGCAATGGCCTTCGGCGTGCGCGACGTGAAGATAAAGCCGAGCCCGACCAGCGCATTCAAGCAGTTGATAGGCAGCCCGAGTGCTGCCAGCGACCCGATAATGGTCGGCGCCAACGCGACGTGATGGGCAACTGCAGGCCGCACCTGTTGGTAGACGCCACGAACTTGACGCACGGCCGACAGCAAGTGCAGCGGGTCGAGAACACCCCGACGCCAACCGAGCGGATGCAAAATGAAGCCTTCGCGCTCGATAGCCTTTGCATGGTGCACGACTGGGGTGGCGACATGTACTTCGAAACCAGCCTGTTTCGCTGCACGCGCCATCAATAGGCGGTGCCTAACGAAGTACCAGTCTTCAGTAACGAGGTAGATAAGGCGGGGTGCGGCCATTGATAAACCCAGGAAGCTACTGATAAATCCAGGAAGCTACGCTGGCAATTAGGTTGCAGGTTACATTGCATGGTATGTCGCTTTTCGGTAGCACGCTCATGTGCAATTTACTTCCGTAAACCTCACGGCAACCCCCGGGGATGCGACCGCCAGGCGCAGTAAACCCAGAATACAGAAGCGCCAACTGTCCTACATCCGCTCGCCCGCGTATCGATCTCAATCGAATGACGGCAAGCAGTGCATTCTCCCCTTGCGCGCGGCGAAAAGGTAACTGATGTGCAAGCTCGCTCACAACTTCCTCGTCGCCACATTGATGGTTGACGCGCCTATTGGCTCAAGCGTTTCTATCGTCAGCCACATATGACAGCGAAAAAGCGCATCTGGAGCCGCAGCAATGCCAGCAAGAAAGCCACAAGATCGAAAATTTCTTCCGCCGTGTCAAAGATTGGGGGCGCATCGCTGCTCGCTACGATAAGGGCCTCTACTGGATCAAGTTATGACTCCAGACCCTTAAACAAATAAGAGCGATCATGGCTAGAGCATTTGAAGCACGACTAGCGCGCCTAGAAGCTGTAGCGCAGGGTGACACCACACATCCGCCCCGACGTATCGTCTGTTTCATTGATGACGCTGAAGGCTCGCGACGTATATGCACAAGAATACCCTAATGCTTCGTGATTTCGCTTATTTTTGTTTCACCACGCCAACCGGAGACAATCTGATATGCAAGATACATGCGCGGTCGCGGAAGCTGCAGGCGGCAACAGCGCAAAAAGGCTATCGCCGTTGTTTAGGGCAAGCAGAGCGAAGCCGAAGCAGACTGAGATTGTGAGGCGGCATTCCGTGTCGTGTTGGTGAGTTGGCAACACTGGTGAGTTGTTGTTTAAGCAAGAGCAAGGTCGAAGGAAATCGGTGAGGTGCGGCTCCGCTCCTCGATCGCCGCCACCGGATCGGGGTGCAACGATTTCAAATTGTCTCGCACATGCTACAGAAAACGCTCCGCATCATCGGGCAATCGATCCCATGTTTCATGATAAAGTCAAACCTCCGCCGTCGCGATTGCGTCGTGTGTTTCTGTGGTTGATTTTGATCCTCGTCCTGCTCGGGGTCGTGGAAGGCATGTGCGCGATTTTTTTAAAAGTCGTGCTTGCATCTCGTGCGCATTTTCTCATTTGGAATCCGGATTTAGACGGCGCCCGCAAGGCGTGGACTGCGGCGGCTGGAAATTGGGACGACGAACTGGGCTGGCCGTCGCCGCGCGACGCGTTCGCGCCGCCCCGCGACCGCACTGGGGCCAAATACAATTCGGATTTTCCGCAACCGGGGCACGCATGCGCGTCGGCCTATGGTGCCTCGTTCGTCTGGGGGGGTGACGATGTTCCCCTCGCCGACGGCTGGATCGAGCAACTTTCACGCAAGCTCGGCTGCCGTGTCGCCAATTACGGCGTACCTGGCTACGGCACCGACCAAGCCTATCTTCGCTTTATGCGCATGGCGCAAGACGAGGCGCCAGTCACGTTATTCGGGATCCATCCTGAGAACGTGATACCCAACGTCAACCAGTATCGCGGCTTCATGGGCTCCGGCCTGAGCCCGGCGGCGCTCAAGGGCCGCTTTGTCCTCGACGGTGAAGGTCGCCTTGAATGGATTCATCGGCCGCGAATTGATGAGGACGGTTTCCTGCACCTCCTGCGCGACCCCGCGAGGGTGCTGCCGCACGAATACCTACTCCCGGATACCCGCGATGGCCCAGTGACGCTGCGCTTTCCGTACGCGCTGGCGCTTGCCCGCGTCGCAGTTATGCCTCGCTTGCGCGTGCGCCTTACCGGTCGCCCGTCCTGGGCAGATTTTTACAAAACGGACCATCCTTCCGGCACACTCGGCCTGACGACTGCCATAGTTGCGGCCTTCGCCAACGAAGCCAAACACCGTGGTAAGCGCGCCCTAGTCGTGATGTTGCCGGGTGCGAGCAGCTTCCGCGCTCGGGCCAAATTTGGCGAAGCGGAATATGCCCCCCTTCTCGTCGCACTCGCCGCCAGACAGATCGAGGTATTCGATCCCAGCCCCTCGTTGTTAGTAGCTCTCGGGCAGCGAAGCTATTGCGAGCTCTATGCCGCAGACTGCGCCGGCCACTTCAGCATTGTAGGAAATGGCGTTGTCGCGGAAGTGGTCATGGCTGAACTCAGGCGGCGTGGTTTAGTGAAATGATCGTCACCGCGAGGCACAGCGCCAGCGACGAAAGGCGCGCAATGTCGCCGGGATAGTCGCGAAGATCCACTCATTTTCTACCGGGGTTCAAATTTTTTAAATTCCGGGCTGTCGAAAGTCCAAACCCATCCACCATTGACAATGTCTCGACAAATACGACCGATCGTCTTTCCATCCGCGATGAGATCATACCCAAAGAGATACGCGTTGCGCGGCAATTTGCAGAAAATTTTGTAATGACCAGTTTTTAAATTAACACTCGGCACACCTTGCCCAATAGTTCGTTGGGCGTCTGAAGCCGGAAATGCAGACCCCAAAATTGCAATAGCCCCGAAATTAAATGTAAACATCGCCAACGTCATAAGGGATATGAGCCACAAATACGGGTCACGCCTGTGCTGCGCAAGCCAATCTCGCGCTTCTCTAAATTCTTGAGCCGGGGTCAATATTAAGTCCTCAGCGATACAGGCCGAAAAAAGGCACCACTCAACTCGAGTTGCAGCAGGCGCCTTCGGATCTTTGACTTTGACCCAGGGGTCTCGACGGACCCGAGCGGTAAGGCGCATTCAGTTTCTTTAAGACAATTCCTTCCAATTTAGTGTGATGGCCTGGCCGTAATGGCCGATCGCTCTGCGATCATCGTCCTTGCAAAGGCGATACCTCGATTAAAATACGTGATGGGATCGCGGGGCAGGGGCGCATTAGACCAATGTCTACTGCCTGCGTACCCACTTGCACGCTGAATCTCCCTGAGCATTGATACAACGCACCCGTCCTCCGAAAGACTTGCACGCCACAACGAGTGTGTTCCCCACGGCAGGCATTAAATAGCTGCTTAATGTCCAAGAACTAATCACATGGATTTCGTTGGCCTACGAGTGACTTGTGGCGCGCAGGAAGGTGGATCTGGAGTAGCATGGCACCCAGCCTGGGCATTTCCGTCGTGCTCCTTTTTGTGGTTGCCCTTGTTGACGAGATCTACTTCCGTGCAAGCACCCCCTCATTTGTAACCGAATGGCCGGTCGTGTTCGATCCCCAGATTAGCCGCCATTTCCCACCAAACGCTGAAGTCGCAACCATAAACAATCGCGATTATTGGACCCGGCAGCGCGCGAACAGTATCGGCTTCCTCGACTTCGGTCATCTTGCCGACAATCACATCCTCAGTCCCAAGTCAACGGGCTGCGTGGCCCCGAGCTGGCCGCCCTGGGCCGCATGCACCCGCGGGAGTATGGTAGGCTTAGGCGGGGTCGCGCAGAGACTGTTTATGTTCCAGGGGAATTTGTCGGGAATGCCTGGGCGTAGGGTCGCGTTCGCGCTTATCTCAATGGTACTCGGCCTGCTCGGAGCGCTCGTGATCGCCGAGGTGGGGCTTCGACTATTATATGCTAGTGGCTATGGCAGTCCCCTCCCGCCTGGCATCCGCGACCCTACTGGGCATCGGTTGACTTATGTACGGTTCCGGCCAAATTTCTCCGGCACCGCGCAGGGAGTTGAGTACCGCACAAATGAGTTCGGCTACCGGAACGATCCAATCATTGTCGGTGCCAAGCATGTCGTCTTTCTCGGAGATAGCACAACCTTCGGGCTGGGCCTCCAACAGGCGGAGACGTTTCCGGCCAAGGTCGAGCAGCTGCTAAATGAGAGGGCGGAAAAGGGTTGGCAAGCCTTGAACACGGCCACTCCCGGCCAAGGGACGCTCGACGCACTCGACACATTACGGCGGGTCCTGGATACAAAAGAGGTCGCTCCCCGACTGATCGTTCTGGGTTTCTTCATTAATGATTTTTCCGACAATCAAACCTATCTGGAATTCACAAATCGACACACTGAGAGTTGGTTATTCCGCTTGAAAATCTATCTGCATCAGTTTCGCATCGTGCTACTCTCCAAGGAGGCTTTGAAAGAGGTCTGGTATTGGTGGGATCGCTCATCGGTCTACAAAGAGCCGATCGGCATCGCGACCGAGCACACAGCGACTACTGGGACCGCGAAACCAGATATCGCCCTCCTAGACGAAGCGGGGCAGTACAAATTGTTACCCGGCAAGGAGATCGAGTGGAACTGGGTCCCTGCCCACAAGCTTCCCGGCAACCGGGTCTATAGAATAACGACCGACGCGCTCGCGGAAATATCCGCCTTAGCTCGCGCACAGGGGATACCGATATTGCTACTCTATCTCCCCTACGACGATCGCGAACTGAGTACCGGTTTCGAGCCAGAGTACAAGGTCGCTCTCAAAAGGACTGTCGAACAGCTCGGGAATATCGAGTTCGTGGACCCCATTCCCCGACTGAGGCAGCGAAAGCAATCGACCTCTGAGCCCAGCGCAAATTTCGTAGGTCATCCCGGACCTGAAGCGGCTGCCGCGATTGCAGAGGTTATTGTTGATCGTGCTCTAGCATTACCGCTGTCGAAGAACTAATCGCATGGATTTCGCTAGCCTACCTCTGACTGTAGGGCGCGCGGGAAGGTGGATCTGGAATAACGTTGCACCCGGCCTGGCCATTTCCGTCGTCCTCGTTTTTGTGGTTACTCTTGCTGGCGAGATCTACCTCCGTGCAAACACCCCCTCGTTTGTGACCGAATGGCCGGTCGTATTCGATCCGCAGATTGGCTCTCGTTTCCGACCAAACGCTGAAGTCGCAACCACAAACAATCGCGATTATTGGACCCGGCAGCGCACGAACAGCTTCGGCTTCCTCGATCGCGAGCCGATGTCGCCGGAGGCGAGGCCCGGGACCTGCCATCTAGTCTTCATCGGTGATTCTTTCGTCGAGGCGCATCATGTCGAGATCGAGCAGAAGGTGCAGGTCGTTTTGGAACGCATGTCAGCTGAGCGTCTGCCGGAGCTCAAGCTGACCACTGCCGCTTTCGGCATTTCCGATACGGGACAGCTCAACCAACTGCCAATCTACGATCTGTTCGCGCATCGCCAGCACCCCAAGGTGGTTGTATTGGTCTTCACGATTGGTGATTTCTCAGACAACTCGGCGGTAATCCAGGCGATTAAAGGTTACGACCCCGCCCACATGCCAAAATTGTTCGCGCGGCGCAATGCGGCCGGTGACATGGAATTGCAACCAATCGATCCGCACTGGTCAAACTTCGGGCTGCCTCGCTTCGAGCAAAATCCCGGTAGGCTGCGGGCCTGGCTTCTGCAGCATAGCAAGTTATACCGATGGATCGAGGACAAGAACGCTTGGCGCGTCCGATCGGATCAGATCCTCCGCTATGCGCGTGTTATTGCGGAGCGTCCGGAATATGCCCGCTTGATGAGAGACTGGGATTTGGCCAAAACTCCCTCGATCGATGAGGTCTATAACGATGAATCCTTAGCGCCGATATTCAGTGAAGCGTTGAACTTCACCGGCTTCGCGCTCGATCAATTCCAGGAGCGCGCGCACCGAGACGGTTTCAATCTCTTAATTCTCGCGACCGAATACATGAAACACGGAGACGGATCGGGTTTAGCTTTTGACCGACTGGAGAGACTGGCAAAGGCGCGCAATATTCCGGTGATCGATCTTTACGCTTTCATCCGTGCTCACGGCAGTCGTAGTAAAGATGCGCATTTCCGGCACGATGGTCATTGGTCGCCGCAGGGCCATCGCTGGGCAGCAGAGGCCGTGCTTGATTACCTCGCCGCGCACCCAGCGCTGTGCCGCTGATGGCGGGCGGCTCCAGCTGTAGAGAACGATGTGCGTTACTTAAGGGACCAGCATCCGATCTGTGACCTCGGGCTTGCCGCTCGGCTTTAGTCGTAGGAAGTTAAGAATTGGAGTTTGGACTGATTGCGGGAGCGCATCGAAACGGAAATCAGGGCACCGGCATCATCACCAGCCAATGCCATTATCTGCTGCGCGTTGCCCCGAGCCTGATTGAGGTAATGGTCGCGACCACCTTGTCGGTCCCAACTCTCGAGCATCTTTACATCTAGGTCGGAGCTTTCAGTCTGCTGTCTCGTTTGCACGGGCGTATCGGTGGGCGGTGCCTCTATGGCATGGGCTGCACCGTTAAAGCCTGCGGCCGGCATGACGTCGCGGCCGCCGGCGTCGTATTTGCTGCTCGAATCGCCAGTTCTCATCCGGTCGACACATGCCGGGATGCCAAAGCACCGAGCCAAACCTATTTTTTTATGTCCTGGCACTGTGCCCATGACTGCGCATAGCTGGCGGCTCATCCGGAAATGAGCTCGGGCTTCATTCGCGGTGCCGCGGGCTGGGTGCCGCCCAACGGGCGCAACCTCCTACATACACTGATGGCGTCCACTAAGCCTCATTGTCCCCAGCGATTTCTGCAAGTACGCGGCGATGGCTTGGCTCACGATCCGATTGCCGTCATCAGTCAAGTGTACCTCATCCGCGAACGCCTTCGCAGAGTAATACTCATTATTCAATTCTTTGGCGGTAGTAGCTCCTTCAGAGGTTCGATCAAAAACAGTCGATAGATCAAGACAATCACGTGTACAGAAATTACTGTTCATTATCGTGGCGATGATAGTCCGCCTGAAATTCAAATCTTCTTGTGCCCTGACTTTGAATTCACTGCTGGCCGACGAGTGCAGCGAAAATTGCGGTTCAATGACCAGAACGTGTCTCGCCCCACGGGCCTCGGAGATGAGTCTCATGTTCTGCTGATTGAGCAAGAGGCTTTCGGCGACCTTGCTTATACAGGCATCGTCATCCGCGGCTTTCACACGCACACTGGAATTAGTCACTTGGCCTGCATCTCGGCCAAGGTAGTGACGTTTTATGTTTGTGTAGAGGATTGACGTGTCAAGAAAGTAGTTGGCAAAATATGCCTTAAACTGCGAAATCAAAGGCTTTCTCTGGATTTCACCTCGGATGTTATTAACGAGTTCAGCAAGAGTATCGAAACTCTCGGGCGTATCGTCGGGATATTCAGTGTTCTCCTTACAATTTCTCTCCGACATGTCATTCGACGTGGAGTAGGAAACGCTGACAGCATAGGGGACAGTCGTTTTCAGAAGCGCAACAAGCTCTTGGTGCGAATTCCAAGAAGGAGCGTTCAGGTTGATGAATTTGAAATCGCCCAAGCGCGAAAGCTGCGCAGCGATGGTCATGTCATTGGAGGTGGCGTACTGGCCGAACGCGTTGGACCCACCCAAGAACACTCCAACGCTTTTATTTGGTTCAAAGCTAGGATTGTCACGAAAACCCGCCTTATTAACTGAGACAATATCATTATTTGCTGCATCCCGATCCTTCTTTAGCCATGGTGCGGAAAATAAGTAATAGGGATGGAGATGCTGAACATAGAAGGTCTGATAGGGGTCTCTTGCCCGCAATGAACCGTAATAGTTGGTTTTGTGCAACGGAGTAGATGCATAAAACGAAGGAAAAAGTTTTGTGGTCAAAAAGTGAGCTGCTCCGCTGAACTCTAGGGCGAATGCGAAAAGAGTAACAATGCATACCGACATTATCACCAAGATGAATAAGTAGCCCGCGGCCTTCGCTAATTTCGTTCTTGCTACAACCAGTCTTATGTTCATTTGATCCGCCGTCAGTCCTTACAAACAGCATAGGAAACCCTAACCCCGGATTTCGAGCGGGTCGGGGCGATATTTATAAAGTTTCGCCAGCCGCGTCGGCAGGTTCTTTTTGCTATTCTAGGCGTGGATGTTTATTTCTCCACGGTGCGGAACCTTGGCGTATCTGCTCCCAGTCCAACGTCTGTGCGTCGATCCTGCTTTGCGGGCTTAGGCGAAAACCGCTTGGATAGCGCCACTTTGCCTTGATTGCCTCCCGCTGGACGGCAAACGACGGCGATGTTTTGGCTTTAATGATGGCTCCCTTTCAAATTAATTCTGCACAATTTCATCGCATAATCTAGCTGAATGCGTCGGCGAAGAAGCAACTTATTGACGCGATGTAAACAGCACGATCGGAACAAACGCGACGCACAAGATCAGTCAGCTCTTGGAATCTGCGCGGCCTTCACGCACAGCGGGTGCGCACGCAGCTGCATCGGGATCCAGATCCTCCCTAAATCCCCCATCGACACTGGCGGCATCATCCAGCCGGACGCTTGCTTCGCCGCCTGCTGTTTGCTCTAGTCCGGTCGCAGATCAGCCCGCCGCCATCCGCAGACAGGGTAACGGCAGCGGCGCTCTATGGACCTCGCCCGGCATTTCAAGCAACGGAGCGAAGCGAGACGACCCCGAGGCCCCCCGAGGTTTTTGCCGGCTAGCGATTCTCCAGATATGCGGGGTAACAGCGTCCCGTTCGATAGTCGCGATTATAGCCACGCCCACACCTGCCGTACCCTCCGTACTCTCCGTAATAGCCCCCTCCATAGCTATCGCGGTAATTCTCCATACTTGCGGGGTAACAGCGTCCCGTTCGATAGTCGCGATTATAGCCACGCCCACACCTGCCGTCCGTACTCTCCGTAATAGCCTTGAACCAATAGAAGCGGAGGATGCTGCGTGATGGAATCCAAGGCCGCTTTCGAGATTAGAGCCGCTTCAGTTTTGCTCGTTAACATTCCACCCGCGGCGCAAACTACAGCTGCTAGTAGGGCGATCCGCTTTGTGCGGTACATGATCTCCTCCCAGGTTTCGTCGGAAATTCTACATCTCGGACATTATTATCAACTTTAACACTATCGCCACAGTTCCAGTTGTAGTCCTTTTAATGACTCGTCGAGCTCCGCAGAAAGGGTGGGGCCGCGCGGCTTTGATTGGAATACGGGCTTGTCGTGGAATCCTGTTGCTTTATC
>Ga0066903_100000453_pt1 | contig 25554 bp, 17 predicted proteins | sample PanSoiMetaGPlot1_FD_67491 | JGI IMG/M metagenome (GOLD analysis project Ga0066903, IMG submission 67491) | Tropical forest soil microbial communities from Panama analyzed to predict greenhouse gas emissions - Panama Soil - Plot 1 (version 2) | ecosystem: Environmental > Terrestrial > Soil >... | reverse complement strand
AACGCCTCGAAGCGGCCGACGGTGATGTCCCAGGTCTTCCAGACGCCGGTCCGGACCCACAGATCGTCTGTATCGGCGACCTGCGGCTGCGCGTCCAGCTGGTCGAGGTTCGCGATCAGCTCCGCCTGCGCCTGCGCGAACCACCGTCCGTTCGAGTAGGTCGGCGTCACACGCAAGGCGAAGCGCGCCTGCCCGAACAGCTTCGTGAGGTGGGGGGACTGTCCCGGATCGCCGATGCGCGTGTATTTATAGTCGGTGTCGGCCCAGCCGTAGCCGGAGATGCCGACGCCGATGCGCGGGTAGAACGGCCACTGATGGCCCTGCATGTCCAGCCAGAGCGAGCTGCCGTAGAGGCCGCGGATCACCGGCTCCGGGTAGGCGGACGACGGCAACCGCTCGACGAGGCCGGTCGGGAAGTTCGCGTCCGATGGCGCGGGCGCATTCGCGGGCGCCTGCTGGCTGGGCGCCGCCACGTTGGTCGCGGGCACGTCCGGCGGCGCGTCGGTCGCGAACGGATCGTTTTCCGCCGCCTGGGCCGGGCGCGCCGCGCCGATGACGGCGGTCGCGCCGACGATGAAGGTTGAAAGAATGAAGCTGGAGCGTGGGCGAAACGGTTTTCGGGCGCGCATCGTCGGGATCGTCGCTCCTCAGTTGACGGTGAACGTATCGGAGACGTAGCAGCCCGTCGTGGTCGTGCCGCTGCAGGCGGGCGCGCCGGAGTTCGGCATGACCATCACCTTCACCGTCCCGGCGTCGACCTTCCAGGTCGAGGAGGCGTTATCCCAGTACTTGAGGTCCTTGATCCGGAGCGGGATCGGCACGGTGGCCGTCTGCCCCGCCGGGATCGGCGGCGTCCGCCGATAGGCCTTCAGCTCCTTGTAGTTACCGGCGCGGGTCGCCACCGTGGAGCCCGGGAAGGAGACGAACACCAGGATGCTCTCGGGCGCGGGCGCGCTGCCCGTGTTCGTCACCTGCACCTGCAAGTTGACGACGCCGTCCTTTGCCACCGTCGAGCACGGGACGTTCAGATCGTGATAGCTGAACGTCGTGTAGGTGAGGCCGTAGCCGAACGGGAAGGAGCCGTTCGTCGGGTTGAGCGCGGTCCCCTTGTTGTCGAAGTAACGGTAGCCGAGGTAGTAGTCCATCGTCGTCGTTCCCGAGCTGGACGCGAAGGTCGGCCAGTGGGTCGTGTCCGCGTCCCAGGTGATCGGGAGCTTGCCGCTCGGCGCGACGTCGCCGAACAGGAGCCGGCCGAGCGCCTTGCCGCCCACCATTCCCGGGTACCAGGCCATCAGCACGGCGGGGGCGCTCGCGTACCAGGCGCTCATGTCGATGACGCTGCCGCCCTCGAGCACGACGACGAACGGCTTGCCCATGCCCGCGACGGCGGTGATGAGCGCGTTCTGGACGCCGCTGTTCTCCTTCGGGTCGAGGCCGAGCGCGAGCGTGTGCGCGGTCGATCCCGTTCCGCCGGTCGTCCGGTCGCCGGCGCCCGTGTACTCCTCGCCCTCGTCCTCCGGGGTGAGGCCCGCGACCACGACGACGAAGTCGGCGCTGGCGGCGGCGCTGGCGCTGTTCGACACGGTCACCGTCGCGCCGTGCGCGGAGGCCGCCGCCATGATCCCGGCCAGCGGGCCGATGCTCTTGGAGGGGTCCGAGAAGACGCGGCTGGATCCGCAGTCGCCCGTGCGGACGTTGGTGGTGAAGTCGAGCATGCAGTTGATCTTCCCGCCCGATCCGGTGCTGCACGAGTCCTGGCTGCTGGTGCTCTGCAGGGCGTAGTTCACCTTGGCGCCGATGACGGCGATCTTCGTCTGCGACGACTTGATGGGCAGCGTGTTGTTGCTGTTCTTGAGCAGCACCATCGACTCCTCGGCCGCCCTCTGGGCCAGGTCGATGTGGCTCATGCCGATGGCGGGATCGACCTGGTTGTTGTTGGCGATGCTGGAGTTCGAGTCGTACGAGGAGAACGGCGTCTTGAGGCCGAACCCGCTCATCTTGTCGGCGTGGAATCGATACTTCTGCTCGAGGATGCGGGCGGTGGCGGTCACGAGCTGACCGGACGTCAGCGAGCCGGCGGTGATCAGGTTCGTCAGCGTCGAGTAGTTGTATCGCCAGGGCAGCTCCATATCGAGCCCCGCCTGGACCGCCTGCAGCGCCGTCGGCTGCAGCGTGCTGGTGGCCGGATAGGGAACGCTGTTGCCGTTCGGCATCGCCCACCAATCGGACAGCACGAAGCCCTGGAACCCGAAGCCCTGGCCGTTCGGGGGCGGGCTGCGGAGAATGTCGGTCAGGAGATGCGAGCTCTGCGTCGAGTGCAGGGCTGCCGCCCCGCCCGCGATGCCGATCTGGTTGTACGACGCCATGATGGCGGAGACGCCGCCCTCCTGGACGATCATGCCGAAGTGGCGGGCGTAGACCTCGCGCAACGTCTGCTCACTGGACATCGTGGCGACCGCCGTCTCGCGGCCGTTCTCGATGTTGTTGGCGGCGTAGTGCTTGGCGCAGGCGGCGGCGTAGTGCTGGACGCCGTCGACGAACGCGCTGCCGAGCCGGCCCAGCACGAACACGTCCTCGCCGTAGGTCTCCTGGGCGCGGCCCCACGCCGGATGGCGCAGGATGTTCACCGTCGGGGCAAGCATCATCGTGTTGCCGGACGCGACCATCTCGTCGCCGATCGCCTGGCCGATCAGGTTCTCCAGCTGGTCGTCGAAGGCGGCGCCGCGCGCGATCGCGACCGGGAACGCCGTCGAGAAGTCGCCCTTGCTGTCGCTGTTGGCGTTCAGGTTCACGCCGCGCGGACCGTCGCGGAAATAGAAACCGCGGATGCTGCGGGTCGTGTTGTCCTCTTGCTTGAAGACGTTGTAGTTCGCGGTGCCGGACTGGGGCAGGCCGCTCATCTGCTGCTGCTTCTCGACGTCCGACATCGCCATGGCGTTGGTCATCGCCATGTTGCGATTGTTCGAATCCGCGGTGTAGCCGCTGGTGTACGCGAGCGGATCGGTGGTGGCGCTCGGGCACGCCATCTTGTTACCCGTGCCACCGCTGCCGGTGGTCCCGCCGCTGCCGACCGCGCCGCCGGTACCGGACGATCCGTTGCCGGCCGCGCCCTGCGTTCCGCCGCCGCCGCTGCCAGTCGTGCCGGCGCTGCCACCGCTGGTGCCGCCCGTGCCGGCGCTGCCGCTGATGATGATCTCGTTCCCCGTGCCGCCAGTGCCGGGCGATCCGTTGCCCGCCGCGCCGGTCGTGCCGCCGCTGCCGGTGGTCCCGGCGTCGCCGGGTGTTCCGGTGCCGGCGCTGCCCGGCGAGCCGGAGCCGGCGGTGCCAGACGTGTTGCGGGTCGGGCTGGTGCAGCCGCCCGCGGTCAGGAACCAGAGACCGAAGGAGGCGACGGAGGCGGTGAAAAGACGGCGAAAGTGCGGCATGGCTAAGCTGCTCCTGAAGGGGGCGACTGCTCTTTATTGAGTGCCGGGCTGCGCAGCTCGGCCCATGGTTGAGGCTCGGAGCGGCGAAACACGACCCTAAGTCACGGACTTACACCGAAACCGCCGCCTAAGGCCAGCTTTAACAGCCTGTTACGCCGTCCAGAAACTGCCGTGCCGCGGTCAGAACAGGTAGAGGACGCGGAGGCGGGCGCTGTACATCGTGTCGCTGTAGTCGGGTACTGGCGAGAACGCCAGCTCGAAGCGGGACTTCGCGTACGCACCCACCAGCTTCACGAACAGCTGCTTGCGAACCAGGTACTGGATCGCGACGAAGGCCTGCGTGTTGGTGGAGAAGTCGGAGTATCCGTCGAGGTTCTGGTTGTAGTGCTCGTTGGCGAAGGCGACGTAGTTGAAGCCGAGGCCGACGAGCAGGTCGTCGCGCCACGGGCGATGCGCCAGCGTGCCGATGATGTCGATCGGGCGCAGGTTCAAGAAGCCGCCGATGCTCGACCGCAGGCCGGTTTTGGTGGTGTCGAGGTTGCCGTTCTGATCGAAGAACCGGTTGTCGGAGAAGCCGTAGTTGATGCCGCCCTCGACCAGGGGGACCAGCACGAACTGCGCGCTGCCCGCGAAGCCCCAGTTGCGCTGCTGACTCTGGTCGCCCTCGACGTGCGCGGTCAGCCGCTGGTACTCGAACGCCGCCTTCAGCTTGAGCCAGCCGATATCGTAGATCGCCGCGGGCCGGCCGCCGAGCTCGTTGTAGCTGCCGACGCCGCCGTACTGCGTGAGCAGCTCGAAGCGGAGATAGCGCTGCGGGTAGATGTGCAGCGCGACGTTGCCGGCGCGGCCCGGGCGGTCGAACAGGTACGTGGCGCCGTAGATGTCGGGCGGCTGGTTGGTGCCGTCGAACGCGCCCAGCCGCTCCTGCGTGTTGAGGTCCAGGCCCATGCCGCGGTGATAGATCTCGAAGGCCTCGAAGCGGCCGAACATGAGATCCCAGAACCGCCACTCGCCGATGCGGACCCAGACGTCGTCCGCGTCGACGATTCCCGGTTGCGGCTGCGTCTGGGACTGATCCTTGTTGGCGACGATCTCGGCCTGCGCCTGGACGAAGAACGCGCCGTCCGAATACGTCGGCGTCACGCGCAGCAGGATCCGCCCCTGCTGCAGGTAGTCGCGCGAGTAGACCGGCTTCGAGGGCTGCTCGCCGATCCGGAGCCGCTGGTACGACTCGTCGACCCACCCGTAGCCGGAGACGCCGATGCCGGTGCGCGCGTAGTACGGCCACTGCGCGCCGTGGAACGTCATCCAGAGCGAGCCGCCGTACAGGCCGCGCGTGTACTCCTCCGGGTAGGCGGACGGCGGCAGGCGCTCGACGGGACCGGGCCCGCCGCCTTCCGAGGCGGGCGCCGCGGGCGGCGGCGATGCGGACGCGGCGGCTGCGATCGGTGACGGCGGCGCGGGCGGCGGCGGAGGTGGAGGCGGTGGAGGCGGCGGGACGGGCGCGGGGACGGCCTCGACGGCCGCGGGCGGAGCGGCGGCGGACGGCGGCGGAATCGGCGCCCCGTCCGGCGCCGCGGTCGTGGACGGTGCGGGCGGCGGAACGGGCGCCGCGTTGCCCTGCGCCCGGGCGCTCGCCGCGGCCGCACCGATCGCCAGCGCCGCGAAGTACGTCGTGAGCTTGACGGTCTTCATCCGGGTCAGTTGGCGTTCACGTGAAAGGTGTCGGTCAGCGCGCAATCGGCGCCGGCGCCGCCCGGACAGAGGACCGGTGTCGTCGCCAGCGCGTCGTTCGCGGCGGCCGCGCTCGGCGCGACGATCACGCGCACGTCGCCGCTCTCGATCAGCGACTTGTTCATGTCCGAGTCCCAGTACTTGAGGTCCTTCACGCGCAGGGGCAGCGTGATCCGCTTGGCGTGCCCGTCGGCCGCGCTCGGATCGGCCGGGTTGCGGGCCGCCAGGCTGACGCGCTTGTAGGCCTTCAGCTCCTTGAGCGGCCGGCGCGGCGAGCTGGTGTGCCCGTACGACACGAACAGGTAGACGATCTCGTCGCCCGCGCGCGCGCTGGTGTTGGTGACGTCGACCGTGACGTTGACGACCCCGCTCTGGCTGACGTCGCTGCACGGCACCTGCAGGTTCGAGTACTGGAACGCCGCGTACGACAGGCCATACCCGAAGCTCATCGGACGCGCGCCCGCCGCCGCCGTTCGCAGCAACTGCTTCGTCGGGTTCTGGTCGTACCAGCGATAGCCGATCGAGTAGTCCATCACCGTCGTGCCGCTGATGCTGGCGAACTCGGGCAGGTCGTTCTCGGTCGCGGCCCAGGAGATCGGCAGCTTGCCCCAGTTGTTCGCGTCGCCGAACAGAAGCTTGCCCAGCGCGCGCCCGCCCATCTGCCCCGGATACCAGGCCATGACGACGGCCGGCACGTTCGCCAGCCATGGCATCTTGATGATGCTCCCGGCCTCGAGCACGACCACCATCGGCTTGCCCATCGCCGCCACCGCGGCGATGAGCCCGTCCTGCACGCCTTGATTCCGCTTCGGATCGAGGCCCAGGTTGACCGTGGAGATGGGCGCGCCCGGCGGGCGGGTCGTGCGATCGCCCGCGCCCGTGTATTCCTCGCCCTCGTCTTCGGGCGTGAGGCCCGCGATCACGACGACGAAGTCAGCCGCCGCCGCCGCGGACGCCGCGTTCGATTTCATCACCATGATGCCGGCCCCGGCCGCGTCGACGATGCCGTCGTACGGGCTGCGCGCCTTGGCGGGATCGTGGTAGACGCGGCTGGATCCCAGGTCGCCCGTGCGGACGTTGATCGGGAAGTCGAGGGGGCAGTTGCTCGAGCAGCCGGTCTGATCCTGCGACGACTGGATCGTGTAGCTGACGTTGGCGCCGATGACGGCGATCGTGTGCACGGTCGCCCGGTTGATCGGCAGCGTGTTGTTGTCGTTCTTCAAGAGCACCATCGATTCGCGCGCCGCGAGCTCCGCCAGATCGACGTGGGAGAGGCCGATCGCGGGATCCACCATGTCGTTCTTCGTGATCTCCGCGGTGGCCGTGTCGTAGACGGTGAACGGCGCCCGGCAGCCGAGATCGCCGGACAGCGAATCGACGCGGAAGCGCATCTTCTGTTCCAGGATGCGCGCCGTCGACCGCGTCAGGTCCGACGACACCAGCGATCCGTCCGCGACGGCCGTCGTCAGCGTCGAGTAGTTGTATCGCCAGGGCAGCTCCATATCGAGCCCGGCGTGCACCGCCTGGACCGCGGTCGCCTCCAGCACGCTCGGCATCGTCGACAGGTTGGCGCCGTTGGGCATCGCCCACCAATCGGACAGAACGAACCCCTGGAAACCGTAGTCCGTCTTCAACAGATCGGTCAGGAGGTGGCTGTTCTGCGTGCACTTGGTCCCGTCGAGCAGGTTGTACGCCGCCATCACCGCGGCCGCCCCGCCCTCCTCGGTCACCATCTCGAAGTGACGCGTGTAGATCTCGCGCAGCGTCTGCTCGTCCATCATCGCGTTGGCGCTCTGGCGCCCGTTCTCGATGTTGTTGGCCGCGTAGTGCTTGGGGCAAGTCGCGACGTAGCGCTGCACGCCGGTGACGAAGGCGCTGCCGAGGCGCCCGAGCAGGAACGGCTCCTCGCCGTACGTCTCCTGGGCGCGGCCCCAGGCCGGGTGGCGAAGGATGTTGATGGTCGGGGCCAGCATCATCGTGTGGCGCGACGACAGCATCTCGTCGCCGATCGCCTGACCGATGTGGAATTCGAGATCGTCGTCGAACGCGGCGCCGCGCGCCATCGCGACCGGGAACGACGTCGAGTAGTCGTGCAGGCCGTCGCCGTTCGCGTTCAGGTTCACGCCGCGCGGTCCGTCGCGGAACTTGAACCCCTTGATGCCGCGGGCGCTGTTGTCCTCCTGCTCGAACACGTTGAAGTTGCCGGTGCCGGACTGGGGCAGGCCGCTCATCTGCTGCTGCTTCTCGACGTCCGACAGGCTGGCAGCGAGCGTCATCGCCCGATCGTGGATGGCCGGGTCGGGCGTGTAGCCGGCGGTGTAAGGCAGCGGGTCCGCGGTCGCGGCGCCGCACGAGACCTTCGTTCCCGCGCCGCCGGTGCCGCCCGTTCCCGCCCCGCCTGCGCCGGCCGATCCGACGATCGTCACCTCGTTGCCGGCGCCGCCCAGGCCGGGACCGCGCGCGACGATGCCGTCGTCGGCGCAGCCGCCGCCGCTGCCGCCGCCCCCCGAACCGCCCTGCGCGCCGCTCAACATGCGGCGCCGCTCGACGCAGCCGGGACCGAAGGCGGAACCGGCCAGCACGGCGCACAGGCCGCTGGCGAGCAAGAGGCGAGCTGCAGCTTTCAAGCGGACTAGGAACTACACCGGAACGGCCCCGCGGAGCCAGAATTAGTTAACATCTCTTCCGCGGGCGAGATCAGGGGTTTGTCTGGGGGCTGACCGGCTCGGGCGCGCCGACCGTCGACGGCACACCAGGCATGCCGCCGTCGCCGAACAGCATCGGACCGACGCCGGCCGCGCGCCGGCGGGCGATGTCCGCCAGCGCCGCCCGGGCCCGGTTCGCACGCGCCTTGTCGTCCGGCGCCGCCGCCCAGCGCGACAGCAGCTTCTCGGCGGCGTCGCGCACCTCGGCCGTGATGTCGAAGAGCGCGACGTGGCGAAGAATCGGAACCGCCTCGCTGTCGCCGATCTTGTCGAGCACCGTGATCAGATGAAGCCGGCCCGGCGGCGCCGAGGTGTGCAACGCCGTTTCGATCTGGGGGATGGCGGCCCGGCGGTAGCGCGCCAGCCGCAGCGTCGCGGGCGGGACCAGATCGTCGTCGCGGCGGACCAGGATATTGATCTCGTCGCCGATGTCCCGGTGCGAGCCCTCCTCGCAGGCGCCGGCCGCCAGAAGGAGAAACGCCGCGACAATCCGTACCCCTCTCCCTAACCCTCTCCCCGCTTCGCGGGGCGAGGGGATCGGATTCACGAGACCGCGGCGCACGGTTCCTCGGCCTCGACGCGGCGGCCGTCGCGACGGCTGTTGCGCGCGACCGACTTGGCGACCGGATCGGCCGGCGTCGTCGCCAGCGCGCCGTCACCGGCGCCGGCGCCGGCGGCCGCCTGCAGCCCGTCGAAGAACGCCTCGCCCATCTCCAGCAGCGCGGCCGGATCGCCGACGGTCGAGGCGCGCTGGCGCAACGCCGAGCCCGCGTGGAGGCCGCGCGAATACCAGGCCAGCGTCTTGCGCAGCTCGTGCTTGCGCATCTTCTCAGGGCTGTGCTCGACGACCAGCGCGGCGTGCCGCCGCCAGACCAGCTGCCGCTCGGCCAGCGACGGCGGACCCGGATCGGCGAGGCCCTGCTCCAGCGCCACGAGCGTCCGGAAAAACCACGGGTTGCCCATGGCGCCGCGCCCGATCATGACCGCATCGCAACCGGTCTCGCGCCGCATCCGTTCGTAGGCCGCGACGTCCTTCACGTCGCCGTTGCCGACGACCGGAATCTCGCGCGGCAGCGCCTCCCGGACGGCCGCGATCGGCTCCAGGCGCGCCGCCCCGGAGAACCCTTGCGCCCGCGTCCGCCCGTGGACGGTGATCATCGCCGCCCCGGCGTCGCACAGGGCGCGCGCGAACTCGGCCGCGTTGAGGCTGCTGTCGTCCCAGCCCGCGCGGTGCTTGACCGTCACCGGGATCGCGGCGGGCACCGCGCGCCGCACGGCCGCGACCAGCTCGGCCGCCAGCGCCGGCTCGCGCATCAGCGCCGAACCGCAGGCGCCGGCGGTCACCTTCTTGGCCGGGCAGCCCATGTTGATGTCGACGATCGCCGCGCCGACGTCGGCGGCCATGCCGGCGGCGCGCGCGAGCGCGTCGGGCTCGCGCCCGAAGATCTGGACGGCGAACCGGCGGCCGCCCAGGCTGGCCCACATCCGGCCGATCGCCTTCTGCGCCCCGCGCGTCAGCGCCTCGGCCGACAGAAACTCGGTGAACGTTAGCGCGGCGCCCAGCTCTTCGCAGACCGTGCGAAACGGCAGATCGGTGACGGCTTCCATCGGCGCCAGCAAGGCGCCGGGGTTAAGCTGGATGTCTCCGATGCGCATGACCGGCCGCGAGAATAGCACTGCTCTCGTCGGACTCCTCCTGATCGGCACCGCGGGGTTCGCTTGCCGCAAAGCGCCGCCGCCCGCCCCGTCCGGAGCTGAAGCACAGTCGCCCGCGAGCCCCGAGGCGCTGCTGGCGGGCGTTAGCGACCCGTGGACATGGTCGCGAGCGCACGGTGCCAGCGACAACGCCCACGCCGTCGAGGACATCGGCCCGTACGAGCACCTCCGTCCCGACGACCCCACATCGCCGCTCGTGAACACGAACGCGCACTACTGGACGGCGCTGGCCGGGATCGCCTGGGATCGCGACGTCAACATCGACTTCGACCACGAGCCGGTGGACCTGGACGGCGACGGTCGCCCCGACACGCAGGTCACGCGTCACATCCACGCCAAGGGCGGCGTGCTAGGGAACCCGGCGCTGTTCGGGCTGACGCCGACGCCGGATGATCCGCGCGGGCGCTTCGGGGAGATCTCGGCGTCGACCGGCGTCCTCGGCCTGCGCGAGGCGCTCGCCCCTGACGGAACGAAGACCGGCGAGATCGGCATGACCTGCTGGCTCTGCCATGGCGCGACTCACGAAGGAAAGACGTATCTGGGGCTGCCGGGCAAGGACTTCGACTACGGCCTGCTGCTCGCGACGGCCGCCGTGCTCGACGACGCCAATACGGAGGCGGCGGCGTACCGGCGCGCGCGTGGGTTTCCATCGGGGCGCACCGTGCGCGCGCGCCTTCTGCTGGCTGGTCCCGGACGTCAAGATCTGACCGGCGAGTTCGGTCTGGACGTGACGGTGCCCGGTTACCATTCGGCGCGCTACGCCGGCACGGCGCGGGTGCGCCAGGGCATCCGCGGCATCGTCAATCCGATCAGCGTCCCCGGGATCTTCGGGTGGTCGAGCCTGGCGCTCCAGAACTGGTCCGGCTCAGAGGACGCCGAGGCGCCGTGGCTCGAGCGGCTGATCACGCTCGCCGCGCGCCCCGAGTGGCAGCTGGGGCCGACGTTCGGAATCGTCATGGGCGATCGCGCCGTGGCCCGGCGCGTGTTGCTGTTCGACTTGCGCAACCTCGGCACCCTCGGCCTCCAGCAAGATTCCTTCCCGGGCCTGCTCTGGTCCGATGCGATCTACGGTCGCGTCCAGCTGTCGCCGGTGGCGACGGAGGCGATCCCGGCCATGTATCAGACCAGAGACGTACGCCTGGCGGTCGGATGGGCGGGCACGGCGTGGGCGTTCGAGAACGACGCGCGCACGCGACGACCCGGGGCGGCCCCGGCGGACAGCGTCGCGCGCGGGCGGTCGATCTTCGCGGAGCGGATCGTCGGGACGATCGCGAACCGCCAGATCTTCAAGCGCGCGCCGCACGCCTACGCGGCCGCGAAGCTCGACGGACCGGTGCTGGCGCCGATCGATCCGACGAAGGCGCTCGACGCGAAGCTGCCCGTGCGCTGCGCCGACTGCCACCTGGCGGCGCCGCTGGAGATTGTGCGCCCGCTGGACGACAACCCACCGCCGCTTGGCCGCTGCACGCATTGCCACGTGGCGCACGAACGGACCTCTCTCCCTGACCCTCTCCCCGTACGGCGGGGAGAGGGAGATCTCGTTTCGATCGCGGCGCTGACGCCGAAGGTGTTCGGCCCGACGCCACGCGAGGAGGTCGCGTTCTGCGCCGGGTGCCACGCGAAGCACCGCAACTTCGGAAATGTCGTCTGGTCGTCGAGCCGCCTCTTCCCGTTCGACGCGGACGGCGACGGCGACGCGCAGGGCAACCCGGCGGCCGACCGGCGCGCGGGCGGCATCGGCACCGAGCCGCTGCTGGCCTTCGACGTCCCGATCACGCAGCGCCCGTTCACGATCGACGTCCCGGTCATCAGCGATCCCGTCCGCCCGGGTCGCGTCGGTCACGCGCGCATCGGCGCCGGCTGGGTGCGCACCGCCCCGCTCGAGGCCTTGCCCGCGAGCGCACCCTATCTACACAACGGATCGGTGCCGACCTTGCGCGCCCTGCTGGACCCGGCGGCGCGCCGGCCGGTGACCTTCCCCCTCGGCAACGCCGGCTTCGTGCTCGACACACGCCTCGCCGGCAACGGGAACCAGGGCCACGAGTTCGGCACCGCGCTCAGCCCCGCCGAGAAGCAGGATCTGATCAACTTCCTGGAGACACTGTGATGACGCGTGCGTCGGTGACGACGACGTCGACGCCGCGATCATCCGGCCCCGCGGGCACGCGATCGACGATCTGGAAGTCGTAGGCGAAGCCGATCACCGCCGCCCCGCCCGCGCGCGCGTCGTCGATGACGCCGTCGTAGTAGCCGCCGCCGAAGCCGAGCCGCCGTCCGGCGGCGTCGAAGGCCAGCCCCGGCACGATCATGACCGCCAGATCGCGGGCGGCGATCTCGGGCGCGGTGTCCGGCGGCTCCGACAGGCCGAAGCGGCCGGCGCGAAGGCGCGTGCCCGGCGCGATGGTGTGAAACCGCAGCCGGGGCGGCGCATCGCTCACGCGCGGCAGCGCGATGGTGCCGTCCCCGTCCGCCACGTAGCCGAGCGCGCCCGCGGGGCTCAGTTCGCGGCCGATGGCGACGTAACCCGCGACCGCCCGCCCTTCCACGCGCGCAAACGCGGGGAGCGACAGCAGCCGCTCGACCGCGGACACCGTCAGCGCGACGCGCGTTTCGGTGTCCAGCGCCTCGCGCGCCGCCCGCATCCGATCGCGGAGCGCGCGCTTCTGCGCGGACAGGTCGTCCGTCATGCGCGCGTTTCGCGCGCCAGGACTTCCAGCAGCGACTGGCTCTTCTCGCGGATCTTCTTGCGCAGCTCGCCCGACTGCCGGCGCTCGTTGAACAGCTCCTCGGCGATCTGCAGCGCGGTCAGCACCGCGACCGACTGCGTGTCCGGCGTGCGCGCGTGCTTCTGCGTGTCGCGAATCTTGCCGTCGACGAACGCCGCCACCGCCTTGACCCAGCGATCGTCCTCGTCGGTCTTGAGAGCGTACCTGACGCCTGCGATCTGCACCGTGACCGAGCGCTTCATCGACTACGCAGCATATACCTACTTCGTCGCCGGCGGCCGCGGAGATGCCGGCGGCACGGTGATGCGGACGCCGCCCGAATACGCCGCCTCGCTGGTCGGCCGTCCGGCGGCATCCCACCAGCGCCACTGTCCTTCCCGCTCGCCGCCGACGTAGAAGCCCTCGGCCGCCACCGCGCCGTTCGGATGGTATTCGCGCGCCATCCGCTCGCGGATGCCGGCCATGTATTCCACCTCGCGCTGAAGTTGGCCGTTCTCGTACCAGAAGCGCCAGATCCCGGTGCGCAGTCCGTCGGCGTCGTAGTCGCCGGCGGCGCGCGGCTTTCCGTTCGGGTAGTGCCCGACGAAGCTTCCGCCGCCGCGCTCGCGCGCCTCGCGATACAGGCGGGGATCGTGGGACGTCAACTTAATGATGTTCGAGTCGGTCGGACCGAGCGCCGCGAGCTGCTCGGGCGTCATGCGCGCGACCGCCGGATCGACGGTCGTCGCGACCAACGCGCCGTCGTCCCACCGTTCCGCCCGCCAGTTGCGGCCGTCGTTGAACCGGTACCGCCACACGCCGCTCTGAACACCGTCGACGTAATCGCCCGAGATGTGTTCGGCGCCGCTTTCGTAAAAGCGCGTCTCCGGTCCCTGGTGAACGCCGTCCGGGCGGTGGCAATACTCGGCCTCGGCGCCGCCCGAATAGATCCGTCGGGCCAACTCTGTGCCGGCCGGGCACGTCGTGCGGCCCGTCGCGCAGCCGCCCGCGACCGCCATGAAGGCTGCGAATGCCACGCGCCGCACGAGACCAGGTCCCAGCGTCACCTCACCCATCGTACGGTCGCGGGGCGGTCGGGGCGAAAAATAATGTTCTCCGCCCCCGGACGCGCTGACGGCGGAGGCAAGATGCCCCGCGGGGGGAATCGCCCGAAGACGTAGGCAACTGCCGCCCGCGCGCCCGCCGGTGAGGCGGGCGCGCGATGGCGGACGGTCGACGCCGGCCTACTGACAGGCGCTGGTGACGGTCGACGCCGGGCCGTCGTCGATTGCCGGAACCGTGGTGTCATCCTTCGGCACCGACACCACCACGTCCTTCATCGTGGTGTTGCCGGAGGCGTCCCGCACGAGCAGCGTGACGTGGTAGACGCGCCCGTTGAGCGGACCGGCGCGCTCCGACCGCAGCTGCACGCTGCGGCAGTCGCTCGCGATGACGATGTCGTTCAGCGTGTTGCCGTCGCCGTTGCCGTTGTCGGGCTCGTCGCTGGTCACCTTCGTGATCACGACCGAGCCGAGGCCGACGCTTCCGTCGCAAGTGTCGCTCGCGGCGGTCGCCAGGCCACCCGAGACGTTGAACGTCCGGTACATGTGGTCGGGCGGCGTCAGCGGGGGGATCGTCGCGACACTCAAGAGCGGCGTCGTCGTGTCGGTCACCTGCACCGAACGCGTCACGGGGGTCGCCTGCCCGCCCGCGCTGTCGACGGCGCTGTAATTGACGGCGTAGCTCCCGACCACGTTGACGTTCACGTTGCTGGTCGACGACACCGGCACCGGCCCTTCGCACGCGTCGACGGCCGTCGCGCCGGCATCCGTGTACGATGTCGCACACTCGACCGTCGTGCTGAGCGCGCCCTTGGCGGTGATCACGGGCGGCGGGTTGGACACCTGGATCGACGTCGACGCCGTGTTGTTGGGCGCCGGGTTCGGGTCGGCGGTCGTCGAGGTGACCGTCGCCGACGCGGTGATGCCGGCGCCGTCCGGCTGCGCGCAGTCGATCTGCGCGACCGTCAGCCCGAACTGGCCGCTGGCGCCGACCGCCAGCGAGGCGATCGTGCAGCTGATCGAACCGCTGCCACCGTCACCCGGCGTCGAGCAGGTCCAGCCCGCCGGCGTCGTCAGCGACTTGAATCCGGTGTGCGACGGGATGGCCATCGTCATCGTCACGTTGGCGGCCGGCAGGTCGTCGTCGGTCGGATCGAACGGCTGCTGGTTGGTGTCGGCGTTATTCGTCACCGTGATGGTGTAGACCACGCCTTGACCCGCCGGGACCGTGGTGGGCGACGCGATCAGCGTCGTCGACAGGTCCGCACCCGGGAGCTGCAGCGGATCGACGAACGCCCAGTAGGCGGGCTTCTTCTTCAGCGACGGGTCGAACAACAGCGGCGCGTCGACCTTCGTCGACGACGTCAGCCACGACTTGTCGTCCGACGTTCCCCAGATGGTCAGCGACACGATCTTCCCCGTCTGCTCGATGGCCTGGAGGAAGTTGCGATAGCTGTAGCCGACCGAGTTGTGGCGGCTGGCCGGGATGTCCGTGTAGCTGGTGAACGGCACCGAGTTCGGGCCCGAGAAGCCGTAGATGCTGTAGTCCAGCTCGGTGACCGACTGCTCGATGCCGGGCACCGTCGCGAACATGTTGATCGAATCGGTGATCGTCTGGACCGGCGGGTACTCGATGTTGTTGTGCATCTGGTGGCCGAAGCCGTCCAGCGGGATGCCGCGGCTCTTGAGGTCGCGCACGATCGCCAGCAGCGGATCGCGGTGGGCCGGGTTGGTCGTGTCGAAGTCGTTGATGTAGAGCTTCGCCGTCGGATTCGCCGCGCGCGCGGCCTGCAGCGCGAGCTCGATGTACTGCGGCCCGATGATGTTGAACCAGGGGCTGCGGCGGTAGCCGTCGGGCTGCGCCGGATCGACCGGCTCGTTCACGACGTCCCAGATCGGCACCTTGTTCCCGAAGTGCGTCATGACCGCGGTGATGTGGTTCCGCATGCGCTGAATCAGCAGCGTCCGGTTCGCGTCCGTCGGCAACATCGGTTGGCCGGTGGTCGGATCGGTGAAGACCCACGCCGGCGTCTGGTTGTGCCAGACCAGCGTGTGACCGCGGACGTGCATGTTGTTCGCCTGGGCGAAGTTGACCTCGGCATCGGCATTCGTGAACACGAAGTTGCCCTCGGTCGGCTCCGTGGCGTCCCACTTCATGTCGTTGCCCGACGTCATGCTGTTGAAGTGCTTCGCCAGCAGAACGCCCGGCTCGCCCGTGATGTCAGCGGGCAGGACCGCCGCGCCGACGATCGGGAAGAACGGGGCCATCGTCTGGTAGACCGACGGGATGTCGCGCTCGGCGATGGCCGGCTGCAGGAATACGATGCTGAAGTCGTCGATGTAGAACGACGCCGTGCCACTGGCCGACTCCACGTAGAGCGTCAGCGACGAGTTGGCCAGTGAATCCGTGAAGGTGGCTTGCAAGCGCACCCACGCGTTCGCGGTGACGGTCGTGTTGCCGACGACGGTGTGGAACGTCGTGATCGTCCCGATGTTGCGCTGCAGGCTGACGCGCAGCTGCGAATCGGGCTGGCCGGGCGCCAGCTTGGCCCAGACCGACACCTGGTACCGCGACCCGTTGAACATCACGTTCGTGACGTCAAAGGCCGGGCCCTGGAACGCGGCTGTCCGTCCCGTCGTCAGCAGGCTTGTCGTGCCGCTATGCGCGTCGGCTGTCGAGACCGCCACCTGCTCGACGTTGATCCGCGACTTCCAACCCTCGGTCGTGCCGCTCTCGAAGGTGGCGCTGGCGCCGGCGGTGTTGGCGGGCGGGCCGGGCGGCGGCGCGACCTGCGCGATGGTGATGTTGTCGACGTAGAACGACGATGTCCCCGTCGACGTCTGCACGAAGAAGGTGAGAGACGAATTGTCGGTGGTGAACGAGTAGAGCCCCGTCGCCGTCACCCAGGCCTGGTCGGTGACGTTCGACAGCGTCAGCACGCTGTCGAATGCCGTGCTGCCGCCCGTCGGCGTGCGCGCGACGGTGGCCAGTACAGTGCTGGTGGTCTGACCCGCGACCAGCCGCGCCGACACCGTCACCTGGTAGGTCGCGCCCTTGGTCAGTTGGGTCTGGACGTTGAGGCCCGGGCCCATGAAGCTGGCAGTCCGGTTCGTCACCTTGAGGCTGTGCGTGCCGGTGAACGCCACATCCGTCGAGTTCGCCAGCGTCGGGCTGCCGAACGGGAAAAACGGCCCCGTCGTGCCATCCTCGAAATCGAACGCCAGCGGCGGGGGCGCCGTCTGCGTCAGCGAGAACGTATCGATGTAGTACGACGCGGTCGCCGAGGCCGACTCGACGTACATAGTGATGCCCGTGACGTTGTTCTGCGTGAACGAGTAGTTGCCGGCCAACGTTACCCAGCCGGCAGCGCTGGTGTTGGTGCTGCCGACGACGGTGTCGAAGGCGTTCGTCCCGTCGCTCATCGTCCGCATCACCGTGACCCGGTTCGTCGTCGGCACCTCGCCGGCGGCCAGCCGGACCGCCACGGAAACGTGATAGTTCGCGCCCGGGCTCAGCTGGCCGGACAGGTTGATGCTCGGGCCCATGAAGCCGGAGGTGCGGTTCGTCGTCTTCAGGCTGTGCGTGCCGGTGAACGCCTGCTCGGTCGAGTTCGTCAGCGTCGGGCTGCCGAACGGCGCCCATCCCTGCAGCGTGCCGTCCTCCCAATCGTCTTGTATCGGGCCGGTCAACGCGCTCGATACAGTCTGCGTCGTATCCGTCTGTCCACCATTCTGTCCAACATCCGAACCGGCCGTACAACCCAACGCGGCCCCGACACACAAAAGCGCCCACCCGCGGAACGTCGTGCTCGTCTTCATAATGGTCTCCCGTCGATCGTTTAAGTTGCGCGCACGCCTCCTTCCGCGACGGAGCGTGGCGCCTCGAATTCCCGCGCAGCCTCTAGCAGATCACCTTGTGAGTGACATTCCGCGATCAGAAATTCGACAACTCAGTCACCTCTCGACCAAGAAGCCGCGCGCCCGACGGACGGCGAAAAATTCCGATAATTGTGTGCTACCGGATGCTGTGTACGAGGTGCGGATCGCGCGGGCGATGCCGCCTCGCGGGCGCGCCGAGTTTCACAGACCGCCGCGGACTTGCATCCAACGCGCGATCGATTCCGCCGCGCCGATCGGGTCTCTGATCCTGCGCGGCCTGGGCGGTGGCGATCGACGTTCCCCGCGCCGGACCGAGGTGATACTAAGTACGGCGACGATTCGCCTCAAAGTTTCGCCTCGGGCCCATAGCTCAGCTGGTAGAGCTGCGGACTTTTAATCCGTAGGCCGCAGGTTCGAACCCTGCTGGGCCCACCCGATCGACGGTCTTGAGAGCCTCGGCGAGAGGCATGCCCGCGCGCCGCAGCCGTTGCAGCAGCGCCAGGCGGTCGTCGCCGTCCGTCCGCGCCTGCGCGGCGCGCAGCGCGTGGATCCGTTCATCGGTCACCTGGCGCTCCGCCTCCAGCACCTGCACCAGGGCGAATTTCTTGGCGCGGACCCGCTCGCGCCGCCGGTCCAGCGCCCGCGCCGCCGCTTGCTGCGCCTTGGTCACCTGCCAGCGCTCGCGCGCGACGGTCCGGTCGTGCTCGGTCGGCCGGAAGCCGGCGTCGCAACGCACGCATTCGCAGTCCCGCCGATGCGTGACGCCGTCGGCCTCGAGGCGCGGCAGATGCGCCAATAGAGGAAGGGGATCGCGCGGCCTGGCCATGACCTGTACCTATGTTCAGTATACGCACCGGCCGGGACAATTCAAGGAAGGGCCGGCCGCCTAGCCGCCCGGGGGGGCGAAGGCGATGACGCTGTAGGCGACCGTGGTGGTGGCGACCAGGTTCCGGTAGCCGTGCCGCTGGTCGCCCCGGAAGACGACCACGTCGCCCGGGTCCAGCGTGAAGCTCTCGCCGCCCGCCGACAGCTCGATCTGGCCGCGCTCGCAGGTGAGGTACTCGCGCGTGCCCAGCTTGTGCGGGACGCCGCCCATCGCCGCCCGCGGCGGCAATTCCATCCGTTCGATCTCGAGGCCGGCGATGGTTTCGGGCAGCAGCTTGCGCACGACGACGGAGTTCTTTTCGCGCCACGGCAGCTCCGCGGCCCGGTACAGGCGGCCGGTGCGGCGCGGCGGCTCGATCAGCTCTTCCAGCCGGACCTGCAACGCCTGCGCGACCTTGATCAGCACCGACAGCGTGGGGTTGGCGGCGCCCGATTCCAGGTTCGCCCATGTCGCGCGCGGGATGCCGGCGACGCGCGCGATCTGCTCCTGCGTCCGCCCGCGCGCCTCGCGCAAGGTCTGGATGTTGCGGCCCAGATACAGCGAGGTGCTGGCTGCGGTCCCGTTGCGAAGCTCGGCTGCCATCGCCAACAACATGGCCGCCGGCCAATATATTGTCAATACTGTCGATATATTGTCGAGGGCGGCGTCTTCTGATCAGGACGGAAAGGAGACCAACGATGAACAACCCGATCGCAGGCAAGGGCGTGCTCTTGACGGGAGGCAGCCGCGGGCTCGGGCGCGCGCTCGGGCTGGCGCTGGCGCGCGCGGGCGCGCGCGTCGTGCTGGTGGCGCGGCACGCCGACGAGCTGGACGAGGTCGTGGCGGCGATCCGCGCGGCGGGCGGCGAGGCGCACGCCGTCGTCGCCGACGTCGCCGACAAGGACGCGACGACCGCCATCGCCGGGCAGGCCGCGGCGGCCGTCGGGCCGATCGACGTGCTGGTCAACAACGCGAGCACGCTGGGGCCGGTGCCGCTGCGCCTGCTGCTCGACACCGACTGCGAGGACCTGGAACGGGCGCTGGCGGTCAATCTGGTCGGCCCGTTTCGCCTGACGAAGGCGATCGCCGGACCGATGGTTTTGCGCGGCGGCGGGACGATCGTCAACGTCACCTCCGACGCCGCGACCGAAGCCTACGAGCGCTGGGGCGCGTACGGCGCGTCGAAGGCGGCGCTCGAACAGCTGGGGCGGGTCTGGGCGGCGGAGCTGGCGGGGACCGGCGTGCGGGTCGTCAACGTCGACCCCGGCGAGATGGACACACGCATGCACGCCGACGCGATCCCCGACGCCGACCGCGCGACGCTGGCCGATCCCGCCCGGGTCGCGGCCGAGATCGTGGCCCTGCTGCAGGCCGAGCCGGGACCGGCGCCGGGCGCGCGCGTGGCGATCCGAACCGCGCCGGGCGCGGGGGCGAGCACGGAGGCGGCGGTTGCCGGCGCGTCGCCGTGAAGCCTGCGACGACATACCCCGACCGGCGCGACGACGTGCGGTTGCTGGTCGTGGATCCGCTGACGCCCGGTGAATCGCTGCGGGAGACGCGCACCACCGCCCTGCCCGATTTCTTCGCGCCCGGCGATCTGCTGGTCGTGAACGACGCGGCCACGGTGCCAGCTTCGCTGCGCGGCCGTGACGCCGCCGGAAACGAGATCGAGGCCCGGTTGATCGCGGCGCGCGCCGAAGATCGTTTCGGCGCCGTCCTGTTCGGCGCCGGCGACTGGCACCAGCGCACCGAGGATCGGCCGCCGCCGCCCGCCTTGTCGATCGGCGCGCGGCTGCGGTTCGGCGCACTGGACGCGGAGATCGTTGCGCGCGCGGCTGCGTCGCCGCGCCTCGTGGAGCTGCGCTTCGCCGTCGGCGGCGACGCGCTGTGGGCGGCGCTGTATCGGGCCGGACGCCCGGTCCAGTATTCGTACCTGGCACACGATCTGCCGCTCTGGGCCGTGCAGACCGTTTACGCCGCCCGCCCGTGGGCGTTCGAGATGCCGTCGGCGGGCCGGCCGCTGTCGTGGGAGATCCTGCTGGCGCTCCGGCGCAAGGGCGTGCGCTGGGCGTCGCTGACGCACGCGGCGGGGCTCAGCTCGACCGGCGATCCGGCGATCGACGCGGCCCTGCCGCTCGCCGAGCGCTTCGACATCCCGGCTGCGACCGTGCGCGCGGTGGCCGAGACGCGCGCGCGCGGCGGGCGGGTGGTCGCTGTCGGGACGACCGTCGTGCGCGCGCTGGAAGGCGCGGCGGCGCGCGCCGGCGGCGAGCTGCGCGCCGGAGCGGGCGAGACCGACCTCGTCATCACGCCCGCGTTCCGCCCGCGCGTCGTCGACGGCATCCTGTCGGGCGCGCACGCCGCGCACGAGAGCCACTTCTCGCTGCTCGCTGCCTTCGCCGGACCCGAGCGCCTCGCGGCGGCCGCCGCTCACGCCGAGCGAGCCGGCTTCCTGACCCACGAGCTCGGCGATTCGATGCTGGTGCTGCCCGGCGCGCTGGCGCCGGCGGCCCGCGCCGCCGCCTGAAAATAGCCGCGATCCGGGGCGGATCGGGCCGGCGCCGATTTCTGTTGCACTGCACATGCAATGAATATATCGTGACTGCATCAGGAGGCGTCATGACCCATTCAGCTCACGAGTCGTTCATCGTTCGTCCCGCGGCCCACGTCCCTTTCAACGTCGTCGGCGAGCAGATCTCCGTGCTCGCGCGCGGCGACACCACCGGCAGCTACGAGGTCTTCGTTCAAGGCGGCCCCGAGGGCGCCGGCCCGCCGCCCCACATCCACGCCTGGGACGAGAGCTACTACGTGCTCGCCGGCGAGCTGGAGGTGATGGTCAACGGCCAGGTCCACGTCCTGGTGCCGGGCGAGTTCGTCCACATCCCCGGCGAGACCATCCACAATTTCCGACTGCGCAAGACGGGCACCAAGTTCCTGTCGATCAGCTCGCGGGCCGGCGCGGCGGCGTTCTTCGAGGAGCTTCATCACAAGGTGTCGGGGCCCGACGACGTGCCGACGCTGCTCGCGGTCGCCAACCGACACCAGGTGCGCGTCCCGCCGCCCCCCGCCCCATGAAGACGGCCGCGGCACGCAGGAAGCGGGCCTACGACAGCCCGCTGCGCGACGAACAGGCGGCGGGGACGCGCGAGCGGATCCTGGCCGCGCTCGCCGCGCAGCTGGGCGAAGCACGCGACGATTTTTCGATCCCGAACGTCGCCGCGCGCGCGGGCGTCTCGCTGCGAACCGTCTACCATCACTTTCCCAACCGCGACAGCCAGGTCCGCGCGGTCGCCGACTGGATCGAGCAGCGGCTCGGCGCCGCGGACGAGCCGGAATCCCCGGACCAGCTCCCCGAGTACGCCGCGCGCATGTACGAACGGTTTCGCGGGAACGAGTCGCTCGTGCGCGCCCAGCTGGCGCCCGGGATCGCCGAGCACGTCCGCGCGCGCCGCCGGAGCGGCCGCATCGCCGCCATCGAACGCTGCGTGCGCGACACCGGTGCGCCGCCCGCCGACGTCAAGCTCGCCGCCGCGCTGCTCAAACACATCATCAGCGCCGACACGGGCGTCGCGCTGATCGACAAGTACGCCCTGACCGGCGCCGAGGCCACCGTCGCCGGCCGCTGGCTGGTCGCCCTCATCGTCGACGCCCTGCGCGCCGGCGCCGGCCCCGCCGCCCGGTGACGCCCCGAAACGCGCTCGACGCGCTTGCGCTTTGCCTGCCGATCCCTAGACTGGGCGACCTTCAATCGTCGCCGGGACCCCATCGTCTAGCCCGGCCCAGGACAATGCCCTTTCAAGGCATGAACGCGGGTTCGAATCCCGCTGGGGTCGCTACTCAATTTGAGACTGTCGAGGCGGGCGGTCCCGAAGATCGCCCAGACGCGGCCGTGTCCTGTTCCGAACCGGTCGCGGGTTGCTCAGGCTAAGATAACGCCACGAACCCGGACGGTGTCTTGCCGCCTCCCCGCCGACTCCTGAACTACGCGCGCCTTCTGAACGCCGCCGAGAACGCGAACGTAGAAGCCGTGCGGGAGCTGCTCGACAAAGACGCGAATCCGGACGTAACCGACGTGTACCGGTACACCCCTCTGATGCTAGCCGCGTCGAAGGTCACGGAGCCGGCGGAGCGGGGGACGGTGATCGACCTCCTGCTCGCGTCGGGCGCCGACGTACACGCGGTTGAGCAGGCGGGGCAGACGGCCTTGATACACGCGGTTCACGCCAACAACCTCGATGCGGCTCGGCGGCTGCTCGCCGCGGGAGCAAAGGTGCAATGGCGAGCGGCGAGCGGTTACGACGCTCTCTACCTCGCGATGGGTGACAGCAATCTGGCGGTGGCTCGGGCGCTGGCCGCCGGCGAGTTGGCCGGCGGCGGCAGCACGCGCCGCCTCCTCTGTCAGGTACTTCTGGGCGATGCGTCCATTATCAGTGGGGAGCTGGCGGCCGGAGAGAAGGCCGACGCGGCCGACGCCAACGGGCTCACGCCCCTGCACGCGGCCGCGCTCGCCGGCGATCCGGAGGTGGTCGATCTCCTGGTGGCGGCGGGCGCGCGCGTCGACGTGCAGGACACCGAGGGGCTCTCGCCCTTGATCCGGGCGGTGCACGCTTCGCGGGAGCAGGTCGTGGTCCGGCTTCTCGAGCATGGCGCGAGTACGGCGCTTCGGATGGCCACGCTCTATGGCGACGACCCGCTCTCGGCCGCGGCGAGGAGCGGCCAGGAGTCGATCGTCCGCGCCGTGCTCGCCGCGGGCGCTGCGATCGACGCGGCCGGCCGGAACGGCTCAGCGCTGGCGGCCGCGGCGAGCGGGGGCCACGAGGCGATCGTCGCGCTCTTGCTCGAGTGCGGCGCGCCGGCCACGCGCGTCGGAACGTTGATCGCCGCGATTTCGGCCGGGAGCATCGCGATCGTGCGACGCATCCTCGCCGCCGGGGCGGACCCCAATGAGCGCGTGGACCTTCCTGAGCCGCATCGCATGTCGCTGACACCGTTGGTGCAAGCCGTCTTCATGCGGGTCCCCGGGATCGTCTCGCTGCTCATAGATGCCGGCGCGGACGTGAACGCGCGCGACGCCCAGGACGACACGCCTCTCATCTGGCTTGCCGAGGTCCCGAACGAGCCCCCGGATCAGATCGAGATCGCAAAGCTGCTCCTGGACGCCGGCGCGGACGTCAATGCGCGGGGGGACTACAATCGGACGGCGCTCTCCGTCGCGAAGCAGACCAAGAAGACACTGCTCGCCGACGTCCTCCTTGATGCCGGCGCCGATCCGACGCTGGCACCCGACTGAAGCTGACCGCGGGCCCGGCCTCGCTTAGCACCGCATGTAGATCGAGTGCTACGAGTCCCGGGACGAGCGACGGGCGGAGCTCATTCGATCGGTCCACCGATTGCCAGTGAGCGCTGGGTGTCGTTGCCACGTGGTTGCCATGACACCCCGGAATTCGCGCTCCCGCCGCGGAACACAGCGGGCCCAGACGGAACGACCAGACAGGTCCGAACCTCACCGAAACGCCTCGACAATCGATGCAAGTCCGCGTCGTGCCACGGTTGTCGTCGAAGCGCCTCGGGAAGGCTCGAATCCCGCTGGGGTCGCACTTCCTGAATGATTCTGCCGACGCGCTTGCGCACCAGGCTCGCGCCTCAATCGCCGGCGAGGGAGGTGCACTGAAAGGGATAGGCGAACGCGCCGCCGGTCGGCCCCCAGTCGGCCCAGCCGTGGAAGGTCTCGGTGGTGTCCGTTCCGCAGGGCGTCTTTTGATGGGCTGGGGGATTGAGGTCGGCGGTGGCGGCGGCGTTGTCGCCTGCCGTGCCGTCACCGTCCCAGTCGACCGGGCCGTTGGTGGCGGCCTCGTGGAAATAGCAGGCGCCGTCGGTGAAGAAGAACGTGTCGCTGGTTCCCGACCCGAGGCCCGCCGCCTCGTCGAGCTTGCCATTCTCGTCGAGCAGCCCCGGTGTCGCCGTGCCCGTCGGGAGCACTTGCGTCGAGTAGTCGAGCCGGCGGCACCCCAGGGAGTGGCAGTGCGTGCCGGCCGGACAGTCCGTGTCCGACGTGCAGGCCTTGGAGACGGGAGACCCGACCGCCGCGCCGACGCCGATGCCGACGAACTGGTACTGGTAGTTCATGACGCTGAGGTAGTTCGGCTTGTACCCGGCGCTGGGCGGCTCGGTGCTGTACAAGAGGCCGCCCTCGTGCACCAGGCCGAGGTTGTGCCCGAGCTCGTGCATGAACGTCCCTCCGATGAGGAAGCGTTCAGGCGGGTTGCCGACTTCGTTGATCACATTGGCGAGCGAGATGATGAAGTCATTGCCGCCCACCTCGGAGAGGCCCGATAGTCCGACGAGAAACTGGTCGTAGCCCTTTGGCGTCCCGTCTGGGTTGAACGCGACTGGGCAGGCCTGGCAGTGGGCCTGCGTATCGCACGTGGAGTGGTGGCCGAAGATGGCGTAGTGGTAGACGACGGCGCGTTTCGAATCGAAGCTGCCTGCTTTGAGGTCGTAGAGGCTCTCCGCGTACTTGCCGGCCCCGGCCGTGCCGTCGGCCAGGCTGCCCCCTTCGCAGCTGTGCGAGAGCTCGGCCAGCGTGCGCCGCGACAGGACGTGCGAGTGGGGCTGCGCATGTCCGCGCACGATGTGGAGGTTGATTCCGTGGCGCGCGAATGCCTCGACGACGAGATCGAGCGCCGTCGAGCCTCCGGTGCCGTTGGGCGCGAGCAGCACGGGATCGTGCGAGTGCACGCACTGCTTGACCCCGACCATCGCGCAGTGATCGGTCGCGTGCGTGGGGCCAAGCGACGTGCAATCGCCGTCGACGACGCACGGGATCACGCAGCTCGCACTGAACCCTTCGGGCGCTGGGCCGGTGCAGGTGGCATTCCTCTGGCCGGCCTCGAGCGTGCAATCGCCGTTGGTGTTGCACGGGGTCTCCAGCGGCCCGTAGTCCATCCAGTCGTACTGGACGTAGACGTCGGCGATCGCTGGATCGGCGCCTGGCAGCTGGAGGTCGACGGAGGGTCCATCGTTGACGCCGTTGCAATTGAGGTCGACGTAGCCGTTCGTCTCCCATTCGTCGGAGAGGCCGTCGCGATCGCTGTCGCGCCAGGTCGCGCAGCTGCTCCCGAGCTGACAGATCGGCTGGGCACAGGCGCTCGCGTTGACGTGCCGGCATCCGGTGGTCGTGTCGCAGAGATCGACGGTGCACGGATCCTGGTCGTCGCAACTCCCGCAGGCGCCACCGCCAGCGCCGCCGGTCCCCGCCACGCCACCTCCCGTTCCGCTCGCGCCGCCGCCGCCGCCCGAGCCGCCGGTCGCGCCGCCTCCCGCTCCGCCCGCGCCGCCGGTTCCCGCCGCGCCGCCGCCGGTTCCGCTCGCGCCGCCTCTGCCGCCCGTCCCCCCCGCGCCACCTCCGGCTCCGCCCACGCTGGTCCCCGCTCCGCCCGCGCCCCCGCTGCCGCCCGAGCCGCC
>Ga0066903_100000452_pt1 | contig 25572 bp, 19 predicted proteins | sample PanSoiMetaGPlot1_FD_67491 | JGI IMG/M metagenome (GOLD analysis project Ga0066903, IMG submission 67491) | Tropical forest soil microbial communities from Panama analyzed to predict greenhouse gas emissions - Panama Soil - Plot 1 (version 2) | ecosystem: Environmental > Terrestrial > Soil >... | reverse complement strand
GTGGCGTCGCCGGCGCGCAGTCAATGTGACGCAGTAGATGTCACGCGCAGCACATGTCGCGAAGTGGCTGCGTGGATCGGACCGTCGGTGTGCCTGACCCATCTGCGCTCGCTCAGCTCGCGACCGATTCTCCGCGACCAGACAAGGACAGGTACCCGACGTGGCTCAGGCAAACGTCATCACGCTGCATCCGTTCGACGACGACGAGGCGCTCATGTGGGTGAGCGAACGGCTCGACGGCCGCCTCGAGATGAACGTGAGCGAGATCTCCCGGCAGTTCGGGTGGACCCCCACCAAGCTGCGGCGCCGCCTTACGACTTGGGCCAAGGCCGGCCACTTCACGCAGGAGTCGGGCGGCAAGGGCAAGGTGGTCCTCACGCCGGTTGCCGAGCGGCCCGACACCCCGCGCGCACAGGGCGTGCTGACGCGGGAGGCGGCGGCGCGGCTGGTCGAGCGCGCCATGGCGCTGCCGATACCAGTTCACCGGTCCGAGCGCTCGCTGCTGGGCCTGGCCGCCGCCGTCGTGCTGTTCGCGACCGCGCTGGGCCTGACCACGGTCGGCATGATCATGAACGCGCGCTTCGCCGCCTCGTTCGGGCAGACCTTCGAGGCCTCGGTGCTGCTCGCGGCGATCGGGCTCGCGGTCGACCTGCTCGCGGTCGTGCTGCCGACGGTCGCGGCGCAGCTGTGGTACCGGCAATCGTTCCTGCCCGCCAGCGCGGCCTGGATGATCTGGCTCGCGGCGCTAACGATGACGCTCCTCGCCGCCACCGGCTTTGCCTCGACCAATATCGGCGACGCAGTCGCCGGCCGCCACCGCATCGCCGGCGAGAGCGCGGCGCTCACCGAGCGGATCGACCGGCTGCGGCTCGAACGCGGCGGCATCAAGGAGGAGCGCGCGGTCGCCGCGATCGAGGTCGAATTGCAGCGGGCGCAGCCGGAGGCGCAGGCGGTCTGGCGCGTCACTTCGGGATGCCGCGACGTGACACGGCTGACCTCGGGGCGGGCGTGCGCGACGGTGCTGCAGTTGCGCGAGGCGCTCGCCGGCGCGGAGCGCCGCGACGCGCTCGACGCCGAGCTGCGGGCGGCCGAAGCAAAGCTCGCAAGCCTGCCGCCGATCGCGCTCGCCGATCCGCAGGCGACGACCGCCGCCGAGATCGTGAGCTGGCTGAGCTCGGGCGTCTTCAATCCGGCGCCCGCCGACGTTGCCCGGCTGCGCGCGCTCGGACTTGCGCTCACCCCCTCGCTCGCCGGCATCGTCGGGATGCTGGCGATGTCGCTCGCGCGACGGTCCTGAACGACGGCAGCCGTGACGGCGATCACTGCGGAAATCGGACGAGATTCCTAATCCTGCCGTGGATCGGCGTCGCCGCGAAGGCGCCGTCCTGCCGGTGCAGGGCGATCGACACGCGTTGGACGGGGCGCATCGTCGGCTGCACCTGGTAGTCGATGCGGGCATCTCCTGCGAGCGCCATTCGGTAGCGGGTGAGGATCGCGGCGACCGCGATCTTGACCGCACTCAGGCCGAACCAATAGCCGGGGCAACTGTGCGGACCGCCGCTGAACACCGGCCACGCAAACGCGCTGGGCGTGATCGTGAACCAGCGCTCGGGTTGGAACACGTCGCCATCGGGGTACATGTCGGACATGCGGGCGGTGAGGAAGCCGTTGAGGATGACGCGGCTGCCGCGTGCTACGCCATGACCTGCCAGAGTGGCGTCGGATTGCGCAACCCGGATCTGCAACGGTACCGGCGGAAGGATGCGCATCGACTCCTTGACCACGGCGTCGAGGTAGGGGAGGGCGACGGCGGCATCGAGCGAGGGCGATGCGCCGCCGAGCTTGTCGCGCAGCTCGTCGAGCAAGTGGCGCGCGACGCGCGGGTGCTGCATCAGCATCAGCAGCGTAAAGGTGAGGGCGCTCTGGCTCGCTTCGGAGGACGCGGCGATGAGCGACGGCAGTTGCCCCACGATCGCGGCATCGGTCGGGAGGTTCCCCTCGACATCGGGACTGTTCACAATAAGCGCTGCGAGATCGCCGTCGGCCTGGCCGCGCTTGCTGCGGACCCAGTCCAACAGCTCCCGCTCGAGCCGCTCGGCGTCGCGCACGATCCTACCGTACGGCGTGAACGGGAGATTGATCGGAACGAATGCGCCCCAGCCCCACTTGTGCTCCATCAAGCGGCTGACCTTGTCCGCGATTGCGTCTGCCTGCTTGCTCGGGCCGCCGAGCAGCAGCTCGACCGCGAAACGCCGCATCAGGCGCCGGGAATAGTCCCAGAGGTCGCCGCCCTCGCCGGGCTGCCAGGACTCGACTTCGGCTTGTGCGATCTTTGCCATGCTCTGGGCGAGCGCCTCGACGTTCGGCTTGCGCAACGGAGGAGCAAGGAGCTTGCGGTAATGTGCGTGGCGCTGGCCGGTCATGCGGGTGAGGCCCACGCTCATACGCCGCGCCGCCGAGTTCCTGGGGCCGCCCGGCAGCAGGCTCACGCCGCGCCAGGTTTCCGGATCGGAGAGCAGCTCGCGCTGGAACGCCGCACCCGCGGTCAATACCAGCGGCACATCGAACGCCGCGACCCGCCCGGGCCTGATGAACGGCAGCGCCTCGGCCAGCATGACCAGCGGCCCGAACGCGTCGAAGCAGCGGCGCGTCGCCATCAGCGGATCGCGCGCAAAGCGAAAGCCCCAGCGCAAGGCCGCAGGACCGGTCAGGCGGACGGGCGTGACCGTCGCATCGTCCATGGAGTCAGCCCTGCGGGCCGCGCGGTGCGGTGCGGCGGGCGACGAAGCAATGGGTAAAGAGGCCAGCGTCATGCTCATGCAATTCCCATTCGCCCCGGCGCGGCCACAGGGCCGACAGTTCCTTGGCGTTGAACCCGGCGCGCGCGCTGACGACCGCGTCATGGACGCTCACCTCGTTGCAGCCGATCGCCCACAACAGGCGGCTCGCCCGGACGACGAACTTGGCGCGGCGCGGCTCGCAGGCGACCACGAGGCGCGCAAGCTCTGCCGCCCGTCCAAGCAGGCGAGCCAGCGCTTCGTCGGCGAAATGATGCAGGAACAGGTTGGCGGTGATGATGTCCACGGGCGGCGTGCGCGAAAGAAAATCGAAAACGTCGGCCGACGTCGGTTCGACCCGCCATTGCAGCGCCGAAAAGGCCGCGCGCGTTGCGTCGCTTACGATGTTCTGCCGGTCGAGTAGGACCACAGTGACGTTCGGCCAGCGTGGCGCGAGGCGCTGTGCGACCTGCAGCATGAACTGACCGTCGCCCGCGCCGAGGTCGACGAGCGTGCGCGGCGGTTCGGCATCGATGTAGGTGCGGAGCAGGCCGGCCATCCGGCCGGCGTTGAGCATCCAGGCGTTGACCCGGCGGAGGTCGCGCCGCGAGCGGATCGCGCGCGGATCGTCGGCCGGCAATTGATCGAGCAGCTCAGGTTCGAGGCGCCGCGGAAAAGTCATGGGCGTCTCGCCGCCGCTGCCGCGTCGGCGTTCTGGTGAGCCGCGCCCGGCAGCGCGCCGTTGCGGATGAAGGCAAAGGAAAGTTCGTCATGCCGCGCCGCCCATTCGGGAATTGCCGCCGGACCGCTGACCAGAAGGATGTAGTCGTAGGGCGAGGGCCGTTCACTCGCCATGATGAACTGAAAGTGCAAGCGGAAGAAGCTCCACCGCAGGCGGCGATAGGCTTCGGACGAGACCATGTCCTTGAACCGGATCATCCAGATCAGCGGATTGCACCGCTCGGGGCCGACCTCGACGCCGATGCCGGCGACCGGATCGAGGTAGGGGAAGTTCATAATGTCCTTGCGCGAGCGGCAGTCGACCCAGGCGAGCGTCGGTTCGACAGCAAGGCGCCGGACCATCTCGCGCGTCTTTCCTGCGGCGCGATCAAGCGCGACCGCCGGCATGACCGAGCCCAAGGTCAACAGCACCAGCCGCGGTCCTTTGCGGCCGAGATCGGGATCAAGCTCCAGCGCCCGCACCATGATGGCGCTGGCGATGACGCTGCCGGTGCTGTGCCCGACCAGCACCAGTTCGTCGGCGTCCCGCGCTGCCGCGGCAGCGACAAGCCGCCGTGCGCCGGCCTCGACGACCTGGTCGATCCAGGTTGCGCGGCCGCGCGCGAAACGGCGCAGCGTCACCCAGCAATTGGTGATTTGAATCACGAACCAGCGTTTAGCGATCGGGTGCAGCAGGAGCAGCACCACAAACCCCGCGGCAATTGCGTCGGCAATGTCGATCGGGGCAGGCAGGCCAAGGCCGAGCAGGGCTGCGTAGCCAACGCCGATGGCGATGGCCACCGAGAGTGCAAGGCCGGCGAGCAGCAGCAGCTGAATGCCCAGGAGGTGAAGGCCGAACCGCCACGATGCGCGAAAAATCCGCAGCTGAGTGCTGTTCAGGAGGTCTTCCGCGATCCAGGCGAGGCCGCGCAGAACATGGAGCGGCATCGGCCCAGCTATATCGGTACCGATCAACCGCTCGAGCCGAACAAAATCGTAGCAAGTGGCGACCTGCCAGTTCGCGTTCTGCGCGTCCAGGCGCCAGCGTGCGAAATCGTGGGATTCGAGTTCCAGCGGATAGAGCGTGAGACGAACCGGCCATTCACGCTGAAAGCGCTCGCACTCGCGTCGAAACAGCTGGTAATACGCTTCCGCTCCGCGCGGATCGTAACCCTCGACATAGATGACGTGCCGTCGCCGGACCCTGCCGGGTTCGCTCGGTCGTTGGGGTTGCACTTGCTCGCGAGCAGGCCCGTCCATGGCGAAGCGATGCGCAACTGCCGCGTCACGCGGTTACAGGATGGTTCAGCCCCGGCCTCTATATCGGGGGATGTCTGTGGAGAGTCCACCATTGCGTTGCAGAAACTCGCCTCAACAATCGGCCCGTGCAGTAGCAACTTACCGGAGGCGGCCAACTGAATGAGACCTCACCATTGATCCCTAACGTCGTACCGTGGAGTCGGCGGCGGTGGTCCACAGTCCGCCGTTCCCACACCCGCGTGTTTCCAACGGCTTACCGGCAAGCTTAACCATATTTGAACCTTTTTGCGGCTCGCGCGTACTAATGCGTGTGGGGTCAAGGGTTTGGCCCCGGTGGAGGGAACCATGGCAAAGCTCCGCATCGCCATCGCAGCAGTGCTGATGCTGTGTGCGTTCGTTCCAGTCGCCGCCGCGCGCGACCTCGAGTGCAAGCACACGCTTGCCCAGCACACCGAAGCCGTTCGCATTCTCGAGGCCGAAGCCGCGCAGGCGCGCGTGCTTGCCGACCGCAACCCGCTCTATGAGAGCGACGTGGCCTATTACGCGTCGGTCCTGCGCGACGCGCGGCAGTGCGTGAAGATGCTCTCTCCGGTCCTGTCTGCATCGCGCTGACGGCGTTACCGAGATATTGACCAATCAAAGCCATCGCTGCGCGGGCGGGTCACCGCCCGCTTTCGGCCGTGATATGATGATTGCGTGAGTCCGGCGCGTAGCGTGCGCCTTACCGGAAACGGAGCCGCCGCACTGGCGTTGTTGTGCGATGGCCGACCCGACAGTTGATACAGTTGCCCAGGTGATCGCGCAATGTCGCCGCGACATTGCGTCGGCATGGAGTCAGGTCGAGGCGGCACGCGATGTGCTGCGCCGTTCGCGCGCCCTGCAGCAGCGATGGAGCGAGCAGGCCGCGGCGATCGAGCCGGTCGCGCCGGCGCCCGAGCCCACGCGCATCGCATTGCGGTCGACAGGCTTTGTCATGATCCCGCGCGCTCCCCGCGCTCCGGACGACCGTACCCGCCCGCGGTTGGTGTCCGGATCGTGATCGCTTCGCCCGCTTCGAGCTCGGTCGCGTCGCAGCCTTGCAGCGTCTCCCCGTGGCCATCCTGCCGTCGCACAGTATTCTCGCCGACTTGACCCGCTTCGCCGCCGGCGAGCCCGAACGGGCGCACGCGCCGATGGCCGGACAGGATCGTGCAGTCCATGCGTTCGAGGAAGCGGATGGTGCGCATGACGCCGTCGCCCGCGTTCCACTCTCCCCGTCCGCCGGACCCTGCGCGGATATGGAATTCCTCGAGCAGCACCGGATAGCGGAATTCCAGCACCTCGGGATCGGTCAGGCGCGTGTTGGTCATGTGGGTGTGCACCGCGTCCGTGCCGGGGAACCCCGGACCCGCGGGCGAGCCGGAGCAGATCGTCTCGTAATACTGGTAACGCGCGTTGCCGAAGTTGAGATTGTTCATGGTGCCCTGCGCGGCGGCGAGCGCGCCCAACGCACCGAACAGGCAGTTGGTCACCGCCTGCGAAGTCTCGACATTTCCCGCCACCACGGCCGCCGGATATTCGGGCGAGAGCATCGACTTTTGCGGGATCACGATCCGGATCGGGCGCAGGCAGCCGGCGTTCATCGGGATGTCATCGTCAACCATCACGCGGAACACGTAGAGCACGGCCGCGCGCGTCACCGGCTCGGGCGCGTTGAAGTTCGTCGGCTGCTGCGGCGAGGTGCCGGTGAAATCGACCGTCGCCTCGCGCTTGTCCTTGTCGACCGTGATCTTGACGCGGATGAACGTGCCTTGGTCCATCTCGTAGTCAAATGAGGAATCGTGCAGTCGGTCGATCACGCGGCGCACGCTCTCGGCAGCGTTGTCCTGCACGTGCCGCATATAGGCCTGCACCACCGGCAGCGTGAACTCGGCGACCATCTTGTGCAGCTGGCCGGCGCCGGTGGTGTTGGCGGCGATCTGTGCCTTCAGGTCATTGATGTTCTGCACCGGATTGCGCGCCGGATATTTGGCGCCGGTGAGGAGATCGTTGAGCTCGCGCTCGCAGAAACGGCCGCGATCGACTAGCTTGAAGTTGTCGATATAGACTCCTTCCTCGTCGATCGTGGTGGCGTTGGGCGACATTGATCCGGGAGAGATGCCGCCGACGTCGGCATGGTGGCCGCGACTCGCGACCCAGAACAGGATCTCGCCCCTCCCTTTCCCTCCCCCGCTTGCGGGGGAGGGTAGGGAGGGGGTGTCGAACACCGGCGTGCACACCGTGATGTCGGGCAAATGCGTGCCGCCGTTGTAGGGCGCGTTGATGGCGTAGACGTCGCCCGGCGCGATCCGCCCCTTGTTCTCGCGGATGATGGTCTCGACCGCGCGATCCATGGAGCCGAGATGCACCGGCATGTGCGGCGCGTTGGCGACAAGCGAGCCTTGGCCGTCGAACACCGCGCAGGAGAAATCGAGCCGCTCCTTGATGTTGACCGAGTAGGCGGTGTTCTGCAGCGCCACGCCCATTTGCTCGGCGATCGACATGAACAGATTGTTGAACACTTCGAGCATTATCGGGTCGGCATCGGTGCCGACCGCCTTGGTCCGCGGCAGCGGCTTGACGCGCGTCAGCACGAGATCGTTGTGGGGAGTGATCTCCGCCCGCCAGCCCTCCTCAACCACCACGGTCTGATGCGGCTCGATCAGGATCGCTGGACCCGCGACGCGGTCGCTGGGCGCGAGACCATCGCGCAGACGGAGCGTGGCGTCATGCCAGGCGCCGTTCGAGTAGAATTCGACGCGGCGAGCCGCGGGCGGCGTCGCGCCAGGTGACGGGGGCGCGACGGCGGGAGCGGGCTTCGGCGTCCTGAATACTGCCTCCACCGACAGCGCCTCGACCACGATGGTCTTGCTCGCGTCGATGAAGCCGAAGCGAGCCAAGTGCGCCTGCTCGAACTCCTGCTTCATGCGCTCGGTCTCGGGCGCGACGGGTGCATCATGCGTGCTGCGCGGCACGATGGTATAGGCGAGCACCGGCAGCGTGGTGTCGGTCCCGGCATAGCGCAGATGCGCGTAACCCTGAACGAACACGCTCTCGGCCGCCACGTCCTGCTGCTCAAGCTCCGCAATCGCCTGCTGATCGAGCCGGCTGCCGATCTCAAGGAGGCTCCGCAGCGCGTCGTCGCCGAGCGGCTCTTCGATCGCCTGCTGGCGCGTGGCGCGGATGTCGGCGAGCCCCATGCCGTAGGCGGAGAGCAGCGATGAGAACGGATGGATCAGCACCGTCGTCATGCCGAGGGCGTCGGCGACCAGGCACGCATGCTGGCCGCCGGCGCCGCCGAAGCAGTTGAGCGCGTAGCGGGTCACGTCATAGCCACGCTGCACCGAGATCTTCTTGATCGCGTTTGCCATGTTCTCGACCGCGATCCGAATGAAACCGTCGGCGATCGCTTCGCGCGTTTTGCCGCCGCCGACCTCGCCGGCGAGCGCTGCGAAGGCGTCCTCCACCGCGGCGCGGTCGAGCGGCTCGTTTTGACCGGGGCCGAAGATCTTCGGGAAGTAGTCGGGAATGAGCTTGCCGACCATGACGTTGGCATCGGTGACGGTGAGCGGCCCGCCACGGCGGTAACTCTTCGGCCCTGGATTGGCGCCGGCCGAGTCGGGGCCGACACGAAAGCGCGCGCTGTCGAAATGCAGGATCGAGCCGCCGCCGGCCGCCACCGTGTGGATCAGCATCATCGGCGCGCGCATGCGCACGCCCGCGACCTCGGTCTCGAACGTGCGCTCGTATTCGCCGTCGAAGCGCGACACATCCGTTGAGGTCCCGCCCATGTCGAACCCGATCAACCGCTCCAAGCCGGCCGCGCGACCGGTCTCTGCCATGCCGACCACGCCGCCCGCCGGCCCGGACAGGATCGCGTCCTTGCCCTGGAACAGGTCCGCCGCAGTGAGCCCGCCCGACGACATCATGAACATGAGCCGCGGTGAGGACGTTGCGGCGCTAGCCTTTTCCTCATCGACGTGAGGACTTGCGGCACCCAACGCCCTCGCCACCTGCGCCACGTAGCGCCGCAGGATCGGCGACAGATACGCGTCGACCACAGTCGTATCTCCGCGCGACACCAGCTTGATCAGCGGCGAGACCTCGTGGCTCGCGGAGACCTGCGCGAAGCCGACCTCGCGCGCGAGTTGCGCGATGCGGCGCTCGTGCTCCGGATAACGATAGGCGTGCATGAATAGGATCGCCGCGGCCTTCATGCCGCCGGCAAGGGCGCGCTCAAGCTCGCGTCGAACGGCCGCGAGGTCGGGCTCCCGTTCCACCGTGCCGTCCGCGCGCACGCGCTCGTCGACCTCGACAACGCGGTCATAGAGCATGTCCGGCTTGACGATATGGCGGGCGAAGATTTTCGGCCGCGCCTGGTACCCGATCCGCAATGCGTCGCGGAATCCGCGTGTGGTGATGAACAGCGTGCGCTCGCCCTTGCGCTCGAGCAGCGCATTGGTGGCAACAGTGGTGCCCATTTTCACGGCGCCGATTGCCCCCGGCGGAATCGGCTCGCCGTCGGTGAGCCCGAGCAACGCGCGGATGCCATGGACGGCGGCGTCGCGATAGGCCTCCGGGTTTTCCGACAGGAGCTTGTGCGCGACGAGCGAGCCGTCAGGCCGCCGCCCGACGATGTCGGTGAACGTGCCGCCGCGGTCGATCCAGAAATCCCAGGGTCGCGCTTGCCCGTCTGTGTTCGCCATCATGAATCCTTCCGTACCAGATCCGCGTCGGCGGATCCTCACGATGACGCAATGGCAGCCTCTTTAAGCCAAAATCTCCGCCGCGGGGAAAGCCCGACGCTGCCTCAGCTAGCGTGATTGCGCTTTCCACTGCGGCGGATACATCCACAGTAGAAAGCGTTTTTCATCGTCTCTCAGCGGGAACATGCGCGGCTGATCGGAGCGAAACAGGGAAGGGCGGCAGGGTGACGGGCGGCCGCACATCAGCATCGTGGGGTCGCTGTTGTGCCGCAGGCCGATCGTGTGGCCAAGCTCATGGGCAATCACATTGCGGGGGACATTCGGGAGGTTCATGGGGGGAAAGGTCCCGCCGCGAATGCCGATAACTTTTTTGGAATTCTGGTTGAACGGACTTGCAAACGACACGAATTCGGACGCGGCAAGCACAATCGTAATGTCTCCCGGCAAGTCTCGCAGGGAGAGCGGGAACTCGGCGATCTGGCCGCGTCCGGCGAGCACCGACGTGCTCAACTCCCGCACGTCGTCCTCCGGAATCGGCCGCACCATGCGGGTGATCGGACCGAGCCGGAATCCCGAGCCGAACTCGGCCAGGGTTCTATTCCAGAATCCGACGGCCTCATCGACCGACGGCAGGCGCGAATCGCCAGCGGCGCTGATGACGGCGATCTTCGGAACGGTCCGCCACATCTGCTGGGCGTACGCCGCATCGGCTGCGAGATTCGTAATGATCAAGGCGCAAACCAATACGTGTTTCATCGCTGACCGTCTTTGCCTGAACCAGGATAATCGGAGGTGCGACACTCGCGTGCCTAGCATATTAATGCGGCAAGGGTGTCCCGGACGCGGTGCAGGCGCGCGCTGCGCTGCCCCCGGGCCACGCAGGGTCGGCACCGAAAATTGGCGGGGGCCCGGCGGTCGTCCCACCGGGCCCCCTTCACATATCAGCCGGCCTGTAAGCCGGGTTCTGTAGGGCACAACGCTCGCGCGTCATGCGCGACGGCCATTCCTCTGCGACGCCGGTCGCCCGGCGCCTGAAGCAACCTACCCGGACGGCCGGATCCGGACATCGATCCCGCGACCCTTGCGAGTCGCGCGCCGTCCCTATTCGGTCTTGCTCCCGGTGGGGTTTGCCGTGCCGCCGACGTTGCCGCCGGCGCGGTGCGCTCTTACCGCACCCTTTCACCCTTGCCACGGCTGAACGCTACGCGCCGCGGCGGTCTGCTCTCTGTGGCACTTTCCCTAAAGCCTGTCCCCGCGAGGGGACCAACTCCGCCGGACGTTATCCGGCACCGTACGTCCATGGAGCCCGGACTTTCCTCCCCGGCGACCTTTCGGCCCTTGCCGGAGCGGCCGTCCGGCCGACTGACACTCTAGCAATGGGGATGTGGGCGGCCCCGGTCAAGTGCCGAACTCGTGCTGACAATCAATTGATTAACGGCCGTTGCTGCGCGCACAATGACGGATTACGGCTCGTGGACCGCATCGTCCGCGGCTAGCTTAGGCAATTCCACCCGCATGCAGTCATTCATCGAACGCCATGGCCTCTGGACCGACGACCAGAAGCGGCAGGCGCAGGAGCTAAAACTCCGCCTCGAGAAAGGCGAACTGAAATTCATCCGGATGGCCTGGGCCGACCCGCACGGCGCCTCGCGCGCGAAGGCGGTGACGCCGCCGGCCTTCCTGGCCGCGCTCGTCAGCGGCTACAACATCAATGTCGCCACCACGACGCTCGATTCCGCAAACGCCCGCACCTTTGCCTCATTCACCCGGGGCGGCGGGATGGGGCTCCCCGAGATGACCGGCTCGCCCAACCTCACCATCGTGCCTGACCCGGCGACCTTCCGCGTGCTGCCGTGGGCGCCAGGCGTTGGCTGGGTACTGTGCGATGAATATTTCAACAGCGGGGTTCCGTTCCACTTCTCGCCGCGCCACTTGCTGCGCCGGCAGCTTCGCCGCCTGCACGAGGAGGGGATGGACCTCGTCGTCGGACTCGAGATCGAATGGTATCTCCTGCGCGTCGCCGAGGATCGGCTGAGTGACGAGCACGTCGGGGTGCCCGGCGTGCGTGGGCGCCCGCTTAAGACTTATCCGCCCGAGCCGGGCTTCTCCTACCATTCCGAATCCAACATGGACCTGATGCAGGACGCGCTCTCGGCGCTCGCCGATGCCTATGCCAAGCTCGGCATGCCGCTGCGCTCGGTCGAGAACGAATGGGGTCCGGGCCAGGTCGAGTGCACCTTCGCGGCTTCCGATGCGCTGACCGCCGCCGACAATGTCGTGCTCTTTCGCACCGCGACCCGGCAGATCTGTCGCCGCATCGGCCACTTCGCGACCTTCATGTGCCGTCCCGGCATCAAGGGCGGCTATTCGAGCGGCTGGCACCTGCACCAGTCGGTGATCGACCGCGCCAGCGGGCGCAACCTGTTCACGCCCGAACGGGACGGCGAGGTGCTCTCGCCGCTCGGCCGCATGTTCGTCGCCGGCCTGCTCGAGCACGCCGCCGCCTGCAGCGCCTTCACCACACCAACCATCAACGGTTACCGGCGCTTCCGCCCCAACTCGCTCGCGCCCGACCGCGCCACGTGGTGCTACGACCACCGTGGCGTCATGATCCGCGCGCTCGGCGGGGTCGGCGATCCGGCAACGCGGGTGGAGAACCGCGTCGGCGAGCCCGCCGCCAATCCTTATCTCTTCATCGCATCGCAGATCGTCGCCGGCCTCGACGGCGTCGCCCACAAGCGCGATCCCGGCCCGCAGTGCGAGGAGCCCTATCTGTCCGGCCACCCGCCGCTGCCGAAGTGCCTGCCGGCGGCGCTCGACGCCGTCGAGCGTGAGCAGCTGTTCCGCCGTGAGCTTGGCGACGTGTTCGTCGACTATTTTCTCAAGCTCAAGCGCAACGAGACCGGGCGCTTCGCGCGTTGGCTCGAGGAGACCGGCACCACGGACACCGGCGAGGACACCACCGACTGGGAGCAGCGCGAGTATTTCGATTTCTTCTGAGCCGGGTTCGCTCGACAGCGAGCCACCTTTATTGGCCTTTTATCTCATCGCAAGCATGTGCCTGACGGCAGCGGGCTCGCCACTCGCGATTGCTGAGAGCCTCGACGGTTGGGGCATCGTGCTGTCCATCATGAACGCCTGACCCAGCAAGGATGGCATCAATAAGCAAGACCCGCGGATCAGCGCCGCGAGGCCATGCGCAAGGATTCCGTTACCGGATCGACAGCCATCGGACTATGATGGTGGCCGACTGAAGGGTCTGGCCATGCTCGATAAGATCAACGTCACACCGGCACGCAACGCCTCCAACCGCTACGACTGGGACGAGCTGGTCCAGGAGGACCGCGTCCACCGGCTGATCTACACCGATCCGGCGATCTTCGAGGCCGAGATGACGCAGATCTTCGGCGCCGTCTGGGTCTATGTCGGCCACGAAAGTCAGATCGCCAGGAACGACGACTTCATCACCACGCGGCTCGGGCTGCGCCCGATCATCCTCCTGCGCGACTCGCAAGGCGTGATCCGCGCGCTGTTCAACCGCTGCACCCACCGCGGCACCACACTCTGCCGCAAGGACAAGGGTTCGGCGCGCACCTTCACCTGCCCGTATCACGGCTGGAGCTATCTCAATTCCGGCAAGCTGCGCGCGGTGCCGTGGCCCGACGGCTATGCCTGCGACTTCAAGGACGCAAAGTACAATGTCGCGCAGGTGCCGCGCGTCGAGAGCTATCGCGGCTTCATCTTCGGCACGCTCAATCTCGATGCGCCGCCGCTCCTCGATTATCTCGGCGGCATCGCAAAACCGATCGACGAGTGGCTCGACCGGCAGCCCAAGGGCAGGATCGCGGTGTGCGAGGCGAACCGGCTCAAGTTCAAGGGCAACTGGAAGCTCGCCTACGACAATTCCGGCGACGGCTATCACGTCGTGTTCTCGCATCGCTCGCTGCTCGAGATGGAGAATCGTCAGGCCGACGTCGCCAACAAGGGCATGTCCTATTACAAGAGCTCGCCCGACACGTCGCCGATGTACATGGCCTATATGGGCAACGGCCATCACTTCAAGGACAAGCGGCCGGCGATCGAGAAGCGTGCCGGGGGCTTATGGGCGGTGGAAGGGCCGGCGCCCGGCACCGAGCACTATCAGGAGGAGCTGCGCCGCCGCTACGGTGGAAAGGCCGACGACATCCTCGACCTTGCTTCCTCCGAGCCGGTCAATATCAACGTGTTTCCGAACTTCTCGCTGCTCGGGAACCATATCCAGGTGTTCGAGCCGGTGTCGGTCGATGAGACCAATGTGACCTGGTACGGGACCGCGGTGGTCGACGAGGACGGCGCGCTCGGCGGCGCGGTCGACACGATCAACACGCTGCGCATGCGCACCATGGAGCAGTTCCCGAATTTCGGCGAGGTCGACGATCTCGCGAACTTCGAGGAGATCCAGCGCGGGCTCGCCTGTCTCGAGGACGAGTGGATCTACATGCACCGCGGGCTCGGCATCCCGGACCGCGTGAAGACCGACGCGAACGGGGTCATCATGGCACCCGCGACTGATGAGGCCTTCATGCGCGAATACATCAAGGAGTGGAAGCGGCTGATGAAGGCGAAGCCCAATATCGCGGTGAAACGCGAGCCGTGAGTGTACGTATAGCAATCTTCAGCGGCCGTCATCCTTCGAGACGTGCACTGCGTGCGCTCCTCACGATGAGGGCGAAGGAAGTGGAAAGAGTCACATGACCGCCCAGGCCGCTCACGATCCATCGATGAGCTCCTATTACGTCACCGATGCGTTCTACCGCGCGCTGGTCGAGCAGTTCTCCGACTGGCAGCGCGACGAGCTCGCGATTGCCGATCCGGCCGAGCGGGACCGCTTCCGCATGCTGATCGAACGGGAGGCGCGGCTTCTCGACCAGCTCGCCTTCGACGAATGGCTGGCGATGTATGCGCCCGAATGCATCTACTGGGTGCCGGCCTCGCCGGAGGCCGGCGATCCCCGGCGCGAGGTCGCGATCTCGTTCGACGACCGCCGGCGCATGGAGGACCGCATCTTCCGCCTGCGCACCGGCTATGCCTGGTCGCAGGCGCCGAAGTCGCGCACCGTGCGGATGGTCTCCAACGTCGAGGTCTTCGCCGCCGCCGGCGAGGGCGTGCGCATGGTGCGGTCGAATTTCCTGATCAGCGAATTCCGGCCCGACGGCGTGCGCTTCCTCTCGGGCTTCAATGGCCACCGTTTCGTCGCAGACCGCGGCCGCTGGCTGATCGCCGTGCGTCAGGTCAACCTGATCGACTGCGATCAGAACCTGCGCAACCCGAGCATCGTGATCTAACGCGCCGGCGTTCGTTGCTGTTGGCGTTTCGGGCCAGCAGCTTCGGCCTTCTTCGATCCCCTGTGTGGCCGCTTCGGGAGGGAAGCATTCGAAGCAACCGTCTCGGCCATCTCCAATCCGAACAGGGCCGCAACCTCGCTGTCGTCGAGCACGTTCGCCGTCGCAGTCATAGCCTTCGTCAATGAAATGTCGTCGCCAGCCCCGGCGAGCAACTCGTTCTCGTCCACGCCGCGAAGCACAAACAAGAGCTGAGGCTTCTCGTCGAGCCTGGCACCGACGCCATAGAGGGCCGCCGCGACGTGCTTGCACATGTCGGCCCAGTCCGGACAGGTGCAGGACAATTCGATTTCGTCGGGAGATGGAAACAGGCCGTCACCCTGTCGGCAGACTCGGTCCATGACTGCCTTCGCGAAGCGGCCCTGCAGCAGTTCGACCAGGGAATCGATGCTTCCTGCGCAGTCCCGACAGATGGATTTCCAACGACGCGCTTTGACGGGCGCGATGCCGATCTTGATCTTGTAGAGCGCCGAGCCGGCGACGAACGCGTGGACTTCGCCCTTGGCGATCTGAAGATCGACGACCGAGCCGTTGCGAACATAGGTGCGGCCGCGCGGCAGTCGATTCGCATAGTCGCTGTAGCGTTCCAGATTGTCGCACCAGGACTTGCCCCAGAAGCTCTTGGCGATGACGCGGCCGTCGATCGTCACCGGCGCAACCGATTGCCCATTCTTCCTGAGCTTCTTCAGTTTCTGTTGCGCCTGCCGTCGCCTCTCCGCGACCGGAACGTAAGGCCTGAACTCGTACCAGCTCATTGCTCAGGCCTCCTTCATCGCCGCCGAGAGATCTAGCGCCACGAGGTCGAGTAGCTCGGCGTCCTTCATCTCGGTCAGCAACATGTCGGCGCCGCCGCTCAGAAAATCGCCGGCCAGCTGCTTCTTCGACTCGATCATCTGATCGATCTTGTCCTCGACCGTGCCGCGACAAATGAACTTGTGCACGAGCACGTTCTTATTCTGTCCGATTCGGAAGGCGCGGTCTGTAGCCTGGTTCTCCACAGCCGGATTCCACCATCGATCGAAGTGTATCACGTGGGAAGCGGCGGTCAGATTGAGGCCGCTACCGCCGGCCTTGACCGACAGCACGAAGAACGGAACCCTTTCGTCCTCCTGGAACTGGCGCACCAGATCCTTGCGCTTGCGCACTTCAGTCTCGCCAGTCAGCACGACGCCCGGACGTCCGAACACCGACCCCAGGAAAGCCGCCAGCGGTGCCGTTGTCTCCCTAAATTGGGTGAAGATCAGGGCCTTTTCCTGCTTGGCGGCAACGACTTCCGTGATGTCGCGCAGGCGCGCGAGCTTGCCGCTGTCCTCCTCGGACCAGGCGCCGTCGCCGAGCCATTGTGAGGGATGATTGCATATCTGTTTGAAGCGCATGAGGAAGGCGAGAACGATGCCCCGCCGCTGCATACCGTCGACGTCTCCGAGTTGACCTTTGAGCTCTTCCACCGCTTCCTGGTAGAGCGCCGCCTGCTTGCGGCTCAACGGGCAGAACACGTTGACCTCGGTCTTGTCGGGCAGATCGGCGATGATGCTCTTGTCCGTCTTCAGGCGCCGCAGAATGTAGGGCCGCACCAGCTCGCGCAGCGGTCCGTACGGATTGTGTGGCCGCTCGGCCAAGGTCTTGACGAAGGTCGAAAACTGCCTGGCCGACCCCAGGAGCCCGGGATTGATGAAGTCGAAGATCGACCAGAGGTCGCCGAGCCGGTTCTCGATCGGGGTGCCGGTGAGCGCGATGCGCACCTCGGCTGTGAGGCGCTTCACCAGTCTGGTCTGCTTGGCAGCCGGATTCTTGATCGCCTGGGCTTCGTCGAGGATCACGACGCGCCACGGCTCGGCCGTGAGCCATGGCGCGCGTGCCAGATAGCCGTAGCTGGTGATCACGAGATCGACCTCGCCAAGGCCGACTGGGCGGTCGGTCGAGCGCTTCTCGTTCGGCGCCGCCGACGGATGTGCAACGACTGCCTTCAGGCTTGGTGCAAAGCGCGCGATCTCCGCTGCCCAGTTGGCCAACAGCGAGGCCGGAGCCACGAGCAAACTGGGCTTGCCCTGGTTGCTCCCGTCGTTCTTCAGGGCCAGCAGCAGCGACAAGACCTGGATGGTCTTGCCGAGTCCCATGTCGTCGGCCAAGCAGGCTCCCAGCCTGAGGCGTATCAGCAAGTAGAGCCAGCGCAAGCCCGCTTGCTGATAGGGGCGCAGAGTGCCTTGCAGCGAACGACCGGGATCGACACGCGCCAAACCCTCAGGACCGCGCAAACCCGCGAGTGTCTCCGCCAGCCAGGGACCTGCGATAGTCTGGCTCCAATCGAGGTCGGCCTGATCGGCAGCGCCATCCTCGGCGATGCCCGCGCCTGCCAGCATGCGCATGGCTTCACCGAATGACAGTCCGTCAGAGGCGGCGCGCCGCTCGACCGCTTCGAATTTTGCCAGCGTTCGGGTGAGCCGTTCACGGTCGACTTCGACCCACTTGCCGCGAATGAAGGCAAGTCCATCGGATTGCGCCAGCAAGCGCTTGATTTCGGCCTTCGACAGGCTTTCGCCATTGAGCGTCACTTCCAGTTGGAAGTCCAACAGAGCATCCAATCCGAGATTGGAGGGAGCCTTGCCGCCGACCGTTGCCTTGACCTGCGGGCGGGCCGGGCGGTTCATGCGCCAGTTCGTTGGCATGCGAACGATGACGCCGGCGCTTTCGAGCGCCGGAACGTCTTTCAAGAACTGTACGGCCTGCTGCGGCTTCCAGCGGAGGGGATGAAAAATTTCGCCGGCATCGACCATCGCCTTCAACCAAGGGCAATGCTCGGCCGCGCGTTGCACCGGCATCAGCAGCGAAAGCAGATGCTCGCGGTTCTTCGCTCCCGAATATTCCTGCAAGGCTTTGCCAAGCGGCAGATGCTGGGCCCGGGCAGTTGCCGACAAGCCGGTCGTATAGGTGGCGAGAAAGGCAAACGGCGCTTCCTCGTCCCTTCTGTTCTCGGCCAGATTGAAATGCACGCGGCCGACCAGGTTCCAGGCCGGCTGACGACGCTTGAGGAACTCCTGCACGGAAACCTTGGCGTCGGCTAGCTCGACATCAAAGGCCGCGTCGATGGTGTGCCAAAGCTCCGCGAGCACAGAGGCTGTCAGATATTCCGCGCCCGTCATCGGCGGTACGGCCGCTGCCATCCGGTCCAAAGTGCCGTCCACGGGAAGCGGTACGGGAGGTTTGGTGCTGCTTTCGGCAATGCCGGGAAGTGCGCACAGTGCGGTCAGATAGCGGGTTCCAAGCTCCCGCCAGTACGACAGAACCGATGGGAGAGCCGTGCCGAGCTCGTCGATGCCCAGATTCAACAGTCCGTGCCCTGAGCCGCGTGCAAATGCCTGCTCCAGCCGCGCGCCCTGCTCGGCCGGCACCTCCAATTCTTCGCTCGCGTCACTGAGCGTCAGCGATCGATGTGGCGTCAGAACGGGAGCCGAAATCATGAGGGTTGCTGCTCGAATGTGGGGCATACGTCAGCAGTGAAAGCACGAGAGCGCCGAGAGGTCGAACCGGTTGCGAGAACGGGGGGCAAACTTCACACCTGGTCGCGTCATGGCCGGACGCCAAGAACTTCTGTATTGACCATCGGAACAAACAGAAGGGAGACGCCATGTCGGCAGGCCCAATCGATCCGCAGCACGTTGTCGTCACCGAGCCAGTGAACGATTCCGAACTCCCGGTCCATCTGATGTACGTCGAAATGCTCGACGGCGTCTACGCACCGATCGGACTGCGGCTGCCGTCCGGGGAGGGCCCGTTTCCGCTGGTGCTGTTTGCTGCCGGCAATGGCGGCGGCGGCATGGCGGTGGTGCGCGACTTCACGCAGAACCGGAGCTGGACCCAGGAGCAGTTCCTCAACTCGGGCTACGCGGTCGCCTGGCTGCGTTACCGCGCCGAGGTCGACTACGCCTATGACAGGATCGGCAAGCTGATCGAGGACCGGCGACAGAATCGCCAGCTCCTCAACCGGGGTCCGCTCGAATACGAAGACGTCATCGCGGTCGTCGAATATGCCAAGACATTGCCCGCGATCGACGGCGATCGTATCGGCTACATGGGCATGAGCCATGGCGGCGAGATGGCGTTCAAGATCGCGTCCGAATATCACGGCGTGCGCGCGATGGTCGCGTGTGAGCCGGCGGCGCACGAATTCCTGCGGCTCAGGCCGGACGCGACCGCGCGCATCAACCCGGCGACCGGCCTCCTCGACGTCGAACGGATGCTGATGCGCGAGCCGGAGAAGGTGCGCGCCCGCATCACCGAGGACGTCGCGCGGCAGCGGATCGGTAGCATCAGAACGCCGATCTTCGTGCAGGGCCGCAACAGCGATGAGCTGCAGGGCATTTTCCGGGTCTGCTACGACCTGCTGGTCGAGCTCGGCAAGGACGCCAAGTGGGCGACCTACGAGCACCTGGTGCACGGCTTCATCTATGCCAGGCGCAACGAGGCGGGGATCTATGCGCCCGATGCCGTACAAATCCAGGCCGTCGGGGATTCGATTGCGTATTTCGACCGCTACTTGAAGACGGGATGAGGCTCGCCGCTGGCCACATCGGCCCGCGCATCGCGACTCTCAGCCGCGGGTGCGGAGCAGAGCGCGAAGGGTTTCGATCGTCGACACGTCGGCCGCGCCGTCGATCCGAGCCGGCCGGAAATGCCGCTGGAATGCGGTGATCACTTCCTGGGTAGCAACGTCGAGATAGCCGGTCACCTCGACGCCGTAGCCGTAACGCGCCAGCATTTCCTGCAACTCGCGGATCGCGTTATGGCGCTCGCCCAGTACGTAGATCGGGCCGTCTTTGACGACCGGCGCAGGCTTCACCCAAAGTCCGATCCCGGAATCGTGCAACATCTTCCACGGGAACTTCTCGCCCGGATCGCGTTTGCGCGACGGAGCGATGTCGGAATGCGCGAGCACGCGGTCGGCCGGAATGCGGTGGCGGATGAAGATGCCGCGGCAAAGCGCCGTCACTGCTGCGATCTGCCGGCGCGGGAAATCCGGATAGCCGTGGTCATGGCCGGGATTGGCGATCTCGATGCCGATCGAACAGGAGTTGATGTCGGTCTCGCCGGCCCAAGACGATTGTCCCGCATGCCAAGCGCGCCGCGCCTCCGGCACGCACTGGATGACGCGGCCGTCCTCGAGAACCACATAGTGGGCCGACACCTCGCTCGACGGCCAGCACAAATGGCGAAGGGCGGCCTCCGCGTCGGGCATGCCGGTATAATGCAATACCAGCATGTCGGGCTTCATGCCGGCCCGGCGCTCGCCGTGGTTTGGCGACTCTCTGACCTCTGCGACGACGCAGGATTCGGGCTTAAATTGCGACACGAACAGGACCATTTGCGGGACCACCCACTTTGTGGGGCCGGCCTGGACGGTACGCAATACTTTGTGGAGAAAACGTCGCAGCGGGGCTGCCGGCATTTGTGCAGGAAACCCGGCAGGACACAAGCTTCCGTTCGACCTCGGACTGGAACTTTCCAGTGAATTGGCAAACCTGTTGCAAGCTCGCCGCACCTATGACGGAAGGCGGCCCGAACCCGCCCGAAGGCCGATCCGGACCGCCTCATCGGAGAGGGCCTGCACCCTCCCACTACAGTGATACAGCTACTTCCTTCACACGACGACGCCGTTAGCGCTGGCTGGGCGGCGTCATCGGCGCGCGTTCGCGCGAGGTCTGACCGGTCGTCGACGACGCCTCCTTATGAGGCTTGAACTCGGCGGCGTTCTTCAACTCGTCCTTGGTCATCGAGATCTTGAGCTTCATGCTCTCGCGATCCGTAGCCGGTTGAATCTGAAACGACTGCGGGGTGAGTGCGACATCCTTCGAGCCGATGCCGAGGAATCCCCCGACGCCGATGACATAGGCTAAAACCTTGCCGTCCTTGTCGAACAGGATGTCAGTGACATCGCCGATCTTCTCGTTGTTCATGCCAAGGACATTGGTGCCCTTGAGCTTGGTCGCAAGCAACTGGTCGGGCTTCTGTTCAGTAATAACCTGCGCCTTCGACGAGGTGGCACTCGGCGGCGATTGCGTCTGATCGGGCGTCTGCGCGATCGCAGGGCCCGCCAACAGCGCCACCGCTGCCGTAGTCATCATCAGTCTCCTGAGCATGTTCCGTCTCCACACGATTCAAAAATGATTGGCGGAAAGGCGCGCTCCAGTCAGGAACGGCCTCGTGCTGCGACAACTCGCGAATCTTCGGCACGTTCCGGCAATTTGCTTCAGTAAACTGTCGCACGCCGCGGGAACATTCTGCGCTGTTCCGGTTTGCGGCGCGTGCTCGCGTAGCGTGAGTGCCGCGACGGAAATGGGCCGCACGCTCGCTCGTGGACTCGAAGCCATCAGGCTGCGCGACGAGTGCCGGTCACGCTCCCTCGGCGGCACTCTTCCTCAACCATTCCTTAAGTCCGGCCGCCGTTAATGAAGGCGTGGCGGGGGCGATCGGGGGCCGCCGTTGCGTTACCCCACCCGCAACGGTTCCATTGACGCCCAAACTATCCCATGGTAACCCATATAATCCCATGCACCGGCGCGGGTCTTGGGCCTCGCTGGGATGGGCCGCCGTCTGCCGATGCGCCGGATCGCAAGGCATCCGCCGCTGCGAAGCGGGACCAACCGGCCGGTCTAAAGGGGCGCCATGGACCGTTTCGTGTCGCACTACACGCTGCGCCTCGACGCCAAGGGCCGGGTGTCGATCCCAGCGCCGTTCCGTGCCGTGCTGATCCGCGACGGCTTCGAGGGCCTCTACTGCTATCCAACGCTCGATCGGCCGGCGCTCGATGCCGGCGGCAACGCGCTCTTGACCGAGATCGAAACGCTGATCGCGCGTTTTGCGCCCTATTCGGAGGAGCGCGAGCAATTTGCGTCGGCGCTGTACGGCACGAGCGAAGTCCTCAACATCGACGGCGAGGGCAGGGTGATTCTCACCGAGCCGCTGAAGTCACATGCGGGGATCGCGGACGCGGTGTCGTTCGCGGGCCTCGGCCACAAGTTTCAGATCTGGGAGCCCGGCCGTTTCCGCGCGGAGCTCGCGGAGGCCACCGAGAAGGTCCGCGCGCTCAAGAAGCGGCTTGGCTCCCGTGCGGCGGCGGAAGGTCCGCACGGAGCACGGGAATGATGGCGGGCAGCGGCAGCGGTTCTGCTGTCGCTGGCGGACTGGCCCGTCACATTCCCGTGCTCGTCCGCCGCGTCGTCGAGTATCTCGCGGTGCGCGACGGCGGTGTCTACGTCGACGCAACCTTTGGCGCCGGCGGCTATTCCCGGGAAATCCTCGCCGCCGCCAATTGCGACGTGATCGCGATCGACCGCGACCAGAGCGCGGTCGCGGGCGGCGCCGCCCTGGTCGAGGCAAGCGGCGGGCGGCTCGTAGTAGTCGAGGACCGTTTCTCCAATCTTGCGGCTGTGGCGCGCGGCTTCGGCCACGACGCGGTCGACGGTGTCGTCTTCGATCTCGGCGTCTCCTCGATGCAGCTCGACGAAGCCGGACGCGGCTTCTCGTTTCGCCTCGACGGTCCGCTCGATATGCGCATGGGCGGCTCGGGGCCGAGCGCAGCTGATGTCGTGGCGCATGCTTCCGAGCGGGATCTGGCCGCCATCATCGCGACGCTGGGCGAGGAGCGCCATGCACGCGCGGTCGCGCGCGTGATCGTGCGTGCGCGCGCCGAGGCTCCCATTCGCAGGACCGCGGCGCTCGCCGACATCGTCGCCCGCGTCGTGCATGCGCGCCCCGGCACGATCCATCCGGCGACCCGAACCTTCCAGGCGCTGCGCCTGTTCGTGAACGAGGAACTGCCCGAACTCGCTGCCGGTCTCGCCGCGGCCGAAGCCGTGCTCCGGCCGGGCGGGCGGCTGGTCGCCGTCGCCTTCCATTCGCTCGAGGATCGTATCGTGAAAACGTTCCTCGCCACCCGCAGCCGGCGGAGCGGGGGATCACGCCACCGGCCCGAAGCGAGGCAGCCCCCCGCGGGCTTTCGCGTCCTGACTGGTCGGTTGGTCACGCCCGACGCGACCGAGATCGCTGCCAACCCGCGGGCACGTTCCGCCAAGCTGCGGGCTGCCGAGCGCACCGACGCGCCCGCCGGCAAGGCGCAAGACGATCTCTTGCCGCGGCTGCCCGCCCTCACCGAAGTCATGAGCGGGAGACGCCGATGATGCGCCTCCTCAACATCTGCGTCATCGCCGCGCTCGTCGCCGCTGCCGTCTATGTCTACAGGATCAAGTTCGAATCGACGCGCCAGGCGGAGCGGGTTTCCAAGCTGCGCATGGAGATCAGGCGCGAGCACGATATGATCGCGGCGTTGCGCGCCGAATGGTCGAAGCTCGACACCCCGGCCCGCATCCAGGATCTCGCCACCCGTCATCTCGCGTTGAAGCCGCTCGACCCGCGCCAGTTCGACCGCCTCGACCGGCTGCCTGAACGCCCGCCCGACCTGGTTCCACCCGGCACGGCTGATCCGATTGGGGTCCTGATCGCGAAACCCGAGGTCATGGACATGGCGACGGCGATCGTCTCCGCGCCGCCCGCCGAGAGCGTCCCGGTGCCCAGGCCCAAAGCGAAGAGGTAGCGTTATGCATGCCGCATCCGAGCCGGCGCATCCGCCGGCGGCCGAACCCTCGCGCCGCCGACTCATGCGTGCGCTGCTCTACGGGCACGGCGTCGACCGCGCTGCCAAGGCCAAGGCGCGCCTCGGCCTCGCCATCGCGATGTTCGCGCTTGGCTATGGCGTGATCGCCACGCGCCTGATCATGTTCGCGGCGGCTCCCGAAAGCCATCTGACGCGGCGCGCCGGCGCCGACGCGGTCGCGACTGCGCGGCCGGACATCCTTGACCGCAACGGCGATATCCTGGCGACCGACGTGCGCATGCCGTCGCTGTTCGCCGAGCCGTACCGGATCATCGACATCGACGACGCGGTCGAGCATCTCACCGCGGTCATGCCCGACCTCGAGGTCGCGGAGCTGCGCGAACGGCTGTCCTCGAAGCGCCGCTTCGCCTGGCTCAAGCGCGAGATCACGCCACAGCAGCGCGCGGCGATCCACCGTCTCGGCCTTCCCGGCATCGGCTTCATGACGGAGAACAAGCGCGTTTATCCAAACGGCGTCGCCGGCGCCCATGTCATCGGTCACGTCGACATCGACAACCAGGGCATTGCCGGCATCGAGAAATGGCTCGACCGCAGCGGACTCGCCGACCTGCATATGGCCGGCCTTGCCACCGATCGCTTGCAGAAGCCGGTTGAGCTTTCCATCGATCTGCGCGTGCAGCACGCGCTGCGCGACGAGCTCGTCAAGGCGCGCGTCAAGTACAAAGCCAAAGCCTCCGCCGGTCTGGTGCTCGATCCGCGCAGCGGCGAAGTCATCGCGATGGTCTCGGTGCCCGACTACGACGCCAACAATCCGCGCGAGGCGCTCGACCCGACCCGCATCAACCGCCTCACCACCGGCGTCTTCGAGATGGGCTCGACCTTCAAGGCGCTCACGCTCGGGATGGCGCTCGATTCCGGCAAGATCAGTCTGCGTGACTCGTTCGACGCGCGCGGCCCCCTGCAGTACGGCAAATTCGCGATCCACGATTTCCATCCGCAGAACCGCATTCTTACTGTGCCGGAAGTCTTCACCTATTCCTCCAACATCGGCACGGCGCGGATGGCGCTCAAGCTCGGCGTCGAGCATCACAAGGCCTTTCTGCGCAAGATGGGACAGCTCGATCGGCTGCGGACCGAACTGCCGGAAAGCGCCGAGCCGCTGGTGCCGCGCAACTGGAGCGAACTGAACACGGTCACGATCGCCTTCGGCCACGGCCTGTCGGTCGCCCCGCTGCAGGCGATGATGGCGCTCGGCGCGCTGATGAACGGTGGCTATCTCATCCCGCCGACCTTTCGCAAACGCAGCCAGCAGGAGGCGATGGCGATCGCGACCCGCGTGGTCAAGCCGGAGACCAGCGAGAAGATGCGCTATCTGATGCGGCTCAATGTCGAGAAGGGCACCGCGACCAAGGCCGAGGTGGGGGGGTACTATGTTGGCGGCAAGACCGGCACCGCCGAAAAGGTCGTCGCCGGACGCTATTCCAAGACCAAGGTGCTGACGAGCTTCACGGCAGTGCTGCCAGCCGACCAGCCGCGCTACATCGTGCTGATCATGCTCGACGAGCCGCAACCGATCCCGGAAACACACGGCTATGCGACCTCGGGCTGGAATGCGGTGCCGGTCGGCGGCGCCGTGATCGCGCGGATCGCGCCGCTCCTCGGCCTCGAACCGCGGTTCGACCTGCCGAGTTCCGACAACCTGATCCTGGCGAGCCTGAGGGAAAGTCGTTAAACCGGCGACCTATGAAGCTCGCCGACCTTCTCACCGTCGACGCCCTCAGCGATGCGCGCTTTGCCGCGCTCGATATCAGGGGAATCGCGGCCGACAGCCGCGCGGTCAGGCCAGGCGATCTGTTCGTGGCGGTCGCGGGTTCCAAGGACGATGGGCTGCGCTTCGTCGCGCCCGCGATCGCGGCTGGCGCGGTCGCCGTCATGGCGGACCGGGTGCCGGCCTCGCCGTTCCCTCCGGGCGTTGCCTTCGTGCGCGTCAACGATGCGCGCCGGGCCCTGGCGCTTGCCGCCGCCCGTTTCTTTCCACAACAGCCCGAGTGCATCGCCGCCGTCACCGGGACGAGCGGCAAGACCTCGGTCGCCGCGTTCAC
>Ga0066903_100000451_pt1 | contig 25572 bp, 21 predicted proteins | sample PanSoiMetaGPlot1_FD_67491 | JGI IMG/M metagenome (GOLD analysis project Ga0066903, IMG submission 67491) | Tropical forest soil microbial communities from Panama analyzed to predict greenhouse gas emissions - Panama Soil - Plot 1 (version 2) | ecosystem: Environmental > Terrestrial > Soil >... | reverse complement strand
CCGCCGCCGACTGACGAAACGCGCCGCGGCGCGAGAAACCTGACCGAAAAACCGTCGCCCCGACAAACAATGGGGGCGGAGGCCGCCCATGCGCGTCGTGCTCGCGGGTCTGGTGTTGCCGAACGTGCAGAACCATTCGCTGGCGGCGCTGACCGGCGCGCTCGAGCGGGAGGGGATCGCCAGCGAGGTCGCGCCGTTTCGCGGCTGGCGCGACGTCGAACCGGCGGTCGCGCAGGCGCGCGCCGCCGCGCGATCGGGCGATACGGTGTTCGGCCTTTCGGTGCAGAACACGGAGGCGGCGCTGGCGTCGATCACGCTGGCGCGCGTGCTGCGGCGGCGCGGCTTCCGCGGGCGCATCGTCTGCGGCGGGCACTTCGCGACGCTGAACGCCGTCGAGCTGCTGAACGACGTCCCCGAGGTCGATGTCGTCGTGCGCCTGGCGGGTGAAGAGGCGCTGGTCGGGCTGGCGCGGGGCGCGCGGACGATCGACGACATCGCGTCGTTGCCCGGAACGGTGTTCCGCGGCAGCGACGGTGCCGTCCGGCTGGGCGCGCCCGGGCGGGCGGTCGGGCCGGTGGCCGCACCCGGCGCGGGGGACGATCTGCCCGTGCACCTCGGGTTTCCCGCCGTCGATCTGGTGGGGAGCACTGGCTGCGAGGCGCACTGCAGCTACTGCTGCGTCGCCGCCGCGACCCGCCTCGCCGGCGCCGAGGCGGCCCGGGCGGGCGCAGGGGCCGCGGCAGCCGGCGTCGTGCGCTGGACCGACGCGCGCCTCGTCAACGAGATCGCGGCGCTCTACCATGGGCAGGGCGCGCGGGTGTTCACGGTGATGGACGACAACCTGCTTCCGCTCGCGCCCGACGACGCCGAGCGATTCCTCCGCCGGCTCGCGGACGGGCTCGCGCGCGACGGCGTCGGGCCGATCGCGCTGTCGCTGCAGCTGCGCGCGGACGTCGTCACGCCGGCCGTCGCCGATGCGCTCGCGGCGGTCGGCCTCGTGCGCGCCTACGTCGGCGTGGACGGTTATTCGCGGCAACAGCTGGCCCGCCTCGGCCGCAGCGCGCCCGCCGGCGCCGGGGCTCAGGCGATCGCGCTCCTCCGCGAACGCGGTGTGTTCGCCGTCTGCAACGCGCTGCTGGTCGGACCGACGATTCCGCTCGAATCGATCGCCGCCGAACTGGACGGCATGCGCGCGATCCGGGGCGCGCCTCTCCACCTTCTGCCCATCGACGTCCGCGCCGGCACGACGTACCACGCGCGCGCCGAGCGGCGCGGACTGCTGGAAGGCAGCTTCCTCTGGCGGCGCTACCGGTTCGAGGACCCACGCACCGCCGTCCTCGCCGAGGTGATCACCGGCCTCCCCTCGCGGCTGGAGGAGCATTCGGTGCCGCTCGCGCTCTACGACCTCGCCTACAACCTCGGCATCGCCCGCCGGCTCGTGCCGGGACTGGCGCTGGGACACGAGGCCGAAACCTACGCACGCGTCAGCGACGCCTGGAACGCCGATCAGCTGCGCATCCTCGACGCCGCGCTGCGGATCGCGCGCGACGGCGACGTCGCGGCGGCGCGCCGCTTCGTCGCAGAGGAGGAGCCGCGCGTCCGGCGCCTCGACCACGCGCTGAGGGACGAAGCGCTGGACGCCCTGCGCGCGGTCGAGGCGGCGGTCCGCGCGGCCGGCCGCCCGCACGCCCGCGCCCACGCGCGCGGCCAGCTGCTGTCCGCGGTCGCGTTCTCGATGGCGCTCGCCGGCTGCAGCCGGCCACTGTCGACCGACCGCGTCGACGCGGGTGGCGTGAGCGATGTCGGCGTCGCCTTCGATGCAAGCGCTTACGATCGGCACCACACGGCGCCGGAAGTCCCGATCGACGACGCGGGCTGCACGATGCTCCGGAGCGATCCCACCGACGCGGGATTCCGATTCGACGACAGCTATGGCTGCCTTTCCGACGGCTGCTATTCCGGGATCCAGGTGACCGCGCGTTTCGACGGCGACGGGCGTCTGGTGGCGATCGACGGCGTCGACGGCGGCACGCTGGCGGCCGACGTCGTCGAGTGCCTGCTCGGTTCGTTCAGCGGCGCCTGCTACCCGAACCTCGCCGGCACCACGCAGACCCTGACCAGCCACTGCTGGATCGCCTGACGCCGGTCATTCCACGGTAAAATCGCGGCGCGATGGTCGTCGAGGCGGAGACCGCGCCCCTGGTGGCGCGCGCACTCGAGGCACAGCGGATGCGCACGGCGCGCATGCTGGCGCTGGTCCGCCTGGCGGGCGTCGCCGCTGCCTTGGCGCTCGGCCTCGCCCGCACCTACGCCGCCCGCGAGCAGGACTGGCGGGTGCTGCTTCCCATCCTGGGCGGCTATGCCGCCGGCGCGCTGCTGCTGTTCGGCGCGGTCCGCGTCTCGGCGCGGGCGGCGCGCTGGGCCGGCCTGGGCGTGGCGTTCATCGACGTGCCGATGGTGTTCCTGGTGCAGTGGGTGTCGCTGCCGGTCTCGCCGTCGCCCGGCGGCGTGGCGGGCTTCGCGCTCGGCCTGTTCGTCCTGCTGGTGCTGCTGGGCGCGCTGTCGCTGGACGCGCGCCAGATGCTGCTGGTCGCCGCCACCGCCGCCGTGTGCGAGGTGCTGCTGCAGCGCGAGGCGGCCATCCGCGGCGGCGCGTGGGCCGCGGCGGTGGTCGTGCTCGGCTGTGCCGCGGCGGCGTCCGCGCACCTGATCGGCCGGGTGCGCGCGCTGGTCACCCGCGTCGCCACCGAGCAGCGCAAGCGCGAGCGCCTGGGACGCTATTTCTCGCCGGCCGTCGCGGAGCGGCTGCAGACCCGCGCGGACGGCGCCGCGGTACCCGACGCGCAGGAGCTGACCGTGCTGTTCTCCGACATCCGCGACTTCACCACCCTGTCGGGGCGCCTGCCGCCCGCCGACGTCGTCCGCCTGCTAAACGAATACTACGGACACATGGTGGAGACGATCTTCCAGCACGGCGGCACGCTGGACAAGTTCATCGGCGACGGGATGATGGCCTACTTCGGGGCGCCGCTGCCCGACGCCGACCACGCCGCGCACGCGCTCGATTGCGCGATGGCGATGCTCGATCAGCTCGCGCGCCTCAACGCCGCGCGCGCGGCCCGCGGCGAGGCGGCCCTGCGGATCGGCATCGGCCTGCACACCGGCGTCGCCGTCGTGGGCGACATCGGATCGCCGGCGCGGCGCCTCGACTACACGGCCATCGGCGACACCGTCAACGTCGCCTCGCGCCTCGAGGGCCTGACCAAGGAGGCCGGTACGCCGATCGTGGTCTCGGCGGCCACCCGGGATCGGGTCGGCGCGCGCTACGCGTGGCGCCCGCTGCCGCCCATGATGGTCCGCGGCAAGAGCGAGCCGATCGCGCTCTTCGCGCCGATCCCCCCGCCTACTTCTTGAACGCCTTGACGTCGGCCAGGTAGGTCTCGATCTTCTTCGTCCGCTTGTCGAGCTCGGCGGTCAAGTCGTCCAGCGGCTTCTTGTCGCCGCCGAACGAAACGGCCAGCGCGTCCGGGTAGCCGTTCGACAGCGCGTCGAGCATCACGTCGTAGTCGGTGACGACGTTCGAGTTTCCACCCTTCGGATCGATCGTCATCATCTTCTTGCCGGTGGCGTCGATCGTCTTCTGCTGGGCGGTCCGGATCTTCTCGACGTCCTCCTTCGACTTCGCCTTGCTGTAGGCGTCGCGCGCCTTCTTGATCGCGGCGAACACCTGCTGGTGAAGCGGCAGCTTGGTCTTGTCGTAGGTCAGCAGGCGCTTCTTCTCCTGGGCCGCCAGCTCGTCGGCCAGCTTCTTCTCCTCGGCCTGGCGCTTGGCGATCCGATCCGCCAGCGACAACCCGTCCGTGGGCGCCACCATCTTGGGCTTCTTCGGTCCGGCGTCCGGCGACGCGGCCGCGGTCGGTGGCGGCGGTGGGGGCGGCGCCGCGGCGGGCGGCGGCGCTGGCGCCGGGGCCGGCGCCTTCTCGCAGCCGATCGACAGACCCGTCCCGATGACGGCGATCAACATGACAGCCAGCGCTGCTCGCATCGAAGCCTCCCGCGCCGGATCTCCGGCGACGCGCGCAGTATCGACAAGCGCCCGCCGTTAAGCAACCCCGGCGGCCCAAGCTCGACCTTAGCGCTTCGCGGCTCCGACGTAGCTCACCCGCCAGATCGAATCCGATCCGTCGTCGCTCACCAGCAGCGCGCCGTCCTTGGCGACGGCCACCCCGACCGGCCGCCCCCAGACGTCCCCGTCGGCGGTGACGAAGCCGGACAGGAAAATTTCGTAGTCGCCCGCCGCGCGCACGCCGCGCATCGGCACCCGGATGACGCAGTAGCCGGTGCGCACGCTGCGGTTCCACGAGCCGTGCTCGGCCGCGAAGATGTCGCCCGCGTACTCGGCGGGGAACTGCTTGCCGTCGTAGAACATCATCTGCAGCGACGCCATGTGCGCCTGCAGCAGCACGTCGGGGACGATCGTCGTCGCCTTCAGCTCGGGGCGCTTGCCGGCGTAGCGCGGATCCTGGTTGCCGCCGATGTAGGTCCAGGGCCAGCCGTAGAAGCCGCCCTCCTCGACGTGCGTGATGTAGTCGGGGACCAGATCGTCGCCGAGCTCGTCGCGCTCGTTGACGGAGACCCACAGCTCGCCCGAGCGCGGGTGGACGGCGATGCCGACCGCGTTGCGGATCCCCGACGCGTAGACGCGGCGGCCGCCGCCGTCGGGCGTGAACTCGAGGACGTCGGCGCGTTCCTTCTCGGCCGGCGTCGAGTCGGGATCGTCGACGTTGGATCGCGACCCGACCGACACGAACATCCGCTTGCCGTCGCGCGAGAAGGCGATGTCGCGTGTCCAGTGCCCGCCGCCGTGCAACCGCCCGCCGCCCGGAATCTCGGGAACGATCGTCTCGGCAGGGCCGCGCGCCTCCAGATCGCCGTTCCGGTACGGCAGCCGCACGACCGAATTGGTGTTGGCGACGTAGAGCCAGCGCGGATCGCCGCCCGGCGGGTAGAACGCCATCCCGAACGGCTTGGTGAACCCTTTGGCGAACACGCCCGACCAGGCCGCCTTCCCGGTGGCGAGCGCGCCGCGGAAGACACGCAGAACGCCGTCCTCGCTCTCGACGGCGAAGGCGTCGCCGTTCGGCGCGACGCGCACCAGGCGCGGCTTCGACAGATGGTCGGCGTAAAGTTCGACCTTGAAGCCCGCGGGCGCTTGCGGCCAGGCGTCCTTCGGCCGCTTGATCATGTGGGGCGGATTGTCGACGGACTTCGTGACGCGCGGGGCGGGCAGATCGGCGGGCGTGATCCTGACGCGTTTGCCCGGGCGCTCGCTGCGGTAGTCGGTGAATGGGCTCGGGCCGGCGGGCTTGCGGGCCGGCTCCGGCGCGGCCTTCACACCGGCGTCCGGCGCCGGGGCCTGCGGTTGGACCCCGAACGCCATCAACCCGCAGGCCAGCGCCAGACCCGCGCCGACCCGGCACCAGGAACGAAACGTCGCCATGCCCCTTCCTAACGCATTTTCGCCGACCGGATCGCGCCCGATCGGGGACACTTAGGGATCGGATGATATGGGCATCGTGTGCGCGCCTCGCCACGGGGGCTGTCGCCGTCGCCTTCTTCGTCGGCTGCAGCACCCGGCCCCTCTCGCACGACGGCGGCAGCACCGGCGGCCTCGGCAATATCGGCGGGTCCGGCACGGCGGGGATGGGGGGGACCGGCGCAGACGGAACGCCGTTCGTGCCCACGCGTGGCGTCGACATGCTGTTCGTGATCAAGAACTCGGGGTCGACGAGGCTGATCCAGAACAATCTCCTCTCCAACTTTCCGACGTTCCTGGCGACGCTCCAAAATACGGCCGGCCTCCCCGACCTCCACCTCGCCGTGATCACCTCCGACATGGGGGCCGGCGACGGATCGATCTCGGGCTGCTCGGCGATGGGCGGCGACGCCGGCAAGTTCCAGTACGTCTCGCGCTACCCTGCCGGATTGGACTGCACCAGCAACAGCCTGATGCCCGGCCAGACCTTCATCTCGAACGTCGGCGGCCAGGCGAATTACACGGGCCAGCTCGCGAGCGTGTTCGACTGCATCGCGGGGGTCGGCAGCGCTGGTTGCGGCTTCGCGCAGCCGCTGGCCTCGATCGCGCGCGCCCTGGGCATCGACGGCCAGCCGCCTCCGACCGAGAACCAGGGCTTCCTCCGCCCGGACGCCTTCCTGTTCATCGCCGTGCTGATGGACGAAGACGACTGCTCCGTGCCGGCGGGCAGCGGCCTGTTCGACATCAGCTCCGGCACGACGCTCGATTCGCCCCTCGGGCCGCTCGGCGAATACCGCTGCAACGAGTTCGGCCACCTCTGTAATGGGATGAAGCCGCCGCGCCGTGCGCCGACGGGCAGCGTCAACGATGTCGTCATGCTGAATGGCTGCATGTCGGCCGAGGGCGCCGGAATGTTGGTTCCGCTGGCGACGCTGACCGCGCAGCTTCGCGCGCTCAAAGGTCATCCTGACCAGCAGATCCTGGTCAGCGTGATCACGGGCCCGAGCGCGCCGTACACGGTGTACTGGCACAACCCGAGCACGGCCGATTCGGGCCCGTGGCCCGAGATCACCCACACCTGCACGGCGCCGGACGGCAGCTTCGCGGACCCCGCCGTACGCATCAACCAGTGGGCGCGGAGTTTCGGCGCCAACGGCCAGGTCTTCAGCGTCTGCGAGCAGAGCTACGCGCCGTTGCTCCAGGCGATGGCTGACATGATCGGCCAGCAACTCCCCCCACCGGCCAGCATGCCGTGACCAATCCTGGCTCGCCCCTGCGCCTCGGGCCAACCCGCCTTTAGGTCCTTCACGCGTTGCCACGGCTGTCGGCGCGCGCGGGCGGGCGCCGGCCGGTGATCACGCGCGCGCCGTGGCGGGAGATCAGATATGCCCAGATCCAGTTGGTGAACACCGTCAGGCGGTTGCGGAAGCCGACCAGGTACCAGAGGTGGACGAACACCCAGGCCAGCCAGGCGAGCAGGCCCGACATCCGCAGCCGCCCGAGCTGCGCGACCGCGCGCGCGCGCCCGATCGTCGCCATGAAGCCCTTGTCGAAGTAGCTGAACCGGCGTCGCGGCAGCCCCTCGACCTCATCGAGGATGTTGCGCGCGGCCAGGCGCGCCTCCTGGATCGCGACCGGGCTGATGCCCGCCAGCGGCACCGACGCGCCCTCGGGCGTGAACGACGCCATGTCGCCGACGACGAAGATCTCCGGATGACCGGGCACCGCGCAGTCCGGGCCGACGATGACGCGCCCGGCGCGATCGAGCGGCAGGCCCAGCGCCGCCGCCAGCGGGCTCGGGCGAACGCCGGCGCCCCACAGCACCGTCCCGGCGTCCACCGTCTCGCCGCCCACGCGGACGCCGCCCGCGTCGATCGCCTCGACGCGCACGCCGGTCCGGACCTCGACGCCCAGCTCCTCCAGCTGCGCGCGCGCCTTGTCCGACAGCGGCGGATCGAACGGCGTCAGGATGCGATCCGCCATCTCGACCAGCACCACGCGCACGGCCCTTCGATCGACACGTTGAAAATCACTCGCCAGGATGTCGCGCGACAGATCGGCGATCGCGCCCGCCAGCTCGACGCCGGTCGGCCCGCCGCCCACGACGACGAACGTCAGCTGGCGCTGTCGCTCGGCCGGATCGGCCGCCCGCTCGGCCGCCTCCAGCGCCGTCAGCACGCGCCGCCGCACCTCCAGCGCGTCATCCAGATCCTTGAGCCCGGGCGCGAACGCCGCCCAGTCGTCGTGTCCGAAATAGCTGGTGCGTGCGCCCGCCGCCATCATCAGGTAGTCGTAGGGAAGCGTCGTGCCGTCGTCGAGCCGTACGGTGCGCGCCGCGACGTCGATCGCCGTCACCTCGCCCAGCAGCACCGTGATGTTGCGCCGGCCGTGCAGCGCCGCCCGGATCGGATAGGCGACGTCGGTCGCCGCCAGCCCGGCCATCGCCACCTGATACAGCAGCGGCTGGAACAGAAAGTAGTTCAGCCGATCGATCACTGTGACGTCGATGGGGCTGCCGTCGTCGCGCGATCCCAGCGTCTTGGCGGCCGCCAGCCCGCCGAACCCGGCGCCGACGATGATGACGCGCTTCCGATCGCCCGGGGTCACAGCCTCGCCAGCGCCGCCCGCGTGGCGGCGCGTCCTCCCTCGACGACGCGGCGATAGGCGTCGCCGAGCTCCATCACCTCCTGCGGCGCGACCGGCTGCGGATCGATGCGCACCTCCAGCAGCGGACACTTCATGGTCGCGTCCGTGAAGATCGGCTGGCCGCTGACGTTGATGGCCAGCAGGTTCACGCCTGGCAGCGCCGCGCACGCATCCTGCACGGGCGTCGCCGAGACGCGGTCCGCGCCCGGATCGATCGGCCGGCCGGGCCCGATCGCCAGCGTCGCGAAGATCAGCGGATTGGCGACGGACGCGCCGACGGCCGCCGCCACCGGGCCGCTGTCGGCGCGGCGGGAGACGACGCCCGTGTTCGTCCCTTCCTGATAGAAGGTCATGAACCGCATCGGCAGGCCCGCCTCGATGCGCGCGCCGTGGAAGAACTCGTCGAGCACGCGCACCATCCGTTCGTGCTCCAGCTTCTCGGTCGCCATCACGCCCAGCGCCGCCCCGCCCGCGAAGGCGAGCGCCGGGGCCGCCTTCCCCCCGACCTTGGCCGCCGCGACGCCGCCCGCGATCAGTCCCAGCCCGATGCCGTTGCGCAGCGCCTCGCGCTTGGTCGCGTCGGTGTAGGCGCCGACGAAGGCGCGGAAGCGGGCGTCGACGTCCTCGCCGGGCGCGGTCGCGTACAGGCTGCCGACCAGCGCGCCCATGCTGTTGCCGACGACGCAGTCGATCGGAACGTGCGCCTCCTTGAGCGCGGCGATCGCGCCGATGTGGGCCACGCCGGCCGGACCGCCCACGGACAGCACCAGGCAGGTGCGCCGCGCCTTGAAGTCGAAGCGTGGCTGCGCCGGCTCGTGCGCGCAGCCGGCCAGCGACAGGATCAGAACGACAAGGATTGCGCGCCGCATGGTGCGACCAGCTTAGCAGCCATGGTGCATACTCACACGCGACGATGCCCCTTCACGGAGACAAGGCACGCGAGGTGGAGGACCGTCTGGCGCGGCTGGGCGTGCGTCCGGAGGACCTCGAGGAATCGTTCGTTCACTCGGGCGGCAAGGGCGGCCAGAATGTCAACAAGGTCGCGACCTGCGTGGTCCTGGTGCACCGGCCGACCGGCATCGCGGTCAAGTGCCAGCGCGAGCGGTCGCAGGGTGCGAACCGGCTGATCGCGCGGCGCATGCTCGCCGACAAGATCGAGGAGCTGCGCCTGGGCGCCGCCAGCCGGCGCCAGCAGGAAGCGGAACGGATCCGACGCCAGAAGCGCCGCAGGTCACGGCGCGCGAAGCAGAAGATGCTGCGCGACAAGCATCTGCATTCGGAAAAAAAGGCGATGCGTGGCCCCGTCCACGGCGACTGACGTCTACGACGCCTTCGCGCCGATCTACGACGCCGTCGGAGGGGCACGGCCTTTCGCCCTCCTCTGCGCGCAAAAGCTGGATGCGCTGCTGGCGCTGCGCCAGCCGCAGCTGATCGCCGCCGCCGGAACGAACGCCGCCGCTGCCTCGGGCCCCGGCGCGCTGGCGGCGCGGACGCTGTCGGTCCTGGACCTCGGCTGCGGAACGGGAACGCTGCTGTGCGCGCTGCGCAAGGCGCACCCGGACTGGCGCCTGGCCGGCGTCGACGGCAGCCGGCTGATGCTCCGCTGCGCGCAGGAGAAGCCCGGGCATGAATCGATCCTCTGGCTCCGGGCGCGGCTGCCCCGGGCGCTGCCGTTCAGGGACGACTTCCACGTCGTCGGTGCCTTCTACGACACGCTCAATCACCTGCCCGATCTGGATGCGCTGGCGGCGACGTTCGCCGCCGTCGCGGCCGTGCTGCGCAGGGGCGGACTGTTCGTCTTCGACCTGACGAGCCCGTTCGGCTTCACCGAGCTGTGGCAGCACCGGCTGGACTTCCGCGCCGGCGATTACGTCGTGCGCAGCGAGCTCGATTACGATCCCGGGACGCGAACCGGCAGCGCCGCCGTTTCGATCGCCCACGCCGGAACCGAGCGATCCTTCGTGCTGACCCAGCGGTGCTTCTCCGAGGGCGACGTCGAGGCCGCCCTGCGCGACGCCGGCTTCGTGCCCGAGATCGTCGCCCCCTGGAGCCCGATCAAGAAGAACAGCCCGAGCAAGCTCTGGTTCGTGGCCACCAAGAGCCGATGAACCCCAACGACCATAAGAATCGCCTATGGCTGCCATAAATCGACACGATACTCGGCCGCACGGTTTCGGGCGTCGCGTCATTTAGGTCAAATCGACACAGTATTAGCGTTTCTTATCGACAAACGCCTGGACGGATGAGGCAAATCGACGTAGCTTCGTGGCCTCCTCTTCAGAAAGCGAGGTCTCCCGTGCCGTCCTCCCCAGCTCGCCGACCGATCCCCTCCCCGTCCGCCCCGTCCCCTGCCCCCGCCAAGCCGGTGCCCGTCACCAAGGCGCAGACCGGGGCGGAGGCGCTGATCCGCTGCCTCGAACGCGAGGGGGTCGAGTACGTCTTCGGGCTTTCGGGCGGCGCGGCGATGCCGATCTTCGACGCGCTCGTCGATTCGAAGATCAAGTTGATCCTGGTCCGCCACGAACAGGGCGCCACGCACATGGCCGACGGCTACGCGCGTTCGACCGGCAAGCCCGGCGTCGTGCTGGTGACGTCGGGTCCCGGCGCGACCAACACCGTGACCGGCATGCTGACCGCGCTGATGGATTCGTGCCCGATGATCGTGCTGACCGGCCAGACCATCTCGCCGATGCTGGGCAAGGACGCCTTCCAGGAGGCGGACGTCACCGGCATCACCTACCCGGTCGTGAAGCACTCGTACCTGGTCAAGAACCCGAACGACATCCCGCGCGTCACGCGCGAGGCGTTCTACCTGGCGACGTCGGGGCGCCCCGGGCCGGTGCTGATCGACCTGCCCAAGGACGTGACCAGCGCGCAGTGCACGGCGCCGTTCGTGGAGACGGTCGAAATGCCGGGCTACCACGTGCCGGGCCGGCCCGATCCGGAACCGCTGAAGAAGGCGGCCACGCTGATCGCGAAGAGCCGCAAGCCGGTGCTGTATGTCGGCCACGGCGCGGTGATCTCGGGCGCGGGCCCGGCCATCATCAAGCTGGCCGAGAAGCTCCAGGCGCCGATCGTGAACACGCTGCTCGGCAAAGGCGCCTGCCCGGAGGATCACCCGCTGCACCAGGGGATGCTCGGCATGCACGGGACGGCCTATGCGAACAAGGCCGTCACGAACTGCGACATGATCATGGCGATCGGCGCGCGCTGGGACGACCGGATCACGGGCAAGCTCAGCGAGTTCTGCGTCGGCGCCACCAAGATCCACGTCGACATCGACGTCGCCGAGTTCGGCAAGATCGTGAACCCCGACGTGTCGATCGCCGCGGACGCGAAGCTGGCCATCGAGGATCTGCTGCCGCTGGTCGACAAGCTGGACACGGGCGACTGGCTGAAGCAGATCGCCGACTGGCGCAAGCAGTTCCCGCTGAAGTACCAGAAGCGCGGCGGCCTGAAGGCGCAGCACGTGCTGGACCGGCTGGACGACCTGGGCGGACGCGACTGCATCCTGACGACGGACGTCGGCCAGCACCAGATGTGGGCGGCGCAGTTCTGCCTGACCACCAAGAACCGCCACTGGCTGTCGTCGGGCGGCGCCGGGACGATGGGCTACGGCTTCCCGGCTGCCATCGGCGCGCAGTTCGCGAACCCGAACAAGAAGGTCTGGTGCATCGTCGGCGACGGCGGCTTCCAGATGACGATGGCGGAGCTGGCGACGGCGGCGCTGCACAAGCTGCCGGTCAAGATCCTGATCATCAACAACAGCTACCTCGGGATGGTGCGCCAGTGGCAGGAGCTGTTCTTCGAGAACCGCCTGTCCGGCGTCGATCTGGAAGGCAACCCCGACTTCGTGAAGCTGGCGGGCGCCTACGGCATCAAGGGGTGGCGCATCAAGCGGCCGAACGAGGTCGACCGGGTGCTGAAGGCGGCGATGGAATGGAACGACGGCCCCTGCCTGGTCGAGGCAGAGGTGATCAAGGAGGACAACGTCTTCCCGATGATTCCGGCCGGCGCGGCGCTGCGCGACATGATCATCGAACGGCCGAAGCAGAAGATGGCCAAGCCGGAAGGGAGCACCTAATCATGTCGGCGGCGGCAGCAGCGGCATCCCCCGTGACGGCGCACGCGGCGCCCCTGCACACCATCTCGATCCTCGTCCGCAACAAGCCCGGCGTGCTCGTGCGGGTCGCGCTGGTGTTCGCGCGGCGCGGTTACAACATCGAGAGCCTGGTCGTCAGCGCCGACGTCACCAACGGCGAGTTCTCGCGCATGACGATCACCTGCAGCGGCGACCCGCAGACGCTGGACCAGATCATCAAGCAGGTGACGAAGCTGATCGACGTCGTGCACGCCTTCGACCACACCGGCCAGTTCGTCTACGAGACCGAGGTCGCGCTGGTGAAGATCCAGTGCAAGCTGGCCGAGCGGACGGAGATCCTGCAGATCGCCGAGCTGTACAGCGCGAAGGTGGTCGACTACGGGGTCGATTCGCTGATCGTGCGGATCGTCGGCGCCGCCGAGAAGATCGACGTCTTCCTCAGCCTGCTGCGCAACTACCAGATCGTCGAGCTGGTGCGGTCGGGCAAGATCCTGATGACGCGCGGCCTCGCGACGACGTAGTTACCGCCCGCGTCGCAGCGCGAGCGCAGCGGCCTCGATCGCCGGATCGCGGCCGCTGCGGAAAGCGTCCATCGTGAACGGCGCCGGAATGTCCGGCGCCAGGCTGGGAATTGCGACCGGGATCGGCCGGACGATCGCCGCGATCGCGGCGGGCGAGCCGTGCGGCCGGCCGGGCTGCGCGACGCCCACATAACAGTCGTCGTAGGCGCGGCAGCCGTCGCGATAATCGTGTCGGGCGGTCGCCGCCAGGAACCTGAGCTTCGACCGGGGCAACGTGACCGTGACCGCCTCGGCGAAGAAGGTCAGCCGATCGCCGGGCGGCTGGCCGATCAGCAGGACGCGGCTGCCGCCCGCTTGCCGCAGGTAGGCCGCGCTCGCCAGACCCGCCGAGAACGTCGCCGGCCCGATCAGCACCGCGACGGTCCCGTCGGCACCGATCTGCCCGGGGAGGCCGACCATGAAGTCGCGCGTCTTGCTCAGGTCGCCGCCGCCGTCGAAGCGCAGATCGAGAACGAAGTTTCGCCGGCGGAGATTGAGCCGACTCTGGGCGACCTCGGCGAGAAAGTCGGCGATCCGGCGGCCGCCGCTATCGTCGTTGAAGCGAATCTGGGCGACGACCGCGTCCAGCTCGGGGGCGTCGCGCCAGCGCAGAGATTCGCCGAGCTGCTGGTACACCCACGGCATCCGCTCCGCGGGCATCAGCCACGTCCAGCCGTCACGCGACGACGCCGGTCCGCCGACGAGGTCCCGCTCGATGACGCGCCCATCGCCAAGCGCCACGCGATAGCGTGCCTGCGCCGAGTTGTCGGCGATGTCGATAGCCCGCAGCACCTCGGGGCTCTTCAAGAATGGAAAAGCCATGAGATCTCGGTGCGACGGCTCGCCGCCGAACAGCGTTCGCAGGCGGGTCCGGATCTCCTCGATCGGGTGTCCGGCGATGGCCACCAGGCGCCCGCCGAGCAGATCATGGTGGGGCGGGTCTGTGCCCAGGACCAGCAGCCCGTCGGAGAGCAACGCCAGCTCCAGCGGGACCTGATTGAATCGCGACGCCGGCAGATCGCAGAACGTGTGCCCGTCGTCGGCGAGAGCGGCGATCTTGCAAAGCTCGAGACCGAGCTGGCCTGGCTTCATCGGTCGTCGCGTCCGGTCCAGCGCCGCGAGGCGCGCCGCCGCGTCCGACCGAGCGGCCGCGGAGAACGCGCGCCCCCGTTCGAGAACGTCGCGTCGAAACGCGGCGACGTCCTCACTGATCTGGGCCGGCGTCAGGGGCCGCTCAGGGGCGACGCCTGGCGTCGCGTGGGCGAGGCCGAGCAGCAGCACGAGTCCGGAAACCACCGCCCGGAGGGTACTGATTTGATCGCGTGTTTGAAAGCTGACAGCTGACCGGCTCGCAGCTGCGCACAGTGCCTCTGTCCCCGCTGGCACGTGCTGTGCTCAACTGTGCGCATGCGCGTCGCCGTCGCCGTTTTCCTTCTCATCGCCCTGGCGTCGGCGACGGCGGCGGCTGCCGACGGCGAAGACGACGTCAGCCCGTTCGTGGCGAAGTCGACGGCCATCTATTTGGTGAGCGGATTGACGACCGTCGGCGTCCTGGGATTCGAGGCGGAGCAGAACCTGGGCTCGCACTGGTCGATCAGCGCAGGCGCCGGTTACCGCTATGGCGGCCCCCAGTACGGCGCGATGACGCACCTGTTGCTGGGGAATGCCCGGTCCAAATTCACGATCGGTACCGGGCTGTCGCGGGGAAAGCACGAGTGGCAAATGTTCAACGGCGATGAGCTCGCGGAGGGGAAGTCGGGCGTCGTCACCTGGGCGAACTTCGAGGTCGGCGGCGAGCACCGCTGGAGAAACGGATTCTCCATCCGCTACTTCGGCGGCTACCGCCACGTCGTGCAAGGCACGCTCGTCTGCGACGCCGGCAATGCGGGCTGCCCGGCCAGCAACGACAGCGCCGGCTACGACGGCGTCTACACTGGCTTTGGGCTCGGCTTCGCGTTCTAGCTAAGCCCGGCCGCGGCTCTTGCCGGTGGTCACGCCGCCCGCGATCAGGTGGGCCAGCCGCAACGGCTCGGGCAGGTTGCCGTGCAACGTCGTCGCGGCGAGCAGATCCTCCGCCTCGCGCAGCGACAGCCCCGCGCGCTGGACCAGGACGCCGCCGGCCCGCTCCATCGGTCCGGCCTGCTCGATGAGGCGCCACTTTCGATCCCCGCCCGGCAGCCGCGCGAGCGCGTCGCGGATCAGCCCCAGCCGCGGCACGCGCCGCGCGACCACCAGCACCGGCCGCCCGAGCGCCTCCGCCAGGGCGTGGATGTCGACGACGTTGAACCCACCGAAGGCGATCCCGTTCAGAAGCACGGCGCGGACGTGCCGGTCGAACTGCGAGCCGCGCACCAGCTCGGCGACGCGCGCGGTCGCGTCCGTGCCGTCCTTGCGTACGCGGCCGGAGATCACGCCGTCCAGCCGGGTGCGCGCGCAGACCGCGCCGACCAGCAAGACGCGCGCGCCCCGCCGATTGCGATCGAACGGACCGTCGTCGAACCCGACCACGTTGGTCAGGCGGCGCCCACCGCTCGGCCCGCGACCCGTCATGGCGCGCGTGAGATCTCGAAGTCGAACGCCGTCTTCGGAAATGGTTCGCTGGCCAGCGTGAAGTGCCACCACTCCTGCGGATAGCCGACGAAACCCCGCTTCTCCATGGCCAGCTTCAGCAGCAGGCGGTTGCGCCGCGCCTCCGATGACACGCCGGCGGCGGCGGCGACGTGTGAGCGTTCGTCGAAGCAGTCGAATGTCGTCCCCATGTTCAGGCTGGCGTCGGGCGCCTGTGGCCCATCGATCGATGCGCAGTCGCGCGGTCGCGCCGGCGCGGGTCGCCGCGGAGCCGACGAGACCAGCGTCACATCGACGGTGCTGCCACGGCTGTGACCCGAGCTGGCCGCGATGTAGCCGCGCTGAACGAGCTCACCTTTCGGCACCACCGGGTGATGCCGGGGGTCGGTGGCGGGACCGGACGCGTCGCGCGACCAGGCGACGAAGTCATCGACGGCCCTCTGCGGGCGGTAGCAGTCGTAGACCTTGAGGCCCAATCCGAACGCAGCGACGTCCTGCTGCACGGCCGCGAGCGCGCCCGCCGCTTCGCGCGTCAACAGACAGCGCGCGGCGCCGTAGCCGCGCGCGGGCCGGCCCAGGAAGTTTGCGACGCCTGCGTAGCGCACGTCGACGACGATGTCGCGCGAGACATCGGCAATATCCACGAAACCGGGCGGCAGCTTGCCCGCGGCGGGCGCGACACCGGCCGTCGCCGCCACGCCCAGAGCGATGATCGTGCGCGCCAGCACGGAACGGATTGTAGCTCGACCGTTGCGGCGTCGACGGCGGGTCGGTGATCGAGACAACAGGATCCGGCCTGAGGTGAAGGCGGCACACGATCGCGTGTGAATAACCAACACCGATCCCACCATCGATTCCGACACCTGCGTGCGGGCAATCACCGAATCCGGGATCGCCCTAGCAGTCGATCCGTTTGTTCGTGCGCATCTCGAAGCACAAGCAGTCGCTCCGATCACGCCCCGACAAAATGGCGCGTGAATTGCGAGAGCGCAGCCGGCCGAAAGGAAACATCTGCCATGAAGCTGGACCGTTCCGCCCCGCTGTCGCCCTCGTTCATCACCGCTTGCTGCGCGTTCGTCGCCTTCGCCGCCGCCGGCGGCTGCATCGTCGATCCCGGCGAGCACTATTGCGAGAAACATCCTGACGATCCCAATTGCTCGAACGTCACGGACATCTACCGAAACCACGGTGGCAGCAGCGGCACGAATTCGGGGAGTGGATCACACTCCGGCAAGGGCGGATGCGCCGGCACCGCGAACGGCGGCGCCGCTGGCCACGGGGGCAGCGGAGGCGGATACGGCGGCAGCATCGGCGGAAGCGTCGGTAGCGGAGGCAGCATCGGCGGGAGCAGCGGCGATCACGGCGGCAGCGGCGGCACGTCCGTCGCGGGCGCCGGCGGTTCGGCGGTGGCCGGTCACCCCGGAACGGGCGGCGCGGTCGGAACGGGCGGCGCGGTCGGAACGGGCGGCGCGGTCGGAACGGGCGGCGCGGTCGGAACCGGCGGCGCGGTCGGAACGGGCGGAGCGGTCGGGACGGGCGGCGCGGTCGGAACCGGCGGCACCGGCAACGGCGCGGGGACAACCGGAACAGCAGGAACCACCGGCAGCGGCGGCACCTCCGGCGTGTCGTGCCATGTCAGCACGGACTGTCCGGCCGGCGATTGCTGCACCTCGGGGGTCTGCGTTCCCCTGCCGCCGACCACCCCGCTCTGCCGCTGGAACAGCGAGTGCGGCCTGAACGCCCGCTGCCGGAACGCCGCCTGCGAGCGAGGCTGCACGGCGCCCGCCGACTGCGGCACCGGCGACGCCTGCATCGGCGGCTTCTGTCAGCCTGACCCGGTCGGCGGCGGGCAGTGCGTTCGGAACGTCGACTGCACCAACGGCGGCACCTGCGTCAACGGCTACTGCCGCGGCGTCTGCACGGCGGACAAGGACTGCGGCGCGCTCGATCGTTGCGATGACGGGCTCTGCCGCGCCGACGATCGCCCGCACCCCGCGTGCAGCTCGAACCAGGGCTGCAGCGCCGGCAACATGTGCGTCAACGGTGCCTGCCGCGCCGGCTGCGCGAGCGACAAGGACTGCTGCCAGTGCGGCAACGCCATCGTCTGCGCGGGCGGCTTCTGCGTGACGCCCGGCGAGGCGGCCCCGGTGTGCCACGTCGCTGGCGATTGCAGCGGCACGCAATCCTGCATCGACGCCCTCTGCATGTAAGGACCTCGGACCTCGGGCCTCCGTGAGGCCCGAGGTCCCCCTCTCCTGCAGGCCTGGGTTACTATCCGCCCCATGCTTGCGACCCAGGTCAGGCAGAAAGACAGCGTCTTCTACTTCGTCTCGTACCCGACGGACCACCTGCTGGACAAGGTCCGCTTCATCAGCCGCTTCTATGCCGACGAAGGGCAGATTGCCCCCGGCAAGGTCGAGGAGGAAGACGACGTCGCGCAGTTCATCTCGCGCATCGAGCGGAGCGACAGCGCCTTCCAGCGTGACCTCTCGCGGGCCAAGGTCGCCGCGATCAAGAACTTCTACGAAACGGCGCAGAGCCAGCCGCCGATCCCGGGCACCGTCCTGCTTTTCACGCCCGAGCGGCTTCACTTCGATCCGCTCAAGGGCTTCGACAACGTCGGCAACCTCGATGAACCACGATCGAAGTACCTGATCATCGACGGCCAGCACCGGCTGGCGGCGCTTCATTTCTTCCGCAAGGAGCGCGCCGCCGACGCGCGCACGCTGCACGTCCCGTGCGTCATCTTCGACGGCAAGAGCGAGGATTTCGCGACCGAGATGTTCGTGATCATCAATTCGACGCCGACGCGCATCAACAAGAGCCATCTGGTCGACCTGTACGAGAAGGTGTCGTGGTCCGCGCCCGACAAGCGCGTGGCCGCGCAGGTGGTCGCGATGCTGTACGTCGAGGCGGACAGCCCGCTGCGCTACCGGATCAACCGGCTGGGCGGGCGCAGCCAGCGCGAGAAATGGATCCTGCAAGCCGAGCTGTTCAACGAGATCCACCGCTGGGTTGCCGCCGATTGGAAGAAGCTGCAGAAGCAGGCGACCTCGCGGACGCTGATCAACCGGCTGTACCAGGTGGTGCGCGATTTCCTGAAGGCGGCGGAGAAGGTCTGGGGCGAGGCGTGGGGAAACGGCGGCTACATGATCACCAAGCCGGTCACGATCAAGGCGATGCTGCGCGTCTGCGCCGACCTGGCCCACGTCGACGCCGAGCCGGTCGACGGCCGCCAGAAGCGCTGGGAGCGCCGCCTCTCGGCGTGGACGCCGGAGACGAAGACCTTCAAGAACGAGGGCTTCTACGAGCGCTTTCCGGCCAAGGGCCAGGTCGAACGCGTCGCGCGCATCCACCGCGAGCTCGGTCGCCTCGCGTCGATCGAGCCGATCGCGCGCAAGAAGCGCGAACAGGACGCCGAGGACTGATCGCCCTGGGCACGGGGCGGCGCGCCCGATCCGAACGGGCACTTCTGGTGGCGGCGCTGCTGGCCGGCAGCGGGTGCGTGACGTTTCCGCGCGCGCCGGACGAAGGCGGCCCGCCGTGGATTGAGGTCAATACGCCGCACTTCGCGCTCGCCACGGACATGGACCGCGAGTCCGCTGAGGAGCTCGCCCGCACGCTCGAGTCATGGTGGGCGGCGATGGGCATCGCCCTGCCGGCGGTCGGCGGCCAGGCCGCCGCCGCCGACGGACAGAGCGACCCGGTGCTGGCCATCGCCTTGCGGAACGGCCGGGAGCGCGATGCGGTCCACTACCGGATAGGTGGCATCTTCGACGCGCTCCCGCTGCTGCCGCCGGTCGTCTCGATCGGCGAGCTCGAGGATCAGCACGACCGCGAAACACTGAAACACGAGCTGGCGCACGCAATGCTTTACAAACGGCTGCCGCGTGTGCCGCACTGGCTGACGGAAGGGATGGCGGTCTACCTGCAAACGGCGGAGGTGGATCGAAAGAACCGGGTCGTTCAATGGGGATATTGGAACGCGGGCGCGATGCGCGATCTCCTGGAATGGGGAGACACCGTGACGACCCACCGCCTCCTCGATACGACGCGCTGGACGGTGGGCAACGACATCGGCGCGATGGAGCTGTACGCCGGGCTGCTCGTCCACATGCTGATCAACCGCCGCCCGCAGGAGCTGGATTGCTACGTGCTGCGGCTGGCGAAGGAGATTGATCCGGACGCCGCCCTCGCCTGCTTCTCGGGTCGCGACAAGTGGGACGCCGAGCTTCGCGACTACGCGTACAGCTGGTCGTTCGCGCGCAAGACGGTGGCGTTCGATCCACCCGACAGCAACGCGCGGACCGCACCGCTCCCGAATGCGCGTGTGCACGCGACGCTGGCGCTCCTCGATCACATCGCGATGTTCACCGTGCTTCCGCAATTCCGCGACGAGCGTGTCGCACGCGCGCGCACCAGCCTGGCGCGCGCGCTCGAGCTCGATCCGCACGATGACCTGGCCCTGCTGTTGACCTTGAGCCAGACCAAGGTCGACGAGCGTCGGCACGCCGAGATCACGAAGTCGCTGGTCGCCGACCACCCGGGCGACTGGCGGACCTGGGTGGCGCGAGCCGAGACGCCGGGCCTGCCCGCGGCCGAGGAGTCGCAGGCGATCGAACAGGCGTGGCGTCTCGCGCCGCAACAGACGGAGGTGATCCGGCTCGCCGGATTTCAGGCGCTGCGACAGAAGCGATGGGCGGACGCGCGGGCGCTGGGGGTGAAGGCCTGGCTGGGCGGAGCGGACGATCGCGAGAATCGATTGTCGCTGTTCCTCGCCTCGGCGCTCCTCGGCGCGTGCTGGGAGGCGCAGAAATGGTCACGGTCACCGTCGGACAGCGAGGCGTTCAACAAGGAATTGGCGAAGGCCCAGAAGCAGCTCGGCCTGCCGCCCGCGCCTTGTCCCGCTGCGCCAAGTTCTGCTTCCAGTCCGTCCGCTCGCCCGTAATCGCTCCCGCGCCCGACGGCGGTTGAGTTACGATGCCCGCGATGCATTCTGTGCCGGCTCGCTTTCTGGCGTTGGGTGTCTGGTTGTTGGCGGTGGGGATCGCGGGCTGCTCCGCCAAGGGCCTCTCGGGGATCGACAAGAGCTGCACCGGCCCGGCGGATTGCGCGGGCGGCAAGGTGTGCGCGGGCGGCATCTGCGCCGATCCCGGCAACGGCCGGCCCGGCACCGCGTGCTCGGCGACGCGCGACTGCGCGGGCGGCAATTTCTGCGACGGGCTGACGGGCGTCTGCACCACGGGCGGCGGCCTCGACACCGGCGCCTCGTGCACGTCCGATCGCCAGTGCCGGCCGCCGCTTCGCTGCAGCCTGACCAGCTTCTACGGAACGTGCGCCGAGGGCGGTAGCGGCGACGTCGGCGGCACGTGCCACGCGACCGCGGACTGCCTGTCCGGCCTCTGGTGCGGCACGAACGGCCAGTGCAACACGCTGACGAAGGCCTACCCGCCGTTCGCCGGCGTGACCTGCGCCGACGAGGGTCCTTTTCGCGGCTACTTCGAGATCCCGCGCGCCGGGAAGCCGCCCGCCGACTTCTTTCGCCTGCCGTTTCCGAACGACGTCCGGGTCAGCGCCGCCGGCGCGCTGGACATCTCCGACTTCCCAAAGCCGGGGCCGACGCCGCTGGGCGTGGACCTGGTCCAACTCTACGTCGACACCTGGACCGCCGACTTCGACGGATTCTCCGCGGCCGCCGGCGTCACCCTGCGCTTCTCGGGCAACATCGACTACACGACCGCGACCGGTGACACCGTCCAGATGATCGACGTGACGGCCGGCCCGGAGTTCGGGACGCAATATGCGCGCAGCTGGGTCACCAACAACGGCCGCACGAAGTACTCCTGCAACCACACCCTGGTCGTGCGCAACACGGCTGACACGCCGTTCGAGCCGAACCACACCTACGTCGTGTTCGTGACGACAGGGATCCTGTCGGACACCGGCGTCCCCGCCGCCGCCGACGCCGACTTCACCGCGGTGCTGGCGACGACGCGGCCGACGGACGCCGTGCTCGGCCGCGCCTGGGACGCCTACCAGCCGCTGCGCAACTACCTGACCAGCAAAGCGATCGACGCGTCGACCATCGCGAACGCGGCCGTGTTCACCGTCCAGGACGCACCCGGACATATGGGCCGGCTCGCCACCAGCCTCGCGACGCAGCCCGCGCCGATGCTGGCGTCGCTCACGTTGTGCGACGCCGGCGTCACCTCGCCGTGCGACGACGGCACGCCCGCGCGCGCCTGCCCGGCCGCCGACCCGGCGTTCAGCGAGATCCACGGCAAGTTCTCGGTCCCGATATACCAGTCGGGCACGGAGCCGTACGACACGCCCGCCGCGGGGGGCGGCATCGCCGAGACCTCCGGCATGCCCGCGGTCGTGCGCACCGAGCAGGTCTGCTTCGCGCTGACGATCCCGAAGAGCGCGACCGCGCCCGCGACGGGCTGGCCGCTGGTCGTCTACCATCACGGCACCGGCGGTTCGATGCGCTCGTTCATCGACGAGGGGATCGCCGCCAAGCTCGCGGCGGGCACGGCGCCCGCGGCGGCGTTCGGCTTCGACGCCGTCGAGCACGGCGCGCGCAAGGGCGGCTCGACGAAGAAGCCGGACGACCTGGTGTTCAACCCGCTCAACCCGCGCGCCGCGCGCGACAACTTCCTGCAAGGCGCCGTCGACATCCTGCAGGCGCTGCGCATCGCCGGCGTGTCGGTCACGGCGGCGTCGTCACCGACGGGCGCCGCGATCGTGTTCGATCCCTCCAAGCTGGCCTTCTTCGGGCATTCGCAGGGGAGCACCTCGGGCGAGATCGCGATGGCCTGGACCGACGCGGCGCCCGCGACGATCTTCTCGGGCGCGGGCGCGTACCTGACCGCGTCATTGCTCGACAAGACGAATCCGGTGAACATCTCGACCGGGATGACGTTCCTGATCGGCGAAACGCTGAATCCGGAACACCCGGTGATGACGATCTTCCAGAGCTTCTACGATCGCTCCGACCCGCTCAGTTACAACCCGCTGATCATCCGGCGCGCGCCGCCGACGATCGCGACCAAGCACGTCTACATGTCGTGGGGCAAGGCCGACACGTACACGCCGCGGTCGACGCTGGACGCGAACGCGCGCTCGCTCGGCCTTTCGCCCGCGGGCACCGTCATCGACCAGTTCGACGTCACGCCGATCACCCGGCCCGTGATGACGAACGTGACCGGAAGCGACAATGTCCTGCGAACCGCGGCTGTCTTGCAGTACGAGCCGAACGGTTACGATGGGCACTTCGTGGCGACGAAGAACGACAGCGCGGTCGCCGACTGGGCCGCGTATCTGACGTCTTACTTCACCACCGGAAAGCCGACGATTCCGTGACCGGATGTGGATGACCCGCCGAACCCGCGTCACGACGTTCGCGCTGGCCGTCGCCGCGGCGGCCGGCGCGCCCGCGCGGAACGCCTGGGCGGATCCGACGACGGTCACCGCCCAGCCGCCGCCTCCGGCGCCGTCGGTCGTGGTTTCGCCCGCGCAGCTGCTCTCCTCCGCGGACGCCGCGGTCGACGCCGGCAACCTGGACGCCGCGGCCGGGCTCTACGACCAGATCGCGCGCGAGTATCCAGACGCGCCCGAGGCGAACGAGGCGCGCCGCGCGCTGAAGATCATCGCCATTCGCCACGGGCCCGCCCCGGCCGGGGCGTTCGTCCCGCCGGCACCGTCGCCGCCCGGCACGACCGGCGTCGTCGTGCGCCGCGAGCCCTACTCGTTGCGCACGTCGGAGCGGCTGCGGCTGACCACCTGGGAGAAGCTGGACTTCGGCACCACCGCGTTCCTGTACGGGATGTCTGTCGGCTTCTCGTTCACGCTCAGCCAGTCGAGCGGCAGCCAGTCGGTGGCGCCCATCGCGCTCGGCGCCATCGCTTACACCGTGGGCGCCGTCGCCTATCTCAACGCCGGCAACCCCGATCGCGGCGATCTGCCGCTCGCCCTTGGCATCACCTCGTTCGTGCCGATGACGTCGTTCCTGCTCTACAACATCGGCAAGGACAAACCGAACGCGCACACGGCGGCGCTCATCACCGCGGGCACGGGTCTCGCGTCCGTTCCGGTGGCGATCGTGGCAGCGCACAATCTCGATCTCGATCCGGGAGACACACAGCTCGTGCGCGACGCCGGCTTCTGGGGGCTCGTGCTCGGGTCGACCGGCATGCTCGCGTTCGGCGGCAGCAGCTTGAACTCGGGCTACGGCACCTTTTACCAGGGGCCCTCCGACCGCAAGATCTTCACGTCGGGCCTGCTTGGCCTCTGGGGCGGCCTGGGGCTCGGCGCGGTCGCCGCCGCCAACAGCGAGGTGTCGCTGGAACGCGTGCGCGTGACGACCTGGGGCGGCTACGGCGGCGCCGTCATCGGGCTGCTGCTGGGCGCCTCGGCGGACAACTCGCAAGCGGGGGCCTGGAAGGGGATCTCCATCGGCGCGCTCGCCGGCCTGGTGATCACGTTCGCCTGCACGGGCAGCCTGGACGGCATTCCACCCGAGGACGTCGCGATGCGCGCGCCGCGCCGGGAGTCGCGCTTCGCGCCGACGTTCCTCTCGGTCACGGACGCCGACGGCCGGCCCCACACCGCGTTCGGTTTCGCCGGCAATCTCTGAGCTCGGCCAGTAATCGAAGCCCAGACCGCCGCGGAGATCTGTTAGATCCGGACATCCATGTCACGGTTTTTTGGACGGGACGTCGGACGCGGCCGGCGAACCCCGCGTAACCTCAGCAACTTTGCGCTGGTCCGCGACTTGCGTACCCGGAGGGCCGTGAAAGACGGCCGCTTCGCCCGATTCTCGACGCTGGCGGCGCTGATTGTCGTCGCCGCCGCTGCGGTTTCGTGCGGCTCCGATCCAAACAGCAAACCCGTCCCGCCCTGTGCGTCCGGAACGATCTGCACCTGGGCGGGGACCGGCGATCCGGCCTTCTACGGCGACGGCCAGGATCGCCGTGCGGCGATGCTGTACTGGCCGATGGATCTCGCGTTCGCGCCCCAACCCGACGGGCGCGCCTACGTCCTCGACTGGCAGAACCATCGCGTCCGCCGGGTCAGCCTCGACGGCACGATCGAGACGGTGCTGGGGACCGACGACGTCGGCGACGGCCCGGTCGCAGGCGACGAACGGACAGCGCCGGGCGTGGTCGGCACCGACTGCAACCTGAACCATCCGACCGACGTGACGTTCGACCTCGACGGAAACGTCATCGTCGCCGCCTGGCACAACCACAAGATCCGCCGCCTCGACCCCGCCACGGGCATGGAGGACGTCGTCAGCGGCGCCGGCCCGGGGTTCACGGGCGATGGCATGCCCGCGATCGGCGCGCTGCTCTTCCATCCGAAATCGGTCGTCGTCAGCCGCACGACCGGCGCGATCTACCTGGTGGACGCGCGCAACTTCCGCGTGCGGCGCATCGGCACCGACGGGATCATCGACACCGTGGCCGGCTCGGCGAGCGCCGGCTTCGGGGGCGACGGCGGCCCGCCGCTCGCGGCCCAGTTTCAGTTCCAGATGGTCAGCGACAACCCGGAACCGGGCGGCGGTCTCGCGATCGACGATCAGGATCGGCTCTACGTCGTCGACACCGAGAACCAACGCATCCGGCGGGTCGACTTCGCCGCCAACCTGATCGAGACCATCGCGGGCAACGGCACCGCTGGATTCTCGGGCGACGGCGGCCCGGCCACGGACGCGTCGCTCGCCTGGCCGCGCGATGTCGCGCTCGGCCCCGACGGCAAGCTCTACATCGCCGACACGGACAACCACCGGGTGCGCGCCGTCGACCTGGCGACGGGCGTCATCGACACCGTGGTGGGCAACGGGACGGGGACCTTCGGCGGCGACGGCGGCCCGCCGCTCTCCGCGTCGCTCTGGCGGCCGTGGGGGATCACCTTCGATTCGGCCGGCAACCTCTACATCGCGGACACGTTCAACAACCGCATCCGGATGGTGATGCCGTGAAGCGCGCGGCAGGACTGGTGCGCAACCTGTTCGCGGCGGCTGCGGTGACGGCCGTCGTCGCGGCGGGCTGCGGCGGCGGTCCCGGGCCGGCGCCGACGCCCGCCTGCGTGGCCGGGCCGGGCGTCATCTGCACCGTGGCGGGAACCGGCATCGCCGGCGACGGCGCCGATGATCAGCC